>Ga0214471_10000519_pt1 | contig 32848 bp, 32 predicted proteins | sample RVTome_5_FD_207665 | JGI IMG/M metagenome (GOLD analysis project Ga0214471, IMG submission 207665) | Soil microbial communities from uranium-contaminated site in the Upper Colorado River Basin, Wyoming, United States - RVT142D155 | ecosystem: Environmental > Terrestrial > Soil > Contaminated >... | reverse complement strand
GCCGGGCGAGCCACGTAGTCACGACCTTCGTCGCGATCGAGTCTCAGATGGTTGAACCCGCGCGCGCGCCGTCGTAGCCTCACACCCTTCCCACCGCCTTCCCGACGGAGGATGCCGGTGGATACCACGCTCCCCGCGCTGCGCGCGCGCGTGCAGGAACGGCTGCTCGCGACCGAGCCCGACCTGCTCAGCATCGGCTCGCGGTGGGAGCGGCGCGTACGCGTGCGCGAAGCGGTCGCGCGCGTTCTCGCCGAGGAGCAGATGGGCCTCGGCGCCGACGCGCTCGCGACGGTGGTACGCGAGCTGACCGATGAGATCGTGGGGCTGGGCGCGCTCGAGCCGCTGCTCGCGGATCCCGGCGTGACCGAGATCATGGTCAACGCGCCCGACGAGATCTGGGTCGAGCGCGGCGGGATGCTCGAACGGACCGGCATCGTGCTGGACGACGAGCGCGCGGTGCGCCATCTGATCGACCGGATCGTCGCGCCGCTCGGCTTGCGCATCGACGAGAGCGCGCCCTGGGTGGACGCGCGTCTGCACGACGGCTCGCGGGTGCACGCGATCATCCCACCCCTGGCGGTGCGCGCCCCGACGCTTACGATCCGCCGCTTCTCGCGCGCGCCGCTGACGCTCGAGGACCTGATCGCGCGCGGCGCGGTGTCCGAACAGATCGCGAGCTTTCTGGCCGAGGCGGTGCGATCGCGCCGGACCCTGATCGTGTCCGGGCCCGCGGGCGCGGGGAAGACGACGCTGCTCGGCGCGCTGGGTGCACACATCCCGCTGGGCGAGCGCGTGATCACGATCGAGGATGCCGCGGAGCTGCGTTTGCAGCGCGAGCATGTGGTGGCGCTCGAGACGCGTCCGGCCAACGTCGAGGGTCGCGGGCGCGTCACGGTCCGCGACCTGGTGCGCAACGCGCTGCGGATGCGGCCGGATCGCGTCGTCGTCGGCGAGGTTCGCGGCGCCGAGGTCCTCGACATGCTGCAGGCGATGAACACCGGGCACGACGGCTCGATGTCCACCGCGCACGCGAACTCGCCGGGCGACCTGCTGGTGCGCCTCGAGGCGATGGCGCTGATGGGGGAGGAGAGCCTCTCGGTCGAGGCTGTGCGCCGCCAGCTCGGGGCGGCGCTTGATCTGATCGTGCACGTGACGCGCGAGGCCGACGGCACACGGTGCGTCGCCGAGGTCGCCGAGGTGTCCCAGGACGCTTCCGGCCTCGACGTCGCGACGCGGTTCCACCGGCCCGCGCGCGTCGAGGTCGCCGGATGAAGCGCATCCTGGCGGCCGCGACGATCGGCGCCCTCGCCGGCACGGTCGCCGCCGGGGTGATCGGCGCCGCGCTCGGTGCCGCGGCGGGGGTGGCCGGGCGCGCGCTGCTCGACCGGCGCGCGTGGGTGCGGCTGGCACGCTCGGCGAGCACGCAGGTTCCCGAGGTGCTGCTCGCGATCGCCGCGGCGGTGCGCGCGGGACGCAGCGTCCCGCAGGCGCTCGAAGCGGCGCGCGACGAAGCCCCTCAGCCGATCCGAGCAGCGCTCGTGCGCGCCTGCGCGCGGCTCCAGGTCGGCGCGCCGCTCGACGACGCGCTCGAGCATTTCGCGCGCGAGGTGGGTTCGGCCGAGGCGCGCGCGGCCGCCGACACGATCGGCATCGCCGCGAGCGCCGGCGGCAATCTTCCCATGGTCCTCGACGCGTCGGTGACCGCGATGGCCGAGCGCGCGCGCATCGACCGCGACCGTCGCGCAGCCGCCGCGCAGGCCAAGATGTCCGGCGCCGTCGTCGGCGCCATGCCGCTCGCGTTCGTCGTGATCGCCGGGCCCACCGCGCGCGAGCAGCTCACGTTCCTGTTCCGCGAGCCGATCGGTTGGGCGATCCTCGGCGTCGGCGTGCTGTTGGAGGCGGCGGGCGCCGCGTGGATGCGCGCGCTCCTGCGGCCGCGATGAGCATCAGGTGGCTCGGCGCGCTGCTCGCGCGGCTGGCGTGGATCCGCCGGCTGGCTGCGTCGCATGTGGAACCCGAGCTGTTGATCGGTCGTGCGGCGCCGGCGGCGCTGCTCGGCGCGCTGGTCGCGGTGGCCTCCACGTCCGGCGCGCGCGCGGCTGCCGCGGCGCCGCTCGGCCTGCTCGGCGGGTGGCGGCTCGGCGTGTTCGTGCACGAGCGGGAGCGGCGCGCGCTGCTCGCGGAAGTGCGGCGCGCGTTGCCCGATGCGCTGGACCGGCTGACGACGTGCGTGCTCGCCGGTTTGAGCGTCGAGCGCGCGCTCCGGACGGTGACCCCGAGGACCCCAGGAGCTCTGGGCGAGGCGTTCGCCGCCGGGTCGCGCGCGCTCGACCTGGGTGTGCCGCGGTCGCGCGCCTACACGATCGTGGCCGAGCGCGCGCCGGCCGAGGAGGTGCGAGGGCTGATGGCCTCGCTCGCGCGCGCCGAACGTTTCGGCACGTCGCTGAGCGACGCGCTGCTCGCACAGGCCAACGAGCTGCGATCGCGCGCGCGCGCGGCCGCGGAAGCCGAGGCGCGCACGGCGCCGGTGAAGCTCATCTTCCCGCTGGTGTTCTGCTTCCTTCCCGCGTTCATCGTGCTGACGATCGTGCCGATCGCGGTGTCTGCGATCCGCACGCTCGGGGGGATCTGACGCGCGTCGCGTAGGAGCGCGACCGCCGAGACGGACGGGACGGGGCGTTCGGGAAAGGAGGTGATGTAGATGTTCGGATCGCTCCGTTCGCGGTGGCTGCGACTCGCGCGCGCGATCGCGTGCCGGGTGCACTGCCGTGTCGAGGCGGGGGTCTCGACCACCGAGTACACGCTGGTGATCCTGGTCGCCGCGTCGGTTGCGCTGCTGCTGCTCAACTGGGCGCGCGGCGGCGCAATCGTCGGGTTCTTCGACACGATCTTCCAGCGCGTCGTGGACATGTTCGCGCCGTAGGCGTCGCGTTCGCGTCACACCAGGCGGGCGACCGGGCGTCGCCCGGCCGCCCGCCCGACGCCCCGGGAGGTCGGGGCCGAAGCCGGCCGCCCGCCCGCCCCTACGGGGTAGCCAGATATCTGGTATGGGAGGTATGCTGATATGGCGATGAAAACGACGCTGAACGTCGAAGACGCTCTGTTCCGTCGCGCGAAGAAGGTTGCGGCTGAGCGGGGGATCACCCTGACGGCTTTGGTCGAGGACGCGCTCCGAGGTCACCTCGACGGTCCCGTGTCCCGACGCAAGGACCGGTTCCGCTGGATCGTCATCGACGATGCCGAGTTGCCTCCCGTGGACATCGCGGATCGCGACGCGCTCCACGACTTCCTCGAGCGCGAGGGATGATCGCGGTCGATTCAAACGTTCTGATCGCGGCCCATCGTTCACGGTTCGCCCAGCACGAGGCCGCGCTCGCGGCTCTCCGCCGGCTGGTCGAGGGGGATGAACCGTTCGGCCTTCCCATCTTCGTGCTGGCCGAATTCATCCGCGTGGTCACGCACCCGCGATTCCTGCGGCCCCCCACGCCCCTCGAGATCGCGGTTCGCACGTTGGATCATCTCGTGTCGAGTGCCAATGCGCGGCTGCTGAGTCCAGGGGACCGATACTGGCCGCGCCTCCGCGACGCGGCGTTGGATGGCAGGGCGACGGGCAACAGAGCGTTCGACGCGCAGATCGCAGCCGTCTGCGCCGAGTACGGGGTCCGCACGATCCTGACCGAGGATCGAGACTTCGCGCGATTCGCCTGGCTGGAGGTCCGAGGCCTTGAGCCGAGCTGATCAGGCTTCCGCGAAGAAGTAAGCGGCCCAGCCGGCCGTGGATCCGAAGGCGGTGCGATACGCGCTCGCGCCGATGCGCATCTTGCCGTCGGCACCCAGCCGGACCATGTTGAACTCGGGCGCCGCGCCCTGGATGCCGGTGAAGATCGGCGTCTGTGTCGTGGTGCCGGTCGTGATCGCCGGCGTGCCGGTCTCGGCACCGGTGACGCGCGCCCAGTAGATGAACCAGTCCTCTTCCTGATTGAGAGCCGCTTCGGGATCGGGGCTGCCGTACCACTGCATCACGGCCTCGCCGTGTGCGCCGGCGTCCACCCACGGCGAGAACCCCGACGTTCCCTCGAGCAGCTTGATCGGCTCGCTCCAGGTCTGCGCGCCGTCCGGTGAGACCGCGTACCAGATCGGCCGGTCGACGTCGGTCTTGGACGAGAACACCACGTGCAGCATCCCGCCGTCGTCGAGCGCGATGCTCGGATAGAGGTAGCTGGCCGGGTTGGGCATCGACGCGACCAGGTTCTGTGTCCAGGTGATGCCACCGTCGTGGCTCGTGGCGACCCACACGGTCTCCGGGCCGCTGTCATCGAGCGATCCGAGCGTGGGACCGGTCCTGCGCGTGTACACCGAGTACAGGTCCTGCCCGTCGGGTGTGACCACGAAGTTGCCCGTCCAGGTGTACGCCCCGTCCGAGTCGGTTGCCGCGATCGGCACCGCCGGCTGGAAGGTCTGCGCGCGGTCGGTCGAGCGCGTGTACCAGATCGCGCTCGGCATCCCGAACTGGAGGTCCTGGTAGGTCACGTGGATCGTGCCGTCGGGCCCGCCGACCAGCCACGGGCGGTCCACGATCGGCGATGTCCCCGCGACCGCCGTGCCGCTCCACGTGACGCCGTCGTCGGTGCTCGCGCCCACCGAGAGGCTCCCCAGCCACGTGTCGGCCGCGTACATGGTGCCGGCGTCGTCGAACGCGACGTCGCAGTCGCCGCCCTCGAACGCGTACGAGCGCGTGTCGCCCGGCGCCTCGGGGTCGAGCTCGCTCCAGGAGTCGCCGCCGTCGATGGAGAGGTAGAAGAACGAATGCCCCTCACCGGTGGCGGGAACGCCTGAGGGATCGCACATCGTCATGATGTTCGGGTCGGTCGGGTCGAGCGCGAGGCTGCTCTCGCGATTCGCCTTCTGGAAGTGGACCGGCGCGACGTCGTTCCATCCTGCGGCGGGCAGCGGCAGCACCGGAGGCGGCGGCGCGACGTACGGACCGAGGGTGAAGCTCACCGACGATGGGGTCGTGGTCGAGTCGTAGAGCAGCGAGCCTCCTTCGGTACTCATGTCCACCGACAGCACCATCTCCTGGTCGATCGGCGCGTCCATCGGAACCGGGATCACCAGCTCGCTCGGACCGCGTCCGATGCCTTCGGCGCTCGCGCGACCGAGGGGTGCGGCGACGCCGATGCCGCCGTCGCCGAAGATCGTCACCGTGATCACGGCTCGGGCGCTCGCCGTGACGAACAGGCGGACCTCAACGTCGGAGACGGTGCCGTGCACCTCGCCTGCCCACCAGCTCAGCAGGGAGTTCTTGCGGAAATCGGGATTGCCGGCGGTGATGACCGCGACCTTCGGGTTGGGCGTGGTCGGCTCGGTGTCGTCCATCGTCGGACCGCCGGGCTCGCCGGCGAGCGCGAAGGATCCCTCAACGTTCGTGGGCGCGAGCGAGTGCAGGTACAGGGTCATCTCGGTCGTGTCGGCCGCGGCGATGGCGGCGCCGACCAGAACGGTGCAAGCCAGCACGAAAGCACTGGGCGCGCGCCTGCTGCTCATCGAGCCCTCCCCGGTTCGCTTGACGTGGCAGGGTACTCGTTCGCCCCTTTTGTCGCGATTCCTGCCCCTGCGTGGGGCGGAGGCTCAGCTGCTCGCGAGGCAGGCGGCGTCGGGACGAACATCGCCGACCCAGACGATGCCGTTGCGCAGGTGCTCGAGGAAGTCGGCGCGCGCGAACGTGAACGGGTTGTGCCCGAGGTTGGTGTAGAAGACCCGGCCCTCCCCCCGGAACGTCTTGGTCCACGCGAGCGGCTGATCGGCCGGGTAGGGGCCGGGGCCGAACGGCGACGGCAACGGCGCGCCCGCCTGAACCCAGGGATAGGTCGATCCCTCGTCCAGCGACAGCAGCACGTTGATGTCCTGGGTCCCGCGTGGGTTCTCGACGAATAGGTACAGCTCGTCGGCCATGCGGAACGAGGGCATCCCATGCCAGGGCGCCGTCGCCGTGTGCTGCTGGTCCTCGACCTGGATGGTCACCTCGCCGGCGTGCGGCCAGTAGCCGACGTGCGGGTGGCTGGCGAAGCGCGCGCCGAGCAGCTCGGTGTACTCGGCCCACGAATGGTTCGCGTCGGCGGCCGAGTGGATGCCCACGGTGCCGCCGCCGCAGAGCAGCCAGCGAACGAACAGGTCCTTCTGCTCGGGGCTCCACGGGATGTTTCCGGTCGCGTTGTTCCAGATGATCATGTCGGTCTGGGCCAGCACCTCGGGGCGCAAGAAGGTCGCCTCGTCGGTGAACGAGACCGTGAAGGCGCCCGAGTCGTTCGCGAGCCGTGCGATCGCCTGGCTCCCCGGCTCGATCGAGAGATGCTCGAACGTGCGCCAGCCGCTATAGACGATCGCGTGCGGGGCGTCGCTCGGGACGTCGGCGGGCGCCGTCTCGCCGCACGCGGTGACGCCGCCGGTCGGCGCCGTCGCCGAGGCAGACAGGGCAGCGACGCGCAGGTCGAACTGCTCGTACGCTCCGGCGAAGTCGGTGAAGCGGATCTCGACCAGGTCGGCTTCCGCGCTCGCATGCGTGCCGTCGTCGACGGTGATCACGTCGTGGACGGCGCCGAGCCTGACGTTGACGAACGACCCGAGCACCGGGTCGCCCGGCAGGTCGATGCCTTGCTCGGCGACGTCCAGCCGCGCGATCGTCTCGCCCGTGGTGAGGTCGACCACGTCGATGACCGGGGCCGTGTAGGTCAGCGTTGCCCCGCCCCGCCGGCCGGTCGCGCGCGCCACCAAGCTCGGTTCGCCGACGATGTGCAAGGCGTAGGCGTCGCCGATCTGGATCGTCGCGATGCGAGAGGTGGCGGTCGAGGTGACCGCGAGGCCACCGTCGCCGTCCGCGGGTTCGAGCGCCACGCGCGCGTCGGAGTCGGCGGCACCGTCGCCCCCGGCGCCGATCGTGAGCAAGCCTCCGGCGGCCACGTCGGTGAGCGCGGTTCTCGACGACGCGAGCATCCGTTCGCCCGAAACATCCGCTTCCGGGCAGATGCCGGCGAGCGCGTCGACCGCGCGCGCATGCGCACGCGACACGCCCGTGCCGATCTCGGTCGGGCCGGCGACGACCCGTGGTGTAGCCACCTCGGTCGCTTCGGCGTTGTCGTCGCCGGCGCGCTGCTCGGCCACCGTCGGACCGGCGCTACCGCCGGCGCCGACGAGGATCACCTCGCCGTTCGCCGCGCGCCCGTGCGTGGTGCCGCCGTCCTCGAGGCCGACCGTCGCGACCGTCGCCTCGGCCAGCCCCACCGCCGCGTCGATGATCGCGGGCACGACGGGCCTGATCGTCTCGAAGCGCAGCAGCTCGGCGCGCGCGCTGCCGCCGAAGTGCCCAGCGCGCCCGACAGCGGATGTAGGCGCGACCGTCAGCGCCGTCGCAGCGACGAGCAGCGCGCCGGGAACCAAGAGCCGTCGCATGCTACGAGGCTTCGCGGTTCAGCCGCCGGTTCCTGCCCGGCTCCGATGCGGGCGACGGCTCAGCCCGCGGTCGCTGCCCGGCGGCTGAGGAACCACACCCAGATCGCGAGCACCATCCCGCCGGCCAGGAGGCCCGTGGTGAACGCGTAGCCGGCTGCGTCGAGATCCCCGCCCTCGACCAGATGCACGATCAGGTGCGGCAAGGTGAAGGCCGTGAAACCCAGGACCGCGGCGGTCACGACCGCAGGTGTCAGCATGATGGCGGCGACCACCAGCACCACGCCGACCCCCAGGTATCCGCTTCCGAGATCCTGGACGAAGTGCTCGTTGTAGGAGCCGAAGGCACGAGGGGGCGCGATGCCCTGCGTGTAGTCGGCGTACCACGAGGCGGGAGCGAACACGGCCCAGAGCCCTGTGACGAGCGTTGGGACCGCGAGGATGATCAATCCGACCTTCACCCGCCGGCTGGTGTCGTTCCGGTAGCTCGAACGTTCCATGTGCCCCCCCTTCCGAACGGCCGTCGCGCCGTTGCGGAGGGAGCGACGGGGCACCGCCGAGATGCCCCATCGCTCCTCTCGATCCCGCTCGGTCGCGTCTGACGCTACTGGATGACGCCGCATGCGTACCGAGCACCGGCGTCGCCCGTCCCCAGCGTCGCCGCGTCGGGCGTCCCGTACCGTGTGACGTTGCCGTAGTTGTCGGGGCCCGCGTGCACGATCACCGTGCGCCCGACGATGTCGCCGATCGCCACGCGGTCGGTGAGGAAGCGAGCGAACGCGGTGCCGTCCGCGTTGACCAACAGCACCGGCATGTCGCCCTCGTGGGTCGAGTGCGGAGTGCTCGCCGGGTCGGTGCCGTCATGGCCCAGGTGCCCCGCCGCCGTCGTGAACGGCGCGACGCATTCCGCCCCGGCGTGGATGTGGAAGCCCTTGAAGCCGGGCGCCAGGCCGCCGGGGAAAGCGGCGTTCGCCTTCACCTGCACGAAGCCGTCCTCCTGGCTGAACTTCACCACGCCGACCTCGACACCCTCCTGGTTGCGCAGGATCGCGCGCGCGCCCTCACCTGCGTCCGCGACGCCGCCGGTCGTTGCGAGCAGCCCGGCCAGCACGACCGCCGCCGCCGCCACTACCGTGATCTTCCGTCCCATCGTGATCGTCATCGACGATCCCCCCTTCTCGAGCGGTCCTCTTCCGATCCGCCGGCCGGACCGCGATACGCCGGCGGAAGGTCCGTCACACTAACGCGCGTCGCACGCGCAACCGGCGCCGCGCAGGATCCAGGCTCAGCAGCATCACCAGCGCGAGCAGCGCGCAGGCAGCCGCCGTCCAATCGCGCCCCGAATCGATCCAGCGTTCCCCGCCGGGGGTGGTGAGCATCGCCCATCGTCCCGGGAGCCGCGCCAGCAACATGATGATCGCCAGGAGCCCCGGTGCACCGGCGACACCTCCCCGGTCTTCACCCGCCACGCGTCCGGCGACGATCGCGATCGCGATCGTCGCGAGCACGAAGGCCACCAGCTCGGTGCTGAAGCGCAGCATCGGGAAGTCGAAGCCATCGACCGAGCCGCCCCAAAGCGCGCGCGGTGTCCCCGCGAGGTACCAGACCGAAGCCAGCCATGAGATCACGATGACCCCGGCACCGAATGCGAGACGCAACACGCGACGGAACGACAGCGGCGACGGTGAATGTCCGGTCAGGCTCGTCGCCGGATCGTCCACGAGCATCGCGGCGCCGGCCGCGATGAACACGATGGTCAGGCGCGTCGCCGTCAGCAGGTCGTATCCGTCGCCGCTGTTCTTCATGAACGTGACGATCACCATCGCGAGAGCCGTGGACAAGACGATCGCCGGCCACCGCATCCCGCGCGCCAGCGCGCGCATCGCCGGCGGTGTCAGGCGAGCCCGCACGCGCAGGCGAGCGACCGGGTCGGTTCGTGCGATCGGTTCCACGTCCTGCCTGTCGCGCGCGGCTGCTCGAACGGTTCGCGCGCGGCTGCTCGAACGGTTCCGTGCCGACGCCGCGTGCTCAGAACCGCGCGACGCCCGCTGCTGCGGTCAGCAGCACCGCGACCGGCAGCGCCAGGCGCGCCGGGCGCACGCCGGCCCGGAGGAAAGCCAAGGCCGCCCCGGTAACGGCCAATCCCGAGAGGAACGCGACCTGCCAGTTGATCGCGGCCGCGGTGTCTCGGTGCGGGTCGGCGACCGCCGGATCGATCACGATCAACGGGTTCACCCAGACCAAGGGGCTCCAGGTCAGCGTCAGAGCCAGCAGGACGGCAGCCGGCACCCAGCGATTCAGTCGCCCGAGGCCGACGCCCAGCCACGCCATCCCTAGCACCAGGACGAGAGGCTGAGCGAGGTCGAACGCGTCCGCGCGCCATCCGACCCCGTCGATGGTCCGAGCCAGGTCCGGCCCGAGCAGGCTCGCCCATAACGACGCCATCATCAGCAGAGCCAGACCGGGAGCGGCCATGCTCGCGAGCAGCACGGCGGTGATTCGATGTCCCGGCCGCATCGGGAGCGCGTCGTCGGGCCCCTCGATCGCGCCGCGCGCGCCGCGCGAGCTGATCAGCTGCGCGACGATGAGCGTCGCGGTCGCCAGCGGGAGCGCTGCGTCGCCGGCCAGCACGCCCCGCATGTCGAAGTCGGAGTTGCCGCCACGCCACGCGATGGTTCCGATGATCACGCCGATGCCCATCCCTGCGAGCAGAAGTGGATGGCGGACGAACCGTCGAGCTTCGACCGCCGCGAGAGCAAGGACCGCGCTCATCGGCATATCGGCATCGCACCGGGTGCTGCAGCGGCACGGGGCTGCAGCGGCAGGGAAAGGGCGCGCGCGAGCTGCTCGGACGTGGTCGTCGGGTGCGTGAAGAAGGCCCAGCGCGCGCGGATCGCATCGCCGACGTTCGGCCGTTCGAGCAGCGCGAAGGCATACCGCAGATCCGAGGTCGCCCAGATGACGGCCTGCGGCAGCTCGGTGGTCCACGACGGCGGCGTGATGTCCAGGTGATCGGCTTCGGGGCTGTCCGGTGCGCCGGACGACATGCCGTCGTCGGCGTCGTCGTTGAAGGCCGCGTCGAAGGTGGACGGCCCGCCGTGCGCGACCCCGGTCAACCACAGCGCGACGACGGCGCGCGCCCGGCCGCCGGCGAAGCACGGTGTCGGGATGGCGTCGCCAACCCGCACGCCCGTGAAGCGATCGTCGACCGGCTCGTCACCCTCGAAGTCCTCGGCGACCACCGGGCGCGTGGTCTGCTCGAGCGGCAGGCCGACCGCCCACGACGCTGCTCGGGCCGACATCGCGATCGAGGTCATCGGGCCGGCGGACCACCCGAAGTCGGGGTGCAGCGCGCCATCGCGCCGCCACGAACCGTCCAGCACGCGCGCAGGCAGACGGTCACGCACGGCGCGTGGGATGGTCTCGAACATCGCCTGCGACGGGAGTTGCTCCACGAGAAGCGACCGCGCGCGAACCGCCGCAGGTGCCTCGGCGAGGACCGGCACGATCGCGGCCGACCATGTCTCGAGCAGCTGCTCGTACCCGGGGTAGACGCACAGGCGCGCGCCGGCTTCGTCGATGCACCGATGATCCGGATCGGTGAGCCACGCGACCGCGGTGGCAAGTTCGCGTTCGGACGGCGGCCGGCTGTGCTCCCAGCCGGTCGCGCCGGCGAGCAGCGCGGCGCTGACGGCCACCGCGATCGTGCCCCGTCCGCGCGCGCGCCGCAACACTGCGATCGCGCCGATGAGGACCGCCAGCGCCAGCAGGTAGACCAGGTGCGCGCCCGTCGGACGCGGCCACGCCTCGGGCGGCAAGCCATCGTTCGTACCCGGCCACGGCGCCAGCCACTCGAAGCGGTACGCGTGGCCGTCCATGGAGTTGAGCTGGCCGGTCACCATCGCGATCACCACGATGCCGGGCAGGGCGGCGAGCGGACTCGGGATCAGGCGCGCGAGCATCACGCCGGTCGCAGCGGCACCGAGGATCAACACCGGCCCCATCAACGCCTCCAGCGGATCAGGCCACCCGATCGCCCCGCCGGCGCGCTGGATGATCACCCATGCGACCAGCAGCACGACACCTGCGATGAAGGCGTGGACACCGGCGAGCGCGTGCGCGGTGGTGCGCGTCGCATCCGAGGCGCCGGTCACCCCGAAGAGCTCCTCGCATCCGGTCCGTCGCGCGCGCAGCGTCGCGAGGTTCGTCGCGAGCAGCACGCCGGCGCAGATGGGGAAAAAGACCAGGCCGATCCAGTAGGCCTGGTTCAGGTCGGTGACCTCACCGTCGGTGAACCTCAGCGCCAGGATCGTCAGCGCACCGAACGCTACGAACGCAGGGTTCCGCAACAGCCGCCTGCCTTCGACGCGCGCAAGGGCGAGGACCGCGCGCGCGCCGTCGGTCGACCGCGGTCCGTCCGGTCCCCGCGGCGGGCGAGCAGCGCGCGCGCGCTCCATCACGCGCATCGGCCTGCTCCGCCTCGGGTCACTGCAGGATGCCTCCGGCGATCGCCAGCGCGAGCCCTGTCACACCGACCAGCGCAGTGACCGCGTCCCGGCGATGCTTCAACAGCGCTGCCGTCGACGCGAGCAGCGCGACGCCGCTCCCGTACGCCAGGTGCCAGGCCAGCGCCGGGATGGGCTCCGAGCTGTCCCACGCCACAGGATGGAAGCTCGTGTCCGCACCCTGCCAGATGACGAACAGGATCAACATGGCGGTGATCCAATGCGGCAGCCACGATCCGGCCGCCAGCGCGAACGCGCAAACCGCCGCCGCCATGACTGCGGACTGGGCCAGCACCAGCATGCTCTCGCCGGCCACACCGCCGGAGAACATGCTCGCCTTGTTCGCGCCGAGCACCTCCGCGAACGCACCGCCGAGGATGCCGACCGCCACGACCGTCGCGGCCGGTACGAGGACCAGCATCGTCGCCGAGGATTGAACGACCGCCTGGCCGCCGCCGGTCGCATCTTCGATCTCGCGGGTTTCGTTGCGTGTGCTCCTGCTCCCGAGCAGCGCGAAGGCCACCGCAAGCGGGGTCGGGAGTATGAACAGGCTCCAGGTGAGCTGATCGATCACCGGATCGCCGGGCTCGGTTCCGGTGGTGACGATGGTAAGTGCCGCGATTGCCAGGCTCAGCAGGAAGGTCGGATGGCGGACGAGGCGCGGCAGCTCCGCGCGCGCGAGCGACCAGGACACCGCGATGCGAGCCGGGGATGTGGCCTCTCTGGTCACCAGCGCCGGCTCGGTGAGCGCACTCACGCAGCTTCACCCATGGCCTGCTCGCCGCACAGCAGCAGGTATGCATCCTCGATCGTGGGTTCGACCATCTCGGCGCCCGCTGGTGCGTCACCGATGTGGCGATGGCGGCCTTCGCCGGTGCGCCAGGACAATCGCGCGCGCGGGTCGCGCTGTTCGGCGATCCAGACGCTGCCGCGCGCGGTCTCGGCGAAGTCGCGCGGCGTCCCGTCGAACAACACACGCCCCTCGTCGATCACCACAACGCGCTCGCACAGCGCGGCGACGTCTTCGGTCTGGTGCGTGGACAGGATCACGGTCTGGCGTTCCGCGATGCTCGAGACGATCTCGCGGAACCGCAGCCGCTGTTCGGGATCCAGGCCCGCGGTCGGCTCGTCCAGCACGAGCAGCTCGGGGTCCCCCAGCAACGCCTGCGCGAGGGCGACCCGTCGTCGCATGCCACCCGACAGCGCCTTGATCTTCTTCTTCATAACGTCGCCTAGTCCGACGGTGGACAGCACGCGACGCACATCGTCGTGGCGTGCGCGGCGGTCGGTCATCTCTTTCAGGATCGCGATGTAGTCCACGAATTCGAACGCGGTGAAGTTCCGGTGGAAGCCCGGCTCTTGCGGCATGTAGCCGAGGCGGCGGCGGATGGCGAGGCGCTGCTCGCTGCTGCCGGGATCGCGGCCGAGCACCCGCAGTTCGCCGCCGTCGGGCGCGAGCACGGTCGCGAGCATCCGTAGCAGCGTGGTCTTGCCGGCGCCGTTCGGTCCGAGCAGCCCGGTGATGCCGGTGCCGGCGTCGAAGGTGACGCCTTGCAGGGCGCGCGTGCGTCCGAAGCTCTTCTCGATCCCGATGATCTCGATCGTCGGTTCCATCATGGTCCTCTCCTAGTCCTCTCCTAGTCCTCTTCATCCGCGCCGTTGCCGGTGGGTCGTTCTCGATGTTGTCGTCTGCCGGGTTGTCGTCCTCTGCCGGCCAAGCGGTTCCCGCGGGCCGCTGCATCTACGTGCGTTCCCGTTCGAACGCCTCACGGCGGAACGCCACGACCGTCACGGCCACCACGGCGACGGCGAAGGACACCATCTGCCCTTCCGAGCCGAACGAAGCCAGCGGCGCGTCCGCGATCCGTTCGATGGTCGCGACCGCCGCGACCCAGATGCCGCCGAGCGTGCCTGCCGCGGTCACCGGATGGAGCCGCGTCGATAGCGCCAACGATGTCGCAGTCAGGGCCAGAGCGGGCAGGAGCCACGCGGCGGCCGCCCAGCCGGGACCGGGCAGCGGGAACGCGGCCGCTCCGATCAGGATGAACGAGCTGCCGAGTACCGCCACCGCCCGCACCAGCAGCAGGCGGAACCCGCTCATCGGCGCGGCGAGACCGATTTCGTGGGTCGGATCAACCCCCGGCCCGAACGCGGTCGCCACGCCCGCCAAGGGAACGAGGGGAGCCACGAGCAGGAAGATCAGGGGCTCGGCCCCAGGTGCGATACCGCGGTTCGCGAAGGCAGCTAAGACCGCGAATGCAAGCGTCGCTGCGATCGCCAGCAGCCACGAGAGCTGCAGCGAGGCGGTCGCACCGATCAGCCGGGCCAGGTGCTCGGACACGCCGAGGGACCGCAGCAGGCGCTCGGCCGCGCGCGGGCGCGGCCGGTCGATCGTGTCGACGACCTCGGCCCACACCGTCTCCAGCCGATCGACCTGCATCACGCGCGCACAGGTCTCCCGGCACTGCGGGCACGCCAGCAGGTGCGCCTCGAGCGAGAAGGCGCGCGCGTCGTCGATGTCGCCGCTCGCGTACGCGGTGATCGTGTCGGTGTCCGCGTGCCAGGTCGTCATGGCGAAGCCAGCTCCTCTCGCAACTGTATGCGCGCCCGCATCGCGCGCGTCTTGACGGTGCCGGGCGGGATCCCCAGCAGGCGCCCGGCTTCGGCCGTGGTCAACCCGTCGAGCACGGTCGCCTGTAGCACCGCGCGCAGCTCCGGCGACAGGCGGTTCAGCGCGCCGGCTAGGTCCCCGTGTTCCACCCCGAGCAGCGCCTGCTCCTCCGCGCTCGTCACCGTGCTGTGTCGAGTGCGCCTCAGGGCTTCGACCGGGTTACGGCCGACCGAGGCGATCCGCTCGCGCGCGGATGTGCGCCGGAGCGCGTCGATCATGCGCCGGATCGCGATCCCCCAGATCCAGGCGCCCACCTCGCCCTGACCCCGGAAGGCTCCGGGCTTGCGCCACACGGCGAGGAAGGTGTCCTGCAGGACCTCGTCGACGGCCCCTCGGTCGACGCTGCGGCGCGAGAGCCGCATCAGCAACCACGGGGCATGACGGTCGTAGAGAACCCGCAGTGCGCCGCGGTCGCCGTTTGCCATGGCGGCGAGCAGCTCGTCGTCGCTGCGTCCGTCTGTTTCGCGCACGCTCACATCTCCCTGTCGCGTGCCGTGGGCGATCCGGTTCTCCCCGGGGGCGGGGCCGACTGCCCGGTTGATTATCGCCCGCGCCGGGGGCCGGCGCACCGGTCAAGACGGCGGCGGCGCCGCCCGAAGGGCGGCGCCGCGAAGGGTTCCCGAGCAGCTCAGCAGACGCTGACGGTCTCGGAGACGAACATCAGATCCATCGGGAACGCCCCGTAGGTAAAGAACGCCGACGGTGCGACGCTGATCGACTCGCCTCCTTCGCCGAACAGGTTCGTCCCGGGCGCGACCGAGCAGCCGCCGAGCAGCTCGAGCGGAACCGGGATCGTGATGGTGCCGTTGCTCGGGTCGAAGGTCGCGTGCACCAGCGCCAGCTCCTGACACAGCGTCACGGTGCCGGTCGTCACGCAGTCGCCGCGGACCGCGAACGGTCCCTCACCCGGGTCACGCGGCGGCGGGCACGTACCGGCGGTCGGGTCGCAGGCGCCGCGGCTGTAGTTGGTGTACTTGCCATCCAGCTCGAGGTCGGCGCCGTCCACCTTCACGTTCCATGTGTATCGAGCGATCTCCGGCGCTCCGCCGTTCTCGGGCAGCTTGCTCACGCCGATGATGAAGTTGACGTTGTCGCCGGCGGCCTCGATCGAGGCGCTCACCAGGTCGAAGCCGAGCTCCGGACCGATCTCGGCCAGGATCGGATCCAGATCCGGATCGTTCATCCCGAAGTCCCCGGTCTCGTCGGAGCCGACCTGGATCGGGTCGGCGTGGGCGCCGAGCGGTGCCAGCATGATCAAGATGCCGAGCAACAGCCCGGCGGAACGGAACCGTGCCATGTCTGTCCTCCTTGTTCCCATCTCCGGCCTTCCTCTTCGCTGCTCGGGATGCTGCTTCCTGCTCCATCCAGGTTCGTTCGTGCCGGGTCCTCGGCACTAGGATGCGCGCCATGGCCGCCGACCCCGAGATCCGCTCGAGCATCTTCACGCCCGAGCATGAGGCGCTGCGCACCAGCGTCCGCGCGTTCGTCGAGCGGGAGTTGGCGCCGCACGCGCAGGCCTGGGAGGAAGCCGGCGACTTCCCGGACTGGGTGTTCACCAAGCTGGGTGAGCAGGGGTATCTCGGGCTCGCCTACCCCGAGGAAGTGGGCGGCCAGGGCGGTGACTACATCTCGACGCTGGTGCTGAAGGAGGAGATGGCGCGCGTCGGCTCGGGCGGCGTCGGCATGGCCGTCGCGGTGCAGACCGACATGGCGACGCCGCCGATCCTGAAGTTCGGCACCGAGGCGCAGAAGCAGGAGTACCTGGTCCCGGCGATCAAAGGCACGAAGATCGCGTGTCTCGGGATCAGCGAGCCCAACGCCGGCTCCGACGTGGCGAGCATCGAGACGAGCGCGGTGCGGGACGGTTCCGACTGGGTGATCAACGGCCGCAAGATCTTCATCACCAACGGTTGCCGCGCGCACTTCTGCACCCTGGTCGCGCGCACCGACCGAGGGTTGATCGATGACGGGGCACAGTCGCAAGGTGGTACGGCATCATCGATCAACCCTCGCAAGCCGGCCGGCCACCATGGCTTCTCGCTGTTCCTCGTGCCGACGGACACGCCGGGCTGGCAGGTCGCCCGGCGGCTCGACAAGCTCGGGATGCACTCCTCGGACACCGCCGAGATCGTGATGGATGACATGCGGCTGCCGGCCGACGCGCTGCTCGGCGTGCAGGGCGAAGGCTTCCAGCAGATCATGTGGGAGCTACAGGGCGAGCGGCTGGTCGGTGTCGCCGGATCCATCGCCGGGTCGCGATTGCTGCTCGAGCGGTGCAGCGAGTACGCGAAGGAACGCACCACGTTCGGCAAGCCCATCGGCAAGCATCAGGTGATCGCGCACAAGCTCGCGACCATGGCCACCGAGATCGAGGCCGCGGGCGCGCTGATCTACGACGCGGCCTGGCGCTTCGGCAACGGCGAGTACCCCGTGAAGGAGATCTCGATGGCGAAGCTGTACGGGGGGATCGTCGCCGCGCGCGTCGCCAACGAGGCGATGCAGATCTTCGGCGGCGCGAGCTACATGATGGAGCTGCCGATCCAGCGCGCGTGGCGCGACACCCGTCTGATCCGCATCGGCGGCGGCACCGACGAGATCATGCGCGAGATCATCTCGAAGCTGATGGGCCTATGACGCGTTTCGAGATCTTCACGCCGGAGCACGAGGCGCTGCGCAAGACGGTGAGCGACTTCGTCGCCCGCGAGATCCATCCTCACGTCGAGCAGTGGGAACGCGATGGCGATTTCCCGCGGGAGCTGTACCGGCGGTTCGGCGAGCTCGGGCTGCTCGGGCTGAAGTACGAGCCGGAGTACGGGGGCAGCGGGCCGGACCTCATCGCGGACGCCGTGGTCAACGAGGAGCTCGCCCTGTGTGGGTCCGGCGGCGTCGCCGCGGGGATCGGGGGCCACAAGGATCTCGGCTCGTACTACATCTACCGCTTCGGCAGCGACGAGCAGCGACGGCGCTGGCTGGTGCCCTCGGTCACCGGAGAGGTCATCGGCGCCCTCGGCGTGACCGAGGCGAACGCCGGCAGCGACGTCGCGAGCCTGGAGACGCGCGCCGTGCGCGACGGAAACCACTACCTCGTGAACGGGTCGAAGATGTTCATCACCAACGGCTCGAAGGCCGATTACGTGGTGACGGCCGTGCGCACGGGCGGCGAGGGCCACAAGGGGATCTCGCTTCTGGTGATCGAGCGCGGCACCCCCGGCTTCGAGGCGCGTCGCATCGAGACCGTCGGGTGGCGCACCTCCCATACCGGCGAATTGTCGTTCGCCGACTGCCGCGTGCCCGCCGAGAACATGCTAGGCGCCGAGGGCCAGGGCTTCATCGCGATCATGAAGAACTTCCAATGGGAGCGGTTGATCATGGCGCTCGGCGCGGTCTCGGCTGCGCAGAGGACCTTGCAGCTCGGGATCGACTACGCGAGGGACCGCACCGCGTTCGGCCGCCCGATCGCGAAGTTCCAGACCTGGCGGCATCGCTTCGCCGATCTCGAGACCGAGATCGCGGCGGCGCGCGCCCTGACCTACCACGCGTTCCGCAAGTTCCTGGCCGGCGAGGACGCGCTGCGCGAGGTCTCGATGGCCAAATGGCTCGCCTGCGAGATCGGCTGGAAGGTCGCCGACGAAGCGCTGCAGGTCCACGGGGGCTACGGCTACATGATGGAGTTCCCGGTGCAGCGCGCGTGGCGGGACAGCAGGCTTGGGCCGATCGGCGGCGGCACGACCGAGATCATGAAAGAGATCATCGCCAAGACCTACGGGTTCTGACGCTTGTATAGCTATCACATCATGGCTATAATAGCCACATGTTGGTAGCGTCGGTCTCGGAAGCGAAGAACAAACTGAGCGCCCTCCTGGATCGGGTCAGGGCAGGCGAGAGCGTGCTGATCGTGGACCGCGGCATCCCGGTCGCGAGCCTGCGGCCAGCCGTCTCACCCGACGAAGAGCCGTCGGGTCGCCTGGCACGGCTTCAGCGCGCCGGCATCCTCCGCGCCGGTGACGGACGTCCAGTGCAGCGGGTCATCAGACAGGAGCCGCCTCGTGCGGGGGGTTCGGCGACGGCCGCCTTGATCGAGGAGCGGAGGGAGGGACGCTGAAGTTCTGGGACGCTTCGGCCGTTCTCCCCTTGATCGTCGATGAACCGGCCTCGTCCGCCGTGCGAGCCCTCTACAGCGAGGATCCATCGATCATCGCCTGGTGGACAACCGAGACGGAATGCGCTTCAGCGATCGCTCGTCTCGAGCGGGACGGTCTCCTCGCCGAGCGAGGAGCCGAAGACGCGCTGATACGTCTCGACGAACTCGCGGAAGCGTGGGGCGAGGTTCAGCCGACAACGCCCGTGCGGCGGGTGGGCCGCCGTTTGTTGAGAACCCACCCCCTGCCAGCCGCTGATGCGCTGCAGCTGGCTGCGGCCGTCACCGCGTCCGAGGGCGATCCCTCGACGCTCCCCCTCGTGTGCCGGGACGATCGACTGTCCGCGGCAGCGCGCCGCGAGGGTTTCACCGTTCTGGAGCCCATCTAAGCCTCACTCGATCGAGGACGGTTTTTGCCGGTTCTTGCCCCTTCTCCGGGTTCGGCTGGCGCCGCTCCGGAGGGCGGTCTAGCATCGGGAGCGAAAAGGACATCATGCGCATCCCAGCCTTGCTCCTCACGCCCTTCGCGCGGCCGCGCGCCACGCTCGCACTCGCCATCGCGCTGACGCTGCTCGCCGCGATCGGCTTCAGCGTACTTCGTGACGGCGATGAACCCGTCCGTCCGCTTGCCGTCGATGATTCTGCGACGCCGTCGCCTGTTCCCTCCACGACCCCTTCGGAGCCGACGGTCGACGCCGATGACGACTTCGAGCCGCCGTCGCGCGTGCTGGGAACCCGGCGCTCGGTGGTGCGTGTCCCGCGCGATGATCCGCCGCCCGTGAAGAAGAAGAGCATCTCGGCGCCGGCGCCGGTGTCGTTGAAGCCGGTGAACTTCATCGCGCAACGCGGCGAACTGTCGCGCCTGCTGCATCCAGAGATAGTGACGGAGTCGATCAAGGTCGGCATGCCCGATCAGGTCGAGCTTTACATCGAGGTGACCAGGCCCGATCCGGCAGAGCACGGGGGCGGCCCATGGCCGGTCGTGATGGAGATCAGCCCATACCACGGGACGATCGCCGACCGGGCCGGCACGCGCATCTTCCCCGATCCGAAGGACGCGGACGGCGAGCTGCTCGGGCTGACCGGCTACTTCGCGCCCCGCGGCTATGCGGTCGTGATGGTCGACCTCCGCGGCACCGGCCGCTCGCAGGGGTGTCTCGATCACCTCGGACCGAAGGACGCGCAGGACGTCAAGACCATCGTCGAGTGGGCGGCATCGCAACCGTGGTCGAACGGTCGCGTCGGGATCACCGGGCACTCCTATGTCGGGTCGACCCCGTCGCTGGCGGCGGCGATGAAGCCCGAAGGCTTGGTCACGATCGTGCCGAGCGCGGGACTGGCGACCATGTACGACCACCAGTTCCAGTACGGCGTGCCGTACCTCCTGCAGTGGATCGGCCCGATCGAGGCCTACGAGGAGCTGGCGATCAACCGCCATCTCCCCACCTTCCTGGGGGATGGCTACGGCGATAACTTCGGCAACGACATGGAGGACTTCGGCTGCGGCCTCCCGAACTCGGCGGCGACCGCCGGCACGGGACAGTTGACCGGCCAGTACCAGGCCTGGCATCAGGCGCGCGACTGGCGCCGGGACGCCGCCGACGCAGACATCCCGATCTTCATCGTCCACGGAGTCAACGACGACGCGGCACGGATCCCGGCCGCCGAGTGGTTCTTCGGCATGCGCGCGCCCCGTCCCGACGACAAGGTCTGGCTCGGGCAGTGGACCCACGGCGGTGGCGGACACGTGAACACCCGGTTGGATCAGTGGCAGTTCGCGCTCCATGCCTGGTTCGACAAGCACCTCAAGCAGATGGATGTCGACACCGGTCCGCCGGTCGAGGTCTTCCTCAACGGCGGCGCGGTCACCTCGATGCGCTCATGGCGCGCGCTGGGCGAGCAGCTCACCTTCCACGCCGACGCCACCGACGGCAGCCTGTCGACCACCGCGCCCACCGCGACCGGCAGTGTCGCGTTCGCCGGCTCGAACTTCGTGAACTCGGTGACCTTCGAGTCGGCTCCGGTCACCAGGGATACGCTGATCACGGGTCTTCCCGAGCTGACCCTGCACGCCTCGACCACCAGCTCGCAGGTCCTGCATCTGATCGCGACCCTGTACGCGACCGATGGGAGCGTCTACCGGCCGATCTCGTACTGCGCGATCCAGCCGTCTCTGCGCGACGGCGTCGACACCTTCACCCCCGTCGTGCCCGGCGAGGTGATGGAGCTGCACCCGCAGTGCTTCACCTCGGCGCACCGGTTGTTCCCGGGAGAGCGTCTGCATCTGCGGATCAACACCCAGAGCCCACACCACGTGACCTATGCGCCGCTCGACGCGCGCGTCACGATCTACACGGGTCCGGGCATGACCAACATGGTCATCCCGGTGATCGAGCAGCCCACGCTCTACAAGGACGTTCCGCTCCAGCTCGAGCAGTAGTCAGTTCGACGCCAGCGAGTCGGTCATCCGCTCCTGCGCGCGCGCGATCACCTTGCGCACGCCGGCCTCATCGCCGCGCCGGAGGAGCGCGACCGGATCCGGATCGCCTCGCACGATCTGCTCGAAGAAGTCGCGCCGGTCGTTGTAGGTCGGCAGAGTCGCCTTCGCCCAGCCGCGCACCTCGTTGAGCAGCTCGGCGAGCCGTCCATAGGGCGCGCCGTAGGCATCGGCGATCTCGTCGCGCATCCGCTTGGCGAGCGCCGGCGAGGCGCCCGAGGTCGAGATCGCGATCGCGATCGGCCCCTGCCGCGTGACCGCCGGCACGATGAAGTTGCACAGCGGGGGCACGTCGACCACGTTGACGAGCATGTTGCGCGCCTCCGCGTCCTCGTAGATGCGGATGTTCATCTCGGTGTCGTCGGTCGAGGCGATGCAGATGAAAGCGCCGTCCAGATCCGACGAGCCCGCGTACGTACGCTCGTGCCAGGTGATCGATCCGTCGGAGGCAAGCTCGCGTAGCGCCTTGACCGCCTTCGGTGCGATCAGCGTGATCGATGCTCCGCAAGCGAGCAGCTTCTCGGTCTTCTCGAGCCCGATCGGCCCGCCGCCGATCACCACCGCGCGCCGCCCGTTCAGGCGCAGGGCGACCATGTAGGGGGGCACGGCGAGCATGTCGCGCACGCAGCTCTCGTCACAGGTGCCGAGGCGGAGCTGGCAGACGCACTCCTTGCCGCTGTACGCGATGGCGGGCATGACGGCCATGCTAGCGAAGCCTGTCATCGCGCGCCGCGCCGCTCCTCCCGTTTGACGCAAGGTTGGTTGACCTTAGCGCCCAGATATGAACCGCTCCCAGAGGCGGCAGCCTGATCGTCAACGCGAAGCGGGCCGCGCAGGCGCACGCGCGTCACGCGAGGCTCTCGACCCAGGCCGCGTGCAGTGAGGCGTACGCGCCGGCACCGGCGAGCAGCTCCGATGGCGCGCCGTCCTCGACGATCCGCCCGTCGGCGATCACCAGAACGCGATCGGCGATCTCCACCGTCGTCAACCGGTGCGCAATGATGATCGCCGTCCGATCCGCCAGCAGCGTCCGCAGTCCGTGTTGCACCGCGCGCTCGCTCGGGATATCCAACGACGACGTCGCCTCGTCCAGGATCAGCACGGCAGGATCGGCCAGGAACGCGCGCGCGAACGACACGAGCTGCCGCTGCCCGGCCGACAGGCGGCCGCCGCGCTTGCGCACGTCGGTGTCGTACCCCGCGGGCATGGCTTCGATGAAGGGATGAGCGCCGATCGCCCCGGCCGCCGCGATCACCTCCTCGCGGGAGGCATCGGGCCGTCCGAGCGCGATGTTGTCCAGCACCGTCCCCGAAAACAGGAACGACTCCTGGGTCACCATCGCCACGTGACGCCGCAGCACCCCATCGGGGATGTCGCGCAGATCCACCCCGTCGAGTAGCACGCGGCCATCCGAAGGGTCCCAGAACCGCGCGACCAGCCGCGCGATGGTGGTCTTGCCGGCGCCAGTCTCGCCGACCAGCGCGACGGTCTGCCCCGACGGGATCTGCAGCTCCAGCTCGTCGAGCACCGCGACGTCTCGATAGGCGAAGGTCACGCGCTCGAACCGCACGTCGCCGCCGACGCGCTCGGGCACGACCGGCCGCAGCGGCTCAGCCACGCTCGGCTCCTCCTCCAGCACGCCGCCGAGGTTCTCCAGCGCCGCGTTCGCGGCCTGTAGCAGGTTGTAGACCTGTGACAGCTCCTGCATCGGCTCGAAGAACCGGCGCACATAGATCACGAACGAGAACAGGATCCCCGGCGTCAGGTCGGCGTTCAGCACCCGCCAGCCGCCGTAGAAGATCACCGCGGCCGTTGCGATGCGACCCAGCAGCGACAGCGCGGGGGAGTAGATCGACAGCAACCGGATCGACTCGACGTTGGCGTCCGAGTACTGGCCGTTGACGTCCTCCATGATCTCCTGGTTGCGCTGCTCGCGGCGGAAGGCTTGCACGGCGCGGATGCCGCCGAGCGATTCGACGAAGTGGATGATCACCAGCGCGATCGTTCGGCGCACCCGCCTGTACACCTGCTGGGCGTGATGCTTGTACCAGCGCGTCACCAGGATCACGGCCGGGAAGGTCGCCATCGTCACCAGCGCCAGCGGCAGATCCAGCACCAGCAGCATGATCGCGATCCCGATCACGCTCAGCCCCGCCGCGATCAGGTCGAGCACCCCGACCGACAACAGATCCGTGATCGCCTCGATATCCGAGGTCAGACGCGCGATCACGCGACCCGACGTGTAGCGCTCGTAGAACGCCAGGCTGAGTCGCTGGAACTTCTCGAAAACCCGGCGCCGCAGGTCGCGCAGCACATCCTGCGTGGTGCGCCCGATCATGGCCGTGAAGGCGTAGTTCGTTGTCGCCTGCACCATTACCAGCACCAGGATCAGCCCAGTGAGCCGCCACAGATCCGGTGGGAACCCTTCCGCGGCGCGGCGCGCCTCGATCGCGCGGTCGATGCCGACCCCGATCAGCGCCGGGATCGCGAGCTCGGCGACGGTGGACACGATGATCAGCGTCCCGGCTGCGATGATGCGCGCGCGGTACGGCGCGATGATCGACAGCAGCAGCGAGCGCGTGCGCCGGTGAAGGCGCGCTTCGGTCTTGCGCGCGAACTCGTCGCCGGCCTCGGGTGCGACACCGCGCCAGGTGGGCTCGCGGGTCCTGGGAGGCTGACGGTCAGCGGTGGCCACCGTGCACCTCCTCGGCTTCCATCGAGAGCACGTCGCGGTACAGCGCGTTCGACGCCATCAGCTCGGCGTGGGTCCCGGTCGCGGCGATCGTTCCTTCGTCGAGCAGCGCCACCCGATCGGCCAGCGCGACGGTCGAGGGCCGGTGCACCACGATCAAGGCGGTCACGCCGGCGAGCACCTGCTTCAGTGCTTCCTCGATCTGCGCTTCGGTGTGCACATCCACCGCCGACAACGGATCGTCCAGGACCAGCAGCTGCGGCTTGCGAAGCACGGCGCGCGCCAGCGCGAGCCGCTGCCGCTGGCCGCCCGATAGCGAGTAGCCCTGCTCGCCGATGCGCGTCTCCAGCGCCCACGGGAGGTCGTAGACGAAGGTCGCGTTCGCGGTCTCCAGCGCGGCCCTCATGTCGTCCTCGGTCGCATCCGGGTCGCCGAGCAGCATGTTCTCCCGCACGCTCATCGAGAACAGCACCGGATCCTCGAACGCCACGCCCACGTGGCCGCGCAGCGACGACAACGTCAGGTTCCTCACGTCGTGCCCGTCGAGCAGCACGCGGCCGCCCGACGCGTCGTACAAGCGTGTCACCAGCGAGGCGAGCGTCGTCTTCCCGGACCCGGTCACGCCGACCAGGGCCACGGTCTCGCCGGGGACGATCTCGAGGTTCACGTCGCGCAGCACCTCGGCCTCGGTGCCCGGATAGCGGAACGAGACGCGCTCGAAGGTGATCATCCCGGCGGCCTTGGGTAGGTCGATCGCGCCGGGGGCGTCGATGATGTCGGGCTCGGTGTCGAGCACCTCGAACAGCCGCTCTGCGCCGGTGCGCGCCTCCTCGGCGTTGGACAGGATCCAGCCGACCGAGCGGATCGGCCACGCCAGCGACTGCAGGTAGGCGATGAACGCCGCGAGGTCGCCGGGGCTCATGCCGCCGGTGATCACGCTGCGCATGCCCAGCGCCAGCACCGCCAGGATGTTCAGGTCGGGCAGCAGCCGCAAGATCGACCAGAAGAACGCGCGCAGCCGCACGGCCTGCATGTTCGACGCGTGCAGCACGTCGGTCTGATCGCGGAACCGGCCCGCCATGTGCGCGCCGCGGCCGAAGGCTTTGATGATGCGGATGCCGGTGGCCGACTCCTCGATGATCGTGGTCAGGTCACCCTGATCATCCTGGACCTTCCGCGCGATGTCGTGGTAGCGCATGTTGAAGCGGAAGGTCATCGCCATGATCGGGACCGCAGTCAGCCACGTGATCGCGGCCAGCCCTGCGTTGAGCCGGAGCATCAGGAACACGACCACGCCGAACTGAACCACGTTGATCGCCAGGAAGATCAGGCCGAAGCCGATGAAGCGCCGGATGGTGCCGAGGTCATGTGTGGCGCGCGATAGCAGCTGTCCGGACTGCCAGCCGTCGTGGAACGACACAGGTAGCCGCTGCAGGTGCGCGTACAGCTCATTACGCATCTCGCGCTCCATCGCGATCGAGGCGCGCGCGGCGCTGGAGCGCCGCAGGTAGGCCATGAATGCCTCGATCAGGCCCATCGCGATCAACGCGAGGCCAAGCGGCACGATCGTGTCGGACCGGCCGATCGTCAGGTCGTCCACCGCGCGACCCGCGATCGCCGGGATCGCGAGCCCGGCGCCCATCATCCCGAAGCCAGTCACCAGCGAGAAGATCAAGCCGCGCGCGTGAGGGCGGACGAAGGGCATGAGGCGAAGGAGGGCGTTGCGTTGCAAGGCGCAGCTCCCCCCTTCCTCGTGAGACGGCGAACGGACGGCACCGGGATACGGCGGCCATCCGGGATCCGCTCAGTGTAACGCCGGGCCCCGACGCTCCGCATTCCCATTCGGCGCATTGGCACAGCTCAGTTGGTCGTGGATAGCCTCACGGGACCGAGCAGCGTGGAGGAACCTCATGAACCTGGCCGTCCTGGGCGAACGACATCTCGAGCGGTTCGGCGTGTACGAGCAGGTGTTCTTCGAGGGCCGCTGGTGCACCAACGCCGAGCTGGTCGATAGGTCGGCGCGCCTGGCGGCTTCGCTGGCCGGGCTGGGGGTCGCCCCCGGCGACCGGGTGGCGGTGATGCTGCCCAACTCGCCGGACGTGGGGACGTGCTACGGCGCGATCCTGCGCTGTGGCGCCGTCGTCGTTCCGGTGATCTTCCTGCTCGCGCCACCAGAGATCCGCCACATCGTCGCCGACTGCGAGGCGAAAGTGATCTTCACCAGCCCGGAGTTCGCCGCCAACGTGCTGGCGGGGATCGATGGGCTGGAGCGGCCTCCCATCGTGGTCGTGACCGATCAGGCACCTGAGGGCACCACGTCGTTCGAGCAGCTGCTCGCCGACGCCACCGAGACGATGCCGATCGTGGATCGCAACGCGACCGATCTCGCGGTCATCTCCTACACCAGCGGCACCACGGGAAAGCCGAAGGGCGTCATGTTGACGCATTCGAACCTGCTGTTCAACGCGCAGAACTCCGCGAAGGTCGCGAGCATCGCCGACGGCGACATCTCGATATCGACGCTGCCGCTCGCCCATCTGTTCGGCCTGGGCAACACCCTGGTCGGCCAGTTGTTCAAGCTCCAGGGCGTGATCCTCCGCTGGTTTACACCCGAGGGCTTCTTCGAGGCGATGAACCATCATCGTGCCCAGTCGACGGCGATGGTCCCGGCGATGGTGCAGTTGATGCTCGCGCATCCTGGGTTCGACGACGTGGATTGGTCGAGCCTGCGCTACGCGATCGTGGCCGCCGCGCCGGTCCCGGTCGAGATGGCGGCCGAATTCGAGAAGCGCACCGGCGCGCGCGTGCTCCAGGGCTACGGCTTGACCGAGACCAGTCCCACGGTGAGCGTGATGCACCTGGACGATCCGCCGAAGCCGGGATCGTGCGGGCGCCCGGCACCCAACGTCGAGGTGGCGATCCTGGACGACGACGACCGCCCGCTGCCGCCCGGTGAAGCCGGCGAGGTCTGCGTCCTGGGGCCGAACGTGATGGCGGGCTACTACAACATGCCCGAGGAGACCGAGGCGGTGCTCCTCGACGGCTGGTTCCACACCGGCGACATCGGTCACCTGGACGAGGACGGCTTCCTGTACATCACCGACCGGAAGAAGGATCTGATCATCCGCGGCGGGTTCAACATCGTGCCCCGCGACATCGAGGAGATCCTGCACGGCCATCCGGCGGTGATGGAGTGCGCCGTCGTCGGGATCCCCGACGCCACCATGGGCGAGGAGATCAAGGCCTTCGTGGTGCTGCGTCCCGGTCAGACGGCGACCCAGGAAGAGCTGCTCGACCTGTGTCGCCGGCATCTGGCGAAACACAAGACGCCGCGGTTCGTGTCCTTCGTCGATGCCCTGCCGCGGAACGCGGTCGGCAAGGTCCTCAAGCGCGACCTGCGCGCGCGCGCGTAAGCCTGCTGGCCGCGCGGTTGAGCACGATGGCCCGCTGGCCGCGCGGCTGCACCCGCCGTACGCTGCTCGAACCATGGCCGAGGACCAGACCAGCCGCGTCCAAGCGCCTGCCCCCGATCGAGCGCGTCGCAGCCTCGCCGGCGGGGTCGCGGTGTTCCGCTGGCTCGCCTACGCCTGGATGGTCATCGGCAACCTGATCGAGACCGAATCGTTCGAGCGTCCCGAGCTGGCCTGGGCAGGCATCGGCGTCGCGGGGGCGTGGACCCTGTTCGTCACCGCCGGCCGTCACCGTCACGCGCGCGCGGTGCTGGCCGTGGACCTCGCGTTGGGGATCGGCTTGATCCTGCTCGGCGGCTACGTCGTGGCGCCGGGGTCGGTGATCGGCGACCGGCTCTTCTACACCGCGACCTATCCGGTCGGCACGGCGCTCGCACTCGGCGAGGCGCGCGGTCCCTGGGGCGGGCTCGCGGCGGCGGTCATCCTGGGTGTGGCCCTGTTCTACAGCCGGGTCACCAACAGCATCGCGCTGGACCTTCTCACGGCCCGGGACGCGGCTCGCGTGGTCAACGGCGCGGCCTCGTACCTGCTCGCCGGCCTGGCGGGCGGCTACACCGCGCGGTACCTGCAGCGATGGGCATCCGAGCATCAGACGCTGCTTGACGCGGCCATGGAGGCCCAGGCCCGCGCCTCGCGGCTGGCCGAGCGGCAAGCGCTGGCACGCCGGATCCACGATTCGGTGTTGCAGGCACTCACGATGATCGCGAAGCGGGGCACCGAGCTTGCGCGCCTCGACTCGATCCCGCCTCGGGATGTCGCTCGGCTCGCACAGACGGCGAGGGATCAAGAGAAGGAGCTGCGCGCGCTGGTCATGCGCGCACCCGAGGACGCCCCAACGGGCCAGGCGTCTCTCCGGGACGCGCTCGAGCGCATCGCGCGGGGAACCACCGATGTCGGTGTGTCCGTCAGCTCGGTGGGACCGATCTGGCTCACGGCGCACGCGGTGGACGAGATCTCGGCCGCGGTCGCCCAGGCGCTCCGCAACGTCGAGCAGCACGCGAAGGCGAGCACCGCGGTCGTTTTCGCCGACCTGGCCGACGGCGCGCTCACGGTTTCGGTTCGTGACGATGGCTCCGGGTTCGTCTTCGACGAGGCGTCGCTTCGCGATGCCGGGAAGGCCGGGATCCTGCGCAGCATGAAAGGCCGCATACAGGACTTAGGCGGGTCGATGGTGGTACGGACCGAGCTGGGTGCCGGGTGCGAGATCGAATTCACGATCCCCGCCGATGGGGTGGTGCCCGGTGGGGCCGCCGTACGCTAGAGTCGTGCTGGTGGAGGGCCGTCGAAGGATCGACCGAATCACCTCCGGGGACTACCTCGAAGGTGTCGAACGGCGCCCGCTGACCGAGATCCGCGAGATGAGGCTCGAGGCGACCGAGGAGGCCGACCTCCTCTCCTACGAGCGCAGGCTCCTGCACGGCCGCCTCGCGATCCTCCGTGCCGAGATCGAACGCCGTCGCGGCGGCGGCGAGGGATCGCTGATCGAGCAGCTGCCGAAGATCCTCTCCGAGGAGGGACGGGGCCCGAGCCGTGGCCAGTTCCCAGCCAAGGGCCCCCTCATCGACTTCGAGCACCCCAAACGGCGGATCAGCAAATTGATCTCCGACGACACCCTGGCCAACCTCCGCAGCCTCAGCGATGACGAGGTCGCTAGGATCGTCGCCGAGCTGGAAGGGGTCGAAGCCGAGGTCTCGGGGACGCGCCGCAAGGTGCTCGACATCGTGGATGCCATGAACGCCGAGCTGGGGCGCCGCTACAAGAGCGGCGAGGCCGATCCCAGCGACGTGCTGACCCGCGACGTCTAGCACGCGGCTCCCGGCGCAATAGCACCCGAATCCCATCAAGGGGGTCCGATGGGACTATAGACGGGGCCATCGCTGCCGAAGACACTAGAGAGAATCGTGAGATCTTCCGTCGGGACGCGCTCGCGCGGGCGGCTCCGGGTGTTGGTCGTGGACGACGACCCCCTGGTTCGCCGCCTGCTTCATGCTGTCATCCAGGATGGCAAGTACGATCTGCTCGAAGCGTCGGACGGGATCGAGGCGTTGCAGCTTGCCGGCAAGGATCCGCCGGACGCGGTGATCCTGGACGTGATGATGCCGGGTGTGAACGGATACGAGGTGTGCCGCGCGCTGCGCGCCGACCCTCGCGCACGCGACGCCAGGATCGTGATCCTGACCGCGCGCGATACCGACCAGGACCGCGCGCAAGCCGAAGCGGCCGGCGCCGACGCGTTCTTCACGAAGCCGTTCAGCCCGCTCGAGCTGCTCGAGGCGATCGCACCGGCCGCACACGGAAAGAGGACCCTTGCACGCTGAACGTCCGGACGACGTTCGGCGCGAGGTCGTCCCGAGCCTCGGGCCGGACGACGGGCTGCCGCTGCTCGACGACGACGCGGTACGCCGTCAGTTGCTGGCGGTCGCGCACGACCTGAATCGTGTCTATCGGCGCGAGCGTCAGCGTGCCGAGGAGCTCGAGCAGGCGTTGCGCGATCTCGAGGAGTCCTACCTTGCGACGGTGCAGACGCTCGCGTTCGTGGTGGAGGCGAAGGACTCGACGACGCGATCGCACCTGGGACGTGCGCACGACTACGCCGTCGCGCTGGCCAAGCGGGTGTCGCCCGAGCTCGCCGACGACAAGGTGTTCCGTTACGGGTTCCTGCTCCACGACATCGGCAAGGTCGGCATCCCCGAGGGGATCCTGCGCAAGGACGGGCCGTTGACGCCCGACGAGATGGAGGTCATGAAGACCCACCCGCTGATCGGCGCGCAGATCATGGCGCCGATCAAGTTCTTGCGGCGCGCGATCCCGATCGTCGAGTGCCACCACGAGCGCTGGGACGGCGGCGGCTATCCGCGCGGCCTGCGCAGCGAGGAGATCCCGCTCGCGGCACGCATCTTCGCGGTGGTCGACACCTTCGATGCGATGACCTCGGATCGTCCGTACCGGCGCGCGCTCTCCGTGGAAGGCGCGCTCGAAGAGATCGTGCGGGCCGGTGGCTCGCAGCTCGATCCCGAGATCGCCAAAGAGTTTGCGCTCCTGTGCGAGGAGCGAACCGGCCTCTGGCCGTTGCATCGATCCCCGGGCCGCTACTAGGACCACCCGCGGGTATCATCCCCGGGGTGCGCATCGCGGTCCTTTCCGACATCCATTCAAACCTCGAGGCGCTCGACGCCGTGCTGGAGCGCGCGCGCATCGAGGAGGCCGAGCGTCTCTACGTGCTCGGCGACAGCGTCGGTTACGGCGCGGACCCGGCCGGGGTGATCGCTCGGCTGACCGAGCTCGAAGACGTATCCTTGATCGCCGGCAACCACGACCTGGCTGCCGTGGGACGGTTCGACCCGCGCTGGTTCAACAGCGTGGCGGCCGAGGCGATCTCGTGGACGTCCGAGCAGCTGCCCGCCGCCGCGCGCGCGCTGCTCGAGCAGCTCTCACCCCGCACCAAGGGCGTCGATCCGTTGCTGGTACACGGATCGGTGGTCGATCCCGTCGCCGAGTATGTCACCAATGAGCGCGTCGCGGTCGCCAGCTTCGATGCCGAAGCATTCGACCTGTGTTTCTTCGGCCACACGCACATCCCGGCGATGTTCACACGCGGCCCCGGCGGCGTAGTCCGCGGCACCTATCTCGAGGACGGCGTTCCCGTCGCGCTCGCCTCGGGTGTGGTCAGGGTCATGGTCAACCCCGGCAGCGTGGGTCAACCTCGCGACGGCGATACCCGCGCGTCGTTCTTGATCTGGGATACGACCGCGCACGCCGTTACGGTGATCCGCGTCGGTTACGACATCGAGGGTGCGCAGGACAAGATCCGAGCCGCCGGACTTCCCGGTGTGCTCGCCGACCGCCTCTCGCTGGGTCGATGAGCGGCCCGGTCGTCGTCGAGGCGATCCGATCGGACTTCGTCGAGAGCGAGCATCTGGTGGACGTCGCCGTCGTCGACGAACGCGGCTCGCTGATCGCCTCGGCGGGTGATCCGGCGCGCGAAGCCGCCTTCCGATCCTCGGCCAAGCCGTTGCAGGCTGGCGTCGCTCGTGAGGCCGGCTGGGCGCCGGCCGATCAGCAGGGGCTGGCGATCGCTTGTGCGTCGCACAGCGGCGAGCCCGGCCACATCGAGGCCGTGCGCGCGCTGCTCGAGGCGGCCGGCGTCACCGAGGACGCGCTGGCGTGCCCCGAGGCGCTGCCGTTCCGGGCCGAGGACGTCGTGGCTGCCGGCGGACCCGCACGCATCGCGCACAACTGCTCGGGCAAGCACGCGGCGATGCTTGCCGCATGTCGCGCCGCCGGCTGGCCGCTGGAGGGATACCGCGCGCCCGAGCACCCGCTCCAGCAGCGGATCGCGGCCCGGATGTCGTCGCTGCTCGGCGCGGAGCCGGACGTGCTCGTCGACGGGTGCGGTGCGCCGACGTTCGTTGCGCCGCTGCATGCGCTCGCGCGTGCGTTCGCCTCGGCCGCAGGTACCCCGGAGGCGGCCGCGATGAGCGCGTATCCGTGGCTGGTCGGCGGGACCGGCCGTGCGGACACCGACCTGATGCGCGCGGCTCCAGGCATCGTGTCGAAGGGGGGCGCAGAGGGGCTCGTCTGCGCGGCGGCGCGCGGTATCACGGTCGCCATCAAAGCCCGCGACGGTGGAGCGCGTGCCTGCCCGCCCGCGCTGCTGTTCGTGCTCGAGCAGCTCAGCCTCCTCACCCCCGAAGCCGCTGCCGAACTGTCGATCCACCGCGAGCCGCCCGTACTCGGTGGGGGGGTGCCGGTCGGCGCACTGCGCGCGCGCGGCACGCTGGCTTTCAAGGACCGCTGATGGGCGAGGAGATGCGGTTCCGGGGAGTGGTATCGCCACCGGGCGGCGGAGTGCTTTAGCGGGAGAAGCGCCCGCGCGCAGTGCCGTCGGGCGCGCGGTCCTGCCCCGCGATGCCAACTGCGATCGCTTCGCGGTCCCAGTCCAGGAACGTGGTGAACCGTGACCCCTTGATGTTGCCCAAGTCGGACCAACGGATCACGAACTCGAGGATGGTGTCGTCGCGGATCCGGAACTCGCCCGGATACTTCACGAAGCCGTTCGGCGTCTCGAAAAAGGCTTCCCATCCTTCCGAGGTTCCGGTGGCGAACACCTGATAATCGCCCTCCTCCGCATCGGCGCGGAGGAACAGATCCACCCCGATCCCCATCTGCTCGCCGTCGGGCATTCGGTGATCACCGTCCCGCTTCGGGAGGGCGCCGTTGAGGCGGACCAGGATGCGCGCGTTCGATCCGTCGTCTTGGATCCGCACGCCGAGCAGGTCGTTGTACGGACGGGATTCCGTCCCGGCGTCGCCTCGGGGGTCATCGACCGAGCCGATGGTGCGGAACGCTCGAGGCGCGGCGGAGGGACTTGCGCCGTTCGTGGACGTCCCCGCGGTCGGCGATCGCGTCACCGAAGGATCCCCGGGCGAGAA
>Ga0214471_10000518_pt1 | contig 32860 bp, 30 predicted proteins | sample RVTome_5_FD_207665 | JGI IMG/M metagenome (GOLD analysis project Ga0214471, IMG submission 207665) | Soil microbial communities from uranium-contaminated site in the Upper Colorado River Basin, Wyoming, United States - RVT142D155 | ecosystem: Environmental > Terrestrial > Soil > Contaminated >... | reverse complement strand
CGAGCTGCGCGAGGCCTTCACCAACCTGGTGCTCAACGCGGTCGACGCGATGCCGGGGGGCGGCACCCTCACCCTGCGCACCCAGATCACCGACGGGCAGGTGCAGGTCGAGGTGCGCGACAGCGGGACGGGCATTCCCGACCACATCCGCGAGAAGATCTTCGACCCGTTCTTCACCACCAAGGGGCCGAAGGGCACCGGGCTCGGGCTCTCGATGGCCTATGGTATCCTCCAACGTCACAACGGGCGGATCACCGTCGAGAGCGCAGAGGGCCACGGCACGACCTTCCGCCTGCTGTTCCCCGCCGCGGTCTCGGGCTCGGTGGTGGAAGCCCCGCCGCCCGCGGCGCCGGCCGGCTCGTCGGTCTCGCTGCACTGCCTGGTGGTGGACGACGAGGAGGAGGTGGGCGAGGTGGTGGCCGACATCCTGACCACGGCCGGCCACACCGCGGTGACCGCGCGGAGCGGCCAGGCAGGCGTGGACCGACTCGGCGCCGAGCGGTTCGACGTGGTCTTCACGGACCTGGCGATGCCCGGCATGACGGGCTGGCAGGTCGCGCGCGCGGTCAAGGACCGGGCGCCGGAGGTCCCGGTGGTGATGATGAGCGGATTCGGCGTGGAAGTGGCGCCGGAGGATCTGCCTGCGCGGGGCGTGGACCTGGTCCTGGCCAAGCCGCTGCAGATCCAGGACATCCTGCGCGCGCTGGCCTCGATCCGATCGGGGAGCGGCCGGCCGTGACCAGTCCCATCATCACCGAGGCGGTGCGCGCGCTCGTGGACCGCCGCGACCTCACGCGGCTCGAGGCGGCGGGGGCGATGGAAGCCATCATGTCGGGCGCGGCCACCAACGCCCAGATCGCCGCGTTCCTCACCGCGCTGCGCATGAAGGGCGAGACCGTCGAGGAGCTGATCGGCTTCGCCCAGGTCATGCGGCAGAAGGCGGTCAAAGTCCGCGCCAGCGGCGCGGATCTCGCTCAGACGGGCACCGACCGCGAGATGCTGATCGACACCTGCGGCACCGGGGGCGACGCCTCCGGCACCTTCAACGTCTCGACCGCGACCGCGTTCGTGGTGGCGGGGGCGGGGGTCAAGGTGGCCAAGCACGGCAACCGCTCCGTCTCCTCGCTCTGCGGCTCCGCCGACGTGGTGGAGACCCTCGGGATCAACATCGAGCTGAGCCCCCCGAAGGTGGCCCGGTGCGTGGACGAGGTGGGGATCGGCTTCCTCTACGCGCCGCTGCTGCACACCGCCATGAAGCACGTGATGGCCGCGCGCCGCGAGATGGGCGTGCGCACCGTCTTCAACATGCTGGGGCCGCTCACCAATCCCGCGGGGGCCAACGCGCAGGTCATCGGGGTGTACGCGGCCGCGCTCACCGAGCCGCTCGCCCGGGTGCTGGCCGAGCTGGGCACGATCCGCGCCTTCGTCGTCCACGGCGCCGACGGGCTCGACGAGATCTCGAACACCGGGGAGAGCCACATCGCCGAGGTGCACGAGGGCGTGGTGCGGTCCACCCGGGTGCGCCCGGAGGACTTCGGCATGCCCCGGGCCGTGATCGGCGATCTGCAGGGGGGCGACCGGCAGGAGAACGCGGACATCATCCGGCGCGTGCTCGGCGGCGAGGCGGGACCGCGCCGCGACATCGTGCTAATGAACGCGGCGGCGGCGCTGGTGGCGGGCGGCAAAGCCCGCGACCTCAAGGAGGGCGTGGGGGTGGCCGCCCAGTCGATCGACTCGCGCGCGGCGGCTCGCAAGCTCGACGCCCTGGTGACGCTCTCCCGGCACCTGAGCGCCGAGGCCCCCGTCTAGCCCCAACCGGAGGCCGGCCGGGCCCCATTGACCCCGAGAGCCCGGAGCGGGTACAATGGGCGCCGGTCGCAGTAACTACCTGTCGCGCCTGAGTGAATCCCGATTCGATGCTCGACAAGCCCGATTGCTCGACAAGGATGTTGAGCGGCCGCAGGAGTTCTAGAACACTGAGCGTGGGGGCTCACTTGGCCAGTCGCGTGCCGCGGTATCACCAGATCGCTCAGACGCTTCGCGAGCGGATCGCCACGTCGGGCCAGGGCCCGGGCGAGCGCCTGGACAATCAGCGGAGCCTCGCGCGCGAGTTCGGTGTCACCCTCATGACGCTGCGCCAGGCGCTCGACCTGCTCGAGCGCGACGGTCTCATCGCCCGCCGGCACGGCCTCGGCACCTTCGTCGCGCGGCCCGCCATCGACTACGACATCCTGCAGCTTCGCGCGCTCGCCGGGGACCTCTCGGCACTGGGCGAGGACGTGGCGACGCGGTTCCTCCGGAGCCACTTCGCGGCCGCCGATCGCCGGGTGGCCGAGGCGCTGGGATTGGCGGAACAGGCGGAGGTCTTCGTGCTCGAGCGTCTCCGGCTCGTGGACGGCGAGCCGGTGAGCTTTCAGGCCTCGTACCTGCCCGCCGCGCTGGGCGCGGAAGTCTCTCGCTCCGATCTGGCGGTGACCCCGCTCCGTCAGGTGCTGACCTTCAAGCTGGGGATCGAGATCACGGCCGCCCGCGAGACGGTTTCCGCGGTGCCGCTCGATCGCCGCGCCGCCCGCGAGCTGGGTTGCCGGCCCGGCCTCGCCGCCTTCCGCTCCGACCGCGTGTCGGTCGGCCCGGACGGCACCCCGATCGTCTACGACCGCGTCTTCATCCCGGGCGACCGCTTCCGCATCACCCGCACCCTGCGATACGACACGCTGACCGGCACCTCGGCCACCAGCAACAACGCATCGGCGGGTCCTATAGTCACGGGTTCAGTTGCCTCCCGCGAGGCAGGTCGGATGAGCGCTGAAGGCGCGAAGGAGCCCAACCGCCAAACCGAAGTCCTCCACGTTCAACCGCTATGAAAAAGCTTCAAAGCATGAAAGGCACTCGCGCATGAAGATCCTCGTCATGATCAAGCAGGTTCCGGACACGGCCACGCAGGTGAAGATCGGCGGCGACGGGCGCGCCATCGACACCGCCGGCATCACCTGGATCGTCTCCCCGTACGACGAGTTCGCGCTGGAGGAGGCGCTCCGGATCAAGGAGAAGCGCGGGCAGGGCGAGGTGGTCGCCGTCTCGCTCGGCCCCGACCGGGGCAAGGAGGCGCTGCGCTCGTGCCTGGCCATGGGCGCCGACCGCGCCGTCCATCTGAACGATCCCGCCTGGGCGGAGGCCGACACCCTGGCGACCGCGCGCGCGCTGGCCGGCGTGATCAAGCAGGAAGTGCCCGCGCTGGCCCTCTTCGGCCGGCAGGCCATCGACGACGACATGGGCGCGGTGCCCGCGCAGGTCGCCGAGCTGCTGGGCTGGCCGTGCGCCGCCTGGATCATGGAGGAGGCGGTGGATGAAGGCGGCAAGACGATCCGGGTGGGGCGCCAGGTGGAGGGCGGGCTCGAGATCTTCGACCTGCCGCTGCCCGCGGTGGCTTCCGCGCAGAAGGGGCTCAACGAGCCGCGCTATCCCACGCTGAAGGGGATCATGGGCGCCAAGAAGAAGGAGATCAGGGACGTCAAGGCGGCCGATCTCGGTCTCGCGGCGGAGCCGCCCGCGCTGAGCGTCGTCAAGCTCGAGAGCCTGCCGCCGCGCCCGCCGGGCCGCATCATCCAGGGCGAGCCCGCCGCCGCCGCCAAAGAACTCGTCCGCGCCCTGCGCGAGGACTCCAAGGCCATCTAGCGAACAAGGCGCACGAACGGTTGTCCGCGGACTGGGGGAGTGCGGGGGCCATTTCTGGGCCCCGCAGATGAAGAGTTTGAGGAACTAAACGGTAGTCAACGACACAGAGGGATCGACATGGCCGGCGCGTACTGGTGCATGGTGGAAGACGATCGGCAGGGCGCACCCAAGAAGGTCATGGCCGAGGTGCTGGGCGAGGCCTCGCGCCTGGCCGGCGCCGCGGGGGCGCAGGCCGAGGCGGTGTGGGTGACGGACAAGGCCACGCCGGAGGGCCTGAAGCAGCTCGGGGCGTGGGGCGCCAAGCGCGTCTGGCTCTTCGAGAACGCGGCGTTCGCGCCGTACCGGGCGGAGGTCTGGACGCCGGTGGTGGCGGAGCTGGCCGGCAAGGAGGCGCCGCAGGCCATCTTCGCGCCGGTGACCACGCGGCAGCGCGAGTTCATGGCCCGGCTGGCGGCGCGCCTGGGGGCGGGGCTCTCCGCGGACTCCACCGTCCTGACCGCCGAGGGCGGCAAGCTGATGGCGACCCGGCCGGTCTACGCGGGCAAGCTGCTCGCGAAGATGACGTGGGCGAAGACGCCGTGGATGGCGACGCTGCGGCCCAACGTGTTCCGCCCCGGCGACGGCGCGGGAGGCGCGGCGGCGGTGGAGAAGCCCGCGGCGAGCATCCCGGCCGAGAGCATGAAGCTGGTCGAGCGCAAGCAGGAGGCCTCTACGGGCCTGCCCGAGCTGAGCGAGGCGGATATCGTCGTCTCGGGCGGCCGCGGCCTCAAGGGCCCCGAGAACTTCGTCATCCTCGAAGAGCTCGCCAAGGTGATGGGCGCGGCGGTCGGCGCCTCGCGCGCCGCGGTGGACGCGGGCTGGCGGCCGCATCGCTTCCAGATCGGCCAGACCGGCCGCACGATCTCGCCCAAGCTCTACCTGGGCTTCGGCATCTCGGGCGCCATCCAGCACTTGGCGGGCATGCGCACGTCGAAGGTGATCTGCGCGATCAACAAGGATCCGGAGGCCCCGATCTTCAAGATCGCCGACTACGGCATCGTCGGCGACCTCTTCGAGGTCGCGCCCCTCCTCACGAAGGAGTTCAAACAGCTCTTGGAGAAGTAAACGGTTGTCCGCCAGCTGGGGGAGTGCGGGGGCCATGTCGGGGCCCCCGCAGATGAAGAGCTTGAAGAACTAGACGGATGTCCGCGGAGGGAGCGAAGAGTTGGACCTAGACCTCACGGAAGAACAGGCCATGATCCGGGACCTTACCCGCGACTTCGCGGAGAAAGAGGTGCGCCCGATCGCGGAGGCCATCGATCGCGAGGCGCGCTTCCCCCGGGAGACCGTCGCCCGCATGGCCGAGCTGGGGCTGATGGGTATCGCAGTGCCGGAGGCGTACGGCGGCAGCGGAGGCGACACGGTGGCCTATGCCCTGGCCGTCGAGGAGCTGGCCCGCGCCTGCGCCTCGCACGCGGTCATCATGTCCGTGAACAACTCGCTCTACTGCGACCCGGTGTGCAATCACGGCACCGAGGAGCAGAAGGCCCGCTTTCTCACTCCGTTCGCCGCCGGGCGGAAGATCGGCTGCTTCGCGCTCACCGAGCCGGAGGCGGGCTCCGATGCGAGCAACCAGAGCACGCTCGCGGCCCGGGACGGCGCCGGCTACCTGCTCGACGGGCGGAAGATCTTCGTGACCAACGGCCGCGAGGCCTCGGCCGCCCTCGTTTTCGCGCAGACCGATCGCGCGGCCGGTCACCGCGGCATCAGCGCCTTCCTGATCGAGAAGGGCACGCCGGGATTCACGGTGGTCAAGACCGAGGACAAGCTCGGCATCCGGGCCTCGGACACCGCCGAGCTCCTCTTCGAGCGCTGCCGGGTGCCGGTGGCCAACCGGCTGGGCGAGGCCGGGCAGGGGTTCAAGATCGCGCTCGGGACGCTCGACGTCGGGCGTATCGGCATCGCCGCGCAGGCGGTGGGCATCGCGGTGGCCGCCTACGAGGCGGCCCTGGCCTACGCGCGCGAGCGCAAGAGCTTCGGCGTGCCCATCGGCCAGCACCAGATGGTGCAGTGGATGCTGGCCGACATGGCGACCGCGATCGAGGCGGCGCGCCTGCTCACCCTGCGCGCGGCCTGGCGCAAGGACACCGGCGCCCCCTACGGGCCGGAGGCGGCCATGGCCAAGCTGTTCGCGGCGGAGACCGCGATGCGCGTCACCACCGACGCGATCCAGGTGCACGGAGGCTACGGCTTCATCAAGGAGTACCAGGTCGAGCGGCATTTCCGCGACGCCAAGATCACCCAGATCTACGAGGGCACGTCCCAGATCCAGAAGCTGGTCATCGCCCGTCACCTGCTCGCCGGTGTCGCCCGGGTGGCCTGAGGAGGACCGGGATGGCCGACGGCAAGGACCGGTGGGAAGAGGAGAGTTACGGGCCGTTCGTCGAGCGCACGCCCGAGCGCGACGTGCCCTACGAGACGCTCTCCGGGATCCCGGTGCAGCCGCTCTACACGCCGGAGGATCTGGCGGGCTGGCGCTACGAGGACAAGCTGGGCTACCCGGGCGAGTTCCCCTACACGCGCGGGCCGTATCCGTCCATGTACCGGGGGCGGCTGTGGACGATGCGGATGTTCGCCGGGTTCGGCCGGCCCGAGGACACCAACGCCCGCTTCAAGTACCTCCTCGAGCAGGGGCAGACCGGGCTCTCGACCGCCTTCGACATGCCCGCGCTGATGGGCTACGACGCCGATCACCCGCGGGCGCGCGGGGAGGTCGGCCGGGAGGGGGTGTCGATCTCCACGCTCGCCGACTTCGAGATCCTGTTCCGGGATATCCCGCTGGACAAGGTGACGACGTCGATGACCATCAACTGCACCGCGTCGGTGGCGCTCGCCATGTACCTGGCGCTGGCCGACAAGCAGGGGGTGGGCTGGGACAAGCTGGGCGGCACCATGCAGAACGACATGCTGAAGGAGTTCATCGCCCAGAAGGAGTGGATCTCGCCGCCCGAGTCCGCGGTGCGGGTGGTGGTGGACACCATCGAGTTCTGCGCCCGGTACGTGCCGCGCTTCAACCCGGTGTCGATCTCCGGCTACCACATCCGGGAGGCCGGCTCGACCGCGGTGCAGGAGCTGGCCTTCACCCTGGCTGACGGCTTCGGCTACGTGCGGGCGGGGATCGAGCGCGGGCTCGACGTGGACGACTTCGCGCCGCGCCTGTCGTTCTTCTTCGACATCCACAACGACTTCTTCGAGGAGATCGCCAAGCTGCGGGCGGCCCGGCGGATCTGGGCCACCGTGATGCGGGACCGGTTCCGGGCGAAGAAGCCGGAGTCGATGCGGCTGCGCACCCACACCCAGACCGCGGGGGTCTCCGCCACCGCCCAGCAGCCGCTCAACAACGTGGCGCGGGTGGCGCTGCAGGCGCTGGCCGCGGTGCTGGGCGGGGCCCAGTCGCTCCACACCAACTCGTACGACGAGGTGCTGGCCCTGCCCACCGAAGAAGCGGTGACGGTGGCGCTGCGCACCCAGCAGATCATCGCCGAGGAGACCGGCGTCGCGCTGACCGCCGATCCGCTGGGCGGCTCCTACTTCCTGGAGCGCCTGACCGATCAGATGGAAGCGCAGGCGATGGACTACATCCACAAGATCGACGAGCTGGGCGGCATCGTGCGGGCCATCGACATCGGCTACCCCCAGCAGGAGATCGCGGACGCGGCCTATCGCTACCAGCTCATGGACGACCGCGGCGAGAAGGCGGTGGTGGGGGTCAACAAGTACGTGATGCCCGATGCGAAGCATGTCGAGTACCTGCGCATCGACCCCGCGATCGAGCAGGAGCAGATCGAGCGGGTGGGGCGCGTCAAGGCCTCGCGCGACGCGGCGCAGGTCGAGAAGCGCCTGAAGCAGCTCACCGCCGCCTGCCGAGAGAACCGGAACGTCATGCCGGTGCTGGTGGACGCGGTGAAGGACTACGTCTCGCTGGGCGAGATCGCCGACGTGTATCGCCGGGTGTTCGGGCTCTACCGAGAGCCAATCATTTTCTGAGGGGAGCCAACCATGACCGAGCCGATCCGGATCAACCGGTCCACCACCCGCAAGCCCAAGCCGAAGGACGGCGACCTGGGATTCGGGCAGATCTTCACCGACCACATGTTCCTGGCCGACTTCCAGGAAGAGAAGGGGTGGTACGACCCGCGGGTCGAGCCGTACGGGCCGCTGTCCCTCGACCCGGCCACCGCGGTCCTGCACTACGCCCAGGCGATCTTCGACGGCCTCAAGGCGTTCCGCGGGGTGGACGGCAAGATCCGCCTCTTCCGGCCGCAGAAGCACGTGGAGCGCATGAACAACTCGGCGCGGCGCCTCTGCATCCCGCCGCTCGACGCGGAGATGGCGCTTTCGTCCATCGTGCGCCTCGTGGACGTCGACCGCGACTGGGTGCCGAGCACGGTGGGCACCTCGCTCTACATCCGGCCCACCATCATCGCGAGCGAGGCGTTCCTCGGGGTGCGGCCGGCCAAGTCGTACATCTACTTCGTCATCCTCTCCCCGGTGGGCGCCTACTATCCGGAGGGCATGGCGCCGGTGAAGATCCTGGTGGTGGACAAGTACGTCCGCGCGGTGGACGGCGGGGTGGGCGGGGCCAAGACCTCCGGCAACTACGCGGCCAGCCTCTTCGCGAGCGACGAGGCCAAGCACGAAGGATTCACCCAGGTGCTGTGGCTCGACGGCGTCCACCGCAAGTACCTCGACGAGGTGGGCACCATGAACATCATGGTGAAGATCGGCGACGAGATCATCACCCCGCCGCTGACCGGGACCATCCTGCCCGGTGTCACCCGTGATTCCTCGCTGGCCCTCCTCCGCAAGTGGGGGCTCACGGTGAGCGAGCGGCAGGTCTCGATCGACGAGGTGGTGGAGGCCCACGGGCGCGGCAAGCTGGACGAGGTGTGGGGCACCGGCACCGCGGCGGTCATCTCGCCGGTGGGCGAGCTGGCCTACAAGGGCCGGAAGATGGTGATCAACGGCGGCAAGATCGGGCCGCTGACCCAGCGGCTCTACGACGCGATCGTGGCCATCCAGTACGGGCAGGCGCCCGATCCCGACGGCTGGACGCTCACGATCTGAGGACGAGCATGCACGTGAGAGCCCGAGTGGCGCGAGAGGGAGGGTCCAGATGACCGACTGCGTCTTCTGCAAGATCCGGGACGGCCAGATCCCCTCGATGAAGATCTTCGAGGACGACAAGACTCTGGTCTTCATGGACATCAACCCGCTCAACGCCGGCCACTGCCTGGTGATCACCAAGGTCCACACGCCCAATGTCTTCGAGGCCGAGGTCGCGGATCTCCACGCCGCGATCGCCACCGCCCAGCGGGTGGCCCTGGCGATCCGGGACGCGCTGAAGCCCGACGGGCTCAACATGCTCCAGGCCAACGGGGCGGCCGCCTTCCAGTCGGTCCTGCACTACCACCTGCACCTGATCCCGCGCTGGGCCAACGACGGCAAGGGCTTCGACTGGAGGCTCGTGCCGGGCAACCGCGAGCAGATCATGAAGGCGGGGGAGCGCCTGCGCGCGCTCCTGCACTGATGATGGCCGAGCGAAAGGTGCGCGTGCTGGTGGCCAAGCCCGGCCTGGACGGGCACGATCGGGGCGCGAAGATCGTGGCGCGCGCCCTCCGGGACGCGGGCTTCGAGGTGATCTACACCGGATTGCACCAGACTCCGGAGCAGATCGTGGCGACCGCGGTGCAGGAGGACGTGGACGCGGTGGGGCTGTCGGTGCTCTCGGGGGCCCACAACTATCTGTTCGGGCGCGTGCTCGACCTGCTCAAGGAGAAGGGCGCGGCCGACATCGCGGTGTTCGGGGGCGGCATCATCCCGCAGGATGACATCCAGGCCCTGAAGGCTCTCGGGGTCAAGGAGCTGTTCACGCCGGGCACCTCTACTCAAGACATCATCCGCTTCGTGCGCGAGAACATACGAGCGGTCGCGTGAACTTTGCCCTCACCCCCGAGCAGCAGGAGGTGCGGGCCCTCGCCCGTGACTTCGCCGAGCGCGAAGTCGCCCCGGTGATCCACCACTTCGACGAGGCCCAGGAATTCCCCCACGAGATCCTGGCCAAGCTGGCGGGCACCGGGCTCATGGGCGCGCTGGTGCCGGAGGAGTACGGCGGGGCGGCGCTCGACTACGTCTCCTACGCGCTCGCGGTGGAGGAGCTGAACCGGGTGGACGCCTCCGTCGGCATCACCATGTGGGCGCACAACTCCCTCTGCACCAACCATATCGCGCTCTTCGGCTCGCGCGAGCAGAAGGCGGCCTACCTGCCGCGGCTGGCCCGCGGCGAGGCGCTGGGCGCGTGGGCCCTCACCGAGCCCGGCTCCGGCTCCGACGCGGCCGCGATGCGCTCACGGGCGGTCCCGGACGGCGATCACTTCGTGCTCAACGGGAGCAAGGCCTTCATCACCAACGCGGGGGTGGCGGAGATCGCGGTGGTGATGGCGGTGACCGATCCGGCGCGCGGCAACAAGGGCATCTCCGCCTTCATCATCGAGAAGGGCACGCCCGGGTTCAGCGCCGGGAAGCCGTACCGGAAGCTCGGCCTGCACGCCTCCAATACCGCGGAGCTCCACCTCGACAACGTACGGGTGCCCGCGACCGCCCTCTGCGGCGAGCGCGACATGGGCTTCGTCAACACCATGCAGGTGCTCGAGGGCGGCCGCATCGCGATGGCCGCCATGGCGGTGGGGCTGGCCCAGGGCGCGCTCGACCAGGCGCTCAAGTACATGAAGCAGCGCTCGGCCTTCGGCAAGACCCTCGCCGAGTTCAACGGCCTGCGGGGCATGATCGCGGAGATGGGCACCGAGGTGGAGGCGGCGCGCTTGCTGACCCTGCGGGCCGCCGTGCTCAAGGACCGCGGCCGCCCGGCCAAGACCGCGGCCTCGATGGCCAAGGTCTTCGCCTCCGAGGCGGCCATGAAGGCGGCGACCAAGGCGCTCCAGATCCACGGCGGGGCCGGCTACATCACCGAGTTTCCCATCGAGCGGATCTTCCGCGACGCCAAGCTCACCGAGATCGGCGAAGGCACCTCCGAGGTCCAGCGGATGGTCATCGCCCGCGACATCCTCGGCATGCGGAGCTGAGCGCGTGGCCGAGCCGAGTGTGCTCTACGCGGCGCGGGACGGCGTGGCCACCATCACGCTGAACCGGCCGCGCGTGCTCAACGCCCTCGACCTGGCGCTGTCCGCGGAGCTGGCCGACGCCGCGGAGGCGGCGGCCCGCGACGCGGACGCGTGGGTGGTGGTGGTGCGGGGCGCGGGGCGGGCGTTCTGCTCGGGCATGGACCGCACCGTGCTGTCGGGGGGCGGGATCGACGAGGCCTTCTACCGGAACTGGGTCCGGGCGCTCAACTGCCTCGAGGACATGGACAAGGTCGTGGTCTCCGTCCTCCACGGCTATTCTATCGGCGGCGGGCTTCAGCTCGCGGTCGCGTGCGACCTGCGCATGGCCGCCACCGACGCCGTCCTCGGCCTGGGCGCGACCCGCCACGGCCTCATCCCGGACGGGTCGATCCTTCGCCTGGCCCGTCTCGTCGGGCTCGGGCGCGCCAAGGAGCTGACCCTGCTCAATGACCACGTGACGCCGGACGCGGCGCTCGCCATGGGCCTGGTCAACTGGGTGGTGGAGCCGTCGGGAGTGGAGGCGGCGCTCGCGGGCATCGTGGAGAAGGTGTTTCACTCCGCGCGTACCGCCACCGGGCACGCCAAGCGGTTGCTGCACGCCTCCTTCCACCGGGACCCGCGCGAGATGATCGAGGAGGTGATGCGGGCCCAGACCGAGTGCATGACCTCCTGGGAGATGGAGCAGGCCAATCGGGCCTGGGACGAGCGCCGGGAGCCGCGCTTCTACCCGCCGCCCTCGTCCGGGAAGCCGTCGGCGGGCTGATCGAGAGGCCGCTCGGTGGGGGCCCCGGGCGAGCCCGGCTCGTGATGGCGCGGCACCGGCGCTCGAAGTCGCTCAGGACCGCCCGGTACTTCGCCTCGATCTGCGCCCGCTTGCGCTCCCACTCGGCCTCGAAGCGCTGCCGCTCGGCGGTCCGGCACGGGCCTCCGGCGGCGCCTTCGGGGCAGCGCCCGAAGGCCTCCCACATGGCGGCCCGGTGGATGTCCTCGGCGCCCTCGGTCTCGGCCAGCCGGAGCCGGGCGATCAGCTCGCGCCCCTGGGTCGGTCGGGCGCAGTCGAGCTCGGACTGGGCCTGCCCGGGTGGGGCGGCCCAGAGGGCCCCGATCAGGCACGCAGCCGCCACGGCGCCCGCTCCCTCCGGACCCCTTGAGGAGCCGTAAACCCTTGTCTTGGTGGGCAAAGTCCTTGACACCCCTGGGGGCCTGGGCTAGACTCTCGCCACTTTACCACCGCCGGCACGGGTGCTCCTCATGGGACGAGCGTGAAGACTCTCTCCAGCGTGAAGACTCTCTCCAGCGTGAAGACTCTCTCTAGTGGTGCAGGTGAGCTTCGCCTCGCGCGGTCGAGCGCGATCCGCACCCGCACGCGTACCTGATGCTCGACCCGGGCGTCGACACCTTTCCGAAGCTGGCCCTCCGCACCGCTCAGCGCCTTCCGAGAAAGGTCGCGATCCGGGAGAAGGACCTGGGCATCTGGCAATCGCATACGTGGAGCCAGTACGTCGAGCAGGCCCGGCTCATCGCCCTGGGACTGGCGGCGCTGGGCTTCGCCCGGGGTGACAAGACGGCGGTGGTCGGCGACAACCGACCCCAGCTCTACTGGGCCATGCTGGCCACGCAGGCGCTCGGCGGGATCCCGGTACCGCTCTACCAGGACTCCATCGAGAACGAGATGCAGTACATCGTCGGCCACGCGGACGCGCGCTTCGCGGTGGTCGAGGACCAGGAGCAGGTGGACAAGCTGCTCCACGTGCGGCAACAGTGCCCGGGCCTCGAGTACATCATCTACGACGATTCCCGCGGGTTGCGCCACTACCGGGAGGCCTGCCTGCTCAGCCTGGACGATCTGCAGGAGCGCGGCCGGAAGTTCGCGCTCGAGCACCCCGCGTACTTCGACCAGGAGGTGGCGAGGGGGGCCGCCGACGACCTGGCCATCATCCTCTACACCTCGGGCACCACCGGGCAGCCCAAGGGGACGATGCTCTCGCACCGCAACCTCATGGTGACCGCGCAGAACGCGATCACCCAGGAGGGGTTGACCTCCTCCGAGGAGGTGCTGGCGTACCTGCCGATGGCGTGGGCGGGGGACCACATGTTCTCCTACGCCCAGTCGCTCGTCACCGGCTTCACCACCAACTGCCCGGAGAGCGCGGCCACCGTGCTCGCCGATCTCCGGGAGATCGGCCCCACCTACTTCTTCGCCCCGCCGCGTATCTGGGAGAGCATCCTCACCACCGTGATGATCCGGATCGAGGACGCCTCGTGGATCAAGCGGCGCATGGTCCACCTCTTCCTCGCGCTGGCCCGGCGCGTGGAGGCACGGCGACTCGCCCGGCGGCCGGTGGGGGTGGGCGACCGGCTGCTCTACGCCCTCGGCGAGATCCTGGTGTACGGCCCCCTGCGGGACAACCTGGGCATGGGACGGATCCGGATCGCCTACACCGCCGGGGAAGCGATCAGCCCGGAGCTGCTGGGCTTCTATCGCTCGCTCGGGGTCAACGTGAAGCAGGTGTACGGCATGACGGAGTCGAGCGCGCTGATCTCGATCCAGAAGGACGGCGACGTCAAGCTCGACACGGTAGGCACGCCGCTGCCCGGGGTGGAGGTGCGCATCAACGAGGCCGGCGAGGTGCTCTACCGAAGCCCCGGGGTCTTCCTCGGCTACCACAAGAATCCGGCGGCCACCGCCGAGACGATCGAGGACGGCTGGGTCCACTCCGGGGACGCCGGCGTCTTCGACCGGGACGGCCACCTCCGGATCGTCGACCGGGCCCGGGACCTGGGGCGCCTCGCCGACGGGACGATCTTTCCGCCCAAGTACCTGGAGAACAAGCTGAAGTTCTCGCCCTTCATCCGGGAGGCGGTATGCGTGGGGAGCGACCGGCCCTTTGCAACCGCCCTGATCAACATCGATCTGGGGGCGGTCGGGAACTGGGCCGAGCGCCGGGGGATTGCCTATACGAGCTACACGGACCTGGCCCAGAGGCCCGAGGTGTACGAGCTCATCCGCCAGGAGGTGGCCCGGGTGAATCGCAGCCTGCTCGACGAGGGGACGCTCGCGGGAGCCCAGATCCGGCGCTTCCTGCTCCTGCACAAGGAGCTGGATCCCGACGACCAGGAGATCACCCGGACGCGGAAGGTGCGGCGGGGCTTCATCGGCGAAAAGTACGCGGCGCTCATCGACGCGCTCTACTCCGGGGCGGATCACGTGAAGGTGGAGGCCCAGGTGACGTACGAGGACGGGCGGACCGGCACGGTGCGCGCGGAGGTCCGGATCCGCGACGCGGAGGCCTTCGCGGCCGGGGTGGCCCCGTGAGCCAGGCGGGGGCCCCGCTCCTCGAGGTGGACCGGGTCAGCGTCCGGTTCGGGGCGGTGCAAGCCCTGGATCAGGTCAGCCTCGCGATCCGCCGGGGCGAGATCATCGCGATCATCGGCCCCAACGGCGCGGGCAAGACCACCCTGCTCAACGTGATCAGCGGCTTCTACCGTCCGACCGAGGGGCGGATCCGCTTCGAGGGGCGCGACCGGACCGATCTGGCGCCGTACGACGTGGCCGCGCTGGGCATCGCCCGCACCTTCCAGAACGTGGCCCTCTTCAAGGGCATGAGCGTCCTCGACAACATCATGACCGGGCGACTCCTGAAGATGAAGGGGAGCTTCCTGCTCGACGCCCTCTACTGGGGGCCGGCCAAGGCGCAGGAGCTCGAGCACCGGGCCTTCGTGGAGCGCATCATCGACTTCCTCGAGATCCAGGCGATCCGCAAGACCCCCGCGGGCAGGCTGCCCTACGGGCTGCAGAAGCGGGTGGAGCTGGCGCGGGCCCTGGCCGCCGAGCCGACGCTGCTGCTGCTCGACGAGCCCATGGCCGGAATGAACGTCGAGGAGAAGGAGGACATGTGCCGCTTCATCCTCGACGTCAACGAGGAGTTCGGCACCACCATCGCCCTCATCGAGCACGACATGAGCGTCGTGATGGACATCTCCGATCACGTCGCGGCGCTCGACTACGGCCGGAAGATCGCGGACGGCACGCCCGACGAGGTCCGCCGCGATCAGGCGGTCATCGACGCGTACCTGGGCGTGAGCCACGTGTGAGGCGAGGGCGTGATGGATCTGCTCTATAGCGTCTTCGTGGGGCCGTTCCGGGACATGGTCACCGCGCCGACCTTCCTGGCCGAGGTCCTGATCGGCGGCGTGGCGGCCGGCCTCATGTACTCGCTGGTCGCCCTGGGCTTCGTGCTGATCTTCAAGGCCTCGGGCGTCTTCAACTTCGCCCAGGGGGTCATGGTGCTCTTCGCGGCGCTGACCCTGGTGGGGCTGCTGGAGCGCGGCGTCCCGGTGGTCCCGGCGCTGGCCCTCACGATCGGGGTCATGGTGGCGCTGGCCTTCGCGATCGAGCGGGTGGTGCTGCGGCCGCTCGTGAACCAGGAGCACATCATCCTGTTCATGGCCACCATCGGGCTCAACTTCTTTCTGGAAGGCCTGGGGGAGATGGTGTGGGGGGCGAACGTCAAGAAGCTCGACATCGGCATCCCCGACGAGTCCTTCCAGGTGGCCGGCATCCTGATCAACAAGCTCGAGATGACCGCGGCGGCCACCGCGGCGGTGCTGGTCGGCGTCCTGGCCGTGTTCTTCCAGCGCACGAAGATCGGCCGGGCGCTCCGCGCGGTGGCCGACGATCACGAGGCCGCGCTCAGTATCGGCATTCCGCTCCGGACGATCTGGGTGGTGGTATGGTCGGTGGCCGGCATCGTGGCGATCGCGGCCGGGATCATGTGGGGCGCCAAGAGCGGGGTGCAGTTCAGCCTCTCGCTGATCGCGCTGAAGGCCCTGCCGGTGCTGATCCTGGGCGGGTTCACGTCGGTGCCGGGGGCCATCGTGGGCGGGCTGATCATCGGCACCGGGGAGAAGATCGGCGAGGTCTACTGGGGGCCGCTGGTGGGCGGGGCCATCGAGAACTGGTTCGCCTACGTGCTCGCGCTCGCGTTCCTGCTCGTGCGCCCCCAGGGCCTGTTCGGCGAAAAGATCATCGAGCGCGTCTAGAGCGATGATAACGACCCAGCTGCTTCGTTGGCGCCCTCGGCCGCACGCTCAACGTAGAGAGACTACGCCTCGCCTGCGGCCTTCGGGCGCCGCCTCGCAATGGCAGGGCGAGGCGCAGCCGAAGGCGAGCCGAGCGGATACGAGAGAGGGGTCACGGGGGTGAGGCAACAGCGGTGATCTACCGGGAAGCCGGGCAGTTCAAGACGAGCTACGCGGCCGACCAGGCCGTGTTCCCCATCGCGCAGGACCGCGTCGTGGTCGGCGCGTTCCTGGCGCTCGCCTTCGTGGTGCCCCCCGCGCTGGCCAGCGAGTACTGGCTGCAGGCGGTGCTGATCCCGTTCCTGGTCTACGCGATGGCCGCGGTGGGGCTCAATCTGCTGACCGGCTACGCGGGCCAGGTCTCGCTGGGGACCGGCGGCTTCATGGCGGTGGGCGCCTACGCGGCCTTCAAGCTCACCACCGCGTTCCCCGGGGTCAGCATCCTGGTCGTGTTCGTGCTGGCCGGGGTGATCGCGGCGGCGGTGGGCATCGTCTTCGGCCTGCCGAGCCTGCGCATCAAGGGTTTCTACCTGGCGGTCGCCACCCTGGCCGCCCAGTTCTTCCTGATCTGGCTGTTCAACAAGGTGGCCTGGTTCGTCAACTACGCGCCGTCGGGGACGATCACCGCGCCGCCGCGGACGGTGCTGGGCGTCATGGTCACGGGCCCGGAGGCCACCGCCGCCGCGCGCTACGTGGTCGCCCTGGCCCTCGTCGTCGTCTTCGCGGTGGTCGCCAAGAACCTGGTGCGGGGCCGCGTCGGGCGGTCCTGGATGGCCATCCGGGACCGCGACATCGCGGCGGAGATCATTGGAGTGCGGCCGCTCCGGACCAAGCTGCTCGCCTTCGCCATCTCGTCCTTCTACTGCGGGATCGCCGGCGCCGAGCTCGTGTTCCTGTTCCTGGGCAGCGCCGAGACCCAGGCCTTCGACATCAACCAGTCGTTCCTGGTGCTGTTCATGGTCATCGTCGGCGGCCTCGGCTCCGTCCTGGGTTCGTTCCTGGGTGCCGCCTTCATCATCCTGATGCCCATCTTCCTGACGAACGCGCCGCACGTGATCGGGCTGTCGCTGCCGGTGGCGCTGCTCAAGCAGATCGAGCTGATGGTCTTCGGAGGCCTCATCCTCTTCTTCCTCATCATCGAGCCGCACGGGCTGGCGCGCCTCTGGCAGATCGCCAAGGAGAAGCTCCGCCTGTGGCCGTTCCCGCACTGACCGAACAACCCAAGGAGGACACCATGACGACAAGAGTCTTCACGATCGCGTTCCTGGCGCTGGCGCTCGCGGTGGCGCCGTGGGCAGGCGTCGGCCTCGCCCAGGACAAGACCATGTTCATCCCGCTGCTGGTCTACCGGACGGGGGCCTACGCGCCCAGCGGCATCCCGTCCGCCAACGGCTTCAACGACTACTTCAACCTGCTCAACGATCGGGACGGCGGGATCAACGGCGTCAAGATCGCCTTCGAGGAGTGCGAGTTCCAGTACGACACCAAGCAGGGCGTGGAGTGCTTCGAGCGCCTGAAGGGCAAGCACGGCGGCGCCTTGCTCGTGAACCCGTTCAGCACCGGGGTCACCTACCAGCTCATCCCGAAGGCGCCGGTGGACAAGATCGTGATCCACTCGGCGGGCTACGGCATGACCGCCTCCGCGGACGGCCGGTGGTTCCCCTGGGTCTTCAACTTCCCGATGACCTACTGGAGCCAGGCCTCCGCCTTCGTCAAGTACGTGGGGCAGCAGGAAGGCGGAATGGACAAGCTCAAGGGCAAGAAGATCGTCCATATCTATCACAACAGCCCGTACGGCAAGGAAGCCAACCCCACCCTCGAGGATCTGGCCCGGCGGCTCGGCTTCGAGCTGACCCTCCTGGCCGTCGACCATCCCGGGCAGGAGCAGAAGGCCACGTGGCTGCAGGTGCGCCGCCTGAACCCCGATTGGATCTACATCTCGGGCTGGGGCGTGATGAACCAGGTGGCGGTGAAGGAGGCGGCCGCCCACGGCATGAAGATGGACCACGTGATCGGAAACTGGTGGACCGGCACCGAAGCCGACGTGGTGCCGGCGGGCGACGCGGCCAAGGGCTACAAGTCCATGACCTTCCACGCCCCCGGCGGGACCTTCAAGGTTCACGAGGAGATCCTCAAGCACGTCTACGCCAAGGGGAAGGGCGCGGCGAAGAAGGAAGCGGTGGGCGAGGTGCTGTACAACCGCACCGTCATCACGGCCATGCTCAACACCGAGGCCATGCGGACCGCGATGGGCAAGTTCGGCAACAAGCCGCTCACCGGCGAGCAGGTCCGGTGGGGCATGGAGAACTTGAACCTCACCGACCAGCGGCTGGAGCAGCTCGGCTTCAAGGGCCTGGCCCGGCCGCTCAAGGTCACCTGCGAGAATCACGAGGGCAACGGGGTGGCGGCGGTCCAGCAGTGGGACGGCAAGCAGTGGAAGATCGTCTCCGACTGGATCGAGCCCATGCGGGAGGTGGTGCGGCCGAAGCTGGAGGCGGCCGCGGTGGACGAGGGCAAGAAGCTCGGCTACTCCATTCGGGACTGCAGCAAGGAGAAGTAGAGGGACGCGACGGTGAGCGAGCCCGCCCGATCGCTGCTCTCGATCAGCAACATCGAGGTGATCTACGATCACGTGATCCTCGTGTTGAAGGGCGTATCGCTCCGGGTGCCCGAGGAGGGCGTGGTCGCCCTCCTCGGGGCCAACGGCGCGGGCAAGAGCACCACCCTGAAGGCGGTCTCGGGCCTGCTTCGGACCGAGCGGGGCGAGGTGACCAAGGGGAGCATCGAGTTCCTGGGGGAGGCGATCCACCGGAAGGACCCGTCGGAGGTGGTGCGGCGCGGCATCGTCCAGGTGATGGAGGGCCGGCACGTCTTCGAGCACCTCACGGTGGAGGAGAACCTCCTCGCCGGGGGTTACACGCGGCGCAACGGACATTCTCTGAAGCAGGACCTCGAGATGGTGTACACCTACTTCCCGCGGCTGCGTGACCGGCGCTCGGTGCGCGCCGGCTACATCTCGGGCGGCGAGCAGCAGATGCTCGCCATCGGGCGCGCCCTCATGGCCCACCCGCGGCTGATGCTGCTGGACGAGCCCTCGATGGGGCTGGCGCCCATGCTGGTGCACGAGATCTTCGAGATCGTGGGGCGCCTCAACCGCGAGGAGCGGGTGACGGTGCTGCTGGCCGAGCAGAACGCGAACATGGCGCTCAGATTCGCCCAGTACGTGTACGTGATGGAGAACGGGCGGGTGGTGCTGGACGGCGACGTCAAGACGGTGAGCGAGAACGAGGACATCAAGGAGTTCTATTTGGGACTGTCCGGGGTGGGCCAAAGGAAGAGCTATCGTGACGTCAAGCACTACAAACGCCGGAAACGGTGGCTTTCGTGAGGGCCCAGACATGAGCGCGCAGCTCGAGATCGCGGAAGTCTCCAAGTCCTTCGGGGGCGTGCAGGCGGTGTCGCGGGTCAGCCTGGAGGTCCGCCAGGGCGAGATCCTTTCCGTCATCGGCCCCAACGGCGCGGGCAAGACCACCCTGTTGAACATGATCAGCGGGTTCTATCACCCGGACTCGGGGCGCATCGTCCTCGAGGGGGCGGACGTCACGCGGCTCAAGCCGAACCGCATCGCCGAGCGGGGGGTGGCCCGGACCTTCCAGAACATCGCCCTCTTCCGGGGGATGACGGTCCTCGATAACCTCATGCTCGGCCGGCACGTGCGGATGCGCTCCGGGGTGTTCGCCTCGCTGGTCTACTGGGGGCTCGCCCAGAAGGAAGAGGTGACCCACCGCCGGCGGGTGGAGGACATCATCGACTTCCTGAAGATCCAGGACCTCCGGCGCCGGCCGACCGGGTCCCTCGCCTATGGGCTCCAGAAGCGTGTGGAGCTGGGGCGGGCCCTGGCGCTGGACCCGACGATTCTCCTGCTGGACGAGCCGATGGGCGGGTGCAACCACGAGGAGAAGGAGGACATGGCGCGCTTCGTGCTCGACGTCAACCAGGAGTGGGGCACGACCATCATCCTCATCGAGCACGACATGGGTGTGGTCATGGACATCTCCGATCGGGTCGCGGTGCTGGACATGGGCCAGAAGATCGCGGATGGTAGCCCGGACGAGGTCCGCGCGAACCCGCAGGTGATCAAGGCGTATCTCGGTGACGCCAAGACCGCGACCAATGGAGGCCCACGTGGCTGAGCCGATGACGCTGCCTCGCTTGCTTCAGCGGAACGCGCGGGATCTCGGGCCCCGCCCGGCGATCCGCGAGAAGGACCGCGGGATCTGGCAGTCGTGGACCTGGCGCGAGTACCACGACCAGGTGCGCGAGCTCGCGCTCGGCCTGGCCGCGCTCGGGTTCCGGCGGGGCGACCGCCTGTCCGTCATCGGGGACAACCGGCCCCGGCTCTACTGGGCGCAGGTGGCGGCCCAGTGCCTGGGCGGGGCTCCGGTCCCGGTGTACCAGGACTCGATCGCCAAGGAGCTCGCCTTCGTCTGGAGCCACGCCGAGGTGAGTGTCATCGTGGCCGAGGATCAGGAGCAGGTCGACAAGGTTCTCGCCCTGCGCGCCGAGCTGCCGACCCTGCGCCTCGTGGTCTACGACGACCCCCGGGGCATGAGCGGGTATCGGCACGACTGGCTCAAGTCGTACGAGGCGGTGCAGGAGGCGGGGCGTCGGTTCGCCGCCGAGCGGCCCGACTACTTCGAGGCCGAGATCGCGAAGGGCCAGCCGGAGGACGTCGCCCTCGTCTGCTATACCTCGGGCACCACCGGCAGCCCCAAGGGCGCCATGATCAGCCACGCCAACGCCATCGGGGTGGCCGAGGCCTTCGCGCGGGAGGCGCGCATCACGCCCGAGGATACCTCGCTCGCCTACCTGCCGATGGCGTGGGCCGGCGACTCGGTCTACACGCTGTTCGCCAGCCTCGCGGTCGGCTTCTGCGCCAACTGTCCCGAGAGCCCCGAAACGGTGCAGCGGGATCTGAGGGAGCTGGGCCCGTCGACGCTCCTGGCCCCGCCCCGGATCTGGGAGAACATGCTGACCTCGGTCCAGGTGCGGGCCGCCGACTCGACGCCGCTGAAGCGCGGGACCTTCGAGTATTTCCGCGCCGCGGCCGAGCGCGCGGAGATCCTGCGCTCCGAGGGCAAGCCGGTGCCGGCCGGCCTGCGCCTGGCCACCGCGCTCGGCGAGTTCTTCGTGTACGGCCCCGTCCGGGACCAGCTCGGCCTCGGGCGGGCCAAGTTCGCGTTGACCGGTGGCGCGCCGCTCGGCCCCGATACCTTCCGATTCTTCCGGTCCATCGGCGTCAACCTGAAGCAGGTCTACGGCTCCACCGAGACCACCGGGCTCGTGTCGCTCCAGCCCGACACCGAGGCGAACCCCACGACCGCCGGCCGCCCGGTGCCCGGGGTGGAGGTCCGGATCGGCGAGCGCGGTGAGGTCCTCGTGCGAGGGTGCGCGGTGTTCAAGGGATACCTGAAGAACGAGGAAGCGACGCGCGAAGTCATCGACGCGGAGGGATGGTTCCACACCGGGGATGCCGGCTTCGTCGACCCGCGTGGGCACCTGGTCATCATCGACCGCGCCAAGGACGTGGGCGCGCTCGGCGACGGGACGCCCTTCGCGCCGCAGTTCATCGAGAACAAGCTCAAGTTCAGCCCGTACGTCCGGGAGGCGGTGGCGTTCGGAAACGACCGCCCGTTCGTCACCGCCATGATCGCCATCGACCTCGGCACCGTGGGGAACTGGGCCGAGCGTCGGGGTCTCGCGTACACCTCGTACATGGATCTGGCCCAGAAGGAGGAGGTGCGGGGGCTGATCCGCGAGGAGATCCGCAAGGGCAACCAGACCCTGCCCGACGCCACCAAGCTCCGGCGCTTCCTTCTGCTGACGAAGGACCTCGAGGCGGACGACGCGGAAATGACCAGGACCCGGAAGGTCCGCCGTCGATTCGTGGCGGAGCGGTACGCCCCCGTGATCGATGCGCTTTACGGAGGCGAGAAGGAGGTCGAGCTGACCACCGCCATCACCTACGAGGATGGCCGGCAGGCCACCATCCAATCGCGCGTCCGCATCGAGGACGTGGAAGGAGCGCCCAGCCGTGTCTGATGAGACCGGGTTCTTCCTGCTGCTCATGTCCAACGGGATCCTCATCGGGCTCATGTACGCGCTCATCGCCCTCGGCTTCGTGCTCGTGTACAAGGCGACCGACGCGGTGAACTTCGCCCAGGGGGAGTTCGTGATGATCTCCGGCATCCTGGTGGCGGCGGCACTCGGGGTCTGGGGGGCACCCCTCTGGTTGGCCGTCACGCTCGGCATCGGCACCATGATCGCCTTCGGCTTCGGCCTGGAGCGCGTGATGCTGCGCAAGCTGATCGGCCGGCCGGTCATCGCGGTGGTCATGGCCACCATCGGCCTCGCCTCCGTCCTGCGCGGGGTCGGGCCCACCGCGTTCGGGGCGGGTTCCCGCCCGCTCCCCCTGCCCATCTCTGACGCGCCCTTCGTGATCGGCCCGCTGTTCATCCCCCCGATCCAGCTCGTGGGGGGCCTGGTCAGCCTGATGTTCCTCACCGGCTTCGGCTGGTTCTTCGTGAAGTCTCGCAAGGGGATCGCCATGCGGGCGGTGGCGGACAACCAGCAGGTGGCCATGGCGATGGGCATCAACGTCGAGAGGTACTTCGGGCTGGCCTGGGCGATGGCCGGCCTGGTGTCGGCCCTCGGCGGTATCATCTGGGGTAGCTCGGTTGGGGTGGACGTGAATCTGGCGCTGGTCGGCTTGAAGGTCTTCCCGGTGGTGATCCTTGGAGGTCTCGACTCCATCCCGGGGGCCGTGGTCGGCGGCCTCATCGTGGGACTGGTCGAGAACATCGCAGCGGGCTACGTCGACCCGTACGTGGGCGGCGGCACGAAGGACTTCGCCCCGTACGTCCTGATGATCGTGGCCCTCATGGTCCGGCCCTACGGGATCTTCGGCAAGAAGATCATCGAGCGGGTCTAGCCATGATCCAGCGCGAGTGTGGCGTTCTGAAGACGAGCTACGAGGCGGACATGGCGCTGTACCCGCTGCCCATCGCGCGTTGGACGGTGGGGATCCTCGCCGTGCTCTTCTTCGTGGTCATTCCAATGGGGCTGCACGAGTACTACCTGTCGATCGCGAACCTCGTCGCGATCGCGATCATCGGCGCCATCGGCCTCAACATCCTGGTGGGCTACACCGGGCAGGTCTCGATCGGCCACGGCGCGTTCATGTCGGTGGGCGCCTACACCGCGGCCAACCTGGCCACCCGGCTCGACTCCCCGTGGCCGGTGAACCTCCTGGCGGGCGGGCTCATGGCGGCGGCGGTGGGGGCGGTGGTGGGGATCCCCTCGCTGCGCATCAAGGGGTTGTATCTCGCCATCGCGACCCTCGCCGGCCAGCTCATCATCGAGTGGACGATCAACCACGTCACCTTCATCAGCGGTGGCGTGCAGGCCTCGATCGACGTGCCGCGGCCCCACCTGGGCGCGATGGTCCTGAGCTCCCAGCGCGACATGTACTATTTTCTCCTCGTCTTCGTCGTCCTGGCCATCGTGGGCGCGATGAACCTGGTGCGCAGCCGGGTGGGCCGCGCCTTCATCGCCATCCGCGACCAGGACATCGCGGCCGAGATCATCGGTATCGACATCTTCCGCTACAAGCTCCTGGCTTTCGCGATCTCGTCGTTCTACGCCGGGGTGACCGGGGTGCTCTATACCTACTTCCTCGGCATCGCCAACTACGAGCAGTTCCAGATCGGGGTGTCCATCGACTACCTCGCCATGATCATCATCGGCGGGCTCGGCTCGGTCCTCGGCTCCATCTTCGGGGCCATCTTCGTCACGCTGCTGCCCATCGTGATCCGCCTGGGCATGGAGGCCTTCGGCGGCGTGTTCTTGTCGCAGCAGACCGTGCTCAACCTCATCCCCAACCTCCGCCTCATGATGTTCGGCGCCCTGATCGTCTTCTTCCTGGTCGTGGAGCCGGATGGACTGAATCGCCTGTGGCGGAACATCCGGAACTACTTCCGGATCTGGCCGTTCGCGTACTGACCGTGCGCGGAGAAAGGAGACATCTCATGCGACAGTTCCTCATCGTTGTCTTGGCCCTGCTCGTCACTCTGACCGGAGCCCTCGGGGGCCTCTCGCCGGCCGGGGCGAGCCACGAGATCGTGATCGGGGCGCAGTGTGACCGCACCGGGCCGACCCAGATCGTGGGCACCGTCCTCTGCCCCGGCTTCCACGACTACATCGCCCTCGTGAACAGCAAGGGTGGGGTCGAGGGCCACAAGATCAAGGCGCTCGAGATCGACCACGAGTACAAGGTGCCCCCGGCGGTGGAGTCCTACGAGCGCCACAAGAAGGAGGGCGCCGTCAGCATGCACGTGTACGGCACGCCGCACATCTATGCACTCGCGGCGAAACTGACGGAGGACAAGATCCCCGGCACGTCTCCGGGCTTCGGGAGCGCCGCCGCCGCCGACGGTATCCGCTACCCCTACATCTTCCCCATCGCCGCCACCTACTGGTCGCAGGGCGCCGCGGCGGTGCACTTCGCCAAGCAGCAGCTCGGCGGTAGCCTCAAGGGCAAGAAGATCGCGTTCATCTTCTACGACAACCCCGCGGGGCGGGAGCCGATCGAGGTGATCGAGGATCTGGCGGCGATCGAGGGCTTCACGCTCCGGACCTTCGCGGTGCCACCCCCGGGCGTGGAGATGGGTGCCCAGATCCTCGACATCGCCCAGCGCTTCCGCGCCGACTTCATCATCGGCCACCTATTCGGCGGGGCCCCCGCCGTGTCGATCAAGGAGCTCAAGCGCGTGGGCTATCCGCTCAAGAAGTTCGTGTCCTTCGTGTGGGGCGCGGGAGAGGCCAACATCGAGGCCGCGGGCGGCTTCGCGGCGGCCGAGGGCTACTACACGATGCAGTTCGCGGGGGTAGGCCAGGACTACCCGGTGTTGAGCGAGATCAAGGAGATGTACAAGAAGGAGGGGAAGCCGGCGCCGAAGGAGATGGCGTCGAGCGTCTACTACAATCGGGGCGTCCTCATCGCCGCGCTCCACGTCGAGGCCATCCGCAACGCGGTCAAGGCCAAGCCGGGCGGGAAGATCACCGGCGTCGACGTGAAGAACGGCTTCGAGAAGATCTCCAACTTCACCCTCGGCGGGCTGGTGCCGCCGCTGAAGGTCACTCCCACTGATCACGAGGGCGGCGGGCTCGTGCAGATCTGGCAGGTGAAGGGCGGGAAGTTCGAGAAGGTCACGGACTGGTACGCGGCGTACACGGACGTGGTGGCCAAGCACATCAAGAAGGCCGCGAGTAAGTAGGCCGTCCATCCTCATCCCCCTCTCCCCGGTGACGGGGAGAGGGCAGGGTGAGGGGGGCCAGCCGACTGGGACATCCATGCTCAACCTCAACAACGTCGAGGTGATCTACGACGGCGTCATCCTCGTGCTCAAGGGGGTGTCGCTCGAGGTCCGCGATGGGGGTATCACCACGGTCCTCGGCGCCAACGGGGCCGGCAAGACCACGACGCTCAAGGCCATCTCCGGCCTCCTCCGGACCGAGCGCGGAGAGGTCACGAAGGGCTCCATCGAGTTCGGGGGTCAACGGATCGACCGGCTGCCCGCCTACGAGCTGGTGCAGCGGGGCCTGGTCCAGGTCTTCGAGGGACGCCGGGTCTTCGAGCACCTCACCGGCGAGGAGAATCTCGTGGCGGGGGCCCACACCGAGCGCGATCGCGGCCGGGTCAGCGCCGGCATCGACCGGGTGTACCAGTACTTCCCCCGGCTCAAGGAGCGGCGAGGGGTGCAGGCCGGGTATCTCTCGGGCGGCGAGCAGCAGATGCTGGCGATCGGCCGCGCGCTCATGGCGAATCCACGGTTGATGCTCCTGGACGAGCCGTCGCTCGGGCTCGCCCCCATGCTGGTGGAGGAGATCTTCGAGATCATCCGGCGGCTGAACCGGGAGCAGCAGCTCACCGTGCTGCTGGTGGAGCAGAACGCCACGCTGGCGCTCACCATCGCCGAGCACGGCTACGTGATGGAGAACGGTCGCATCGTGCTGGAGGGCAGCGCGGAGGCCCTGCGGGAGAACGCGGACATCAAGGAGTTCTATCTGGGGCTCACCGAGGTGGGCGCCCGCAAGTCCTACCGCGACGTGAAGCACTACAAGCGGAGAAAGCGGTGGCTGAGCTGACCGTCCAGGCCTTCACGATCCACGACATGATCGCGCGGGGCGCCGCGGTGTACGGCGACGCGCCCGCGGTCATCCAGGGGGAGCGGGTCCTGTCGTTCCGCGCGCTCCAGGGCCGCGTGGACGATCTGGCCGGCGGGCTCGCCGCGCTCGGGCTGGTCCCCGGCGACCGCATCTGCGTGCTCGCCCAGAACGACGCCGCCTACCTCGAGCTCTACGGCGCCTGTGCGCGCCAGGGGCTGATCGCCTACCCGATCAACTGGCGGCTCACCGCGCCGGAGGTCGAGCGGGTGGTGGAGCGGGCCCGGCCCGCCATGATGGTGGTGGACGCCTCGACGCGGCCCCTGGTCGGCGACTGGCTCGGGTCCATCGGGGTGGCGCACCGGTACCGGCTCGGCGACGGCGCCGGAGGCGGCTTCGCGCCGCTCGCGGGCCTCTACCGCCCGGGCGCCGCGCCGGCGCCGCCGGAGGTGTCACCCGACGCCCCGTTCGCGGTCATCTCCACCGCGGCGGTGGACGTGGTGCCGCGGGGCGCCGTGCTCACCCATGCCAACGTGATCGCCGCCAATCTCACCACGATCGGCGGCCTCGGCTTGACCGCGCGGGACCGCTACCTGGTGGCCCTGCCGCTCTTCCACGTGAGTGCGCTCAGCATGGCGATGGCCCATATGCACGCGGGCGGCGCCAACGTGATCGTGTCGCGCTTCGACCCCGCGGAGGCGGTGTCGCTCATCGACCGCCACCGCGTCACCCACGTCTCGGACTTCCCCCCGGTGCTGGCGAGCCTGCTCGACGCGGCCGAGAAGGCGGGCAGCGCGCTCCCGAGCCTGACCCACGTCTCCGGCCTCGACGCGCCCCAGACCATCCAGCGTCTGCACGAGAAGACCCGCGCCCAGTTCTGGACCGGGTTCGGCCAGTCCGAGACCAGTGGGTTCGTGACCATCCAGCGCGTGGCCGAGCGGCCGGGCGCCTCCGGGCGGCCGGTACCGTGCTGCCAGGTGCGCCTCGTGGACGACTACGACCGCGAGGTGCCGGTCGGCACGCCGGGGGAGATCGTGGTGCGCGGCCCGCTCGTGTTCCAGGGCTATTTCGGCCAGCCCGACGTGACCGCCTACACCTTCCGCAACGGGTGGCACCACACGGGGGACGTGGGCCGCTTCGACGGCGACGGGTATCTCCACTATGTCAAGCGCAAGCCGGAGAAGGAGCTGATCAAGCCGGGCGGGGAGAACGTGTACCCGGCGGAGGTCGAGGCGGTGATCATGCAGATGGCGGGCGTCACCGGGGTCTGCGTCTACGGGATCCCCGACGCGAAGTGGGGCGAGGCGATCAAGGCGGTGGTGGAGGTCGCGGCGCCCGGCACGCACGCCGCCCAGCAGGTGACCGACTTCGTGGGGACCAAGATCGCGCGCTTCAAGCGGCCGCAGGTGGTGGCGTTCTGCGAGGCCCTGCCGCGCGGCGCCGACGGCGTGGTGGACCGCGAAGCGGTCAAGGCCAAGTGGGCATAGTAGCGACGGCATGAAGGTGTTCGCGCCCCATCACGAGATGTTCCGGCAGGCGGTGCGGGCCTTCGTGCAGAAGGAAGTGGAGCCGCACGTCGAGGAGTGGGAGGAGGCCGGCGAGATCCCGAAGTCGATCTGGCCGCGGATGGGCGCGCTCGGCTTCCTCGGTGTGGAGTACGACGAGAAGTACGGGGGAGCCGGGGCCGACGTGCTCACCACCGCGGTGCTGTGCGAGGAGCTGGCCCGGGCCCGCTGCGCCTCGCTCGCGATGGCGGTGGGCGTGCACACCGACATGGCCTCCCCGCATCTCTACTGGACCGGCAGCGAGGCCCTCAAGGAGCAGTACCTGCCCGCGATCTGCCGCGGCGAGGCCCTCACCGCGATCGCGGTGACCGAGCCGGGCGGGGGCTCGGACGTGGCGGCCATCCGGACCCGGGCGGTGCGTGACGGCGATCACTACGTGCTCGACGGCTCCAAGATGTTCATCACCAACGGGGTGCTGGCCGATCTCTACTTCGTGGCCGCGAGGATCCACGACCCCCTCACCCTCCCCTCTCCCCAGAGGGGAGAGGGGAAGCGGCATCGCGGGATCTCGATGTTCCTGGTGGAGCGAAACACGCCCGGCTTCACGGTGAGCCGCAAGCTCGACAAGATGGGCAACCGCGCCTCCGACACCGCCGAGCTCGCCTTCGAGGGCATGCGGGTGCCCGCCGGGAACCTCCTGGGCGCCGAGGGCAAGGGCTTCTACGAGGTCATGCGGGTGTTCCAGCGGGAGCGCCTGGTCGCGGGCCTGCACGCGGTGACGGGCTGCGAGCGGGCGCTGGAGGACACCATCGCCTACGTCCAGCAGCGCCACGCCTTCGACGAGCCGCTCGCGAAGAAGCAGGTGGTGCGGCACAAGCTCGCCGACCTCGCCACCCTCATCGAGGCCGGGCGCTGGCTCACCTACGCGGCGTGCCTCAAGTTCCGGGACCGGGAGGAGGCGGTGAAGGAGATCTCGATGGTGAAGCTCTTCACCGCGGAGATGGCCCAGAAGGTCGCCTACGACTGCGTGCAGCTCCACGGGGGCTACGGCTACATGCGCGAGTATCCCATCGAGCGCTTCTTCCGGGACATCCGCCTCATGACCATCGGCGGCGGGACCTCCGAGATCATGAAGGAGATCATCGCCAAGCAGATGGCGATATGAGTCGGAGGGGGCCTCGACGGCCCTCTCCGAGGCCTCCCCCACCGAAGGGATTGCGCCGGCGGAGCCGGCGCTCGAACGGGAACTCCAATCGTAGGGTAGACTGGCGCGGTGAAGCCTCTGGCGTGTCAGCTGGATGTGTTCGATGCCGCCGAGCGGCGGCGCTACGAGACCCTGCGCGCCGGGCTGGGTGCGCGACGACTGGGCATCCAGGAGGTCCCGGATGGGATTGCTGTCCTCTATCCGGCGGAGCCGGAGCTATTCGTGGAAGTCGCGGAGTGGGTCACGTTGGAGCGGCGGTGCTGCCCCTTCTTGAGCTTCTCTCTGGAGTTCGACGCGGATTCGCCTTCCATCCGGCTTCGGTTGGTCGGCGGAGAGGACGTTGAAGCGATTCCTCCAGAGCCAGCTGAAGGGGTGACCGGCCGATGACTTCGCGGAAGGAGCCGGTGGATTTCGTCGCGATCGGGCACGTGACGCTCGACCAGATGGCGCGGGGCACGCGGCCCGGGGGCGCGGCCTACTACACCGCGATGACGGCGCATCGGCTGGGCCTTCGTGTGGGCCTGCTCACCTCCTTCGGGCCCGACTTCCCGCGAGAGGCCATTCCCGCCGGCATCGAGGTGGTGAACGTCCCCGCCGAGCGCACCACGACGTTTCGCATCGGGCAGACCCGTGTCGGGCCGGGCGGGCGGACGCGGGAGCTCGCGGTGCTGGCGCGGGCGGCCGATCTGGAGGCGGAGGCCCTGCCCGAGGCATGGCAAGACGCGACGCTGGGCGCCCTGGCCCCGGTCACCAGCGAAGTGGACCCGGCCCTCGCCGCCGCGTTCCCGGAGACCTCGCTGGTCGCCCTGCCGCAGGGCTGGATGCGCCAGCGCGGCAAGGGCGGCATCCTGGTGCCGCAGCCGTGGGAGGACGCCGACCTGGTGCTGCCGCGCGTGCAGGCGCTGGTGGTCAGCCACGAGGACGTCGAGCCGTTCGAGAAGGACGCGTTCGAGTGGTTCCAGCAGGTGCCGGTCGGCGCGGTGACCCACGGGCCCGCCGGGGCGGTCCTCTTCGTCAACGGCGAGCGCTACGGCGTCGAGCCGGATGTGGCGGCGGAGAAGGACGAGACCGGCGCGGGGGACGTCTTCGCGGCCGCGCTGCTCATCGCCTACAACCGGGACGGCAATGCGTGGGACGCGGCCGCGATCGCCGCGTGCTGCGCGGCGGCCTCGGTAGAGGCGGAGGGCGTCGCCGGCGTCCCCGACCGCGCGGGGCTCGAAGCCCGGCTCGCCGCCTACCGCCGGCGCCTCGGCATCTGAGCCGGGACATTGCCCGATCCGGCCATTTTGGCTAAAATGGCCGTAACGAGGGAGGAGCCCATGGCCAGGCGTCGGACCGCGGTCAGCAAGGGAGCCCGTCTCAAGCAGCCTGAGGAGCCGCCCGCGGCGCGGGCGGGGGGGCGCCTGCCCGCCTTTCGCAACCGACGGGGCGAGCAGGTCGAACCGCAGTCGTTCTCGGCCAGCGACGCGAAGAACCAGTTCGGACGGGTGCTCGAGACGGCCCTCGCGGACGGGGTCGTGATGATCACCAAGCACGACGTGGTCAAGGCGGTGCTCGTCTCGGCGGAGGAGTTCACTGCGCTCACCGGCGCGCGCGAGCCCGCGCTGGACACGCTCAGCCGCGAGTTCGACCGGCTTCTGGCCCGCATGCAGACGCCGAAGAGCCGCGCCGGGATGAAGAGCGCCTTCGCGGCGACGCCGAAGCAGCTCGGGCAGGCGGCGGTGGAGGGCGCGCGTCGGCGTGCCTGACGGCCCGCGCGGCCCCCGCATCTACGTTCTCGCGGGGACCAACGGCGCCGGCAAGAGCAGCATCGCCGGCGCGATGCTGCTGCGGCAACGGGTGGAGTACTTCAACCCGGACGAGGCCGCGCGCCGCATCCTCGCCGCCAATCCCGGCATCAGCCAGACGCAGGCCAATGGCGCCGCCTGGCACGAAGGCAAGCGCCTGCTGGAGCGGACGATCGCCGAGCGGCTCGACTTCGCGTTCGAGACCACCCTCGGGGGACACACGATCACGGATCTGCTCGAGCGAGCCTCCTCGCGGGGGATCGAGGTGCGCATCTGGTACGTCGGGCTGAACAGCCCGGAGCTTCACATCGCACGCGTGCGGTCCCGGGTCGAGAAGGGCGGGCACGATATTCCCGAGCCGCGGATCCGTGAACGGTATGACGCGAGCCGGCTCAACCTGATCCGGCTGCTCCCGAGTCTGAGGGAGCTGTGGGTCTACGACAATAGCAAGGAAGCCGATCCACACGCCGGGGTGGCGCCGGAACCGAGGCTGGTTCTGCATATCCGGCATGGGGCGATCGTCGGCCCGCGCGACCTGAGTCACACGCCGGAATGGGCCAAGGCGATCGTGGCGGCCGCCATGAAGGGCTGACGAGGGCTTCGCCTTGCCGCTGACCGCGGCCCGGGGCTACACTCGGGGGCGGGCGGACGAATCCACATGGCGGAGAGGAAGATCCGGATCACCGCGGGCCGTGTCACGGCCGACGCGGTGCTGAACGCCTCGAAGACGGCGGCGGCGGTCTGGGACGCGCTTCCACTCGACATCCCGGGAGAGACCTGGGGCGACGAGATCTACTTCGGCATTCCGGTCAAGGCCAAGGCGGAGAACCCCCGCGAGGTGGTGGATCTGGGCGATCTCGCCTACTGGCCCCCGGGCTCCGCGTTCTGCATCTTCTTCGGGCCGACGCCGTCGAGCCGGGGTGATGAGATCCGGCCGGCGAGCCCGGTCAACGTGTTCGGTCGGGTGCTGGGTGATCCCACCGTGTTCAAGTCGGTGCGCTCCGGGACGAAGGTCCGCGTCGAGCGCGTCTGACAGGGAGGACTGGAATGAAGATCTTTCTCGATAGTGCGAACGTGGCCGAGCTGCGGGAGGGCGTCGCGATGGGCCTGGTGGACGGCTGCACCACCAATCCCTCGCTGATCGCCAAGGAGAAGCGCCCGTTCCGCCCGCTGGTGGAGGAGATCTGTCGGGTGGTTCCGGGGGACGTGAGCCTCGAGGTGGTCGCCACCGACTTCGACGGCATGGTGAAGGAAGGCAAGGAGCTGGTGCAGGTCGCACCCAACGTGGTGGTCAAGTGCCCGCTCACCAAGGACGGGCTCAAGGCGGTGAAGTACCTGACCGGCGAGGGTATCCGCGTCAACCAGACGCTCTGCTTCTCGGCCCCGCAGGCGCTGCTCTCCGCCAAGGCGGGCGCGGTCTACATCAGCCCGTTCCTGGGCCGCCTCGACGACATCGGCCACGTGGGCATGGACCTGATCCGGGACATCTGCGAGATCTACCGGAACTACGGCTTCAAGACCCAGGTGCTGGCCGCCTCGATCCGCAACCCGCTCCACGTCGTCGACGCGGCGAAGGCCGGGGCCCACGTCGCCACCATGCCGTTCAACGTGCTCGAGATGCTGATGAAGCACCCGCTCACCGACATCGGCCTCAAGAAGTTCCTGGACGACTGGAACAAGCTGGGCGAGAAGATCTAGCTCTGTTCTCCCTCTCCCCCTCTGGGGAGAGGGCAGGGTGAGGGGCGGTGGTGACGGCACCCGTCGCGCTCAGCTTCTTCCGGCCACCGTCGCCGACTTTCCGCTTGACATGGTTGCGCGGGCAGCCTTGCCGTGTGTCGCGTCCGCGGATGGAATGCCGGGCCAGCGTCACGCATCCGACAGGTGACCTACGATCACGCCGTCGGGGACGAACGATCATGGCGCGTCTCGTGTTCTCGTGACCTGGGCGATCTCAGACGTCGCCGAAACCGGGGGTTAAAGTCATCCCAGCAGAAAGGGGGACTCGCCATGGAGACACGCCCGCCGGATTTTGGTACCCCGTTGCTGCCCACGCCGCCGCGCATCGCGGAGCTGGATCGCCTGGGCGACCAGATCGCGGAGCTCTCCGCCCACCTCGAGGCGGCCACGGCCCGTCTGCTCGCGCTCATCCGCGAGTTCGACGCCCGCGGGGGCTGGAACACCGGCTTCCGCTCGTGCGCGGCGTGGCTGTCCTGGCGCGTGGGG
>Ga0214471_10000517_pt1 | contig 32924 bp, 32 predicted proteins | sample RVTome_5_FD_207665 | JGI IMG/M metagenome (GOLD analysis project Ga0214471, IMG submission 207665) | Soil microbial communities from uranium-contaminated site in the Upper Colorado River Basin, Wyoming, United States - RVT142D155 | ecosystem: Environmental > Terrestrial > Soil > Contaminated >... | reverse complement strand
GACGGAAATATCCGTCCGGCCGGAGTCGCCGACACCGACGCTATGGAAATGACGCGGCCTCGTGGCAACCTTTTCCTCTATGGCTTCGCGAATTAGGCTTGCCATCGAGACGCCGCGCTCTGCCGCAATGATGCGAAGGCGTTTGTGCATGTCGGGCGGGAGGGAGATAACCGTACGGTTCATGGCATCATGATATCACATCATGATATCACTATCACATGAGAGGTTAACCAATGGACTTCGACCTGACCGAGGAACAGAAGCTGATCCAGCAGACCGCAAGGAGAATCGCGAAGGAGGTCGTCGCGCCGCGGGCAGACGAGATCGACGAGACAGGCGAGTACCCCTTTGACATTTTCGACGCCTTCAGGGACGTTGGCCTGCTCGGTGTTGGCCTGCCGGTGGAGTACGGCGGCAGCGGCGCCGGGGTCCTGGCGCTGGCGCTCGCGATTGAGGAGGTCGCGAAGTACTGCTGCGCGTCCGGGTTGATCTTGCAATTGAGCATGCTGCCGACGCAGCCGATCATGGTGGGCGGGAGCGAGGAGCAGAAGCAGAAGTGGGTACGCCCGATCGCTGAAGGGAGCATGAAGGCGGCGTTCTGCCTAACGGAGCCCGGCGCCGGCTCCGATGCGGCGAACGTGAAGACGTACGCGGTGCGCGACGGCGATGAATACGTAATCAATGGAGAGAAAATCTACATCTCCGGCGGCACCGTAGCGGACTACGTCACCGTATTCGCGAAGACCGACCGCGAGGCGGGCTCTCGCGGCGTGTCGGCGTTCGTCGTGCCGACGGACTCGCCGGGCTTTTCGATATCTCGAACCGACCGCAAGATGGGCGTCCACGGCGTGCCGACGGCGCACATTTCGTTTCAGGACTGCCGCATTTCGGCCGAGAACCTCGTGGGCCTGGAGGAGAACAAGGGCTTCCATCACGTGATGTTGGGGCTGAACAGGCTGCGACCGCTGGTCGGCGCGCGCGGCCTGGGATTGGCCGAGGGGGCGATGAGCTATGCGCTGGAGTGGGCGCGTGAGCGGCAGGCATTCGGGTCGGCGATTACGGAGTTCCAGGCGGTGCAGTTCATGTTTGCCGACATGGCAATCGCGATCGAGACGGCGCGCATGGCGGTGTACAAGGGGGCGTGGATGGTGGACCAGGGGCGGTACCAGCGGGAGGATACGGCGTACCTGGCCTTCTCCAAGACGATCCCCAGCGAGGTGGCGGTGAAGGTGTCGTCTGACGCGCTGCAGGTGCTGGGGGCGCAAGGGTACATGAAAGATCACCCGCTGGAGCGCCACTATCGCGACGCTCGTCAGTTCATGATCGTGGAGGGGACGAGTCAGATCCAGCGGGTGATGATCTCACGGGCGATCCTGAACGGCGACCTGAACTACGGGTACTGACGCCACGTCCGATCGCAGAAGGAGCGACGGGGTTGCCGCGCCTCGCTTCGCACGGCTGGCGCCGGGCTGCGCGATGGCTCGCAATGGGGTGGAAGGCTAACGCGCGGCGTTGGGCTAAAACGTGAGATTGCTTCGTCGCTAGGCGCTCCTCGCGATGACGGGGAGCTGACGCGGCGCTGGTGGCGGACGGGGCGACGGGATTGCCGCGCCTCGCTGCGCACGGCTGGCGCCGGGCTTGGCGATGGCTCGCAATGGGTGGCTCCTGGCTTGATCGCCGGGCGTGAGTGAGGCTGCGTCTTGCTGGACGTGAGATTGCTTCGTTGCCAGGCGCTCCTCCAGTGACGGGTGGCGTCTTACGCGGCGCCGGTGGTGGACGGGCGACGGGGTTGCCGCGCCTCGCTTCGCACGGCTGGCGCCGGGCTGCGCGATGGCTCGCAATGGGGTGGAAGGCTAACGCGCGACGCTGGGCTAAAACGGGAGATTGCTTCGTCGCTAGGCGCTCCTCGCAATGACGAGGGGCTTGGTGGACGGTGTGGGTGCGTTGGCGACTGACGGGGCGACGGGGTTGCCGCGCCTCGCTGCGCACGGCTGGCGCCGGGCTGCGCGATGGCTCGCAATGGGTGGCTCCTGGGCTTGATGCGCCGGGCGTGAGTGAGGCTCCGTCTTGCTGGACGTGAGATTGCTTCGTTGCTGGGCGCTCCTCGCAATTACGAGGGGCTTGGTGGACAGTGTGGGTGCGTTGGTGGCGGACGGGGCGACGGGGTTGCCGCGCCTCGCTTCGCACGGCTGGCGCCGGGCTGCGCGATGGCTCGCAATGGGTGGCTCCTGGCTTGATGCGCCGGGCGTGAGTGAGGCTGCGTCTTGCTGGACGTGAGATTGCTTCGTCGCTGGGCGCTCCTCGCAATGACGAGGGGCTTGGAGTGAATTCGCGATCCGTCAGGTTTCGGATTCGATGCGTTCGCCGTAGACGACGTGGCGGCTATCGTATTCATGGGTCTCGCGGTTGAAGTCGCCGCCGCAGGTGATGAGGGCGATGCGCTCGCCGTCCGTGGACGAGGTCCAGACGCCGTCCCACTTCTCCTGATCGGTGGCGCCCAGGTTGTCCGAGCCGGTGACGCGGTAGCGGTGGACACCGTTCGGGAGGTGGATCTCGATGACGTCGCCTTCATCGAGCTTGGTCAGATCCCAGAAGACGGCGGTGCAGGGCGGCGGCTCGGTGCCGTTGTCGCAGTAGCCGCCGCCGTAGTCGACGTGGCCTGAGAGGACGATCGTGCCGCCGGAGCCGGGGTAGCCGCCGAGGCCGTCGAAGCCGGCGAAGTCGTAGTAGACGACGTCGTCCGGGCCGATGGGTGACGGCAGCTCGCCGCCGGCGGGCGGGACGGCCTTGAGGGTGATGGGCGCGTCGACATTGGCTTTCGCGATGACGATTCGGTCGTCGGCGTCCATGCCGGGGATGGTGGGCGGGACGGTGGCCGTCGGCTCCGCTGTTGCCGAGGGTTGGGGCGAGGGAGAAGGCGACGGCGAAGGACGAACGGTCGACGTAGGGGCGACGGCGGTCTTGTCATCCGAATCGCCAGAAACGGCCACGGCGACGGCGACGGCCAGGGAGGCCCCGACCGCGAGTGTTGCGACGGCGGCGCCGATCAGCATGTTGCGACGGAGGTGGAGTGGACGCAGGTTCATTGGCCATTCACGGTAAGACTGTACCAACGCAGTCGCAATCGATGCAGTAAGAGTTTGCTAAACGAGTGTTGCAGTTTGGTTGCCCGACATAAGGTTGCCATGGCAGTAGGCAGCACTTATCCTTCAGAAAACCCCAAAGGGGAACAAAAGAGCGAGTATGAGCAGCCCCAGTCTAGTTATTGAGGGCGGACTACCTCTCCAGGGGACTGTTCGCGTAAGCGGTTCGAAAAACGCTGCTGACTACGCGCTCGCTGCCTGCCTCCTCACCGGCGAGGAGTGCGTTATCGAGAATGTCCCGGACATCGACGACGTACGGCTAATGGCCAAGATCCTGGAGTCTCTGGGCGCCGAGGTGATCAACGAGGGCGGCGGCGTCTGGCGCGTGCGCGCCGACAAGGTCACCCGCTACGACGCACCGAGCGAACTGGCGGTCAACCAGCGGGCGAGCTTCCTGATCATGGGCCCGTTGCTGGCGCGCTTCGGGCAGGCGTCCTGCGCTTCGCCCGGCGGTGACGTAATCGGCACGCGACCGCTGGACGTGCACATTGACGGCCTGACGGCGCTGGGCGGGCAGGTCAAGCGCGAGGCAGAGCAGTATCACGCGACGAACGACGCGCCGCGACTCAGTGGGACGCGCTTCTTCCTCGACTACCCCAGCGTCACGGGCACGATGAACCTCGTGTTCGCCGCGGCGTTGGCGGAGGGCAGCACGACGCTGGTCAACGTGGCGGCGGAGCCGGAGATTGTCAATACGATCGAAATGCTGCGTTCGATGGGCGCGAAGATAGACGGCGCCGGCTCCAGCGTTATCGAGATCGAGGGAGTGCCGGAGCTGAAGGGCGCTCGGCATCGCGTGATCCCGGACCGGCTGGAGGCCGGGCTGTTCGCGCTCGCGGCGGCGGCGACGCGGGGAGAGGTGACGATCGAAGACGTGGAGCCGCAGCATATGGACGCGCTGCTGCACAAGCTGCGCGAGGCTCACGTGAGCGTCGAGACGTCGGAACGCGCCATTACGGTGTGTGACGCTGGTCGCGATTTCCACTACGTCCGGGCACAAGCGGTACCGTATCCCGGCCTGGCGACGGACCTGCACCCGCCGCTAGCAGCGTTCCTGACCCAATGCCCGGGCGTGAGTATCATCCAGGAGCGCGTCTATGAGAACCGCTTGCTTTACGTAAGTGAGCTGCGCAAGATGGGAGCAGACGTTATCACCGCCGGCCAGACGGCTTTGATTAGCGGCCCGCGCCAGCTATACGGCACAACGGTGCGGGCCCTGGATGTTCGTGCCGGGGGATCGCTGGTGCTGGCGGGGCTGGTGGCCCAGGGGCGTACGGAGATTAACGACGTTTACCACCTGGATCGGGCGCACGAGGACCTGGCCGGCAAGCTGCGGGGGCTTGGGGCACGGGTCGAGCGGTAATAATAGGGACTGCGGATGATTAACAAGCGAATCGGGATCGACCTGGGCACGGCCAACGTGCTGGTCTACGTGCGCGGCGAGGGCATCGTGATCAAGGAGCCCGCCGTTGTGGCGCTGGCTACGCGCGAGAATACGGTGGTCGCGGTGGGTACGGCGGCGCGCGACATGATCGGCCGCACACCGGGCAGCATCAGCGTGATCCGTCCCATGAAGCACGGCGTGATCGCCGACTACCTGATCACGGAAGCGATGCTGCGCCACTTTATCGGCAAAGTCGTGGGGCGATTCAACCTGATCCGGCCCGAGGTGATGATCTGCATCCCGGCGGGCGTCACCAGCGTCGAGCAGCGGGCCGTCCGCGACGCGGCGGAGCAGGCGGGCGCGCGGCGCCCGGCGCACCTGATTCCGGAGCCGCTGGCGGCGGCGATTGGCGCGCATATCCCGGTCGGCACTGCGAGCGGCAACATGATCCTCGACATCGGCGGCGGCCGCTCGGAGGCTGCGGTGATCTCGATGTACGGCATCGTGGTCAAGGAATCGGTCCGCGTGGCGGGCGACGCGATGGACGAGGCCATCGTGACCTACGTGAAGCGGCGCCACAACCTGTCGATCGGCGAGCGGACGGCAGAAGAGGTCAAGATGATGATCGGCAGCGCGGTGCCGGTCTACAACGAGAAGGTCATGCAAGTGCGAGGCCGCGACCAGGTCAGCGGCCTGCCGAAGACGATCACGATGACGACGAATGAGGTGACGCAGGCGCTGCAGGAAACGCTGGCGGTGATTGTCGGCGCGGTGAAGACGGTGCTGGAGAAGACGCCGCCAGAGATGGCTTCGGACGTCGTCGACCGGGGCATCATCCTGACCGGCGGCGGCGCGTTGCTCAGCGGGCTGGACGAGCTGATCGCGGAGCAGACGAACGTGCCGTGTCAGGTGGCCGACAACCCGATGGACTGCGTGGCGATCGGCGCTGGTGCGGCGCTGGATTATCTTGACGTGATCCGGCGGTCGTTGCCGACGGAAGAAGAGCTGCTGGTCGCGAACCAGCCGTAGTCACCCCTCCACACACCCACCCGGCAAGCAAGCAATCAGGCAATCGGGCAAGCCGCCGGTGCTGGTCTACGTTCTGATGGCGAGGACGCGGCAGGGGCTGCCCTCGAGGCCGGCGATCGCGAGCGGGGCGACGACCAGGAGGTCGCCGTCCTGAACCTGCGTGGCCTTCGCCGGGTCGAGGTTGGTGGCGATCCAGCGTCCGGCGGCGAGCAGGCGGCTGACGGCGACGAAGCCGGGGTCGCTATCCTCTTCGCCGGCGAAGGCGATGAGAGGCCGGTTCCAGGCGATGACCTCGTCGACGGCTTGAGGGGTTAGCCACCGCGGCGGCGTTAGCAGGAGCGGCGTGACGTCCGACGCGGAGGCGCGGTCGCGGGCGCGGCGCAGAGGGGCGACGACGTCAGATTCCGCGCTTCGGAGGTCGATGACGACGGCGCGGCCGGCGAGCGCTCCGGTTGGGATGTCGGAGACGGTTGGGGCGCCAGCGTGGAAGTGCGAAGGGGCGTCGAGGTGGGTGCCGGCGTGGGCGCTGAGGTGGAGGTGGGAGACGTGGAAGGGGCTGGTCAAGGCGCCGTGCTGCTGGCCGATGGCGACCCAGGGCTCGACTCGGGTTGGCGGGTCGGCGTAGCCGGAGGCGTCCGTGTAGGGGACGTCGGTGTGGGAGAGCGGGAGGGTGAGGTCGAGGATCAGCATGCCTTGGGTAGGGTAACCTCACCCGCGCTGCCCCTTCCACTCCGCGCAATGACGGGTGGCGTTTACGCGGCGTGGGTGGCGGACGGGACGACGGGATTGCCGCGCCTCGCTGCGCACGGCTGTCGCCGGGCTGCGCAATGGCTCGCAATGGGGGTGGAAGGCTAACGCGCGGCGTTCGGCTAGAACGTGAGATTGCTTCGTCGCTAGGCGCTCCTCGCAATGACGGGTGGCGTTTACGCGGCGTTGGGGGCGGACGGGGCGACGGGATTGCCGCGCCTCGCTGCGCACGGCTGTCGCCGGGCTTGGCGATGGCTCGCAATGGGTGGGGTTGCTTTGGCGCTGAGGCGCTCCTCGCAATGACGGGTGGCGTTTACGCGGCGTTGGTGGCGGACGGGGCGACGGGATTGCCGCGCCTCGCTTCGCACGGCTGGCGCCGGGCTACGCGATGGCTCGCAATGGGTGGCTCCTGGCTTGCTTGGTGCGCCGGGCGTGAGTGAGGCCTGCTGGACGTGAGATTGCTTCGTCGCCAGGCGCTCCTCGCAATGACGGGTGGCGTTTACGCGGCGCTGGTGGTGGACGCGGCGACGGGGTTGCCGCGCCTCGCTGCGCACGGCTGTCGCCGGGCTACGCGATGGCTCGCAATGGGTGGCTCCTGGCTTGCTTGGTGCGCCGGGCGTGAGTGAGGCCTGCTGGACGTGAGATTGCTTCGTCGCTAGGCGCTCCTCGCAATGACGGGTAGCTTACGCGGCGTGGGTGGCGGATGGGGCGACGGGATTGCCGCGCCTCGCTGCGCACGGCTGTCGCCGGGCTTGGCGATGGCTCGCAATGGGGCCTGGGATCGCGGGAGGTTGGGGTCTAGTTAGCGGGATTGCTGGGTGCTTTTGAGGTAGAAGGTCATGCTCTGCAGGGCGAGCACGGGGTCGATGTTCTTGACCTCGACGTGGGAGGGGACGGTGACGGCGGTGGGGGCGTAGTTGAGGATGGCGCGGACTCCGCCTGCTACGAGCTCGTTTATCAAGTCGGCGGCGGCGTCCGGGGGGACGGCGACGATGCCGATGTCGACCTGCCGTTCCTCGAGGTAGCTCTCGAGGCCGGAGGTGGGGCGGACGGTGAGGCCGGCGACCTTTTCACCGACGAGTTCAGGGTCGCTGTCGAAGGCTTCGACGATGATGAAGCCCTGGGGGAGGAAGCCGTCGTAGGAGAGGATTGCGCGTCCCAGGTGACCGACTCCGATGAGGATCATCGACCATTGGCGGTCGAGGCCGAGGATCTGGCGCAGCTCCTGCACGAGGCGGACGACGTTGTAGCCGCGGCCTTGCTTGCCGAAGCGTCCGAAGTAGCTGAGGTCCTTGCGTATCTGGGCCGGCGTGACGCCGAGCATTTCGCCGAGCTCCTGAGAGCTGACAACGTCGCGGCCGCGGGTTTCGAGGTCGGTGAGGGCGCGGGCGTATACGGGCAGGCGGTCAATGACGACGGCGGGTATGTCGATAGGCAATGTTTTGCTCGCTTATCTATCGAATTTTTCTAGCGACCTGTGTAATTAGTCACAAATATAGAGACGGTTCCGGCGATGGTCAACCGGCATGAGAACCTGACAGGCAAACGCCGCGCGACGTGCTTCGCCGAAGCGTCTGCTAGAATCGAAACCCGAGGTTCGTTTGCTCCTACCCTACTTCGACTATCTGGACGAAGGCATTCTTGTTTTCGGCGTCCTGTTCGGCTCCCTGCTCACCGCGTTGATTACCGGAATCGCGCTGCACGAGGCGAGTCACGCGTTTACGGCGGACCGCCTGGGGGACGGCACGGCCCGAATGATGGGGCGCGTGTCGCTGAATCCGCTACGCCACCTCGACCCGCTGGGCAGCATCCTTCTGCTGATTGTGGGCTTTGGTTGGGGCAAGCCGGTGCCGGTGAACCCGTCGCGACTGCGCCACGGGCCGGAGACCGGCCGGGCGATGGTTGCCGCGGCAGGGCCATTGATGAACCTGCTGATCGCGGCGCTGGCGGCGCTGCCGTTTCAGCTCGGGCTAATCGATTGGGACATTCGCGGGTCAGTGAGCTCCTGGGGCGCGGAGCAATACGCGTCTTTGTATCTCGGTTCCCTGATCCTGATTAACGTGCTGCTGGCGGTATTCAACCTGCTGCCGATTGCGCCGCTGGACGGCTTCTCGGTCGCGCTGGGCGTCATGCCACGGGATATGGCGCGCAGCTTCGCCCGTTTGGAAAAGTACGGGATGCTGATCCTGATGATGCTGATCATGCTGCCGATCGTTACGAACTATCAGATACCGGGCCTTTGGAGTGTCATGGGGCCGATTGTGGAACGCGTTACGGACTTGATCGTGGGCCAGAATGTTTAGGCCGCTGTACCGCTCGCGCCAGGTGCTGCAGGCGCTGCGGCCGCAGATCGACGCGGGCGAACTCGACTTTGCGCGCGAGATGATGTCTGCGGCGGAGGCGGACCTTTTCTTCGCGATGGAGCGCCGCGACCAGCGCCATGCCCTCGAAGTGGCGATGCGCCTGCGCCGGGGCACGGACGACCGCACCCTGCTTGTGGCGGCGCTGCTGCACGATTGCGGCAAAGGCAGCGTGCCGGTCTGGCTGCGTATCCTGAACGTGCTGTCGCCGGCGGCGACGGACCTGCTGGCCGCCGAAGGCCGCGGCTGGCGCGGCGCGGCGCATCGTTTGAGGCACCACGCTGAGCTGGGCGCATTGAAGGCGCGCGATGCCGGGTGCACGGAGACGGCGGTGCGTTTGATTCAGGGTCATGTGGAGCCGGAAGAAGCGTGGCAGCACGTGCTGCTACGAGCCGCCGACGACGCGAGCTAGTGGCGGGGTTAACAAGCAACAAGCAACAAGCAACAGGTAGCGAGTAACGAGTAACAAGTAACAGGTACCGGGCAACGAGTAAGCGGTACGAGTAACGGGCGGGAGAGGGCAGAGTACGGATAGAAGGGTCGCCTGGCGGGTCCTGCTGTGCGTGGGCGGGGACGGCTGTCAACGGCTAATATAGAGGCGGAGTGCTAGCGCGCTCGCAGGGGGAGCTATGGGCAGGATCGCGATCATCGGCCTCGGTCTCATCGGCGGCTCGGTTGGGTTGGCGCTGAAACGCGCCGAGCCGAAGAACACGACGGTCGTGGGCTATGACGACAACCGAGAGGTCATGGCACGCGCGCGCCGCGCCGGCGTGGTTGACGAGACCGAGCCGAGCCTCGAGCGGGCCGTGCGCGAGGCAACGATGGTCGTGGTGGCGACGCCGATCGCCGCTGTGAGGCGTGTGTTGCGCGACATCGGGCCTCACCTGCAGGACAAGTGCATCGTGACGGACACTGCGAGCACGAAGGGCGACGTGATGCGGTGGGCGAAGCAAGAGCTGCCGGAGCGCGTCTATTTCGTCGGCGGTCATCCGATGGCGGGACGCGAGAAGGCGGGTCTGCAGGAAGCGGAGGCCGAGCTGTTCGACGAGCGGCCGTACTGCATCGTACCGAGCGTCGATGCGGTCGGGGGCGCGGTAAACGCCGTCGTGGGGCTGGTGCAGGCGCTGGGGGCGAAGCCGTTCTTCCTGGACGCCGACGAGCACGACGCCTACGTAGCAGCGATCAGCCACGTGCCGTTGATCAGCTCCGTGGCGCTGTTCAACCTGGCGCGACATAGTAACGCGTGGCCGGAGTTGGCGAATATTTCCGGTCCGGCGTTCAAGGACCTGACGCGCCTCGCCTCCGGCGAGCCGGAGCTGGGGCACGACATTTTCATCACGAATCGGGAGAACGTGCTGCACTGGCTGCGGCGCTACATGGCGGAGCTGCAGCGCCTGTCCGAGCTGATCGAGTCTCAGGACGAAGAGGAGTCGTTGTTCCGGACGCTGGCTGAGGCGCAGATTGAGCGCGAGCAGTTCCTCGAGAACCCGCCGGAGCGCGTCGATGCCCGGCTGAAGATGGAGATGCCGACGGCGTCCGACGCCTTCATGTCGATGATGACAGGCGCGCTGTGGCAAGAACATGCCAAGCGGGCCCAGGACATGATCGTGGAACGGACTCGTATCGGCGTTGAGAGTGAGGCTGCGCGCCGGCGGCGGCTCATGGAAGATGAGGACGACTAGACCGGGACACGCGCATTCCTATGAGGTGACGTCCCTGAGGCCTGCCACGTTTGCTTTGCATCGCTCTCGCGCTGCCCGCCCCCACCCCCCATTAGTTGGAAGCCTGGGGGGACGCCCCCCAGGCCCCCCGCGCATGGGCTGCGCCCCCGCTACCCCTGCTGCCGTTTCGCTCAGTAGAGGCGTGGGTCTGGTATGACGCTGCCTGATGTTGTGGAGATTGTGGCGCCGGAGCGGGTGGCGCCGGTGGTGGTTACGGTGCCGGGGTCGAAGAGCCTGACGAACCGGGCGCTGGTGCTGGCGGCGCTGGCGGATGGGACGACGACGCTGCGCGGCGCGCTGTGGAGCGAAGACACCGAGATCATGGTCGAGGCGCTGCGTACTCTGGGGTTCAACGTCAGGGTGGAGCCGGACGCGGCCGAGGCAGGCAACCGCACGATTACGGTCGACGGCCTGGGTGGGCGGATCCCAAACGCCGGGACCCAAAGCGAGCCGCTGGAGATTTACGTTGGCAACGCGGGGACGGTGGCGCGATTCCTGATGGCCATGCTGTGCCTCGGCGGTGGCGCGTACCGGCTGCACGGGACGGCGCGGATGCACGAGCGGCCGCAGGGGGCGCTGATCGACGCGCTGCGGCAGCTGGGATATCGAATCGAAGCCGAAAAGGGGCGGCTGCCGGTGGTTGTGTCCGGCGAAAGCGGCTCGCCGAAGCGCGCATGCACGGTGAGCATCGACGAGAGCTCGCAGTTCGCATCGGCGCTGCTGCTGGCGGCGGGCGTTGGCGGGTGGGAGGTGGAGGTCGTTGGCGAGGACGCTGAGGAGTCGGCCTACGTGGCGATGACGTCGCAGCTGATCGAGGCGTTCCCGCGGGGCGGCGGTGAGGTGAGCATCGAGCCGGACTGCTCCAGCGCGAGCTATTTCCTGGCGGCGGGGGCGCTGCTGCCGGAGACGAAGCTCCAGGTCGCGTCGTGGCCGGACAGCGACTGGCAGATTGATGCGCGGTTCGTGGCATATCTCGATAGGTTCGATGGCGCAGGCATACGGGCATACGGGCATACGGGCATAGGTGAGGGTCAGACGGCTTATTCGGCGTTGTCGCGGATGAGTGACCTGGGGGACTCGATCATGACGGCGATTGTGATGGCGCCGTTGCTGCCGCAGCCGTCGCGGTTCGTCGACCTGGGGCGGCTGCGGATCCAGGAGTCGGAACGCGTGGCGGCGCTGCGCGTGGAGCTGACGAAGTGCGGCGCGCGGGTGGTCGAGGCGGGAGACACGCTGGAGGTCTTCCCGTCCGAGCTGCACGGCGCTGAAATCGACACGTACGACGACCACCGCATCGCGATGTGCTTCGCGACGCTGGGGCTGAAGGTGCCGGGCATGCGGATTCGCAACCCGAACTGCGTGGAGAAGACGTTCCCGAATTTCTTCGCCAAGCTGGCTACCCCGCCGCCAGACGGTATCGGCGCGAAGGTGCTGGACGCGAAGACGGGGCAGGCGTTAAGCGGCGAGGCGCTGTACGCTGGCTGACGCATGAGCGAGCGACCCGACGATCTGCCGGAGATGCCGGCCGAGCCGCCTTTGCTGGTCATCCTGTCCGGGCCGTCCGGGGCGGGCAAGGACTCGGTCCGTGATCTGCTGCTGGCGTGGGAGCCGGGCTTGCACCGCGTCGTCACCGCCACCACGCGTGGTCCACGTCCCGGCGAAGTCGAGGGGCGCGACTATCACTTCATCAGCGAAGAGACGTTCGACGAGCTGCTAACGACGGGGGGTTTCATTGAGCACGCCTTCGTTTACGACCACCGCAACGGCGTGCCGCGTATAGAGGTCGAGGACCCGATGGCGTTCGGCCGCGACGCGATCGCGCGGCTCGACGTGCAGGGCGCCGCGACGTTGAAGAGCCTCTTGCCCCAGGCGCTGCTGATCTTCATCTCGCCAGGCTCGGTGGAGGAGACGGCGCGCCGAATGCAGGGACGCGGCCTCGACACGGAAGAAGCGCAGCAGCGGCGCCTGGAAATCGCCAAGAGCGAGATGGCGGCGGCGGCGCAGTTCGACCACGTGGTCGTCAACGCCGCTGGGGAGCTTGAGGCGACGGCGCGCCGCGTGCACGAGATCATGGTCGAGGAGAAGCACCGACGATCGAATAAGTAGGCTTCTCAGCTTCGCTCAGCGTCGCTTCGAAATATCGCACCACCTGCCGCGTTCTATCAGTGAATGGAATCACATGCTGTGCTCGCCAGGGCATGGCTCAGATAGGGATGCTGCGGAATGCCAAGACTCCCGTACAACTTCTTTAGCCGGCGCCCCGGCATGCTGCGCAGCATCGACGACGCCGCGCAGCTTGGCATACCGGTGCTGGGCTCGATCTCCGAGTTCGAGCCGCGGCCCGGAGCCCGCCTGCCGGGAGATGAGTATCCGGAGGCGCTGGAAGCCTACTGCCGTCTGACCGACGTGGTGCGCCTGCCGGAGTTTCACCTGCGAGGCCGCACGATCGTCGTCACGAGCGCTGTCGCCGGTGCCGGCAAGTCGACGGTGGCGAAGAACCTGGCGACGCTGTTGGCGCGCGGCGGCAGCAAGGCGATCCTGGTGGACGCGAACGTCAATCGAATCGCGAGGCGGCGTCCAGGAGACGGGACCTCTTCGAGTGGTTTCGCCGGCCTGCTGACAAATCAGCTGATACGCCCGGGCAACGCCCTGGTCCACACAATGGACCTGAGGCTCAAGCTGCTGCCGGCAGGGAGCATCACCGGCACGACGGACGGCCTGCTGCAATCGTCGAGGCTGCCGCGTGTCGTTGACGGGCTGCGCGAGCTGGCGGACTACGTCATCTTCGACGTTGCAGCGGTGGCAGACGACCTGCCGTACCTGACACGCCTTGCGGACGTGACGTTGATCGTCTTGCGGGCTGGAGACACGAAGCGGAAGGACGCCACGCGCGCCGTCGCGACGTTGCGAGACGCGTCTGCCGGGCTGATGGGCACCGTCCTCAATCGCGCGCCGGTGGTGATCACCGCGCCGGCGGCTGTGGCGATGACGTCGCCCGTCGAAGAGGCGGCCGAACTGCGAGGCGCGCCGGTGAGGCCGCTCGAAATCGCCGTGGACGAGTTGCTGGCCGACCTGCAAGGTTCGCTCAGCTTGATCCGTGGTTTGCGCCAGATCGGCTCGCCGGGAGAGACAACGCTGGAGGAGAAAGAAACAACACTCGTGACGATGGACCGCCAGCACATTCGAAACCAGGTGTAAGGAGACACGACGGTGGCAAAGCCAGGATTGATTTCGCTTATCGCAGGTATCTCGGGGCTGCTGACAGCGACGCAGATCGCGTCGGCGGAGAGCCTTCAGGACCAGATCGGGTTGACGGCATCGACCTTGATCGCGGCGGGCTGGTTTGGCCTGCTGACGCTGCTGGCGCTTGCCATTATTCTGCCGCTCGTGCGGCGCTAAGAAGGGGCAAGCGGGGAGCAGCGACCGTAGCGGGGCAGGTGTGCCCGGTCGCGGTTGTTCCGGTTTCGAGCTGGTTAGCAAGTGTCCGGCCGCAGCCGAGGCGGTAGCTGGAGGGTGTCGCCGGCCACGACGCCGTTGGTGGTGAACCAGCCGCGCTCCATCTCCAGCGCGAACGCGTAGGGACGATCCGTATTCTTGATCTCCTCCGAGAGCGGCTCGAGGTCCGCGAAGTCGACGATCTCGCCGCACTCAGCGACAAACGCCACCGTCAGCGCCAGCGTGGTGCCACGCATCCAGAAGCCACGCCCCGGCGGCTCGATGACGAAGAGCATGCCGGTGTCCGGCGCCAGCCGCGTCCGGCCCATGAGGCCCTGAGCGCGCTCCTCCGGCGTCTCGGCGACTTCCGCCGTGAGTTCGACGTCCTTGCCAGCCGCGGTGGTGATGGCGAGCGGCTGGAGGATGCTCAGGGTGTCACCCTTGACGGTTACGGTGGTGATTTCCGGGTCGCTGTTGGAGTCGCAGGCCGCGATCAGCGTAGCGACCACGAGCAGGGCGGCGATCGAGAGGGCGACGACAGAGGAGATCGGGCGCAGGGTTGCTATGGCCTTCATTCGCATGTCTACAGGTTAGCGGGTGATGACTCCTGAAGTGATCCGGGGGGTTTGAGGCCGATTGTTACGCATTGCACGGATTTCGTAATGCGCTGAAGCCTTTTTCAAAGCTAAGACGTTACATTTCCATAGCTTGCCCTCCGTTAAGGCCGCTGAGCATACTGCGAGCGTCCTATAGGTCCTTAGTGAGCGTGTACTCCGCTGGTACCAGGAGGCTTACTTTGACGACAGCCAACATGGCCAACTACAAGAAAGAGGTCATTGAGGCCACGCAGCAAATCGTGCAGAGCGGAATCATGACGAAGAGTCTGCACGGCAATGTGAGCATGAGGCTCCCGGACCAGGATGCGTTCCTGCTCACGGCGGGCGGCTCGCTCGCGACGATGGAGCCCGAAAACATCGCGCTGTTCAAGCTGGACGGTACGTTGATCGAGGGCACGGTGATGCCGGTTGGCGCCGAGATCATTCAGATGCACGGCATCGTTTACCGGCAGCGTCCCGAGTTTTCCAGCGTCATCCACACGCATTCGCCTTTCGCGACGGGTTTCGCCGTGGCGGGTAAGGCAATCCCGAGCGCCTATGAGGCGCTGGTGCGAAACGGGATGGTGGATGGTGTACCGCTGGCCAAGTACGGCCCGAGGGGCTCGGACGAATCGATTAACAACATCGCCGAGGTGCTGAACGGGCACCAGGGTATCAAAGGCGTCCTGCTGGAGAACCACGGCGTGTTGGTCTTCGCTGACTCGCTGGGTGGCGCCGTGCGAGCCAACATCACGGTAGAAGAGGCGGCCGAAATCTGCCTCTACGCGTACGGCCTGGGCGGCCCGAAAGCGATCCCGCGTCACATGATCGAGGCGACGAACGCGAGAGCCGCATCGTTCGCTGCTGCCGGAGTTTCGACAAAGGCTCCCCAGAGCTGATTGAACCGGCTGACGGCAGGCGCACAACAAACGACGGCGGGGCAAAAGAGAGAGGTTTTCAACCGCCGTCTCTCTCTGTGTCGCCGATAGCGGTTTCGTGGTCTTCCCTGACTCAAGGTTCGGGGGCCCGGCGACGAAACCTATAGCAGAGGCAAGGAGGCATAACCCGCATGCCATATCCCCGTAGCCTGCGTCACCTGCTAGCCGGCATCTTCGCTATCGCGACGCTGATGCTCGTGGCTTCCGGCGGCGTCAAGTCAGCAGAAGCCTCGGCCACGTGTGGCGTTGCAGATGCGACGTTCGACGAAGCGGAGCAAGCTTTTCTAGGCATCATCAACCAGTACCGGACGAGCAACGGCCTGGCGCCGCTGACGGTATCGGTGAACCTCAACCAGTCCGCGTCGTGGATGGCGCAGGACCTGGCGACGAAGAATTACTTCTCGCACCGCGACTCCATGGGTCGCGACTCACAGACGCGCATCGCGGAGTGCGGCGCGACGATGAATTCCGGCGAGAACCTGGCAGCCGGCACAATCATCGATTCCGCGGTGTCGGCGTTCGGGCTGTGGCGCTCTTCCAGCGGCCACAACCGCAACATGCTTTTCGAGTCTTACACCCAGATCGGCATCGCGAGGGCGTATAACCCCACCTCGCGCTACAAGTGGTACTGGGTGACCACCTTTAGCGTCCCGGACGACGGCACGCGGATGTCCTCCAGCGTTGAGCTGGTCGGTCCGACGCCGCACACGCAGCTCGCCAGCACGACGGTTACGTTCAAGTGGGCTTCGACGCAGTCGGTTGACGAGTTCAGGCTGGAGATTGGCACGAAGCCAGGTGGCAATGACATCTACTCGGCTTCGCAAGGCGAGGCCACGGCAGTGACGGTGAGCAACCTGCCATGGCAGAGCAGAAGCGTGTTCGTCCGGCTGTGGGCCCGTGTGGCGGGAGTCTGGGAGTTTACGGACTACGCCTATCAAGGGGCCGCCCGTTACGAGTAAGACGCCCAACTGGGCGGGCTGGGTGAACCAGCGGTAGCAAGCATCGTGCCCTGCAACAAACAGGCCGGTCCTAACGACCGGCCTGTTTCATTAGTCTATTCAGCGGTGGTGACCTCGACCCGAGGTGGTGAGCGGAAGGGTAGAGCATCTCGCCGAGCAGGCTGCCGGGCGGCGCTTCGCGGATGACGCCAAAACGCCGCGGCTTGCGCTCGCGCAGCAGGTAACAGATACCGAACAGCTGCTGGGCCGCGTGGTGGCTTCGAAGCGCGTTGAGTGAACGACTCAGGCAGCCTCCTGCATTGCCGCCAGACCGATCTGCCCCTGGTACTCCTGCAGCAAGCGCATCAGCAGCCGGGAAAGACAAAGGGAGGGCCGGAAGGCGAGGGTTGAGTCCTGCGGCGCGCTAACTTCCATGACCTCCATGGCCTCTTCGACCAGGCGGGTGACTTCCAGCGGGCTGGACCCGCGCGCGAGCAGTACGGTTATGAGAGCGTCTTCCTCGCGGCGCGGCACCAGCGGGAAGGAGATCATGGATTCCTCGAGGTACCTCTCGATCGCGCCGCGACTGCGGTCGAGCTCGACGTCGTTGAGGCTTAGCTCGAAGGCCGCGGAGTGTGAAGTCAACTCCGACTCTCGCAGCCATCGCAGCTCGGCCTGGGACTGGCGCAGCAATTGCAAGGCGTCTGTGGTGGCGCCTATCGCCTGCCGATTGAGGTGCTGATCGGTGCGGACGGCCGAGTGGACTGCGCGGATCAGGCCGGAGGTCAGGAAGTCGTCCTTGGCGACGTATTCCCAGGCGCCCGCCTTGATGGCCGCGGCGGCAACATGCTCGTTGCGCGCGCCGGTGACGAGGATGATGCGAGTCTCCGGCCACCGCTGATGTACGATTTCCACCAGATCGAGCCCGCTCATGCGCGGCAACCCCTGGTCTGCCAGGACGACGTCGAAGCTCTCGCGCTCAAGGCGTCGCAAGGCGTCCTCCCCCGTCTCGGTCGTGGTGATGCGCTTGGCGCCAAACTTCTCCATGGCCCGCGCCATCAAGGTCTTGTCCAGCGGATCGTCTTCGACGATCAAAACTCGCATCGCGCGTGGCGAGAAGGGTTTGAGATCGGCTCTGGCGTCTGCAGGCTTGGTGAACACGGTCTTGATCATTGAAACCACCTCTACTTTCGCGGGTGAGACGCTCCGTGCGCCGGTCATGGGGCCGATGCAATGCGGGCAAGTTTCACCACCTCGCCCACGTATTTCGGCAGAAAGTCTCATGTCGTTAGAGTTTTGGGCCGATTTGCAAAGACGATGCTGAGTTCACTTCGCAGTCGACTGCTTCTCCTGGTTGCCTTCGCGATGCTCCCTGCCTTCGGGCTACTGGTCTTCATTTCGATAGAGGAGCGCGACAGCGAGCGTCACGACGCGAGCGTCAACGCCATCCGCTATGCCGATGGGACCGGCCGAGAGGTCGAGCGTTCCGTTGGATCGATCCAGGACCTGCTTCTGTCTCTGTCGCTTCGCGACGCCGTCAGGAGGCTTGACAGCGATGGTTGTAACCAGTTGCTGGCCAGCCTGCAGGACGACTATCCGGCCTACAAGGATGGCTACTTCCTGGTGGCAGACTTGCGAGGCGACACCGTATGCTCGGACAGTCCGCTGGAGCCGGGCGATCCTATCGCCAGCCTCAGTGAGAGGGACTTCTTCAAGCGCGCCGTGGCGGGCGGGAAGTTTACCGTGGGTTCGTATGAAGCCGGCCAGGGTGACGGCATCGGCAGCGTTACGTACGCTCAGCCTGTCTTTGCCGGCCGAGAGATGGTGGCGGTGCTCCTCGCCGGGATCCCCGCAGAGGTATTAAGCAGCCGTGTTTCCGACGCGTCGTTGCCCGATGGTGCCGTTTATCTTCTGCTGGACCGCAACGGTACGGTCATTGCAACAAACGTGGATGCAAAGACAGGGGTCGGTCAAAGCGTCGCGGGTTCCGAGCTGGCGACGGTCATTGGCGGCCGTGCCGGTACGGCCGAGGTGGCCGGTCTCGATGGCGAGGAGCGTCTCTATGGCTTCACGCCGGTGGGCACACTCGATGCGACCGGCCTGACGCTGGTCGTAGGGATTCCGACTTCGGTCGCCTATGGAGCCATTGACCGCGCCCTGACCCGTAACCTCGCGCTCATGGGCATTGTTGCGGTGGCTGCGATGTTTGCGGTCTGGCTTGGCTCGGTGTTCTTGAGCCGGCAGACTCGCCGACTGATCTCCGACGTGCAGCGTTATGCCAGCGGCGAAACCGTCTGGCACGCCCCGGAGCGCGGAGGAGTGCGCGAGATTACGGAGCTACACAACGCCTTTCACTCGATGGCCTCCGTCATCGATCTGCGGGATCGGCAACGCGAGGAGGCAGCGGATGAATTGGAGGAGTCGAATGTCCAGCTAGAACGCCGCGTGGCCGGGCGAACGCAGGAATTGAATGAGCGAAACGTCCGCCTGGAGTATGAGATCGAACAGCGTAAAGCGGCAGAAGCGGAACTGGAGCGCTTCGCGGTACAGGTGTCCCGCACGAACACGGACCTCGAGGAGTTCACCTATGCGGTCAGCCACGACCTGAAGGCGCCTTTGCGGGGTATCTCCGGATTCGCGTCCATGGTGCTGGAAGACAATTCGGAGAGTCTGAATGACAGCGCTCGGGAGAGCCTGACAGTTGTCAAGCAAAGCGCGGAGCAGATGCGAGGGCTGATAGACGACCTCCTGAGTCTTTCCCGCATCGCGCGCGCCGAGAACGGCCACTCTGACATCTCGATGCTGGAGGAAGTCCGCGAAGTGGAGGCGGAGATGGCTTATCTGCTCAAGGAGAAGGGCATTGTCCTCAAGGTTGCCGAAGACCTGCCGGTGATCCATAGCGGCCCGGTCCGAGTGAAGCAGATCCTCCGCAATCTGATCAGCAACGCGGTGAAATACGACGACAACGCGAAGCCCGTGATCGAGGTCGGTTGGCAACAGGATAACGCGGCCAGCTACACGTTCTTTGTGCGGGATAACGGCAAGGGCATCGACGCGCGCTTTCACGATCGGATCTTTGGGATTTTCCAGCGGCTGGACCCGCGGCTTGAAACCGAGGGCACGGGGATTGGCCTAACGATCTGCAAGAAGGCGGTTGAATCGCTGGACGGACGTATCTGGGTTGAGTCGGAGCCGGGCGAAGGTAGCACCTTTTACTTCAGCCTACCGATAACTAGTGTTGAGGCAGACCATCAACCAGCCCCGGATCCTACTCGTGGAAGACAATCCGCTTGACGTGGCGTTGACTCGTCGCGTTTTCTCGAGACAAGGCACTGAGATTCCGATCACGCACGCTGGTGACGGGCTGGAGGCGGTTGATCTCCTGCGCAGCGGCACCGGGCCGCTGCCGACGTTGATTCTCCTGGACCTGAACCTTCCGAAGATGGACGGCATTGAGGTGTTGAAGGAGATCCGCGGCGATCCGAAGTTGGGCCATATTCCAGTAATCATGCTCACGACTTCCGGCCGGGCGGAGGACGTCCTTCGCAGCTACGCGGCAGGCGCTAACGCCTACATCATCAAGCCCGTTGATCTGGCCGAGTTTCAGAAGGTGATGGATACGGTGCGCCTGTTCTGGACGGAGATGGTGACATTGCCGGACGCGACTCTGACCCACGGGGACTTCGACCGCCGCCGCAGGGCCTAGCCGATTACTTCCGTTTCTTCCTCAACGACCTCAACGTCCAGTCGAAGCGCCTGCATGTAGGCGACGGCGTTAGCCACCACCTCCGACGCGTGGGCACCTGTGTTTGCCACGGCGGCGATCTCGATGCCGGCGAGTTGCCAGGCGTCGTTGTGGTCGACTTCGGCGACGGAGACGTTGAAGCGGTTGTGCAGGCGCTGCTGAATCGATTTGATGACGGCGCGTTTCCCCTTGAGGGAGGCGTTTTCGGGCAGTCGCAGCGTGACGTGGCAGAGCGCGACGGGCACGACGCCGCTCAGCCCTGCCCCACCGGGACGGAGAACAGAGGCATAGGACACAGGGTGTAAGGCATGGAGAGGCCGGAGCCGTTAGCCGGCCGGGGCGGGCTCTTCGTCCTCAACGGGGGCTTCACCGCCCTCGGACGCTTCGCCTGCCGCTTCGGCGGTTTCGGCCTCTTCGTCCTCGTCCGCGCTGGAGGCGGCTTCTACGAGGCCTTCTGCCAGGTCGAGGATTGAGCCATTGGCGGGCAGGGGCGGGAGGTCGCCGGGCTTGCTGAGGCCGAAGTGCTCCAGAAAGCGCAGCGTGGTGCCCAGCAGAGCGGGACGTCCGGGGCTCGGGGCGCGGCCGACCTCTTCGACGAGGCCGCGGGCGATCAGGGAGGCGATAGCGCCGTCCGAGTTGACACCGCGTATCTGCTCGACGCCAGCGCGAGTCATCGGCTGCTTGTAGGCGATGATGGCGAGCGACTCCAGGGCGGCGCCTGAGAGCCGCTGGCGGCTTTCGAGGCCGAGGAAGCGCTCGACGTAGGGACCCGTCTCTGGGGAGGTGACGAGTTGCACGGCGTCGCGGGTGCGCTGGAGGCGAGTGCCGCCCTCGGCGCAGCGCGTTTCGAGCTCGGCGAGCGCCCCTTCGATGGCATCGGCCGGGCGACGCAGGGCGCGGGAGAGCATCGAGATTTCCACCGCGCCGTCGGCGACGAAGAGGATGCTTTCGATGACGGCCGGGAGGTTGTCCTTGCTGAGGGATGGCAGGCGTTTGTTCATGCCTTGACGGCTGTCTCCTCCTGATTCTCGGCGGGCGCCTCGACTTCCGGTTCGTCCGGAGTCACGGGCTCGGGCTCACTAACCACGGTCTCGATCGCGGCCGGGCGGCGTGGTGGACGGCCGCGCAGTCGCAGCTCACGGTAGTGGATGCGGGTGCGGGGTGGCTCCGCAAGCGCGACGTGTACCTTCTCCGTGAGGACTGTGCGGGCGGCCTCGCTGGCTTCGTCGATGACGGCTGCGAGGTTGGCCTGTGGGTCGACGTGGAGGTCGAGATTGACCACGACGCCCTTGCGCTTCGCCCTCACGGTGGCGCGTACGTCGGCGACATCGGGCACCAGGGTGACGGCCTCTTCTACGCGCTGGCCGATGGCGGCGGTGGAGAGCACGGCGTCGCCGACATGGAGGTCGGTGACCTTAACCTGGCCGCCGGCGCGCGGATAGAGCTCGACGATCAAGACGGTCAGAGACATCATCATCACGACGACCGCGGCGGTGGTGATGATGAACTTCGTGCCGTCCGTGTTGCGCTCGTCGAGCCAGTTGATGGCGTCACGTAGCCAGTCGATCGACTCGTCGGGGCCGCCCCAGGCGAGCGCGGTGATCGCTGCGGCGCCAAACATGAGGACGAGGCAGAGCAGGACCAGGGAGACGCGGTTGAATGTGTTCACGGCGTCACCTCCTCGGTGATTTGTGCCCACATGACGCCATCGCGCTGATCCAGGAGCAGGGCGGATGTGAGCTGATTGGTGAGGTCCGTGCTGGATTCGGCACGGACGCGGATGTAGGTGTCCGTCAGTCCTTCCCAGGCGCCGCCACGGCGCGGCTCCCAAAGGACTGCTGTGGTTTGACCGAGGAATCGGGCGCGGTAGGCGGCCGACATGCGGTCCGCGAGCTCAATGAGGCGGTGGACGCGCTGCTTCTTGACGGGGTCAGACACCTGGTCCGGCATTTTGAAGGCGACGGTGCCGCTGCGCTGGGAGTAGGGGAAGACGTGGATGCCGGCAAACTGGATCTCCTCGCAGAAGGCGAAGCTCGCTTCGAACTCGGCTTCTGTCTCGCCGGGGAAGCCGACGATGACGTCCGTGGTGATGGCGACATCGGGGCTGGCGTTGCGTAGGCGGCGCACGGCGTCGCGGTACTCGTCCCGCGTGTAGCGCCGGCGCATACGCTGCAGGACGGCGGCGCTGCCGCTCTGCAGGGCGAGGTGGAAGTGACGGCAGAGACGAGGGCTCTGCCAGAGGTCGATCACCTCGTCTGAAAGGTCCTGAGGCTGCAGCGACGACATGCGGATGCGCGGTATCGACGTCTGGTCGATGAGAGCTTTGAGGACGGGATACGGCGTGCGGTGGCCCCAGTCGCGGCCATAGGCGCCGAGCTGGGTGCCGGTGATGACGATCTCCTGGACGCCTTCGGCTTCGCGGGCGAGCGCCTCGGCGACGACGGCATCAACGGACTTGGAGCGCTCGCGGCCGCGAGTTTTGGGGATGATGCAGAAGGCGCAGAGGTCGTTGCAGCCTTCCTGGGCGCTGATGAAGGCGCGAGTCTTGAGGGTACGCGTGCGAGGCGCTGTGAGATGAGGCGCTTGAGACGGACGGGGCGCCGCATCCTCACTCTCGCCCTCTCCCTGCCGAGGGAGAGGGGATGTTGGACTGGGGAGAGGAAACTCAGCTGGTTGGAGCACAGGATGCATCTGGATCAGACGGTCTGCGAGGGCGAGCTGGTTGGGCTGATGGTAGATGAGGTCGGCTGCCAGGGCGTCGAGCTGGTCCCGGGGCGCGGTTTCGAGCATGCAGCCGGTGAAGGCGACGGTGGCGTCCGGGGCGAGGCGACGGGCGAGGCGGACGAGGTGACGCGACTTCTGGTCGGCGACGTGGGTGACGCTGCAGGAGTTGACGATGACGGCCCGGGCGCCGGTATCGGGCGTGAGGCGGTCGACAACGTTCCAGCCGGCGTCGCGCAGGCGGCGGGCCATCGCCTCAGAGTCGGCGATGTTGAGCTTGCAGCCGAGGGTGAGGATGGCCGCGGTTGCGGGGGAGGTCCTGTCTGACATAAGCGAAGCCTTGTCGCAATCATACGGGCTGGTCAGGGAGTGTCAAACGTGCGCGAAGCTGCGCGATCGGAATCGAAATGGCATTGCGATGGCGGTTGGGCTGTTGTTTCGAGTCTCGAGAGCCGAGTAAGCTGAGTAGACCGAAGGGGAGTAACCCTAGACAGCGTTATCGTCAAGACGCCTCAATCACAACGGGGCCGGTGACGCGGCCCACGGCGGCGGGACAGACCTTCGGCTGATAGCTTTATCAGCTGGAGGTTTTGTGGACGTCGATCTCTGGGTCTGGCCCGCATTCATCGGTCTCATCTTCGTTCTCCTGGCACTCGACCTGCTGGTGTTCCACCGGGAGGCACACGAGATTTCTTTCTCGGAGGCGTTCGTCTGGAGCGTCATTTGGACCGTCATCGGCGTCGGCTTCGCGGGCGTTATCTGGTTGTGGCACGGCAGCGATAGTGCCGGTGAGTACATGGCGGGCTACGTCATCGAGCGCAGCCTCTCCGTCGACAACATCTTCGTTTTCGCGTTGATTTTCGGGTACTTCAACGTACCGGCGGCGTACCAGCATCGCGTGCTGGTCTGGGGCATCCTGGGCGCCGTCGTGTTCCGAATCGCGTTCATAGCGGCGGGCGCCAGCCTGCTGGACGCGTTCCACTGGATGATCTACGTCTTCGGCGGTTTCCTGGTGTTCACGGGTATCAGGATGGCGATCTCGAAGGAGATGGAGGTCCATCCGGAGAACAACCAGGCGCTGCGGTTGCTGCGGCGAGTCGTCAGGATCACGGCCGACTATCACGGGACGCGGTTCTTTGTCCGTCAGGGCGGAGTGCTGATGGCGACGCCGCTGGTTGCCGTGCTAGTCGTGATCGAGACGACAGACATCATCTTTGCGGTGGACTCAATCCCGGCGATCTTCGCGGTCACGGACGATGCGTTCATCGTCTTCTCGTCGAACGCGTTCGCGATCCTGGGCATGAGGGTGCTGTACTTCATGCTGGCGAGCGCGATGCACCGATTCATTTATCTCAAGGTGGGCCTGGCCCTGGTGCTCGTGCTGGTGGGCGTGAAGATGCTGACCGAGGATGCGGTTCACGTTTCGATCTGGCTTTCGCTGGGGGTCATTGGTCTGGTGCTGCTGGCGGCTATCCTGGGGTCGCTTTTCGCGACGCGGAACCGTAGCCCCGAGCTCGAGTCGGCCTGAACGGAAGGCAACATGAACAGGAACAAACCGGTACTGGTTACGACTGACGGCTCGGTGCACTCGCACCGTGTGTTGCCGCACGCGACACTACTGGCCACGGCGCTCAACGTTCCCTTGATACTGCTTCAGGTGCCGGATGAGGCCGAGGCTGACGCAAGCCGGGCGCGCGAGGCGGCGATCGCCACGCTTACCCGCCTGGGTATCGCCGGTGAGGTTCTGGTGGAGGCGCGGGAGGGACGAGAGAGGACGGCTGAGGCGGTCCTGAGAGTCGCAGAGCGCCTGGATGCGGCGGTGCTGGCGATTGACTCGCGGGGCCACGGAGCGCTACGCCACGCGCTACACGGCAGCGTGGCGCTGGAGGTGCTGGGTGCGGCCAGGCTGCCGCTGCTGGTCAGCGGACCGCTGGTGGAGCTGCCCGCGCCCGAGGCCGCGCCGTATCGCATCGTGGCGACGAGCGACGGCTCGCCGGCCTCCGCGGCGGTGCTGCACGCGCTGGGGGCGCTTGCAGGCGACGGCGGCTTCGAGCTCACGCTGCTGCGGGTGCACGAGCACGAGCCCGGCGGTCACGACAACGAGGCGGCGATGCAGTCCTGCCGGGACGAGCTGGAAGCCGCGCGAGGGCTGCTGCCCGCATCGCTTAGCGTTGAGACGGTGGTGCGGGAGATCCCACGCGGCGCCGGCGTCGATACGACGATCATCGAGAAGGCGCAGGAGTTGGGGGCGCACGCGATCGCCATATCGACGCATGGATATAGCGCTCGGCGGCACGTGGTGATGGGGAGCGTGGCGTTGACGCTGCTGGGGCGGTCGCCGTTGCCGTTGCTGTTGGCGCGGGCGGAGGTCTAGAGGGCTCTCGGAGCGGCGAAGGCTTCGCGTCCCTTCCACTCCGCGACGGGCAGGCCTGCGCCGTCGCTACCGCTCTGGCTTGTGCGCTTCACCTTCTTTCCAACTTTGATCCTGAGGGGAGACGTCTCTGGGCGACTCTGCGACCCTCAGACTCCCCCGCAGGTGCCCTTCGACGCAGCTCAGGATGTACTGCGCCCCTACTGACCCTGCTTGCGTTGTTGCAGGCAAAGCGCCTCGTGGACTGCGTTGGGGCACGGACGGAGCTGAGGCTGCGGCACTACTGAGTCCGGTTGCGTTGCTGGAGACCCGCTCGTGTGGGTGGTTGGACGTGGGTTGGGATTGGACGGGGCTTTTGTATGAGAAACGGACCCTGCAGGTTGAAACCTGAAGCTTCGAGGGCGTGGCGGGGATGCAGGTCCTAGAGAGCGCCAGGGGAGCCGAAGCTTCCTTGTGCGTAACGGTCCTGACTGCGCGTGGCTCGGCTAGCCCGGGCCGCCGATCCAGCGGAAGTAGGGGTCGAGGTCGGGCAGGATGCCGGTGGAGGCGGTTAGGAAGACGAACCCGAGCACGAGACTGAAGACGGCCGCGACGAGGCCGGCCATGACGTAGATGGTCTGACGTCGCCGTGTTGAGACGAAGCCGAACGTGGACGTCACGGTGATTACGGTGTTGGAGACGAGCAGGCCGGCGACGAAGACGAAGAGGGCGCTGATGGCGACGCCCTGGCTTGTGGCGCCGACGGCGGTCGCGATGATCAAGGCCTGGGTGCCGGTCTCGGCGCCGATGCCGTGGATGACGCCGATGCCGAGGGCGGTGCGGGAGCTGTAGTTCTGCGGCTCGACGTGGACGTGCTCGTGCTGGCCGACGTGGGAGCGCATCCAGTGCCAGGCGTTGCTGACGCCGGCGAAGACGAGCATCCATCGGCTGCGCATGTGGAACTGGCCGCCGCCACGGTAGTAGCGGTAGACGGAGTAGAAGAGGTATACGGCGAGGAAGAGCAGGGTCGCGCCGACGAGCTTCTCCATGATCGGGTCGATCCAGTCCGGGAGGACTTCGGCGGCGAGGATGGCAATGACGCCGAGCACGACGACGACGGCGCCGTGACCGATGGCGTAGAGCGAGCCGAGCCAGAGCGCCTGCTTCTGGCTGGGCGGCAGCGAGGCCGTCAGGACGCGGACGCCGGAGAGCGGGCGCGTCAGGGTTGCGGTCGCGGAGCCGGGCGTGGCAGACGGGAGCGGGGCTCCGGCGGCGACCAGCGGCGCACCTTCGTCCTCGTGGGTGTGCGAGTGGGTTGAGTGGTGGCTTTCGTCTGTGAGCATGACGCCGGGTTCGCCGATGAGCCAGCTTTCGTCTTCGTCGTCGATGGCGGCGGTGGTGCTGGTGATGTCGGTGATCGCTGCGATGTGGTCCCAGTCGATGCCGTGACGAATGCCAAGCGCCAGCGCGGCGGCGTAGACGCCGATGCCGCCGATACCGGCCGTCAACAGGAGAGACTCAAAACTCATGAGAGCGTCCCGCGGCTAAAGCTAAATGCAACCAATTGCAATAACGTCCCGTCGCGGTGACTTTATCGCGGGGCAGCGGGCGTGTCAATCGGGTCGCGGCTATACTGCGGAGCGATGTTGCGGGGTTACTTCCGAATGCTGGGTCGACGCGCGGTGCGGTGGGGTTTCGGCGCCAGCGTGACTGTTCTATTTTTCGTGGTTGCGTCGGTGGTGGGGCTGCCGCAGTGGGCGGTGCTGGTCGCGGGCGTGATCGGGGCGCTGGTGGGGAGCGTGCTGGCCCAGAAGCTCATGTTGCGTCTGTTCGGCCCGGAACCGGTCCCGGCCCCGCCACCACCGCGTCCTCGTGGTCGAGGAAGCGGAAGAAGAGGATCGTAATCGCGGCGAAGCTGGCGGCTTCGCCGAGGGCACCCATCACGAGGCCTGCGATCTGCTGGTCGTCCGTGGCCGATACGCCCCACAGCCTGTCGACGGTCGCGTAGTGGTCGTAGATGACGCCGCTGCTGGCGAAGAAGAGCAGCGCGAGCAGGCCCATCGGCATGCCGGTCGCAAAGAGGTAGAGCAAGCGAGCGCCGTCGCCGTGACGGCCGGTAGCGGGCGTGGGCTGGATCACGGGCCACCAGAACAGGATGCCCGTGGCGATGAATGCCAGGTGCATCGTGATGTGAATCGCGAGGTGGTCGAGTGCGGCGCCATAGACAGGCGGTACGTGCCAGAACCACATGTTGACGATGAACAGCGTGCCGGCGAACAGGGGATGCGTGACCGTACGCGCGACGCGGTTGATCAGTCTGAGGCGCAGGACGGGGTCGATGAGCGCGGGCGTGAGGCCGAGGAGGAGCAGTGGCGGGCCGACCGTCGTGATGGCGACGTGTTGCAGCATGTGCAACGAGAGCAGGCGGTCTGCCCCTGAATCGAGGGGCGAGACGAGCGCAAGGAACATGGCCGCGACGCCTGCCGTGAAGGACGCGGCGCGCCAGCCGTTGAAGGCGTCCTTGAGGGTTAAGACGCCGTAAGCATAGAAGGCAAGGGCGATGAAGGCTCCGGTGACCACGCTGGGCTCGAGGCTCCAGGTGCCGATCTGGTGGCCGAGGTGGAGCAGGAGCGGCATACTTACGGCCCCGGCTTCCAGCCGCCGGCGAGGTCGACTGCCTGTTGCACCATCTGGATGCGGCGGCGGCTGAGGATGTTTAGAGCGACGCCAGCGACGCCGATCAAGGGGACAACGATGCCGATGACGAGCAGCAAGGCGCCGGTGCCAGGCGTCTGGTCCTGGTCGATCATGATCCAGCCGGCGACGGCGGCGCCGAGACCAAAGTGGAACATGAGGAGAAAGAGCAGCATCGGCAACTCGAGGAGGCGGCCGCGCTCGACGGGCGACTGGAGCTCGGGCGGCGTCTCACCACGCGAATGGGCGTCGTTCCAGCGCCGCGTGTAGCAAGTCTTGTGGATCCAGCGTTTGTCCAGGAGTCCGGCGCTGGACCAGTCTTCGATTTGATCGCTGCAGCTGCTGCAGCGCCCCGGCCATTCGACCATCACAGGCATCACCCCGTCTGCTTCATTATGACGATGGGGCGGCATAGGGCATAGGGCCGCAGATTGCGGATAACAGGTAACAGGTAACAGGTTGAGGGGTGGCCTGCTAGCTTTTGACTGTTATCTATCACCTGTCACTTAGTCGATGCAGCAGAGCTCTTTTCGGGTGAAGGCCTCCCAGCCCTCGCGGGCGAGGACGGCGACGATGACGAGCGCGGCGACGGGGTCCGCCCACCACCAGCCGAGCAGCGCGTTGGCGCCGAGACCCAGGAGCAACGCGGCCGAGAGGTAGCTGCAGATCAGCGTTTCGCGGGATTCAGCCTCGAGGGCGCGGCTGTTGATGCGATGCGCGAGGCGGTGCTTGGCAACGGACATGGCGGGCATGATGACGAGCGAGGCGATTGCGATTGCGATGCCGAGGTAGGAGACATCGGGCTCATGGGTGGCGATGAGGTCGCTGATGGCTTCGTAGCCAACGTAGACGGCGAGCAGGACAAACGTGAGACCGACGAACTGCGCGGTGCGCTGCTCCCAGGCGGAGTCTTCCTCGCTGCGCTGGAGCAGGTGGACGAGGACGACGATGCCGGCGCTGACCTCGATTGTGCTGTCGAAGCCGAAGCCGACGAGTGCGACGCTGCCGGCGACGATCCCCGCGGCGATGGAGAGAGCAGCCTCGGCGGTGTTGTAGGCGAGGGTGGCGCCGACGAGGCCGAGGGCCCATCGAGTGTTCGTTCTGAGCTGAAGCAGTTCGCTGGTCACATTGGCATCATAGTGAAGAGTCGCGCCATGGCCCTGAGGCCCGAAGGCGGCTGCCGGGACGGGGACAGATTATCGCGTCGGAGCGCGTCTGTCTTGCTCTGACCCCCGAAGTGCGTGCTACGATCCTTGTGACTGTGTACACAAAGTTTTGCGTCTTAATCGCGGTCACCGCCGCTGCCATTTTCCTCAGCGCCTGCGGTGGTGGGGATGGCAAGAAATTCGCGGATACCGTGGTGATCGGCGCGGATGACATTCGTCCCGAGCTGGTCAGCACGGAGCTGGTCACGGGGAAGAATCGCTTTGCCTTCGCGCTGATCGACGCGGACGGGCTTTTGATAATCGACGCCGACGTGCACATGGTCTTCTACCGGCTGCTCGAGGATGGGACGGAAGAGAAGCGCTTCGAACTTGACGCGCTCTCCAGCGTGCCGGCGCGCGACGCCGGCATCGAAGAGATCATCGAGCACGTTCACACTGACGGGACCGTGCACAACCACGCAAACGTTGGTGAGCAGGTGGGCATCTACACGTCGGTGCTCGAGTTCGACGAGGCCGGGCGCTGGGGCGTGGAGCTTGAGATCGACACCGGCGAGCGCAAGGAGACTATTCGTCCCAGCTTCAGCGTGGGGACGACGTCGACGACGGTGCCGATCGGCGCGGACGCGCCGCGCAGCGTCAACCGCACGATCGATGACGTGGATGACATCACGCTGATCGACAGCTCTGCCGAGCCCTCCGAGGAGATGCACACGGAGACGATCGCGGGGGCGATTGAGGCCGGGCGGCCGGTGCTGGTGCTGTTCGCGGTGCCGGGTTACTGCACGAGCCAGCTGTGCGGTCCGGAGCTGGAGATCATGCGCAAGCTCTACCCGCAGTACCGCGACCGCGTCTCGTTTATCCACGTCGAGCCGTTCGAGGTGCCGTCGAGCCCGGACAGGGTGCTGGTGCAGACGGCGGTGGACTTCGGGCTGCAGACCGAGCCGTGGTTCTTCGTGATCGATGCCGAGGGCAAGGTGTCGATGAAGCTCGAGGGACCGACGAGCATGCAGGAGCTGGTGAACGCGCTGGAGGAAGTCCTCAGCTAGCCACGTCTGTGATCAGCCCGCCGTTCCAACCCGATTCGTCCGCTGCAGTCGCGGTGCTTTGATCCTCCGGCTGTCACCATCGGGATGACTGCTGGTCGCGGTTACCTGACCACGTCGTAGCGAAGCCAGGCATAGCCGCCATCCAGCATCTGGCAGTCGCGCAGCATCATCTCTATTGGTGCAGTCTTGGCGAGCTCAGTGGTGCGGTAGACGGTATGAGGACTCATCCCGCCGACCAGCACGGGATGCAGTAGCAGGCTGACCTCGTCGACCAGGTCCTGATTCAGCAGGGCTCCGTTGAGCGTTCCGCCGGACTCGACCCGCACAGTGGTCGCACCATAGCGGTTCGCCAGCTCCTGCAGCGCCAGCGCGAGGTCCACCTCCCGGTCGCCGGCCGTGAGGTTGTCTACCTCCTGGTAGCGAAGGTAGTCGAAATGCTGGCGTGGCGTGGTGGAGGCGCAAATCGAAACGTGAGCCGACCAGAAGGGCCAGGCCTTGATGCTGCGCCAGTCCTTGATGCGACCCCGGCTGTCGATGACGGCGAGCCTGCCCCTGGTGGCGCTCGCGGGTACTTGAGGTGCAGTTTCCACGGGCCGGCGCAGCGCGGCGAGGATCGTATCGCTGCCGGCCAGCGTTACGTCCTCGTGCCAGGCGCCGGCAAGCTGATAGAAGAGGCCGAGGTTGGGATGGAGGCCCGTCGTCCGGCCATCGGCGCTGACCGCGTTGTGCAAGATGACCTTTGGTCGCATGTCAAGATGATGAGCCCGAGGCGATGCCGGGACGAGGGCCGAACGGCCTCAGAGGAGCGGGTGTTCACTGCGACTGTGGGTGCCCTGGCGGCGTTGATTACCAGTACGCTGCTCGTTCTTCGCTTCGTCAACATTCTGGTGGCGGGGATCTGGCGCAAGACGCATGACGAGTCTCCGCCATTTGGCGCATGCGGTCCGGAAATTATCGGCCCGGAGGAAGATCAGGCTCGTTCGCCAGCGACCCGCGCATCCCTGTGGCGGTGCGCCTTACGCCCGCGGCTGGTCTTGCAGGAAAACTGAGGGCGCTGAATTCCTATCGGACGGTGAAGGAGCCGTTCATGGTGTCCGGGTGGACGTCGCAGCGGAAGTAGTAGGTGCCGGCCGCCGGTGCGTCGAACGTGTAGTTTTCGACGACGGGGCCGGTGACGAGATCGCCAACGAAGACCTTCTGCGCGAGGGTCTGGTCGCCGTAGAGCGCGAAGTTGTGCAGGACGCTGGCGTCGCGGTTGTCTAATTGAATTGTGACGGACGCGCCTGCCGTGGCGCTCAGCGCGCGCTGGTCGAACGCGAGGTTCTGGGCGACGAGCTGGATCACGGTCTCACCGGGCGCGCTGGGGGTCGGCGGCGGCGTGTTGCCGTTTTCCGCGTGTGGCGCCCGCGTGGGGAAGACTTCTCGTTGGGCGTCGATACCGTCCATCGAACCGATGATCACGCCGGCGAAGACCAGCGCGAGTGGTATGAGAGAGAAGACGAATATCTGCCAGCTTTTGAACACAGGGCCCCCTTAGCCTCGCCCCGCCCGGCACAAGGAACCGGGAACAAGGAACCGGGGTCCCCGTGGAGCCTCGCTGCCAGTTGCCGGTTTCTGAGTGCTTGTCATCTAATGCGCTGCTCCGTGCGCCTGGGTTGAGGCGGACTGCCGCGCCATGCGCCGGTCCCGGGCCGGCCGTTCGCTGTGGACCTCCGGCATCTCGTCAAAGTTGTGCTCCGGCGGCGGCGAAGAGGTCATCCACTCCATCGAGTTGCCCTCCCAGGGGTCATCGCCGGCGGACTTCGGGGCGAGCGCGAGCGTCTTGATGACGTTGACGATGAACACAACGATTGAGACGGCGATGATGAAGGCGCCGATGGTGGAGATCAGGTTCCATTCTTCCCAGCCCTGGCCGCCCTGGTAGTCGGCGATGCGGCGCGGCATGCCCTTGATACCAAGGATGTGCATCGGCATGAAAGCGAGGTTCATGCCAATCAGCATGAGCCAGAAGTGAATCATGCCCAGGGTCTCATCCAGCATCTTGCCCGTCATCTTCGGCATCCAGAAGTAGATTCCGGCGAAGACGCCGAAGACGGAGCCGCCGAAGAGAACGTAATGGATGTGGCTGACGACCCAGTAGGTGTCGTTGAGCGCGTAGTCGACAGGCACGATGGCGTTGAAGACGCCATCGACGCCGCCGATGAGGAACATGAAGAGGAAGCCGAGGGCGAACATCATGGGCACGCGCAGGCTGATGCTGCCGCCCCAGATGGTGCCGAGCCAGTTAAACATCTTCACGCCGGAAGGCACCGCGATCATCATCGTGGCGAGCATGGTCCAGACGGTGAGCGGCACGCTGAGGCCGGTGGCGAACATGTGGTGCATCCAGACGGTGAAGCCAAGAACGCCGATGCCGGCACCGGCGTAGATCACCGCCTTGTAGCCAAACAACGGCTTGCGGGCGAAGACGGGCAGTATCTCGGAGATGATGCCCATAGCGGGCAGGATCATGATGTAGACGGCAGGGTGGCTGTAGAACCAGAACAACTGCTGGTAAAGGATGGGGTTGCCGCCGAACTGCGGGTCGAAGAAGTGGGTGCCGATGTAGCGGTCGGAGAAGAGCATGGTCAATACGCCGGCGAGCACCGGCGTGGCGAAGACGACGAGCACGGACGTTACGACGATCATCCAGACGAAGATCGGCATGCGGATCATCGACATGCCAGGCGCGCGCATCGTCATCGTGGTGACGAGGAAGTTGATCGCGCCGCCGACGGACGAGATTCCGAGGATCTGAACGCCGAGGATCCAGAGGTCGGTGCCCTGGCCGGGGCTGAAGGTCTTGCCGGTCACCGGGGGGTACTCCGTCCAGCCGGCGGCGGCGCTGCCGCCTTCGACGAAGAAGGAGCTG
>Ga0214471_10000514_pt1 | contig 32973 bp, 27 predicted proteins | sample RVTome_5_FD_207665 | JGI IMG/M metagenome (GOLD analysis project Ga0214471, IMG submission 207665) | Soil microbial communities from uranium-contaminated site in the Upper Colorado River Basin, Wyoming, United States - RVT142D155 | ecosystem: Environmental > Terrestrial > Soil > Contaminated >... | reverse complement strand
CAGACAGCGGCCGAGGGCCCGCTTCAGCGGGATCCACGGAGAGCCCTCGCGCTAGGGACCGCCGTTCCGCTCCGCGTGGACGCGCGCCACGGCGGCCGTGTGCTCGCGCAGCGTGCGCGAGAAGATGTGGTGCCCGTCCTCCTGCGCGACCAGGAAGAAGAAGTCCGTGGCGGCGGGATACAGGGCTGCGGCCAGGCTCGCCGCGGAGGGCTGGCCGATCGGCCCCGGCGGCAGGCCCTCGATGAGATAGGTGTTGTACGGGGAGGAAAAGAGGTAATCCCGCTCGTACAGCCGCCGGCGGCGCCCGAGCGCGTAGATCACCGTCGGATCCGCCTGAAGCCGCCAGCCCGCGCGCAGCCGGTTGTGGTAGACCGAGGCCACGTACGGCCGGTCCCGGTCGTGTCGCACTTCCCCCTCGATGATGGACGCCAGCGTCACGATTGCGTGGCGCGTCATGCCCAGGGTGTCCAGCCGCGCGGTCCAGGCCGGGTCCCAGCGGTCCGCGAACTCGCGCACCATCTGGACGACCGCGGCACGGGCGCTCGGGGGAATCGGCACGAAGTAGGTGCTCGGGTACAGGTACCCCTCGAGGCTGGCCGCCCCGGGCGCGACCTGGGCCACCATGGCGCTGTCACGGGCCGCGGCGAGGACGCTCTCCGCGGGAACGTCGAGTTGGCGCGCGACCTCCGCGGCCACCTCCGCCAGCATCAATCCTTCCGGAAGCACCAGGCGCTGATACGCCGCGCGCCCCGACACCAGTGCCCGGAGCACCTCGGCGGCCGGCCGGTGCTGGTGAAAGTCGTAAATACCGGCCTGGATGGCCCGATCCCGCCGCACGAGGGTGGCGTAGAAGCGGAACCACCGGGGCGAGTCAATGATCCGATGGACGTACAGGGTCTCGGCCACCGCCGACAGCGGTGCCCCTCGCGGAATCGTGATGCGCACGGCGTCGCCGGTGGGGGCCGGGGCCGAGCACGCACCGAGCGCGAGCGCGGCCAGGATCCGCGGTCGCGCCCTCATGACCGCTCGCGCTCGAGGTAGGCCTGGAGCAGGACGGCCGCGGCCCGCTGATCCCGGTCCACCCGCCCGCCGACGCCGTCCGCCCGGGCGGCCAGCGCCGTCGTCATGCGCTCGTCCACCAGCAGCACCGGCAGACCCGTCTTCGCGGCGATCAGCTCGGCCGCCGCACGGGCCGCCTGCGCCGCCGCGCCTTCGGCGCCCTCGGGCGTGAGCGGCAGTCCCACGATGATCCCCGTCGGCGTGTACTCGTCGAGCCACCGGCGCAGCTGCCGCATCGGGAACCGGCGGCCGGCGCGCCGCGTCAGCGTCGCGAGCGGCTGAGCGATGGTCCGGGTGGGGTCCGTGACGGCCAGGCCGATGTGCTTGCTGCCCCAGTCCACGGCCAGGAGTCGGCCCTCCGGCGGCACACGGCGCTCAGGCACGGTCGCCTGCCGTTCCGCCGTGCCGCCGGCTCATCCCTGCTGCATCGTGGCGAAGAAGTCCTTGTTGTTCTTCGTCCGCTTCATGCGCTCGAGCAGGAACTCGATGGCCTCGACCGTCGGCATGTCCGCGAGGAAGTTGCGCAACAGGTAGATCTTGTTGAGCTCCTCCTTGTCGAGGAGCAGCTCTTCCTTCCGCGTCGAGGTGCGCTGCACGTCAATCGCGGGGTATACGCGGCGGTCCGCGATGCGGCGGTCCAGCACCAGCTCCATGTTGCCGGTCCCCTTGAACTCCTCGAAGATCACCTCGTCCATCCGGCTGCCGGTCTCGATCAGCGCCGTGGCGATGATCGTGAGCGAGCCCCCGCCCTCGATGTTGCGGGCCGCTCCGAAGAACCGCTTCGGCTTCTGGAGGGCGTTCGCGTCCACGCCGCCGGAGAGGATCTTGCCGGAGTGGGGAATCACGACGTTGTGGGCGCGGGCGAGCCGGGTGATCGAGTCCAGCAGGATGATCACGTCCTTGCCGTGCTCCACCAGCCGACGCGCCTTCTCGATCACCATGTCCGCCACCTGGACGTGGCGGTCCGCGGGCTCGTCGAACGTGGACGAGATCACCTCGGCGTTCACGTTCTCCTCCATGTCCGTCACCTCTTCGGGCCGCTCGTCTATCAGCAGCACGATGAGTGTGGCCTCGGGGTGATTCTCGGTGAGGGAGTTGGCGATCTTCTGGAGGAGGATGGTCTTGCCGGCCTTGGGCGGGGCCACGATCAGGCCGCGCTGACCGAACCCGATGGGCGACAGGAGGTCAATCACGCGGACCGCGAGATCGTTGTCCTTCCGCTCGAGCCGGAAGCGCCGGTCGGGATAGCGCGGGCGCAGGTTGTCGAACGCGATGCGGTGCTTGGCCTTGTCGGGATCGTCGAAGTTGACGCTCTCCACCTTGAGAAGGGCCAGATACCGCTCGCCTTCCTTCGGTGGCCGCACCTGCCCCAGAATCGTGTCCCCCGTGCGCAGGTCGAACCGCTTGATCTGGCTCGGGCTCACGTAGATGTCGTCGGGCCCGTAGAGGTAGCTCCAGTCCTGGCTGCGGAGGAACCCGTAGCCTTCGGGGAGGATCTCGAGCACCCCCTCCCCCTGGAGCACGGTGTCGGAATCGAGCAGCGACTGCTCGATCCGGAAGATCAGATCTTGCTTGCGCATGCCCGAGTAGTTGGTGATGTTCAACTCCTCGGCCATCGCGTGCAGCTCCGCGACGGATTTCCTCTTGAGTTCAGCGATGTCCACGGCGGGACTCCAGGCGGGGTGGGGGCGCTGCGGCGGACCGCGGTCCGCATACGGCGACAGCCCTGGACGGGCGTTGCTGCGGATGGGGCGTTTGGGGGTCTAAGTGGTGATGGCGCTGCGGAATATCAGGCGGGCGTGAGGCACCGTCAAGAGGCATGATGCTGGCCCCCACCCTGCTGTCCTACTGGCGGACCATGACGATTCGCGATCGGGAGATCGTGGAGGCCGTGGTCCGCCCCGAGCACCGGGGGCCGTCCCCGGCGCTCCAGGAGGGCCTGGCCGCGTGGCCCGGGGTCCATTACTGGGCCAGCGGCAGCGACGCCGGGCGCCTGGTCCTCATCCGGGCAACCGCCCCGCCGCGGACCGAACGGTGGGGCCTCCACGCGGCCCTGTTCCTTGGCACCTTCCTCACGGTCCAGCTCGGGGGAGCCCTGCTGCTCGGCGGCGCGGTGCACACGTTTCCCTCGCTGCGGGGTGGGTGGGGGGAACTCTGGGCCAATCTCGAGGGCTGGGCGCACGCCGGGCTCGCCGGCGTTCCGTTCGCCATGGCGCTGATGGCCATCCTCCTGTCGCATGAGATGGGTCACTACCTGACGGCCAAGCGGTACGCCATTGACGCGTCGCCTCCGTTCTTCCTCCCCGCGCCCATCGAGCTCAACTTCATCGGCACGTTCGGTGCGTTCATCCGGCTGCGCAGTCCGGTGCTCGACCGCCGCCAGCTCATGGACGTCGGCGCCGCCGGCCCCTGGGTCGGGTTCGGGGTCGCGCTGATCATGCTGATCGTCGGGGTCGGGCAATCCGGGGTGGCGGCGCCCGGCGAGTTCGCGGCGCCGATGGCCATTCCCCTGGCTGGCGGCCATTACCTGGCGGGCGACTCCGTGATCACCTGGGTCGTCCGCCACGCGCTCGTGGGCGACGGCACGCTGGTGATGCACCCCATCGCGGTCGCCGGCTGGATCGGCATGCTGGTCACGGCCCTGAACCTCCTGCCGCTGGGCCAGCTCGACGGCGGACACATCCTGTACGCCCTGTTGGGGCGCCGCCAACGGATCGCCGGGGCCGCCGCGTGGTTCGGCCTGCTCGTGCTCGGCGGCTGGTTCTGGCCGTGGTGGCTGTGGGCCGTGCTCACGCTGATCCTGGGTGGCGGCCGCCTCACCCACCCGAAGGTGCTGGAATGGCGCCGCCCGCTGCCGGCCAGCCGCGTGCCCCTGGGCTGGGCCACCGTGGTGCTGTTCGCGGTGACGTTCGCACCGATTCCTATCATTCTGTAGGCGTTGTGGGCGCGGCCCTACCGGTGTCGGCCGGGGGGTGTGGAGCGGGGGCGGCGGATGGGGCGGCGTCGCGGCGGTTGGCGCAGCCCGCGGGCCCGACGCCAGGGCGGCCCGATTGCGTAAGTGTCCGGAAACAATATATTTGCGCAAACCTGCGGAGGGTGTGATGCCCGCACAGTCGGTGCGATACGGGGTTCCCGACCCGGCTGAACCTGTCATTCATGAGCTCCCCCCGATCCGATTCGGTGGTGAGGACATTCCGGTTCGGGTGGAGGTCCGTCGCACGCCCGACGGCGTGTGGCGCGGACGGTTTCTCTTCGGCGGCGCCGACGGCCTGGCCGCGGAGCACGCCACCGCCGAGATCCTCTGCGGTCCCACCGAAGCTGACCTCTGGGAGGCCGTCCGCGACCTCCGCGAGCACCACATCCGCGACCTGTACCGGTCCATAGCCCAATAGCCAGCCCAATCGCCGCATAGCGGTTCCGCCCGTCATCGGCACGGTTTCTGCCACATGGCATCCCCGTGTCGCGGCGTGCTTGACGGGTCCCCATGCCGGCGGCATGTTCTTCGCCTCACGGCGGCGCCCGTCGTTCCGCGCGGCCGGCCGTAAGGGGGGCACAGAATGAGGTTGCATCGTCTGCCGTTGTGGGTGGTCGTCGCTGGCGGCGTGTGGGCGTGCGCCGCGGCCCCGGCGCCCATTTCACCCGCCGAACTCGATGAGCTGGCCGCGCGGTCGGCGCGCGAACCATTGAACGGTCCCCTCCAGTTGCGGTACGCCGCGGCGCTCGGGGCCGCGGACCGGTGCGACGAAGCCATGCCGGTCGCGCGCCGCGGGATGGAGCGGAGCCCCACCGACGCCCTGGGCCCGCTGGTGCTGGGGCAGTGTCTCGAGCGGGCCAACCGGTATGATGAGGCCATCGCCGTCTACCGCGCCTTCCTCGCGGCCCGCGCCGACGGCCCCGGTGTTGGAGCGATCCGCGCCCGCGAGCATCTGGCCGTGCGGGCCGACGCCGTCCAGGTCGCCCGTGAGGCACTCGCGCGCGAAACCGAGCTGAGCCAGGAGCCCGCCGACCCGCAGACCGTGGCCGTGCTGCCGATCCAGGTGATGGGGGATTCCACATACCGGCCCCTCTCCCGGGGGCTCGCGCAGATGCTGACCTCCGACCTCGCGTTGCTCGAGCGGTTCCGGATGGTCGAGCGCATGCGCCTCGGCGCGCTGCTCGAGGAGATGCGGCTCGGCCAGGGTCCCCAGGTGGATCCCGCCACGGCGGCGCGTGTGGGTCGGCTCGCGCGCGCGGGCCGGATGGTGCAGGGCCTGGCCACCATTCCGAACGAGCAGAACGTCCGCCTCGAGGCGTCGGTCGTGCTCGGCACGGGCGAAGTGACGACGCCGTCGCGGGCGCAGGGCCGGTTGCGCGACCTGCTTCGCATGGAGAAGGAGCTGGTGGTGGGGATCGCGACCGGCATGGGCTACACGCTCTCCGAGGCCGAGCGGCGCGCCATCCTCGAAAACGGCACGCAGAACCTCGCGGCGTTTCTCGCGTATTCCCGGGCGCTCGAAGCCGAAGACCGCGGAGATTACGCGGCCGCCGCCCGCTACTATCAGGCGGCCACACAGGCCGACCCCTCGTTCCGGCAGGCGCGCGACGGCCAGGCCGCGGCCGCCGCCACCCAGGACGCGCAGTCGGCCTCACCGGCCGACGCGCCGGTGCTGGCCGGACAGGACGTGGCGCCCGCGTCGGAGTTCGCGGAGCCGGTGGGCGGCGCCATGGGCACGACCGTCGCGGACCTCGCCCCGACTTCGTCCGAGCAGGTCTCGGGGATCGCGGGGACCTCGGCCACCACGACGGGGACCACCGCGACCGGCACCACGACGGCGCAACCCCCGCCGCCGTCGGTCGTGCCGCCCACCACGGTCATCGGCACGATCCGCATCGTGTTCCGGCTCCCATGAGCGCCCGCGCGGCGGTGACCATCGGGGCGGCACTGCTCGTCCTCGCGACGGGGACGGCGCGGGCCCAGGTCCGGACCACGGCCCGGGCGCAGGCCGTCTACGAGTCGTACAGGTTCGATCCCGGATTGTCGTTCGAGAAGGTCAGCGAGTTCGCGGTGCCGGTGGGCATAGACGTCTCTGTGGGCCGGCGCGTAGACATCACGCTGTCCACGGGATACGTGTCGCTCGATCTCGATCTGGGCTCCGGGTTCGCGTCCGTGTCGGGGATGCTCGACACGGAAGCGCGGATCGGAATCAACGTCGTGCCGGGCCGGCTCATTGCCGTCATCACGGGGAGGGTCCCCACCGGTACGAAGGTGGACAGCGCCCAGGCCATGGTCCTGGCACCCATCGCCAGCGACGTGATCGGCTTCGCCATTCCCACGCTGGGGTCGGGGGGATCGGTGGGCGGCGGGCTGGTCGGCGCGATACCCGCCGGTCGGTTCGCCATCGGTGTCGGCGCCACGTATTCCTATCCGTTCTCGTATCAGCCCTTCCGGGACTCCGGCACCGAACTCGTGCCGGGCTCCGAGTTCCGCGCGCGCCTGGGGCTGGAAGGGCCGCTGGCCCGCACCACCTACATGCGGGTCGCGGGCGTGTTCGCCGCTCGCACCAAGGACGAGTTCGGGGGGCAGCTCCAGCCCGGTGTCGGGCAGCGGTACATCGGCTACGCGGAGGTGGTCCAGGGTCTGGGTCGCATGCAGCTCACCGTCTACGGGTTCGACGTCTACCGAGGGCAGCCCTCCATCGAGGGAACGGCACTCGGGCCGGCCCTGCTGCCCAAGGGAAACCTGATCGCCGCCGGGTTCCGGCACGCGATTCCCGTCAGCCGCTCGTTCTCCGTGGCGCCGCGCGCCGAGTGGCGCATGTCCACCTCGGCGGACACGGACGGGTCGCGGCTGACCAAGGCGGGCTCGTCCATCCGCATCGGACTGGACGCGCGGCAGACCTTTTCGCCGGGTCTCGCGCTGGCGTTGTTCGGCAGCGGGCTGTTCGGCGATATCCGGCCACCCGGCGGGGCTGACATTCCCGTGTCCGGCTGGCGCGCCGGTCTGATGTTCAACGTGGCCCGTTAGGGTTCCCCCCATGCAGAGCGCGCGGCGCCTCGGGCGTGCGGCGGTGTACGCCGCGTGCCTGCTCGGGCCCCTCGTCCTGGGCGCGGGCTGCACGGACGCGCTGGGCTCCGGCGCCGCGCGCGTGGCGCTGGCCATCGTGCCGGATTTCGGGGTGCTCGCTCCCTTTGCCGCCAATGCGGACCAGCTCCACCTCGTCGTCACCCGCGTGAGCAACGCGGCGGTCGTGGCCGACACGACCGTGGGGATTGACGCGGTGACCGGCGAGGCCATCGTGCTGCTCGCGCTGATGCTCGAGTCGAGCGCCGAGCAGTTCACGGTGCTGCTCCAGGCCATCCGGAGCAGCGACGGCGCGATCCTGTTCGAGGGCACGCAGACCGTCACGGTCACGTCCGGGACCACCACGGACGCGGTCAATCTCCCGGTGACGTACACCGGCCCCACCGGCGCCTCCCTGACCTTGCAGCCGCGCGACACCGCCGTGGCCCTGGGCGCGTCGTTCGCGTTCCTGGCGACGGTCTATGACACGGGGGCCGCCGTCGTCGGCGTGCCGGTGACGTACGGGCTGGCGACGGCCGCGGACAGCCTGATCCTGCGCGTGCTGAAGTACACGGGCCAGGCCACGGCCCAGGTCGGTCCGACGGGGACCGTGCGGGTGGTCGCCACGTCGGCGGATGGACTCACGGACACCGCACGGGTCAGCGTGGGTGCGGTGCCGGCGGCCATTGACGTGACCCCCGGCTTCGAGACCATCGGGGTCTCGGCCACCGTTACGGTCGTCGCGGTGCTACTCGACGGGAACGGGACGGTCATCGGACCCGCGACGGCCACGTGGGTCTCCCGGAGTCCGTCGGTGGCGACGGTGGATGCCGCGGGCCTCGTGACCGGCGCGGCCGTCGGCACGGCCGTGATCGTCGGGACGAGCGCCGCGTTCACTGATTCCATGCTGGTGCGCGTGCCGGCATCCGGCAGCGTGCCCGTCTCGGCCATCGCGGACGGGGAGGCGTTCCGGGCGCCCCGCGTGGGCGACACCGTGGTCGTGGACGTGCGCATCAACATGTTCTTCAGCGGCGGTGAACTGCTCGGCAGCTACAACGCCCAGCTCACCTGGAATGCGGCCACCATGCGGTACGTTGATGTCCAGGCCGGCACGTTCGGGACGCCCACCGTCAACGACACCGAGGTCCAGCAGGGCTCGTTCCGCTTCAGCGCGGCGAACGCGACCGGGGCCGGCGGATCCGTCGTCGTGGCCCGGGTGCGGTTCGTTGCCCAGGCGGCGGGGAGCGCGGCGCCCCTGCTCGACATCACGGAGCTGTCGGCGGCCCAGACCTTCACGAATCTGTTGTCCAGCGTCGTCGTGACGAGCGGCAGCGTCACGGTGCGACCGTAAGGCGGGAGAGGTGCATATGCGATCGGTGCGAATCCTCATGTTCGGCGCGTTGCTGCTCGCGGGCTGCGACGACGACCCCCTGACCTCCCGGACGCCGGGCGAGCCGGCGCCGCCGGCCCAGGGCATCCAGGCCTTCCTCCAGGTGGACAACGACCGGGCGCGGCCCGGCGACGTGGTCCGGGTCTGGGTGAAGGTGCAGATCGGCGGGGAGACGGACGCGCGGCTCGGGAGCTACACGGGCCGGCTCCGCTTTGCGCCGGCCAGCCTCCAGTACGTGAGCGAGGCGGCCATGGACGACGGCATGCGGGTGACCAACCCCGCCGGGGCCCCGCAGGGGGACCTGCGGTTTGCCGGCGCCTCCCCCACGGGCTTCACGCAGCTCACGCTGTATGAGGCCACGTTCACCGTGCAGAAGGAGGGATACCTCGACGGTCTCCGGCTGGAGATGGAAGAGGTGTCCGCCGCCCTGTCGCTCACCAACCTGACCCCCGCGTTGCGCGTGGCGCCGCAGGTCTTCCTGCGCGCGGGGAACTGAGGCGGGGGCAGGGCGGTGACCCGGCTCGGTCGGACGAGGCGCGGCGCACTGGCAGGCGCCGGACTCGGGCTGCTGCTCGGCGCGGCACCCGCGGCCGGGCAGGGCATTCCGGTCACGGTGGGCGTGGGAGCCATCCAGACGGGCGCCGGGGCCTTCGATCTGCCGGTGGTCCTGGACATGTCCGCCCGCCCCGAGCTGCTGGGCAGCTTTGCGGTCACCGTCCGCTGGAATCCGGCCGTCCTGCAACTGGACTTCGGCGTGGACGGGAGCTTCGGGCTGGTCACCGTCAACGAGGATTCACTGGCTGCCGGCGTGGTGCGGATGGCCGGCGCCAACCCGGCCGGGGCGGGCGGCCTGATCACCCTCGGGGTGGGCCGGTTCACCGTGCTCGCCAACGACACCACCACGTTCAGGGTCACGGTGGAGGAGCTGTATGCCGCGGCGAGCTTCGCCAACCTCACCGCCGACGCCGTCCCGCTGGACCGCCTGTTCTGCGGCTCGATATCCGGCCGGTGGGGCGACGTGAACGGTGACGTCGCGGTAAACGGGGCGGACGCGCTCATCGTGCTCACGGAGAGCGTGGGCCTCGACGTGTCGCAGTACGCGGTCGGGTTTGGAGACGTGGACTCGAGCGGCACGCGGGACCCGCGCGACGCGTTGATCATTCTCTCGTACGCCGTCGGGATCCCCACGCCCACGTTCCGGGTGGGCCAGGCCATCGGCGGCGCCATCTGCACGCCCCCCGGGGCGCAGAGCTACGGAGTGAACCCCGCCGCCGCCGAGCCGATCGTGGGCCAGCAGGTGGTGTACTTCGCGTTCGGCCTCGATTCCACGGGCGCGGCACTCGCGCTGCGCAACGTGCGCTGGACGTCGAGCGACGGGGCCGTGGCGTCGGTGGACGCCGAGGGGCTCGCCACGGCCTTCGGCACCGGTACGACCACGATCAGCGCCTTGCAGAACGACACCGTCATCGCCACGGGAACGCTCACCGTGCCGGCCGCGCGCGGCACCCACTGGGTGGACGCGCTGGCGGCGGGAGCTCGGAACCGGCTCGGCTCCTCCGCGCATCCGTTCGCCGATCTCGAACCGGCCATCGCCGCCGCGGCCGCGGGCGATACGCTGCGGGTGCGGAGCGGACGGTACGCCGGGGCCCGCATCACCAAGCGCCTCGTGGTGCTCGGCGACACCGCCGCGGGCGGGCCGCGCCCGCTGTTCGTTCCGGCGCGCACTGACGGGACGCTGGACACCGTGATGGTGCTCGACACGGCCGGCCGCGTCGAGTTGCGCGACCTCCGGGTGGACACCGCCTCGATCGGCGTGCGCGCGCGCGGGACCGACACGGTGGTCCTGCGGGGGGTGGAGGTGCGGGGAACGGCCGACGGGATCGCCGGCATCTGGGCGAACGACGCGCGGCTGCTCCATGTCGCGCAGTCACGCGTGACCGGGATCCCGTCTTCGCAGTATTACTACTATTACGCCGCGGACGGCATCATCGCGGAGAATACGCGGCGCCTGGTGCTGGACACCACGGTCGTCGGCGATTTCACGAGCGACGGCGTCTACGCGACCCGCGTGGACACCATCGTCGTCCGCGGCTCAGTCCTGCGGCGCAATGCGGGATCCGGGCTGTCGATCTACACGGTGGATTCCGCCTCCGCGTCCCGACTCGAGTTCTCGCGCAACCGGGTGGAGCAGAACCAGTACGGCGGGGTGACGGGGTCGTACGTGGTGGACGTGCAGTTCGATGGGAACACCTTCGTGGGCGGCGGCTACTCGGCGGAGGGCGTGACGCTCACCGGCCACCGCGGCACCACCGCGGCGTTCCGCGCGGACTCGTTCGACATCCGGGAAGGCGGGTGGCTCTACCTCTCGAGTTTCGACAGCCTGCTGATTGATGCGGCGCAGGTCCGGCAGACCGATTACTACGGCGCCCAGCTCTACAACGGACGCGTGGCGGTCGTGCAGAACACCACGTTCCGCGACCTGTGGGACACCGGGATCTACTTCGCCGGGCGCGGGGAGGACTCATCCACGGTCCTGGTCCGCAACACACTGTTCCAGGGGCGCGCTAGCACGGGCGACTATTACTACTACTACGGGTACGGTATCGAGACTTACTACGCGACCCTCGACGCGCAGGACGTGGTGTTCCGGGGGTTGTACGCCGGATCGTACAATGGGTACGGCGCGGTGCGCCTACGCCGCGTGACGTTTGACGACGTGGGCTACGGGCTCTACGCCTACTGCGTCGAGGGCCCGTCCACCGTGGACTCGGTGACCGTCCGCGGATCGGCGTACGAGAGCGTCTATCTCTACGGGTGCCGCTCGGGAGCCCCGGCCACGGTCGTGGTGGACAGCCTGGACGTCGCGGACGACGGTGAAGGGGCGTACCTGTACGACATTCCTCGTCTGGAGATCCGCCGCTCGCGGTTCTCCAACGTGTACAGCGGTGTCTACGCCGACGGCGACACCGTCGTGCTCGACGCCCTGGACGTCTCGGCGTACGGGGGCTGGGGCATCGAGGCCTACGTGGACAGTCTCGGGAGCCTCACGGGATCCACGGTGAACTGCGGCACCAGCAACCTCGGGGCGTTCGAAGTCGGCGGACCCGCCATGTGGACGGTGCAGGGGAATGCGGCCAGTGGCAGCTGCGACTGGGGATTCCGGCTGAACTCCTCCCGGGATCTCGAGGCCCGCGGAAACACCGTGACCGGCGCCGGAAGCTACGGGTTCTACAACGCGCAGAACAGCGCGGGCCGGCACCGGCTCGTGGGCAACACCGTCAGCGGCCCGTTCCAGTACGGCAGCATCCACGGCTACCAGTCGGCGTCCACGTCCTTCGCCACCGCCTTGCGCGTGGACAGCAACACGGTCACGGCGGGCATCGAGAGCGCCATCTACGTCGAGTACGGCGATACGGTGCTCATTCGGGACAACACGGTCCTGGATACGCGGGCGAGCACGTGTTGCCTGAGCTACGACGGCGGCATCGTGGTGACCGGCTACGCCGCGCAGGCGGGGGTGATTGACGTCCGCCGCAACCGGCTCACGGGGAACGTGCGGGGCCTGGTGCTGGCGCGCGGCTTCCCGGACTCCCTGGTGCAGGTAACCGTGGACTCGAACCGGGTGGTCGGGTCCGACACGACGGGCATCTGGGTGACGCAGTACTCGCGGCTCCTCGCCCGGTACAATCTCATTGATTCCACCCGGGCGCTGGGCGTGATGGTGGACCGGTCGCCGACGGGGACGGCCGACGACTCGCTCCTGCTCGTGTTCGCGAGCAACAACATCACGCGGAACGGGAAGTACGGGATGTTCAACCAGGATGCCGTGGGACAACCCGGGCTGATCAAGGCCCGCGACAACTGGTGGGGCGACCCGGCCGGGCCGCGCGGCACGAACGGCAGTGTATCGTCGGTGGCGGGCGACAGCGTCTCCGCCGGGGTGCTGTGGGATCTGCCGCTCGCCTCGGCGGTGACGGACGTGCTCGCGCCCGCGCCGGCCGCGTTCGTGGTGAGCGCGTCCCTGGCCGGGCCCGGGGCGGCGCGCGCGGGCGCGCGGCGGGTCGAGCGGCGGACGCTCTCCCGGCCCGACGCGCCGCCGCTGCCCGACGCGTTTGTGCCGCCCGCGGGCGGCGTGCGCGCGGCCGACGTCCCGGACGCCGGGCGGACCCGTGCGACGCAAGCGGCGCTGCGGCTGGAACGGCTCCGCCAGGTCGCCGCCACGCGCGCGGCGGTCTGGGAGCGGCATGCGGCCCAGGCGGCGGCCCGTGAGGCCGCGCGGAACCGGGAGGAGCGTCCATGATGTCCCGCACGACGCTCGCACTGATCCTCGGCGTGACGCTCGGCGCACCCGCCACGGCGGCGGCGCAGAACGTCTACCTGTTCCCGGAGACGTACTACGGGTTCGGGTCGGACACGGCGTTCGCCATTCCGCTCGGGGGAACCAGGAAGGCATTCCTGTACGGCAGCGTGAGCGGCGGCGTCTCGTCGTACTCCATCACCGTGTTCTTCGATACCACGCGACTCCGGATCGTGCGCGCGGACTCGGTGCCCGGGTACGGCCTGCCGTCGCCCACGGTCACCCCCATCGTGAACGGCGCGATGCTCTCGGCCACCGGGACCGGGGCGTCGGGGTCGGCCTACCTCGCCACGCTCGAGCTGGAGATGCGGAGCACCGCCACCGCCGGGTCTCTCATGTCGCTCCGGGTGAACCAATGGCTCACGCAGGCCGGGGGCACGGTCGTCACCAACGGCCTGCGGACCGACCTGCTCAACACGTGCCTGGCCCGGGTCCTGTGGGGCGATCCCGACTCGTCCCTTACGGTGACGGGCCGCGACGCCCTCATCGCGCTCACCAGCGCCGTGGGGCTCCCGGTGACCGGGTTCGACCTCACGGTGGCCGACGTGGACGACGATCTGGCCGTGACGTCGCGGGACGCCCTGCTCATGCTCTCCTACGCCGTGGGCGGCTACTCGTACTACTACTACTACGAGCGGACCGGACTTCCCAAGGCGGGCGCGTGCGCCCCCTTGGCCGGGGTGCCCAGCGCCATGGTGTTCATCCGGGATGACGCGAGCAACGGCATTCTGTACCAGGTGGCCGCGGGCGACAGCGTGGCCGCCGCCATCGGGTCCACGACCCAGTTCGGGGACGCTTCGCAGCAGTTCGCGCGGTGGTCACCGGATGGGACCCGGGTGCTCGCCACGGCGTATACGGCCAGCTACTACTACGAGCCCATCGCCGTGAACGTGGGAACGTTGGCGCAGGACACGCTGGCGAAGAACCTGGCCTTCTACGATGGGTGGGGCACCTACGCGCCGGACGGCAGGATCGCGTTCTTCTCGGACCGGACCCCCCCCGGCACGTGTACGGGCGCGAGCGGCTTGTGCTATCTGTGGATGATGGGCGGCGACGGATCCAACCCCGTGTGGCTCCAGTCCACCACGACCGTGACGAACTACACGTCCACCAACCCCGCGTGGAGTCCCGACGGACAGCGCGTGGCCTTCACCGGCTATCAAACCTGCTGCACCAACGGGCTCTGGTCGGTGCGGGTGGACAGCGGCACCGTGCGCGTGGAGTACCCCACCGCGTCCGGCTATTCACCCCTCCACCCGCACTGGTCGCCCGCTGGGGACTCGCTGGCGTTCCAGTCGGGCGGCCGCATCTTCGTGGTTGCCGCGCCGGACACCGCGACCGCGCCGCGGGAAGCGGTCTCGCTCTCGGCATCGCTGGATCTGTCGGGCTGGACCGCCGCCGGCATCCTGTTCCGGCGCCGTCAGTCGCCGAGCAGTCCCGCCACGTACGACTACTACGTCCAACAGCCGGACGGACGAATCGTAAAGATCTATCGCGCGGCCGGCACGCAGGACGTGGGAGCATCGTTCCGATGAGGCGCGCGGGCGTGGTCCTCGTGCTGCTCCTGGCCGCCGTGAGCGCGCGCGCGGCGGCGCAGACCGTCGTCTTCGGGGTCGGGGGCCAGCTGGTCGGGGAGGCCGGCGGCCGGATCCGGGTGCCGGTGTACGCGGACCTGCGCGGGGCGCCGGGCGAGAAGCTCGGCAGCTACACGGTGCGGCTCCAGTGGGACCCGGCGGTCCTCACGTGGGTGGCCACCGAGCCCGGCGCCTTCGGCCAGCCCCTGGTCGTGACGGACAGCGTGTACTACGGCGTGCTGCGCGTCGGCGGGCTCTCGGTGTCCGGCGTGGACGGCCTGTTCGACCTGTTCGCGGTGCAGCTCACCGTGAACACCACCGCCACGGCGGCGTTCACGCTGACCGTGGGCGAGGCCGCCGCGGCCGGCACGTTCACCGACCTGACCGCGTTCGTCACGATCGTGAACGGTACGTACTGCCCGGCCGTGGGCCGGTGGGGCGATCTGGACGGCGACGGCCAGGCCAACAGCCGGGATGCGCTGGTCATGCTGTCGGCGGTCGTGGGGCTGGCGCTGGATTCGGCGACGTTCACGCTCGCCCTGGGCGACGTGGACGGGGACGGCCTGCTCAACAGCCGGGACGCCCTGATCACGCTGTCCTACGCGGTCGGGCTGGCCATTCCCGGGCAGCGGGTGCTGGTGTACGCCCCGGGAGCCTGCGGTACCACCGGCGCGCTGGCGATCACGATTCTCCCCGACACGGTGGACGTGGCGGTGGGGCAGCAGGTGCGCCTGCTGCTCGCGGGCGCCATTGGAGGGCTCCCGGCGGGCACGAGCGTCAACTGGTCGGTGGGCAATCCCGAGCTGGCCGTCGTGTCGGCGGAAGGGGTGCTCGCGGCCCGCGCCGCCGGCACGACCACGGTGTCCGCGGCGCTCGGTCCCGGGATCACGGCCACGGTGCCGGTCATCGTGCGCGCGCGGCGGATCAACTGGTACGTGGACGCCGCCCGGGCGCCGCTGGCCTCGATCCAGCTTGGCACCCAGCGCTACCCGTTCGCGACCCCGCAGTACGCGTTCCCGGTGGCACAGGACGGCGACACCGTGCGCGTTGCGCCGGGCGTGCACGACTATCTCAGCGGCGAGTTCTGCACCGGGGGCTACTACGGCGACAGCCCGCCCGCTGACGGAGGGCCGCCCGCGTCGCCGCCCCCCGAGCTGTGCGCGCGATACGGCGACGTGGGGCGCAGCATCGTGCTGTGGGGCGACACGCTCCCCGACGGCACGCGGCCCGTCCTGCGCGGCAACCCGGAGAACGACCAGGTCGTCACCCTGTACGGCGGCGTGAGCTTCGAGATGCACAACCTGGTCCTGCGCGGGTTCGACGAGGGTCTCTACCAGTACGAGCCGACCCGCAAGGTCCTCGTGCAGAACGTGCTGTTCGACCTGACCGGCCCCTACTCGTACAGCGGCATGACGCTCAACTACGGCCTCGATACGCTGATCCTCCGGAACGTCCGGTTCCTGGGTGACTCGGCGCTTTCGAGCGGCGGGAACGCCGTGTACGCGAGTGACGGCGTCGGTGTCGCGGTGCTCGATGGGGTCGTGATCGAAAGCGCGCGCTACGGCATCTACCTCTACGGGGTGGACTCCCTCGACGTGCGGAACAGCCGGCTGGAGCCCTCGTACTACGAGGCGCTCTACGTTGACGGGTCGGTCTCGGGCGCCCGGATCTACCTCGCCGATAACCAGTTCCGGACGACCTACGATGCCGCGCTCTACCTCTACGACGTCGGGTCGGTCATCTCGGAGCGGAACGTCTACCGGACCGGCGGCTACTACGCGGGGTTCCAGGTCTACGGGCGCATGTACCCGCCGCAGCCCGGCACGCGGTTCGTGTCCCTGGCGGACAGCATCATCGCCGAGCCGCTCGCCGCGACGTCCGACTACGCGTTCTACGTGGACGATCTGGACACGATCCGGGTGGATGCCATGGTCGTGGTGGCGCCGGATTCCGGGTTCACGCTCTACCCGGGCTACCTCTATGGAACGGATATCCGCGTGCGGGATTCCCGGTTCACGAACGTGTCCGGGTATCCGCTGTACGCCTCGGCGCGGTACGTGCGGCTCGAGAATACCACCTTCACGGGTTGTCGGGTGAGCTGTTCGACGACCTACGGGATCGAAGTGAACGGCTACGCGGATTCCGTGGCCCTGGCCGAGATCACCGGGAACACGTTCACGCGGGTGTACCGTCCCATCTACGCGTGGTCGAGCGGCAACGTCCACCGGGCGGTCGTGACCGGCAACACGATGGACAGCGTGACCCAGGGCATGCTGCTGTACGGGGACACGCTGACCGTCACCGACAACGTCATCACGCGGGCCAGCCAGTACGGGGTCTACGCCGCCAACGCCACGAACGCGCCGAAGCCGTGGTTGGAGGTGGCGCGCAACCGCATCTTCGGGACCGGCACGGGCGGCTATCCGCTGTACGTGCAGAACGTCGACGTCGTCTCCCAGGGGAACCATTACGGCGGGACGTACTACGGCGCCTATCTGTCGGGGTCGACGTCGGAGGGACACAGCTTTGCCTTCTCCGGGGACACGCTGCGTGCGGACTCGGCGCTCGGTGGGTATGCGGCGTACCTGAGCGGGTTGTGGAGCGGATCCGTCCGCCGCAGTCGGGTCGAGGGGGGCGGCTACGGATTGGCCTTCCAGGGGAGCGCGGGCTCGAGCCTGGTGCTCGACAGCACGGTCGTCACCGGCACCCGGAGCTACGGGATGCAGCTCTACGCCGCCGCCACGACCACCCTCACGGGCCGATGGAACAACGTCACCAGCAATCGCGGGTATGGGGTGCAGGTGCTGGGGACCGGGACCGCCACGCTCACGGACGGCCGCTTCTTCGGGAACGGGAGCTACGCCGTCCAGGCGGGCTCGGGTACGTCGGTGGACGCGACGAACAACTGGTGGGGGGACCCAGGTGGGCCCGGCCGCGGCGTCGCCGACAGCGTGACCGGCGTGGTGACCGTGGATCCGTACCTCACATCCGATCCTCTGGGCGTGACCGTCCCGGCCGCGCCACCCACGGCGACGCGGGTCGCGGACCTGTGGCGGTCGCCGCTCGTGTCGCGGTCCGGGTCCGCGTCCACCGCCGGTTCCACGGAGCCGTCCCGCAGCCGCGCGGAGTTGATGGCCGAGCGCGTGACGCAGCGGGACAGGGTCCGCCAACGGGGGATCGAGCGGCGAGCGGAAACGGAGCGCCGGCGGCCTCCGATACGGTAGTCGCCACGCCTCGCCGCTCAGTTCACCGCGCCCGGGTACGCCATCCGGGCGCGGTGGCGTATGTTCCGCGCTCATGTCCACGAGTCGCGCGGTACTGCCGAGGGAGTACGGGGCCTACGCCGAGTTGCTGTTCCCGCTGCTCACGGCGTTCCTGGCCGGCGGGGTCACCGTCGCCGGGCTCGGCTTCGGCGCGGCCGTGCTGGCCGGGTTCCTGGTGCGAGAGCCGTTGGCGGTCCTCAACGGGGTGCGCGGCGCGCGACTCGAGGCGTCGCTCGGCGGCCCGGCGCGCCGCGCGGCGGTGGCGCTGGGGGTCGTGTTCGCGATCGGGGCCGGGGCGGGGCTGCTGCGCGCGCCCCCTGCGGGGCGGTGGGCGGCGCTGATCCCCAGCGCGTTCGCCCTGCTCCTCGCGCCCGCGCTGCTCCGCGGGCGACCCAAAACGCTGGGCGGCGAGATCCTGGTGGCCGGCGCCCTGGCCGGGATGATCCTGCCGGTCGGCCTGGCGGGCACGATGTCGTGGAGAGCGGCGGGGGTCGCGGCCGGCGTGTGGGCGGCGAGTTTCGTGCTGGCCACCCTGTCGGTGCATGCCATCAAGGCGCGGGCCAAGCCCGCGTTGGGCGGCGTGTGGACGGTCCGGGCGACACCGGTCCTGGGGCTCGTCATCGTTACCATGGGTCTGCTGGGCGCTCTGTCCGGGAGGCTGCCCACGGCGGCGGGGCTGGCGGTGGTGCCATCGGTACTGGTGGTCCTGGCCGCGACCATCCTGCGGGCACACCCGCGCCAGTTGAAGCGCGTCGGCTGGTCGCTGGTGGGCGCGAACGTCGTCACGCTCGCCATGTTGCTGGTCGCGTGACACCACGCCCGACGGCGCCGGAGGCGCCGTCGGGCGGTCGTGCCGGGGGGATGCGCCAGACAGGATTCGAACCTGTGACCTTTGGCTCCGGAGGCCAACGCTCTATCCAGGCTGAGCTACTGGCGCCTCTTGCCGTGAGCCGATGGCCGATGACCGTGCGCCGATCGCTCCGCGAACGGTCGGCCATCGGCTCACGGCCATTCGGCTCTCGTATTCATCGGGGCGCCCGGATTTGAACCGGGGACCTCCTGCTCCCGAAGCAGGCGCGCTAACCGGGCTGCGCTACGCCCCGTGTGATGCGCCCGGAAGGACTCGAACCTCCAACCTTCTGGTCCGTAGCCAGACGCTCTATCCAGTTGAGCTACGGGCGCGATGGGCGGTACAAGACTCGAACTTGTGACCTCCACGATGTCAACGTGGCGCTCTAACCAACTGAGCTAACCGCCCATTCTTCAGGCGCCTGACGGTCAGACGGCCAGACGGCTAGCGGCTCTTAGGAGCCAGGGAACGGGTGCGTGCACCCTACTCCTCGGCCCTAGACACCACTAGCCGTCTCGCTGCTTGTCACGGTCCGTCTAGGTCCTAGTAGCGGGGGTGGGATTTGAACCCACGACCTCCGGGTTATGAGCCCGGCGAGCTACCAGACTGCTCCACCCCGCGTCGATGTATCTGCCACCTTCGTCCAGCGATCCGCTTGCCGTCGCGCCGTCTCGCCGTCTGTGGCATCCGAGACCGCCGCGTCCCCCGCGGCCTTGGCCGCGTCCAGTCAACGAGTCAGAGCTTCAGCTCTGCCGCCGAGAGCGGGAAACGGGACTCGAACCCGCGACCCCAACCTTGGCAAGGTTGTGCTCTACCAACTGAGCTATTCCCGCGAGCCCCTGCTGCCCGGGCACGCATCTAACCTAGCCGACCTCGCCCACAACTGCCAGCGCCGCGTCCGGCTCCGGAGTGGAGGCGAGGGGGATCGAACCCCTGACCTCGTGAATGCCATTCACGCGCTCTCCCAACTGAGCTACGCCCCCGCTATATTGACGGGTTCCCGCCATCCGGCTTTTGGAACACGGCAACCTACCCCGGGGTTTTAGGGGTGTCAAGCAGGATGAGCGGCCCCTGCCGCGCAGGTGCGCGGCGCGGGGTGAATCCGATGACCACGCCAGCCCCTTGAGGGGCGGCGTATTTGGTGATATATGGGAAGCGCCATGGCCAATCCGCAGCGCAAGAAGCGTCGTCGCCGCCAGGCGCCGATCATCGCCGCCAACGAGGATGATCGCGACCTGCTCGACCAGTACCTCTACGAAGTGAGCAAGACGCCGCTCCTCAAGCCGGACGAGGAGATCGCCCTTGCCAAGAAGGTCCGCGCCGGCGACCAGGAGGCCATGCAGGAGCTGGCCAAGCGGAACCTGCGCTTCGTCATCTCGGTGGCCAAGAAGTACCAGAACCGCGGCCTCCCGCTCACCGACCTGATCGGCGAAGGGAACGTGGGCCTCCTCACCGCGGCCCGGAAGTTCGATCCGGACCAGGGCGTGAAGTTCATCTCCTACGCCGTGTGGTGGATCCGTCAGGCCATCCTCGCGTCGCTCGCGCGGCACGGCCGGACGGTGCGGGTGCCGCTCAACCGCACCGCCGACCTCTCCAAGATCGTCCGCACCGCGGAGGCGCTGCGCCAGGAGCTGCGGCGCGAGCCCACGCCCGAGGAGATCTCGGAAGCCACGAGCCTGTCGCTCGAGGTCGTCCAGTCCCTGGCCGCGCTCAATACGGGCGAGGTCCGGCTCGATGCCCCGCTCGATCCCGACGGCGACCGCTCGCTCATCGAGCGGTTCATCGCCGAGGACATGCCGGACACCGAAGAGAAGACCATGGAGCGGTTCCTGAGCGACGAGGTCGAGACGGCGCTCCAGTCGCTGCCGGCCCGCGACGCCAAGGTGCTCCGGCTGTACTTCGGGCTCGACGGCGGACGCGAGCACACGCTGGAGGAAATCGGCGGCATGCTCGGCGTCACGCGGGAGCGGGTGCGCCAGCTCCGCGACCGCGCCCTCAAGCGCCTCCGCGAAGGCGACGTGGGGAAGGCGCTGGCGAGCTTCGCGGCGTAAGCAGCGAGGGCAGCGAGGGCCCCGCCCTCACCGCCCTCCGCTCCCGGAGTTAAATTCGCCCGGTGCTTCGTCTTGTCACCGCTCCGGTCGAGCGCTGGCTCACCGCGCTCGGACGCCTCGGCGTGCTCCTTGGCGACCTCGGCCGTGGCCTCCGCGACGTGGAGGTCTGGCCCGCGCTGACGGTCGTCCAGATGCGCCGCATCGGGGTGGACTCCCTCCCGATCGCCCTGTTCATCTCGGTGTTCACGGGCATCGTCCTCTCCCTCCAGGCCTCATACACGTTCACCGGCGCGGTCCCGCTCTATTTCGTGGGCACCGCGGTGGGCAAGTCCATCATGCTCGAGCTCGGGCCCGTGCTCACCGGCCTGGCGCTGGCGGGCCGGATCGGCGCGAACATTGCCGCGGAGCTCGGGACCATGCGGGTCACGGAGCAGGTGGACGCGCTCGAGACCCTCGCCTACGACCCGACGTCGTACCTGGTGGTTCCGCGCGTGCTCGCGGCCACCCTGATGTTCCCGGTCGTAGTGGCGGTGGCCATCGCCGCCGGCGTCCTCGCCGGCCTGGTGGCCGCGGTCAACCTGCTCGAGCTTTCGGCCGTCGAGTTCACGCACGGACTCCGGCTGTTCTACCAGTTCAAGGACGTGTGGTTCGGGCTCGTGAAGAGCATGTCGTTCGGGTTCGTCATCGCGCTCGTCGGGTGCGCGTGGGGCCTCGGCGTGCGCCGCGGGGCCGAGGAAGTGGGACAGGCCACCATGCGCGCCGTCGTCGTGAGCGCGCAGCTCATCCTCGTGCTCGACGCCTTCTGGGCCCTGGTGCTCCTGTGATCGTCTTCCGCGACGTCCACAAGGCGTTCGGCCCGAAGCGCGTGCTCGAGGGGTTCTCGCTGGAGATTCCGGATGGCCAGACGACCGTCATCATCGGGCATTCCGGCGCGGGCAAGAGCGTGGCCCTGAAGCTCATCGTGGGCCTCCTGGATCCCGACCACGGGGCGGTGGAAGTGGACGGCCAGGTCGTGCACGCGCTCGACCGCGAGCGGCTCACGGCGGTACGCGCGCGGATCGGCTTCGTCTTCCAGTTCGCCGCGCTGTTCGACTCCATGACGGTGGCCGAGAACCTGGCGCTCGGCCTCCGGCGCCAGGGCGTGGCGGACGCCGAGATCGCCGACCGCAGCGCCGACGCGCTCGCCGTGGTGGGGCTCGCGGGCTCGGAGGACCGGCTCCCGTCGGAGCTGTCGGGCGGGATGCGAAAACGGGTGGGGATTGCGCGCGCCATTGTGTTGCGCCCCAAGTTTATCCTTTATGATGAACCGACCACCGGGCTCGATCCGGTGACCGCCGCGGTCATGGACCAGCTCATGGTCCGCACCCGGGAGACCTATGGCGTGACCAGCGTCGTCGTGACGCACGATATGCGCAGCGCCTACGCGGTGGGCGACCGCATTGCCATGCTGTTCCGTGGCCAGGTCCGGCAGGTGGGCTCGGTGGACGCCATCCGGGGCAGCCACGACGCCGTGGTCCGGCAGTTCGTGGAAGGCCGGCCCGAGGGCGCGCAGGACGCCGAGGCGGCGTGGGGGGCGGGCGCATGAAGCGCCGCGACGAGCTGGTCGTGGGCGTGACCGTGTTCGGCGCCCTGGTGCTGGTGGTGGCGGGAACCCTGTGGCTGTCGCAGGCCGACCTCGCCCGCGGCGCCACCACCCATTCGGCGCGGTTCCGGACCGTGGGCGGCCTGGGGGTGGGTGACCCGGTCGTCCTCCGCGGCGTCCGCGTGGGCCGCGTCGCGGGCATCCGCCTCGGCGAACGCAACTGGGTCGAGGCGGACGTCCAGATCTATGGAGACGTGGCGCTGCCCGCCGATCCGGCCATCGTGGCCGCCTCGGCGTCGCTGTTCGGCGAGTGGCAGGCCGGCATCATCAGCCTCGCGCAGGCGCCGGACGATCCCAACGTCCGCCGGGACCTCGCGGAAGCGGTGGCGGAGGGGGACGGGCTGTGGCCGGGGGCCACCCTGCCCGACATCGGCCAGCTCACCGCCCAGGCGGGGCGCATCGCCACCGACATCGCGTCGGTCTCGTCCCGGATCCAGCAGGCGTTCGACTCCACCGCCGTCATGCAGCTCCAGGAGTCCATCCGCGACTTCGGGCGCGTGGCCGATCAGATCGCTCAATTCACCGAGCAGCAGACCGACGTGCTGCGGGGCGTCGGGGAGCGGCTCGACGAGGGCTCGTCCGTGCTGTCCCGCGCGGCCGTCTCGCTCGAGGCCTCCCTCGCGCGGGTGGACTCCGCCACGAACCAGGGCGAGCTGACCCGTATCCTCGAGAACACCCAGGTGGCGTCGGAGCACGTCGCGGAGGCCACCCGCGGGTTCAGCGAGCTCGTCGGCGCGGCCCGCGACAACCAGCAGAGCCTGGTGCGGGTGATCCACGCCGCCGACTCCGTGATGACGCGGATCCAGAACCGCGCCGGGACCATCGGCCTGCTCGTGGGGGACTCGACGCTCTACGTCGAGACCACCCTCGCGGTCCAGCAGCTCCGCTCGCTCCTCGCCGACATCCAGGCCAATCCGCGCAAGTACTTCAAGTTCTCGGTTTTCTAGTGGCTCGGGAGCGCGCCCGGAAGGAGACCAGCGCGGGAGGCGTGGTGGTGCGCCGCTGCCCCGACGGCATGCGCTATCTCCTCATCCGGGACGGCCATCGCAACTGGGGGTTTCCCAAGGGGCATCTCCACGACGGCGAAGGTCCCGAGGACGCCGCCCGCCGCGAGATCGCCGAGGAGACGGGACTCGACGACCTCGCGCTGCACGACGGGCTGGGCCGGATTGACTGGTACTTCCGGTTCCGCGGCGACCTGATCCACAAATTCTGCCACTTCTTCCTGTTCTCGTCCGACGCCGGTGACGCGACGCCCCAGGGGGAAGAGGGCATCTCGGCCTGTGTCTGGTTGCCGTTCGACGAGGCGGAGGTCCGGCTGACGCACGAGAACGCGCGCCGCGTGCTCCAGGCCGCCCGGGTCCTGGTCGCGGGAGGGGTGCTCGATCCCTCGGGTCCCGTCTGATGCCGGTGCTGGCCCTCGTGGGCGCCAACCCGGGCTGGCGCGCCGCGCTCCGCCGCGGCCTCCCGGGCTCCATCGGGATCCGATCCTGCCGGGATCTCGATGCCGTGGTTGCCCTCCTGCGCCGGGAGCTGGTGGACGCCGTCCTGGTCCGGGTCCGGGGCGCGGACTGGGCGGCGCCGCTGCCCGCGCTGCGGGATCGCTTTCCGCGCATCCCCGTCTTCGGCTTCGGACCGCTTCGAGCCGACGATGCCCGGCAGTTCGCCGACGTCCTCTCGGCCGGCGTGGAAGGCCTGCTGGTCGAGGGCGTGGATGAGCCCGTCGCGGGGGAGCTGGTGGCCGCCCGGGCGGCCAGCCGCCAGCGGGAGCGGGAGCTGGCCGACGCGCCCCGCCTGCTGCGACTCGTCGAGGACGTGCAGCGACGCGCGTGGGGCGTGGCGCTGGCGGGCGCGGGCCGGCGGCTGACCACCAGCGACGTGGCCCGGGCCGTCGGCACGAGCCGCGAGCATCTGTCGCGCGAGTTCGGGGCCGGCGGCGCGCCGAACCTGAAGCGGGTGATTGACCTCACACGCATCACCTGCGCCGCGGACCTCCTCCGCAATCCCGGCTACGACGTGCGGACGTGCGCCGCCCTGCTGCGGTTCGCGAGCCCCGGCCACCTCTCCGGCACCGCGCGCCGGATTGCCGGCGCGCTGCCGAGCACCCTCGGACGGATGGGCCCGCGCGGCGTGCTGGCGCGCTTCCTCCGGGGCCGCATGCGAAGTAGGATTTGACGCGCCGTGCCCGTCGAGGCGTGCGGGTTGCGGCACGGGGGGCTTGTGATACTTTTCACAAGCTTTATCCCAACCTCCGACTTCAACCACGGCTGCTGCTGGCATGGCGACGGATTCCATTCTCCGACCCGGTGAGTTCAAGGACGTCCTCCTGCGCGAGATCGCGGCGGCGGAGCTCAAGCCGCTCGACATCCAGGAGGTCGGCTCCATTCTGGAGGTGAAGGACGGCACGGCGAGGGTGTATGGACTCGCCTCCGCCATGGCCGGCGAGATGCTGGAGTTCACGTCCTCGGAGAGCGGGGAGACGATCAGCGGCCTGGCGCTGAACCTCGAGGAGGACAGTCTCGGCGCCGTCATCCTGGGCGACTACCTCCAGCTCCGCGAGGGGGACGAAGTCCGCCGCACCGGGCGCGTGCTCGAGGTCCCGGTGGGCCCCGCCCTGGTGGGCCGCGTGGTGAATCCGCTGGGCCAGCCCCTGGATGGGCTGGGACCCATCAAGGCCGCCAAGTCGCGGAAGCTCGAATCGCAGGCGCCGGGGATCGTGGCCCGCCAGCCCGTGAAGGAGCCGTTGCAGACGGGTGTGAAGGCCATTGATGCCATGATCCCGATCGGGCGCGGGCAGCGGGAGCTGATCATCGGCGACCGGGGCACCGGCAAGACCGCCATCGCGGTGGACACGATCATCAATCAGCAGGGCGAAGGCGTGATCTGCGTGTACATCGCGATCGGGCAGAAGAACTCGACGGTCGCGTCGGTGGTGGAGCGGCTCAAGGAGCACGGCGCGATGGAGTACTCCATCGTGGTCGTGGCGAGCGCGGCGGACCCGGCGCCGCTCCAGTACATCGCGCCCTACGCCGGGTGCGCGATGGCCGAGTACTTCATGTACGACGAGCGGAAACACACGCTCTGCGTGTACGATGACCTCTCGAAGCAGGCGGCGGCGTACCGGCAACTCTCCCTCGTGCTGCGCCGGCCTCCGGGCCGCGAGGCGTACCCGGGCGACGTGTTCTATCTCCACTCGCGGCTGCTCGAGCGCGCGGCCAAGCTGTCCGACGCGAACGGCGGCGGATCGCTCACCGCGCTGCCCGTGATCGAGACGCAGGCGGGGGACGTGTCCGCGTACATCCCCACCAACGTCATCTCGATCACGGACGGCCAGATCTTCCTCGAGACCGACCTGTTTTACGCCAACGTCCGGCCCGCGATCAACCCCGGCATCTCAGTGTCGCGCGTCGGCGGCAACGCCCAGATCAAGGCCATGAAGCAGGTGGCCGGACGGCTGCGGCTGGACTACGCGCAGTATCGCGAGCTGGAGGCGTTCGCCCAGTTCGCGTCGGACCTCGACGCCGCCACGCAGAAGCAGCTCGCGCGCGGGCAGCGGATCGTGGAGGTGCTGAAGCAGCCGCAGTACCGGCCCATGCCGGTCGAACAGCAGATCATGGTCATCTACGCCGTGACCAACGGCTTTCTGGACGACGTGCCGGTGGACCGCGTGCGGCAGTGGGAAGCCGACTTCCTGGCCTTCGTGGCGGCCAGCCGGCCCGAGCTGGGCCGGACGATCCGCACCAAGCGCGCGCTCGACGACGAGCTGACCGCGCAGGTCCGCAAGGCCATCGAGGACTTCAAGGCAATGGGCTGATGGCCAAGACGCGGGAGCTCCGGCGCCGGATCCGCTCCGTCGAGAAGACCCGGCAGATCACGAAGACCATGGAGATGGTGGCCACCTCACGTCTCAAGCGGGCGCAGGACCGCGTCGTGGGGGCGCGGCCCTACGCGCAGGCGCTCGCCGACGTGCTCGGGGATCTCCTGAATCCGGATCTCGCCGAGCGGTTCCCGCTGCTGCGCGTCCCCGTGGGCGTGCCGCGGCGCGTGGCGGTCATCGGGCTCTCCAGCAACCGCGGCCTGTGCGGGGGGTTCAACGCCAACCTGATCCGCGAGACGCGGCACCGGCTGGGCGCGCTCGAGGCGCAGGGCACCGAGGCCGAACTGCACCTGGTCGGGCGGAAAGGCATCGGGTTCTTCCGCTTCATCGGGCGCGCGGTGGCCTCGCAGCGCCAGGACATCGGCGACCGGCCCACGATGGAGCACGCGGACCAGCTGGTGGCGCCGCTGATCACGCGCTACGTGGCGGGCGAGCTGGATGGCGTCGAGATCATCTTCGCCCGGTACGTGAGCCCGCTCTCCACGCCGCCGACGCGGCTCCCGGTGCTCCCGCTTGCCGCACCCGCGCGCGCCGGGACGCGACGGGCGCCGCCGTTCTACATCCTCCGGCCCTCAGCCGCGGTCCTGCTCGAGGCGCTGCTGCCCCTGTACCTCCGGAACCAGGTCTACCGGGCCCTGGTGGAGACGGCGGCCTCGGAGCAGGGCGCGCGGCGGACGGCCATGAAGAGCGCCACGGACAACGCGGGTGAGATGATTGACACGCTGCGCCGCTCCTTGAACCGGGCGCGGCAGGCCCAGATCACGCAGGAGATCGCGGAGATCGTGGGCGGAGCGGCGGGATTGGCGGGATGAAGCCGGCCGTGCAGCGTGTAGCGTGTCGCGTACCTGCACGCGCAAGGCCGACGCCGAGACCCGCTTAACGCTACACGCTATACGCTACACGTTGGTTTTGAGGAACTCACATGGCTAAGGCATTCGGCAAAGTCGTCCAGGTCATCGGCCCGGTGCTCGACGTGGAATTCGAGCCCGAGCACATGCCGGACCTCCTGACGGCCCTCGAGCTGGACGAAGAGGTCGCGGGGACCCACCTCAAGGTCACGGCCGAGGTGCAGCAGCACATCGGGCGGAACCAGGTGCGCGCCGTGGGCATGAGCAGTACGGACGGCGTCGTGCGCGGCATGAAGGTGCGCAACACCGGCCAGCCGATCACGATGCCGGTGGGGGAGTTCTCGCTCGGCCGCATCCTCAACGTGATCGGCGAGCCCGTGGATGACGGGGAGCCCATTCCGGCGAGCGCGGAGCGGTGGCCCATTCACCGGCACCCGCCCAAGTTCGTGGACCTCGAGCCCAAGACGCAGGTGTTCGAGACGGGCATCAAGGTCGTGGACCTGCTCGCGCCGTTCGTGAAGGGCGGCAAGATCGGCCTGTTCGGGGGCGCCGGGGTGGGCAAGACGGTCATCATCATGGAGCTGATCAACAACGTCCAGAAGGGGCACGGCGGCCGCTCCGTGTTCTGCGGCGTCGGCGAGCGCACGCGCGAAGGCAACGATCTCTATCTCGAGATGAAGGAAAGCGGCGTGCTCGACTCGGTGGCGCTGATCTACGGGCAGATGAACGAGCCGCCCGGCGCCCGGCTCCGCGTGGGGCTCTCGGGCCTCACGATCGCGGAGTATTTCCGGGATCGCGAGCACCAGGACGTGCTGGTCTTCATTGACAACATCTTCCGGTTCACGCAGGCGGGCTCCGAGGTGTCGGCGCTGCTCGGTCGCATGCCGAGCGCCGTGGGGTACCAGCCCACGCTGGCCACGGAGATGGGGGATCTTCAGGAGCGAATCACCTCCACCAAGTCCGGATCCATCACGTCGGTGCAGGCCATCTACGTCCCCGCCGACGACCTGACGGACCCGGCGCCGGCCACGGCGTTCGCCCACCTCGACGCCACGGTGGTGCTGTCGCGGGCGCTCACCGAGATCGGGATCTATCCCGCGGTGGACCCGCTCGATTCGTCGAGCCGGATCCTGGACGCGCAGTATCTTGGCGATCGGCACTACCAGGCCGCCGTCGAGGTCCAGCGGATTCTGCAGCGGTACAAGGAGCTCCAGGACATCATCGCCATTCTCGGCATGGACGAGCTGTCCGAGGAGGACAAGCAGCTCGTGGCCCGCGCGCGCCGCGTGCAGCGGTTCCTGTCGCAGCCGTTCCACGTCGCGGAGGCGTTCACCGGCCGCAAGGGCAAGTACGTGAAGCTCGGCGAAACGGTCGAGAGCTTCGAGCGGGTGGTGTCCGGCGAGTTCGACCACCTGCCGGAGCAGGCCTTCTACATGCAGGGCGGCATCGAGGACGTGACCGAGGCCGCCGCCCAGATGCACACGTGATGCGCGTCACGGTGATCGCGCCCGAGCGGGTGGTATTTGACGGCGAGGCGGACGCGGTGTCCGCCCCCGCGTTCGACGGCCAGGTGGGTATCCTGCCGCGTCACGCGCCGTTTCTCACGATGCTCGGGACCGGCCGGCTCACGGTGCGGGCCAAGGGTGGCACGGTCGCGATCCGGGTGCGGGGCGGGTTCCTCCAGGTGATGGACAACACCGTTCGCGTGATCGCCGAGCAGGCGAGCGCCGAATAGACCCCAGCTTCAAGGAGACACACCATGTCCAAGCGCATTCCGCTGGCCGCCTTGGCGGCGCTCGTCCTGACGGCCGGGGTCGCCGCCGCGCAGGCGAGCTTCACGCCCTCGTTCAACGCGCCCTACCGCGCCTTCGAGCGGCACGAGTTCGGCGCCACGGGCGCCTGGGTGGGCTTCGACAACGTCGGCATCGAGGGGCAGTTCCGGTTCGGCTACAAGAAGTTCGACATCGGGATCAAGGGCGGGTACATAGACAACCCGGGAACCGGGGCCGGCGGCTCGTTCGTGCTCGGCGGCGAAGGCCGCATGCGGCTGCTCGAACACTCCGAGTCCTTCCCGCTCGATGGCGCGTTCGTGGCCGGGATCGGCACGGTCGAGTTCGACGCCTGGATGGTCCCGATGGCGGGCCTCTCCCTCGGACGCCGGGTGGATCTCGAAGGCGTGAGCTTCGTGGCCTACGCGCAACCCACATTGGGCTTCGTGGTCGTGGATGGCCCTGCCGACGACGACCTGCGTTTCGGCCTCGGGTTCGGGGCCGACTTCAAGGTCGGCTCCTCCCTGGACCTGCGGACCAGCATCGGCTTCTTCGACGTCGGCGAGGGGCTGGCGGTCAGTCTGGTGTGGGTGCGATAACCGCGATCGTGAGACGTGAAACGTGAAACGTGAACCGGACGGCCATCGTTTCACGTTTCACGTTTCACGTCTCACGAGCCGACTGCGCCTCACCCTCGGGCCGGCGCTTCTGCTCCTTCTTGTGGTCTCGCTCCCGGCACGAGCCCAGGAAACCGGCACGCCCGTCTTTCACTCCCCGTACCGGTCATTCCACCGGTACGAGTTCGGGGCCACCGCGAGCTTCCTGCGTGCGTCCCAGACCGGCATCGAGGGGCACTACCGCCGGGGGGTCGGGTCCGTGGACGTAGCGGGGCGGGCCGGCGTCCTGATCCGGGACGACGTGCAGGACAGCTTCCTGTTTGGTCTCCAGGCCCGGGTGCCGTTCCTGTTCGAGGAGCGGTCGCCGCTGCGCGGGGCACTGGTGGCCGGGGCGGGACTCGACGTGAGCGGGGAAGCGAGTCTCTGGGTGCCCGTCGGACTGTCTCTGGGACGGCGACTCATCGTGGAGAAATCGGCGGTGCGCCTCGTCCCCTACGTGCAGCCCACGGTGTATTTCACGTCGGTCGGGTCGGGCGTGGAGGCGGCGCTTGGCCTGGGCCTGGACCTGCGGTTGTCCACGGGATTCGAGGTCCGGGCGAGCGGCGAGTTCGGGACCGCCGGAGCGCCCGACGGCGTGGGCGTGAGTGCGGTGTGGTTGCGGTAACCCAGGGTGCGAGCGAGGCGGATAGTGGCCCGAAGATACACCGAAGTCGCCTCTGGTCCCCATTGACCCAACCGCCTGAATGCCTTAGCCTTTAGCGGCTTCTTGGGGCCTCTCGCGGTGGGTGACGAGTGGCCGGGTCTCACGTCTGAAAACGGATCACCCTTTCGGAGAGGGATGAGCATGAAGACGATTCTGCGGGTCAGCCTTGCGGTCCTGGCGCTCGGCGTGTTCGCCAATGCGGCCTCGGCTCAGAACGCGGGCAACGTGGTGTGGGGTGCCCTGCCCGGCAGCGGGGTGAACATTGCGGGCGACTTCGGCCTGGGCGTCAACGACGACGCGAAGCTCGGCGGCGAGTCCAGCATGTACGTCGGCGGCCGACTCGGCTACGCCGCGAACATGTTCACGATCTATGCCGTGGGTGGCCTGTACCCGGTCGGGAACGACCTCGTGGACGGTGAAGTGACGCTGGGCGGCGGCGTCGGCGTGCACGTCATCAACAAGGCCGAGATGCCGGTCAGCGTGTCGGTGCAGGGCGGTGTGGGCTATATCAAGTTCGGTGACGCGACCACCATGAACTTCGGCGGCGGCCCGCTCCTCGGCATCAACGTGCCCTCGACCGGTGTTGCCATCAAGCCGTGGGTCATGCCGCGCGTCCAGTACGTGAAGACCACGGACGTGGACGGTGAAGTCGGCTTCGGCGCGTCCGGCGGCCTCGCGGTTGACCTGCCGATGGGCGTCGGGTTCCACCTCGGCCTCGACTGGTTCACCATCGGTGATCCGTCGGTCAAGCCGCTGACGGTCGGCGCGGGCGTCCATTACGGCATCAAGATGGGTGGCATGTAACAGCCGTGCCGCAGACTATTCAGGCGGGGCGTCCTCCGGGGCGCCCCGTCTCGTTTTTGTTGGATGCCATACAATGGGACCTCGGTCACATCCGGAGCGTCCGAGGGCCGTAGATTAGGCTGCTCGCCCGCGCCGGAGGCAGGCGCGGCGTTCACGTCCACGAAAGGAGCGAATCGGATGAAGCGGATCATTGGTCTGACTGGCGCGCTGGCCGTGCTGTTCGCAGCGGCTCCGGCCGCCGCCCAGATGGTGGGCAATCCCGTGTACGTACCGGTCGGCATGGGAACGGGGGTGAATATCGCCGGCGACTTCGGCCTGGGCCTGAACGACGCTTCTGCCAAGACCAAGTACTTCGGGGCGCGCGCGACCCTAGCGCTGCCGTTCTTCTACGTGACCGCCGGCGTCGGGTCCGTGAAGCCAAGCGACGATCTCGTGCCCGGCGCCGAGAGCGAGATGGCCTACGGCGGCAACGTTGGGTTCAAGATCCTCAATCTCCCGCTGATGCCGGTGAAGGTCGCGGCCCAGGCGGGCGCCGGATACCTGAAGAGTGGGGACTACAAGCAGCTCGACATCCCGGTGGCGCTGGCCCTGGGGCTGTCGTTCCCAATGGTGCCCGTGAAGCCGTGGATCGCGCCCCGCCTGCATGTCCGCCTCGCGGATGAGGGCGGGGTCTCCGACACCGAGGTGCGGTTCGGCGGCTCGCTTGGCGTCAACGCCTCGTTCGGCCTGCTCGGCGTTCACGCCGCGCTGGACTACATCAAGTTCCCGGACAGTGACACATCGCCGCTCGTCTTTGGCGCGGGCGCGTCGGTGGGGTTGAGCCTGCCGGGGCTGTGAGCGACGACGGTAGACGATAGACGATAGAGGACGGTACGGGGCTGCCCCCCGACCGTCCTCTACCGTCCCACCAGCGAGAGAACCGCCCGCGCGGTCGCCTCCGCGGCGCCATCCGTGAGCACGGCCCGTGCCGCCATCCCGCGACGCGTTCGTTCGTCGGCGTCGGGCGCGAGCCGCGACACGATACGGGCGAGGTGCGTGCCGGCATCTCGCCCGGCAAGCGGCATGGCGCCGCCGGAGGTGACCATCGGCTCCGCGTCTATCGCGGCCTGCCATCGCGGGCCGACGATCACGGGGAGCCCCACCGCCGCCGGCTCGGCCACCGCGTGCAGCCGCCCCCTGCGGAATCCGCCGCCGACGTAGGCGATGTCGGCGCCCAGGTAGAGATCCGCGAGCACGCCGCGGGTGGCGGCGATCACGACTGGTGCCACAGGCAACGGGCCGTTGGCGGGGCCGCGCCAGAGCCCGGCCGCCACGCCGTGTTTCGCCAGCCCGCGGCGAATCCACTCAATCCGGGTCTCAACGGCTACGTGCGGAACGAGCACGGTTCGCAGTTCCGGTGTGGCGGAGGCAAGCCGGGCGAGCGCGAACGCCAGCACGGAATCGTCGTCGGGCTCGATGCTGCCCGCCACGAAAACCGGAGCGCCGCCGGCCCAGGCGCGGACCGCGCCCGCCGGACCGAGATCGGCGATGCGCTCCAGGATGCGGTCGTGCCGGGGGTCGCCGGTCACCGTGATATCCTCGGCAGGCACACCAAGGCGTGACCAGCGCTCGGCATTCGCCGAGGTCGCTGCCCCGAGCCAGCGGACGTGACGATAGGCATCGCGCAGGGCGAGGCGTGCCGGCGTGCGGAGGCGCGCGCTCCCGGCGCGCACGGTTGCCCCGGCCACCGCGACGGGGATTCCGCGGGCCGCGGTCGAGGAAACCAGTTCCGGCCAGAGGTCCCCCCGGCCAAACAGGAGCAGGGCGGGGGCGAGCGCGTCGAGCGTCGTCGCGATCGCGCCCGGCTCGTCCCACGGGAGGTAGTCCCGGTGACGCACGGCGGCGGGGCACGCCGTAGGGAGAACTGACGGTGACGTATGTGTCTGGACGATGCGGACGTCGGGTCGCGCTCGCAATAGGCGGTGCAGCACCGGCTCGAGCACCTGCTGCTCGCCGACCGACGCCGCATGGGCCCAGATCAGCGGACCGTCGCCGCTGTGCTCGGCCGCCCATGCGTCCCAGCGCGCCGCGGCGCCGCGGCGCCCCCCCCGGGGGGCGGCGCGCCCGCCGCGGGGGGGGGGGCGCCCCGG
>Ga0214471_10000512_pt1 | contig 33028 bp, 34 predicted proteins | sample RVTome_5_FD_207665 | JGI IMG/M metagenome (GOLD analysis project Ga0214471, IMG submission 207665) | Soil microbial communities from uranium-contaminated site in the Upper Colorado River Basin, Wyoming, United States - RVT142D155 | ecosystem: Environmental > Terrestrial > Soil > Contaminated >... | reverse complement strand
CACAGTCAATGAGCTTAATGTCGCAAGTCCCTGTAATAGCATAATTTTCGACAAGTATGACCCACCGCCAATCACGCAAGCTTGTAACGTTTAATATTTGAAAAATAAGGAGAATCTCGGAGCATATGGGCCCACGTGTCAGTTTTCCGGCAGCGGTGACGGCTTTCCGGCAGCCTCCAGCACTTTTAGCCGCTCCATCAGGAAATGGATCTCCTTGGGCTCTCTGACTTCACCGCTTGCGAGCAATCCTCCGAGCAACACTTTGGCTGCCTCCAGCTCGCCCAGGTCCTCGAGGATGAATATGCGCATCTGGCGCGCCCAGTTGGAGGCGTGCCGCGCGTCGCGCGCAATGGCCTCGGCATAGGAGAGCGCGAGACGCGTGTCGCCCAGCCGGTGCTTCGCCATGAGGGCGCAGTGCGCGAGCCAGCGCCAGCGCCGGTCGGGGTCATGGTCGAACTGGTCGCGCACGAACTCGCACATCCGGTGCTGCTTCGCCGCATCGGGCACCTGGGAATAGATCTGCGAGGCCATCAACAGGGGGTACTGGCCCACCGGATCGAGCTCGAGTATCGTTCCCAGCCAGGCGGTGACGCGCTGATAGTCCAGGTCCAGAAACGGGACGCTGATCCCCGGCTGGTTGTCGAATGCCTGAAGATAAAGGGTGAGCAACTGGGCGAGTGCGATGGGCTCTCCCAAGGCAAGCGGGCGCAGCAGCGCGGGCGCCGGCGGCGCGCTGAGCGCCTCGGCGCGCGCATCCGGGCGAGGCCGCAGTGCCTGCGACGTCACCTGCGCGCAGAATGCCGTGACGAGCAGCGCCAGCACCCAGCGCGGCACCTCGCCGATCCTGCGTTCTGATTCGGTTTTCACGGATTCGTGAATCCTGAATCCTGCTCAGAAGTTCTTCCGGTAGAAATCGAACATGGTCGCTCCGGCGAGCAGCGCAACGTAGAGCAGGCTCAACCCCGCCAGTTCGAGCAGGGTGAGCCAGGCGGCCGGTTGATTGACGAGCCAGGCCGTCTGCGTCCACGCATCGAGTGCGGGCATGACCAGCGCCAGGGCGTCCACCATGAACTGGATCGCCTGGTGCGAGAAGGTCTCGGCGCCGCTCAAGGGATGCTCGCTCATGAGACGTATCGCGGTGAGCGCCCGGCCCAGGGCGTAAAAGGCCAGCACAAAACTCGCCGCCGGGGTGAGCTGGTTGAACGTGACGACACAGAACAATGCGAACGCCACGATGATGGCAAGTTCCCCCGCGAGCGAAGCCGCCCATTGCAGCGCGGCGAGCGGGGGGGCGAGCCATACGAGCGGGAGCGCGGCTGCCGCGGCAATCAGCACGGCGATCGCGAGAAACCCCGCGAGCTTGCCCAGCACGTAATGCGAGCGCGGCAGGTCGAGCGCGAGCAGCACGTCCAGGCCCTTGTCGTTGAATTCGCGCGTCACGCTGACCAGCACGGTGACGGCGGCAATGAAGACGCTGGCGATCCGCATGCTGGCGGCATAGAAGCCGGCCTGGAACCGCGTGCCCTCGGTGACCGCTATCGTCTCGACGAAAAAACTGGCGGCCACCAGGCCGAGGAGCGTGACCAGAACCAGCGCCGCCAGACGCGTGCGCAGCGCTTCCAGCAGCGTATAGCGCGCGATGGCTGCTATTCTGGAATCCATGCCACAATGTATGCGTGATAAAACGTGACTCGTGACTCGTAACTCGCTAGTGGACGGCGGCGCGACGGGGCGGAGGATGCGTCATCTGCGCCCGTTTCTTGCTTCAGCAATCCTGGCGTTCCCTGGACTTGGGAGATTCCGACATTTCCCTCCGAAAGTATAGCGAAAGTCCCTGCTCGCCAGGCGCATGGCGGAGGGCCGGATGAGCGTCGCCACCGCCGCGCCGGCCCGGGCCGCTGCTGCCCGCCCGCAATGGTGGCTCGGGCTGATGCTGCTCGCGCTGCATGCGTCGCTCGCGTGGGGAATCGCCGACTGGTGGTCGCGGGCGCTTCTCCTGGCGCATTTCGGGCTGTTCCTCTTGTGGCAGCCGGTGTGGCGGGGCGAAGCCGACATCGAGTCGCGCTACGTATTCCTGGTGGTCATCGTCGGCTTCCTGCTCGCGATCTGGAACAACTGGTGGCTGATGGCGGTGTGGCTGGCAGTGCTGTTCGGCCTGATCGGCGGCTCCGTGCCCGGCATCGCTCAACAGCGGCAACGCACGGTGTCGATGCTCGCCGCCCTTTATCTGCTGTCGATGCTGTTGATGTGGGTGGTGCCCCACCTGTTCGCCGACCAGACGCTGGAAGAGGCGGCCGCCTTGATTGCACAGCAAGGGGTGGCGGCGTTACCCACGCTGCTGCAGTCGCACCCCTCCCTGCTGCCGGTGTTGCTGGTGCAATACGGGCTGCCGATATTGCCCGTGGCGATCCTGCTGACGCAGGTGGAAGCGAGCCGCAGCGCGGCGCCGCTGGCCGTCGACCTGTTCTATAGCGTCGTCCTGTTCCTGCTGGTCACCGCGCTGGTCCTGGGCAGCTTCGTCGTCAGGCAGGTCAGTCACGGCAACTACCCCCTCGCTCTGGCGCAGACGCTGTTTGCCATAGCGGTGGTGCTGATGGCGCTGTCCTGGCTGTGGAATCCCCGCGGCGGCTTCGCCGGCCTCGGCCACATCATGTCCCAGTATCTTCTGAGCCTCGGATTGCCGTTCGAGCGCTGGGTGCAGCGCCTCGCGGAGTTCGCGGAGCAGGAGACCCAGCCGCAGCGCTTTCTCGCGCTCTCGCTCGAGCACATCCTCGACCTGCCCTGGGTGACGGGACTCCGATGGGAGACGCGCCTCGGCCACGGCGAATACGGCGTCAAATCGGGTTATTCCGCGGAGTTCTCCTTTCAGGACCTGCGGCTGAGGATTTACACGCGCTGGGCGCTGGCGCCTGCGGTACTGCTGCACCTGAAGCTCCTCACGCAGATGGTCGGCCATTTCTACGAGGCCAAGCGCCGCGAGCAGGTCCAGCGCCAGAGCGCCTACACGCAGGCGATCTACGAGACCGGCGCGCGGCTCACGCACGACGTCAAGAACCTGCTGCAGTCGCTGCGCTCGCTGTGCGCGGCGGTGGACGGCAGCAGCCCCCAGCAGGCGCAGGGATTGCAGGCGCTCATGCAGCGGCAACTGCCACAGATCACCCAGCGCCTGAACGCGACGCTCGACAAACTGCGCACGCCGCAACAACAGGCGGATGCGACGCGCGTGGACGCCGCCCTGTGGTGGGAAGGGCTCATCCAGCGCCATACCGGGCGCAATGTCCACTTCCACATGGACGGACCGCCCCGGGAGCTCAAGCTGCCGGTGGAACTGTTCGACAGCGTCGCCGACAACCTGATCGAGAACGCAGTCAATAAATCGGCCGATGGGACGGGATTGCAGATTCGGGTGACGCTCTCGGCGGCGCGCGGGGGCACGCTGACGGTCTGCGACAACGGCGCTGCGATCGCAAAGAGCACCGAGAGCCAGTTGTTCCAGGCGCCGGTGCACTCGCAGAGCGGGCTCGGCGTGGGGCTCTACCATTCCGCGAGACAGGCCGCGCAGCTCGGTTACCGCCTCACGCTCGCCGCGAACCGGCCCGGAACGGTGTGCTTCGTGCTGACGCGGGAGGGAGAGGACACCTAGGGCAGCTTGCCGGCCGCGACCATGCGGTTGAAAAGCGGGTATTTGCCGAGCCAGGTGACGACGTCGTCGAATTCGCCGGCGGTGGAACCTGCTGGAGTGATGGTGCGGCTCGTGTAGGTGCTGCCGCCGCCGGCGGCGTAATTGTCCTGCTCGTCCAAGCTGGTCGATCCCGGCAACTGCGTATTGGTTTGCGCATTCATTCCCCCGAACCCGTTCTTGCCGTGCGATAGGATCACCGCCACCGCGCCATCCGGATTGGCGGCCGTGAGCAAGGCGCCGCCGCTGGTGGTGACCCCTAGGTTTGTTGCGGTGGTCAGATTGAAGATGGCAGCGGGCGAGCGCTGCGCATAGGAGCCGTGGACCCGGTAGCGGAAACGACGGCCCCAGGGGTCGGAGGTGCCGAGACCGAGCGTCACCCACGGCAGGTTGCCTGATTGACTGGTGGTGTAACAAATCCCGGTCCCGGTGTTGAAATCCTCAACGCCATCGTTGGCCGTGTCGTTTGCCGTGCCGGCGCCACCCGAAGTCCGGTCAGGGCACGGCAGGTATCCCTTGGCGACGGCGTGGCCCGCCAGCGCCTCCTTGATGTCTTCCAGCATCTTCTGCGTTTCGCTCACCTGGCGCTGCTCGACCTGAGTGGTGAGCGGCACCAGAATGCTGCCCAGCAGCAGCGTAATGATGAAGACCGCGATCGCGATCTCGACCAGCGTGAAGCCGGACGCGCGGGCACGGTCAGGGAATCGTGAGTATACGGTCACGGGTGTATGCCGTTGAAGCAGGGGTGACATAAACGTCGTCCGCGAAGTCCTGATTTGCCGGGTCTTCGAAGTAGTACTGCCAGTAGGTCGAGTCACCCATCGACACGGGGGCTCGCGGCGGGGCGCCCAACAGCGGCCCGGGCATCAATATAACGACCTGCTTGCCCGCAACCCCGTCCACGGTCAACGTCGAACTGACGCACGTGGTGCACGGATCGCCGGTTACGGGCGAGCCGAGGAAATTGAGTCCGGCCGAGTAGTAAACGACCGCGTGCCAGTTGTTGTTGAGAAGCCAGACCGGCATGGTCGGTAGCGCACCCGCCCCGCACGGATTGGTGCCCCAGTCATAGGGTCCGGCGATGTTGATTGGAATGCGTCCACGGTTGCGTTCCGAGCCGGGATTGGGCGGATGGGCATCGCTCTCGCCGTCACTCAGGTCGGCCCAGGGATAGCAGCCAGTCGTTCCCCCGAAATTCGTGCAGCAGGGGGTACGCAACTTGTAGTCCTCCAGGATCTTCCGTAACGCGCGGGCGACCCGAATCTCGACCACGGGGATCATGTCGGCCGTCGTGATCGCCATGATCTTGTCGTTAAAGGTATCCGACCTCGGCGCCGAAATGAAGGGCCCATTGGTCGTGGCATTGTTCACGGTGGCGGCGATTTCAAGGTAGTTCGCCGGATTGCATATTGGCGTCGAAGAAGCCGGTGGTAGGCATACATGGTTGTCGCAATCAGGGGCAGGGCAACTGCGAACCTGTCCGCCATTCGTCGCGCCGGGCGAAAATATGATGGCTACCGCTTCAGTGGTGACCACCGTCGCAGTGGTGTCGCGATAGATGATCATGTTGCCCCTGGTATCACTGTTGATGGGGTTCATGTTCACATTCCAGATACGAAACGGTCCCGCTATCGCATACCAAAGCGTTTCACCAGCGTCGTCTTTGGGCTTGGGAATACCGAGCGTCTTCCACGGCACGCGTCCGATCGCTCCCGCCGCGCAATTGCCGTCTTCAAAGCCGTCGTTGTTCATGTCGGGGCAGGGCAGTTCGCCGGGGCGGGCATTGGAGCCGTGGAGGGTCGGGTCGCGCTGCACCGACCAGCCGATCAACGCGCGCTTGACTTCGGCAAACGCCGCTGCCGTCTCCCGGTCGCGCCGGAGCGCAATGGTGGTGGTATCGACCATGCCGTAGACGAGCAGGGCAGTCGCCATCCCGACCAGCATCACGACCAGTAGCGCCGCCTGCCCGCGCTGGGAGCCGCGGCGCGCACGGCAGGCGCGGCGTGAGCCCATGGGCACCGCGGTCACGGTTTCGCCGGAGGCCCGGGGGGGGGCGCAAGGGGCCGGGCGCTTGCCGTTTCCACGAGCGCGCGCGAGATGGCGTCCTCCAGGCGCTGGGCCTCTCGTTCCTCGCGCTCCCGCCGGGCGGCGGTACTATCCGCCGCGGCTTTGGCAGCCCCGGCTTTTGCTGCCGGCTTCGCGGCTGACCTGGATTCGGGTTTGGGGGCTTCAAGCCTGCGTGAAGAACCTTCCTCGACTGCGCCGGACAGCAGCTCGACGCTCTGCCCGGGCTTGAGGGTGACCCTGCGGCCGGACTGGGGTACTTGCAGCGTGACGCTGCCATCGGGCCGCACCCGTCCCACGATGGCGGCGGCGCCCGCCGAATCCCTCTCGTGCACCGGCTGGCTGTTGATCCAGACTGTGGTCTTGCCGTCGCTCCGGCGCAGCACGCCGCCGTAGGTAATGGTTTGTGGGACGGGCGCGGCTTCCTCGGGCTTCTCGGTGGCGAGCGCGCTCCGCGCCCGCTGGCTGCGCGCGACGTCCAGCGACGCCCGCTGCGCGGGAGTGAAAAAAAGCCGGCCGAGCCGCTCCTGGGCCGGCGCCGGCGCGGGCATTGCCGCCGCGGCCAGCGTGCAGCACAGGACGAGGCCTATTCTCCAGTCACGAGTCATGGGACGCCGGTTCACGGTTTTCTCTGCTCTCCGCCCGCGCCAACCTTGACGGTGATCCACGACAGGTCGCATTCCGCATTGACGTTCGGCTGGTAGCGGATCACGCCGCCGGTGTCGATGCGCCGCAACTGGCACTCGTCGACGGTAAAGATTCCGGTCCCCTGGCCCGCGAGCGAATCGAAAAACCGGGCGAGATCCCCCTCGTGCAACAGGCGGAACCGGACCCGCATGACCGATTGGTTGAGCGCGAGCGGTCCCGGACTGAATTCGGAGGCGAACGCATAAGGCCTTTGAACCGTAATCTGGTAATCCACCCCGAACAGGTCTGTCTGCTGGTTGGCGAGCCGCAGCCCGTCGAGCCAGTTGATGCGTTGCTCCTCGCCGACGAATCCGTTGCGCTCCAGCTGGCGGAAGCTGTCGATATAGCGCACGATGATGTCTTTTTCCTCGCCCGATTTCTGCAACCGGGTCCGCGCGTCCTTGAGCTGGACCTGCTGTTGCGCGAGTTGCTGGCGCGCCGCGATCATCAGGCGGCCGGAATAGTAAACGGCGAGCGCGCCGAGCAGCGCCACGGCCGCGAGCGCAAGCAGCGGATTTCGCAGCGCCTGGAGGTCGGCCTGGTTCATCGGGTGGCCTTGAGCACGAGCAGCAGCCTGAAATCCGCCGTGCCGCCCTGCTCCGGATTATCGAGCGTGTTGCCCGAAAGGGACAGCGCGGGATTCACGTTGAGCGGCAATTTCACCACCCGCACCTCGGATACTTCGGGCTCGTCGCGCAGCCGGTCGGCGAAACCGTTGATGGTGTCGATGGCGTTGCGGTAATCGCCGCGGAATGGCCGGACCTCGCCGGCGATCAACGCGCTTTCCTTGCGTTGCCCGGCCGATCCCGGCCCGGCAGGCGCCCGCTCGGCCGGTGCGATTTCGCGGGAACCCGAGCCTTCGACACGAATCTCCGAGACGTCGAACTTCCAGCCGAACTCCCTGATGACGATGGTGGGGCTGGTGCCGAGCGCGCGCCCAAGCAGCGCCATCACTTTTTGCGGCGAGTGGGCCGACGCCCGCAGCCGCTGCGCGATCTCGACCGTCTTTTTCAGGTTTTCGGCCGAGGTCGGTGCCCGCGGAAACTGGCGCGTGATCTCGTTGTACTGGCCGCGCAGCAGATCGGTCTGGCGTCCGGCGTCTGCCGAGTCCCACCCCAGCTTTACCGTGTTGTAAAGATTGGCGCCGGTCCAGACGAGGGCGGCGGCCGCCAACGCGCCGCACCCCGCATAAATGGCGCGTCGCGCCTGAAAGCGCTTGTAGCCCACCATCGCGTTCGCCGGCGCGAGGTTGCTTTGCGGCGACTTCAGCCCGAGCAGATGGAGGTAGATCGCGTAGGGCGAGGCATTGAGCAGCGTTTCGTCGATACCGAGCCGGCTCGAGAGTTCGCCGCGACCGACGCGCACGCAATCGAGGCTCGGGTTATCGCGTGCGATTCCCGCCGCCTCGTCCTGGAGCTCATCCGCGCGGTCGATCAGCAGCACCGTCAGATGCTCGTCGAGCGTCATCGTGCGCAGCGCGTGCAGGTACAGCCGCGTGTTGGATATCTCTTCGGTGAAGTAACGGGCGCGATTCTCCAGCCTGCCGCTTTCCCCGCGCGTCAACCGGCTCAGCCGGAACTGGCGGTCGCGAAGGTAGGTGAGCCGCAGGCCGGTGGCATGCTGTGCCACCAGCAGCAGGTTGGCGGCTTTTACGTCAAGCTTCTCGAGCAGACCCGTGCTGACCATCGGCAACAGGTAAATCCCGGCCAACGGCAGCCCGCGCGCAGCCACGGCCTGCTGCCAGTCCGTGATCAGGTCGGAATTGGTGAGCGCCGAGAAGAGATAGCGGTCGTCGCGCCGCTTGCCGGTGTCGCGGCCGAGCAGCGTCGCGGCCATGTAGGGCGTGTTGCGGTAATGCTGCCTCAGCTTGCGGGCGACCATGTCCGTGCGGTCGCTGCCGAACGCGTGCGGCAGGGTCTCGAAGCGGTATTCCTCCTCGACGGCATCCACCATGATGTGGGCGGGAAGGTCGGGCAGCCGGGCGAGGTACTCCTTGAAGTCCGCCTGGCCGCCCTCGTCATGGGCGAAGGTCAGGCATTCGCCGATCTTGCCGCTGCGCCAGTGGGCGGTGGTCACCACCGGGGCCGAGATGCCGATGAGAAGCTTGTCCGCCATTCAAGTCCTGTCAGGGTCGAATCGCAAATGGTAAATGGTCGTGTGGCCCACGCAGTGGAATACCGTCACGGACCATATTTTACGCTCATGATTCAATGCGTTAGAACTTAATCTTGCCCAAAATATCATACACCGGTCCGAGTACGGCCCACACGACGAAGCCGAGCAATCCCCCGAGAATGACGGTCAGCGCCGGCCCCAGCGCCTTTTGGGCCTTGTCCACCGATTCCTTGACGTCGCGGTTGTAGAAGTAGGTGATGTTCATGAGCGCGGTGTCCAGCGCACCGGTGTTCTCGCCCACCCGCAGCATGCGAATGACCAGCGGTGGGAAGACCCCCAGATTCTTAAAGGTCTCGCTCAGACTTTCCCCCGCGGTGATCTGCTGGCCAGCCCGCACGAGGCCGTCCGATATGACCCGGTTGTTCACGACGTCCTCGCTGGTCTTGATGGAATCCAGCACGGTGATGCCCGAACGGTAGAGGAGCGCGAAGACGTTCGCGAAGCGCGACAGGATGATCTTGAGCAGGGTCGGCCCGATCAGCGGCAGGCGCAGCTTCGCATAGTCCCACATGTATGCGGCCCGCGGGCTGCGCTGCACCGCCGTAGCAAGGGCGACGAACACCACCACCGGGAGCCCGAAAACAACGTACCAATATTTCGTCATGAATTCCGATACCGCGATGAGCACCAGGGTCTGCGTGGGAAGGGCGAGGCCCATGGTCTTGAACAGCTGCGCGATCTGCGGCACCAGGAAGATCAGGAGCGCAGTCAGCACGCCGAGCACGACGACGAGCGTAATCAACGGCAGGATCAACAGCCGGCGGGTCTGGGAAATGAGCTCGTCCAGCCACCTGAGGTTGTCCGCCAGGTTCCTGAACACTTCGGGCAGCTGGCCGGACTGCTCGCCCGCCCGGACCAGGCTGACGAACACGTTGTCGAAGACCGCCGGATGGTTGGCCATACACTGCGAAAGCACCTTGCCGCCCTCCATGTCCTCGGTCATCGCGGTCAGCACGTCGCGGAAGCGCGGGTTGTCGATCGATTCGCGCATGTCGCGCAGGCCGTCGAGGATCGGAATGCCGGAGCGCGCCATCTGCTCCATGTCGAAGCAGAAGTTGATGAGATCCTGGCGCGTGATCTTGCCGCCGGCGAAAATGCGGGTCTGGCGCTCGACCTGCCGGTAGGTGATGAGGTCGAGCCCCATGCGCCGCAAGCGCAGCTCGAGGTCGACCTCGTTGACGGCTTCGAGCGCCCCGCGCGCCGGCCGGCCGGTCTTGTCGATTGCCTTGTATTCGTAGGATGGCACGCTAGCGGTAGCGCCCGGTGAGATCGATCTCGCGGGCCACCTCGGCGAGGCTGGTCGTGCCGTCCATCGCTCGCTGCAGCCCTTCGTCCGAAAGCGAGCGAAAACCCTTGGCCATGGCCGCCGCGCGCAGCTCCTTGGCCGTGGCGCGGCGCGCCACCAGCTCGTCGAGGTCGCTGTCCATCACCAGCAGCTCCATGATTGCGCTGCGGCCCTTGTAGCCCTTGTTGTCGCATTGCTTGCAGCCTACCGGGCGGTGCAGGAACGAAACCTTGTCCCCCCCGGGCCCGAGCAGCTGGCGCTCCTCGCGGGACGGCGCGTAGGCTTCCTTGCAGTGGGTGCACAGCACGCGCACCAGGCGCTGCGCGATCACCCCGATGATATTGCCGGCCATGATGTCCGGCTGAATGCCGATGTCGAGCAGGCGCGGGAAGGCGCCGAGCGACGAGTTCGTGTGCAGGGTGGTGAACACCTGGTGGCCGGTCATGGCGGCGCGGAACGCCATCTCGGCGGTCTCCTTGTCGCGCACCTCGCCCACCAGAATGATGTCCGGATCCTGGCGCATGATCGAGCGGATGCCGTCTGCAAAATCCATCCGCGCGACCTCGCCCACTGAAGTCTGCCGCATCAGCGTTAGCGGGTACTCGACGGGGTCCTCCAGCGTCATGATGTTGACCGTCTCGTCGTTCACCTGCGCCAGCAGCGAATAAAGCGTCGTGGTCTTGCCGCTGCCCGTAGGACCGGTGACGATGAGAATGCCTTCGGGGCGCGCCAGCATGAGGTTGATCTTTTCCGTCACCGGCTTGGACAGCCGCATGCGGTCGAGGCTGATGATCGATTTTTCGCGGTCGAGCACGCGCAGCACGATGTTCTCGCCGTAGATCGTCGGCTGGGTGGACACCCGGAAATCAATCGGCCGGCCGTTCAACGTGAGCGACAGCCGTCCGTCCTGCGGCGCGCGCGTTTCCGCGATGTTCATCGCGCTCACCACTTTCACGCGCACCGTGATCCCCGGCAGGTAGGTCTTGTGCAGGCTTCTCACGGTTTCCAGCACGCCGTCGATGCGGTAGCGGATCCGCAGGAAGGCATATTCGGGCTCGAAGTGGATGTCGGAGGCGCCGCGCTTGACTGCGTCCACCAGCAGCGCGTTGACGAGCCGCACCATCGGCTGGGTGTACTCGTCTCCGCCGCCCGCCGCCTGCAGGCTCTCGTAGTCGATCTCCCCGGTCTCGATCTCCTTCAGGATGCCGTCGACCGAGAGCTCGTAGCCGTAGAAATGGTCGGTATAGTCCTCGAGCTGCGCCTCGCTCGCGAGCTGGGTCTTGATCTCGATCTGCGGGCCCAGCATCGCGCGCAGCTGGTCCATCGCCACCACGTTGAAGATCTCGGTGGTGGCGACCGTCAGCACCTGATCCGCGGGATCGTAGGCGATCGGCAGCACGCGGTTGCGCCGCGCGAAATCCTGCGAAACGAGCTTGAGCGCCTCCGGGTCGGCGACGACCTGCGCCAGGTCGATCGCCTCCTGGCCGATGGTGCGCGCCATGATGTCGCGGATGGCGCTTTCCGTGACGAAGCCGAGCCGCACCAGCAGGCGGCCGATGGGAATGTTGTTGTGGCGCTGCTCGGCGAGGACGATCGAGAGCTGGTCGGTGGTGATCAGCCCTTGCTGCACCAGCAACTCGCCGAGGCGGAGTTTTTTGCGCTGTTCGGCCATGATGCGGAACGGCCCGTGTCGCCGAGCGGGCTATTCTACCTGCGCGACGAGCTTGCCGATGCGCTCCTGGGCCTGTGCAAGGTTGAAATTTGCGCGGCCCCTGACGGCCGCAAGCTGCATCGCGCGCTGGTAGTAGCCGAGCGCGAGCTTGGGCTGGCTCACGTGCTCGAGCCCGACCGCGAGGTTGTAGGCGTAATCGGGATTGGCCGGCTCGAGATGATGTGCCTGGAAATAGGCGTGCTGTGCCGCCGCCCAGTGCGATTGGTCCGCGTAGAGATTGCCCAGTGTGAAGTAGAGATGGGCGGAGGGCTCGCGCGCGATGAGCTGCCTGAGTCGTGATTCCGCGGCGACGGGGTCGGCGCGACCGAGCAGCGCGATCAGCCCGCTCTGCGCCAGGGCATTTCGAGGTTCAAGCTCCAGCACGTGCAGGTAACGGCGCGTGGCTTCCTCGCTGTTGCCCTGTCGCACCGCGATCGCCGCGAGCCCGAGCAGGGCATCGATGTTCTTCGGCTCGGCGCCGAGCACGTCCTGGTAGAGGCGCTGCGCCTGCTCGAGCTGCCCCGATTGCAGCGCGGCATACGCCTGGGGAAGCATCGGATGCAGGACCGGCTCGGCGTCACCCGGGCTGACCACGATCGTGCTGCGCGACGCCGGTTCCTCAGGTACGGCGGGTGCGGCCGCCGGCTTTCGGCGCCGGGCCGGGGCTGCCGCCGCGGATTCCGCAGCGGCTTCCTTCAGCAGGGGACCAGCAGGCAGCGCGCCGGCGGGGGCCACGGGCGCCTGGACCAGCGGCGTGACCGGACCCTTGGCGGGCGCAAGCGGCGAGCGCTCGATGAAGAGCCCCGGATGGGCGATCTGCAGGTAGACGTAGGTTCCGAAGCCGAGCGCGAACAGGCCGGCGATCGTTCCCAGTACCGGCAGCGGGTGCGTGCGCACGTAAGCGCCCACTCCACCCCTGGCGGGCCGGCTGGAGGCACTCGCTTGCATGACGGTGCTGGCGTGCGCCTGCTCGCGGGCGGGCGCGGCGGCGGCGGCAACCGGGCGCGGCGGCGCAGCGTCTGCCCTGGTCCCTGCGGATGCCGCGGGCGATTCCGCCGCCATGGGCTCGAGCGTGAGCTCCTTGGAGGCCGGAGCCGGCGCCGCGGCGGATTCGGCCGCAACGGGCTCGACGCGCGCATCCATCCGGTCCTTGGCGGCCTTTTCCAAGGCCTTCATCAAGAGGCTCATTGCGCGGCGCTGGTCTTTGCTGGAGGGGGTTCCGGTTGCGGCAGGAAGCGCTGGAAGAACTTGAGCTCGTCGCTCTCGAGCGACGGGTTGGCGACGACGATCGGGCGCAGGAAGATCATCAGTTCCGACTTGGATACGCGCTCGTCACGGAAGCGCAACAGCTCGCCCGCCGCTGAAAGCTCGTCCGCACCCGGTATTTGCTGCCGATTGCGCAGCGCCGCGTCCTGCATGAGCCCGCCAAGGACGACCGTCTGGCCGCTTCCAACCTGCAGCACCGACTCCATTTCCCTCACCTGTACCTGAGGAACCGGGTTGTTGATCCTCGGAATATTGCAGTTTGCCACGCCTATGCCGCACGGATTTGCCAGCGCCGGATTCGGGTCATTGACGAAATTCGCTTCCGGGTTCAAGCGCGTCACCGTCGGCCGGACGGTCAGGGAAACCCGTCCGTCGTCGTTGATCTGCGGTGTCACGCTCATCACCACGCCGACCGCGACTGTCTTCGCGGTGGTCGTGAACGTTGCCAGCGTGCTTCCTTGCACCCCCTGGGAGGTCGACGAGCTGACCTCGAAATACACGATGTTGTCCACCACCTTGAGCAGCGCGGTCTGGTTGTTGAGCGCCATCAGCTTGGGGCTCGACAGCACCCGCGTGTTGCCGAATTCCTGCAAAAGCTTCACGGTCGCGCTGATGTTGCCGACCGTGGTCGCCGGGTTGAGATAGCCGATCTGGAAGAAATTGGTCCCGGCCTGGGTGAGACCGGTGCCGAAACCGCCGAGCGTGCTCTGGATGAGGCTCGGCCCGCCGGTGACCGGCAGCCGGCTCCAGTCGACGCCCCCCTGATACTTCTCGCTCAACACGATCTCTACGATGGTGGCTTCGATCAGCACCTGGCGCTGCACGGCGTTGATGATGCTGTCGATGTGTTGCTGAATCAGCTGTTGTTGCTTTTCGGTCGCGTTGACGGTCACCGTGCCGGAAATCGCGTTCACCACCACGTCGTCGGGGAGCAGGGAAGCCTGCTGCTGGGCGCCGCCGGACGAGGAAACCACCGAGGACGCAAGGGAGGGAGCGCCCTGCCCGGCGCGGCTCGCCGCCTCCATCTGCTTGACGCGCATCTCCTGCTCTTGCTTGATCAGCGCGAGGCGCTCGCCCTTGGCCTCGGCGGTCAGGCTTTGGAGCCGGGTGGAATTGAGGATGGAGCGGATGTTGTCGCGCAACTGGTCCCAGAAATCGTTCTTGGAAACGGTTCGCACCACCGTGTTGGACCCGCTGCTGGCACCCGCGCCGGCGGCACCGCCAGCCGCGCCCGCGCCCCCGACCACGCTCAGTTCGCCCGAGACGCCGATGGTCGAGCTGGTTTCGCGCGCCATGTTCACGTAGTTGACGCGGTAGGTCTTGACATAGGGGGTGTCGGGCGACACCACGATCGTGTTGCCCTCCGTCCGGTAGCGCATGTTGGCCTGCTTGCTGACGCGCTCGAGGATCGCCGGCAGGGTCTCGTTGATGGCATTCAAGCTGACGAGCCCGCTGATGCCCGCATGCACGTCGATGTTCTGCCTGGTGTCGCGCGCGAGCGCGACCAGCAGGTCCTTGACCGGAACCTCGCTGACCACCACGCTGTAGGTCTGCACTTTGGCCGCCGGTTTGGGCGGAGGCACGAGATCGCTGACGCGGGCGGGCGGCGGGATGGCCCTGTCGGGCGCGGCCTGCGCCGCGGCCGGGGGCTTGGAAATGTGCCCCTCGGAGGGCGGAACATAGGGCTTGATGTTGTAGCAGCCGGCGACGGTCACGACCACCGCCAGCGCGAACACGCGATCGGCGCACGCGGGCAGGAGACGCGCCACTCTTCCGGCACGTGGTGAAGCAGTTGTCGGATCCATCGCGTCTCCCTGGTCGAAGCCCACTTACCCCCTCACCGATCCGACGACGCTGAACTCAAGACGCCTGCTTACGCTTGAGCTCGTCCCGGATGCCCTCCACCGTGCGCAAGAACGGCCGGTTGACCTTGAGGCCCTCCGGTAGCTTATCTAGCACATCCTGTGCCGAGCGGCGGTCGCTGAACGTGCCGTAAAGCACCGTCAGCAACGGGCGCCCGTTTGCCACGGTACGATACACAAAAAGCTTATTCATTTCAATGGATTTGGCCAAGTCATTGAGGTGCAGCTTTAGCTGTGTTGCGTCGACTGTCCCAAGCAGCTGAATGATGTACAGATCGCCGGCCTCCGTCGCGAGCCACTTTTCCGTCGCCGCCAGCCGGGATTCGAGCACGTCAGGCTCCGCTCGTGCTGTGATATCGGTCACGGCTGCCCGTTCGGCGGTTGACGCCTCACCCCCACGCCGGTCGGTCGGAGGAGGGGATGGAGCCGCGGCTGCTGCCGACCGTGCCCCTGAGGGTGTGCTGACAGGTATTTTCTTTGTAGATTCAATGCGTTGAGTAACATCAAACGGCGGCGGACTCGGTAGCACATCGCTGCGGGCGGCGGGACCGCTCACGGGTGCTGCGACGCCAGCGGCAATGGGCGGACGGGTGGGCCGCTCGATGCCCGGCCCGAGGACCAGGTAACCCCCGATGCCGAGTAATGCGCCAGCAGCAAACACCGCGGCTCCCCACAGCAAGCGCGGACGGGATTGCGGGCCAGGTTCCTGGCTGAACTCACTGTCCCGCACGGCCACCTCAACGTGCCTGGGACGAATGGTGTGCGTGTTCTCCGCGAATGCCGCGAGCAGGGCCTTGTCGGCGATCAGGTTGACGCGTCGGGTCAAACCGAGAGAGGCGCGCGCAACCTGCTTCACCACGACATCCGCGAACAGGTCGGGCCCGCGGTAGCCCGCCGTCCGCAGGCGGAACATCAGGTATTCGCGAATCTCGCCCGCGCCGAGCGGATCGAGACGAAAACTGTGGGTGACGCGTTCGCGCAGCGGCCGCAGCTGGGGCTGGCGCATCGTTTCGTCGAGCTCGGGCTGGCCGAACAGCACGATCTGCAGCAGCTTGTCATTGCGCGTTTCGAGATTGGACAGCAGCCGGATTTCCTCCAGGGTGGCGAGCGGCATGCTCTGCGATTCCTCGACGAATATCACGACGCGCTTGCCCTCGGCATGGCGCTTGAGCAGGAAATCGTGGAGCGCCTGCATGATTTCGAGGCGCGGCGCGCTGCGGGCCACCGGGAGCTGGAGCTCGATGGCGATGGTGTGCAGAATTTCCTCGGGCGAAACGCTCGGGTTGGCGATGTACACGGTCACGACGTGCGGCGGCAGCCGCGTCGGCAGCATGTGGCACAGCATGGTCTTGCCGCTGCCGACCTCGCCGGTGACCTTGATGATGCCCTCGCCGTGCGTGACGGCGTAGATCAGCGCCTCGAGTATCGGCCCGCGATTGCCGCCGGTGAAGAAGAATTCGGTGTTCGGGGTGATCTTGAACGGCGCCTGGCTCAGTCCGAAATGGCTGTAGTACATCGTTATTCCCCCGGGCTGCGCGCATCGAGGCCGCGCCGCGCCGTCTTGGCTGCTATGGACTCTTGGCGGCCGGTCGTGGCGCCTTCGCCGCGTCCTCCGGCTCGCCGTAGCTCTGCATCCTGCTGTAGAGGGTGGTGCGATGGATGCCGAGCATCTTCGCGGCCTGCGTCAGGTTGCCCTGCGTGATCATCAGCGCCGCCTCGATGTAGCCGCGCTCCCACTGGGCGAGCGTATTGTCGAGGCTGAAGTTCTTGTGCAGCTGCAGGTGGCGCTTGGCCGCGTCCAGCACCACCTTGAAGTCCTGGCCGACCGCCAGGCCCGGCAATTCGACTTCGAGATTCTCAAGGTCGAGCTCCGGCTGCAGCTCGACCGTCGTAACGCGCCGGCCCGCGTACTTGGTCGTGAGGCGGATCACGATGTTGCGCAGCTCCCGCGCATTGCCCGGAAAGCCGTAATCGAGCCAGGCCTTCAGCGCATCGGCGTCGAGTTCGAACGGATTCACGTGTGCCTGGCGCGCGTAGAACTCGCGGTAGTGATCGAGGAGGACCCGCTTGTCCTCTCCCAGGTCGCGCAGCGCAGGCACGCCGATGGTGAACACCGACAAGCGGTGGTAGAGATCGGCCCGAAACCGGCCGGCGCGGATTTCCTGCCGCATGTCGCGATTGGTGGCGGCGATGACCCGCGCATTCGAAACGCGGCTCTGGGTCTCGCCGACCCGCTGATACTCGCCGTTTTCCAGGACCCGCAGGAGCTTCGCCTGAAGCTCGAGCGGAAGCTCCCCGATCTCGTCGAGAAACAGGGTCGAGTCCTTGGCGTCCTCGAAATAGCCCGAGCGCGCACTGGTCGCGCCGGTGAACGACCCCTTGGCGTAGCCGAACAGCGTGGGTTCCACCAGATTCGGCGAGATCGCGGCGCAGTTGAGCGCGAGGAACGGGTGGGCAGCGCGCTGGCTCGTGCGGTGCAGGGCGGTCGCGACGAGCTCCTTGCCGCTGCCGGATTCGCCCTCGATCAGCACCGGGAAGGGTGCGTTCGCGAACTGCACGATCTGCTGGCGCAGCTTTTCGATGAGGAGATGCTTGCCCAGCAGCCCGCCTTCCACGGGCTCCCCGAGCTCGGCCTCGCGCACCTCCAGGGCGCGCATGAGCAGCGTCTTGAGTGCGTCCGGCTCGCAGGGCTTGGCGACGAACTCGATCGCGCCGAGCGTGCGCGCGTGGCGGGCATTCGTCTCGTCGTTCTGGCCCGACAGCACCACGATCTTGATCCCGGGGGAATAGGCGATCAGCTCGCTGATCAACCGGAATCCCTCGTCGGGCCGGTGCGGCGTGGGCGGCAGCCCGAGATCGATCAGCGCGAGCTGCGGCGCGTTGTCCAGCTGGCGCAGCAGGCTTTTAACGCGCTGGCGCGAGTCCGCGACGTACACCGTGAAGTCGCGGCTCAGGACGAAGTTGAGCGTGTCCGTGATCAGCGGATCGTCGTCGACGATCAGCAGTTCGGGCTTGGCGGGCTCAGCTTGCTTTGGCTGCGACACCAAGTCAGTCAGTCCTCTCCTGGGCGTTGAATGCCGGTCTTCGTGCGCGGGCGCCCGTCAGGTTAATCCAGCGTACCATGTTTTGCATGGTTGCAATTGTATAACAAAGGTTTATTACGGCCGGCCGCGGCCGGCTTACTCCGCGATGGAGGCGAGAAAGGCCGGTTCCAGGCTCGACGTGCCGGTGCGACCGATCAGCTCCTCCGGGCTGCCGGCGAAGCGCAGCCGGCCGGCATGCATCACTGCGAGGCGGTCGCACAGGTCGGCGACATCCGCCAGCGTGTGGGAGGTGAAGAAAATGGTCCGTCCGGAGCGCCGCAACGCGCTGAGCTCGCGCTTCAGCAACGCCCGGGCCCGGGGATCGAGCCCGCCGGTCGGCTCGTCGAGCACGAAGAGATCCTTGCCGGAGAGCAGGCAGGCGGCGAGGCCCAGCTTCTGCGTCATGCCCTTGGAATAGGCCCGCGCGGGGCGATCGAGCGCGGACGGTTCCAGGCCGAGAGCGTCGAAAACGCGCGCGACCTCGGCATCGTCAAAGCGCGCGCGGTAGAGACCGAGCATGTACTGGAGGAAGTCGCGCCCGGTCAGATAGAACGGCGGATTGAAGCGCTCCGGCAGGTACGCGATCCGTGCGCGCGCCGAGGTCGTCGTGTGCGGGACGTTGAAAATCTCGATCGCGCCGCCGTCGGTGTCGCAGAAATCGAGCAGGCACTTGATCAGCGTGGTCTTGCCCGCGCCATTGACGCCGACCAGCGCGAAAAACTCCCCGCGGCGCACCTCCAGCGACAGCCCGCTCACGACCGGCTCGCCGGCGTAGCGCTTCTCGACCCGCGCAAATCGCAACGCAAACTCGCTCATAGCGAGTGACTAAATTATCCCAAAGGCGGAGATGTCACAACTCGCTCGCACGGGTGGGAGATGCCGGGCGCGCGTCATGAATCATGGTTCGAATTGCGGGTCTAAATTCGATTGTTGTGCTGTGAGGGGTAGTTTAGAATCTACGACCCTTGGCGCCCGCGGCCCTTCCGATGGAAAATCTCGTTGCAATCAAGGACGTCAGCTTTGCGTACGACGTTCGCCCGGTGCTGAAGGGCATCAACATGACCATGCCGCGCGGCAAGGTCGTGGCGATCATGGGGCTATCGGGATGCGGGAAGACCACGCTGCTGCGCATGATCGGCGGCGCGTTGCGGCCCGGTGCCGGAACGGTTACGGTTGCCGGCCGTGTCATGAACCAACTCGACCAGGAAGACCTCTACCGGATGCGGCGCAAGATGGGGATGCTCTACCAGTTCGGCGCCCTGTTCACCGACATCACCGTGTTCGAGAACGTAGCGTTCCAGATCCGCGAGCATACCGATCTGCCGGAGGCCATGATCCAGGACCTCGTGCTCATGAAATTGAACGCCGTGGGACTGCGCGGCGCGCAGCACCTGATGCCTTCCGAGCTCTCGGGCGGGATGGCGCGTCGCGTGGCGCTCGCCCGCGCGATCGCGCTCGACCCCATGCTCATGATGTACGACGAGCCGTTCACCGGGCTCGACCCGATCTCGATGGGCGTCATCAGCAACCTGGTGCGGCGGCTGAACGACGCGTTGGGGGCGACCTCGATCGTGGTCACGCACGACGTGCAGGAATCGCTCAAGATCGTCGACTTCGTCTATTTCATGTCGGATGGAGTCGTCGTGGCTCAGGGCACGCCGGACGAGATCCGCAACTCCGACGCGCCGTTCGTCCACCAGTTCGTCTGGGGCGAGATGGACGGGCCCATGCCATTTCACTATCCGGGCGCGCCGTATCGCGCGGACCTCGAGCTGGAGGCTGCCCGTGGCTGAGCATGTTCGGAAGGGCCTGCGCATCGTCGGCCACCGGGTCATCAACGGGATCTGGCGGCTCGGCTTCGCGACCCGCTTCTTCGTGTTCACGCTCGCGCGTTCGGCTACCAGCTTCCGCCGCTTCCGCGGCCTGACGTTCCGGGAGATCTACTTCGCGGGGGTGCTCTCGCTCATCATCATCAGCGTATCCGGCCTGTTCGTGGGCATGGTGCTGGCATTGCAGGGCTACGAGACGCTTCAGAAGTACGGCTCCTCGGAAGCGGTCGGCACGCTGGTGGCGCTCTCGCTTACCCGCGAGCTCGGCCCGGTGGTGTCGGCATTGTTATTCGCAAGCCGGGCCGGCTCGGCGATGACCGCGGAGATCGGACTGATGAAAGCCACCGAGCAGATTTCCGCCATGGAGATGATGGCGGTGGATCCGATCGCGCGCGTGATCGGGCCGCGTTTCTGGGGCGGGGTGATCTCGATGCCGCTGCTGGCCGCGATGTTCAGCGCCGTGGGCGTGTTCGGCGGCTACCTGATCGCCGTGGTTGTCATCGGCGTGGACGAAGGCGCGTTCTGGTCCCAGATGCAGAGCGCGGTGGATTTCCGGCAGGATATCGTGAACGGAGTCATCAAGAGCGTCGTGTTCGGCGTGGCGATCACCGCGATCGCATTGTTTGAAGGGTATGACGCGCCGCCGACCGCCGAGGGCGTGTCGGGAGCCACGACCCGCACGGTCGTCACTTCTTCGCTTGCCATACTGGGGCTCGACTTCGTCCTAACCGCTTTCATGTTCAAAGGGATATAGCCATGGATCGGACGCTCCTCGACCTGTGGGTGGGCATCTTCGTCGCCAGCGGGATCGCGGCACTTTTCGTGCTTGCCTTGAAGGTGGGCAATGCCAGCACGACGTTCAATACCGGCGCCACCTACAGCATCGTCGCCGAGTTCGACAACATCGGCGGCCTCAAGGTGCGCGCGCCGGTGAAGAGCTCGGGTGTCGTGGTGGGGCGGGTTGACGACATCCAGTTCGACGGCAAGAAGTTCACCGCCCGCGTGACCTTGAATATCGACAAGCGCTATGAATTTCCGAAGGACACCTCGGTCTCCATTCTGACCTCGGGCCTGCTCGGGGAGCAGTATGTCGGTCTCGATGCGGGCGGGGACAGCGCCATGCTCAAGGAAGGCGATACCGTGAAGCTGACGCAGTCCGCGGTGGTCCTGGAGAAGCTGATCGGCCAGTTTCTCTACAACAAAGCGGCTGAAGGCGGGTCAAAGTAATGTTAAAGCCGGACGCGTTGCGCCGGTTTGACTCCGCGCGAGCGACGAGCGGCGCGGCAATGGGAGACACGATGACCAAGAGCCTGTTGATCGGATGGATGGCGATTTTCTATGCGGCGGCGCTGCCGGCGGGAGCGCAGGGCATGACGCCGCCGGATGCGCTGGCGAAGAGCGTAACGGACGAGGTGCTGGCCGTGCTGCGCGCGGACAAGGACATCCAGTCCGGCAATCAGAAGAAGGTGGTAGACCTGGTCGAGACCAAGGTGCTGCCGCATTTCAATTTCGTCCGCATGACGCAGCTCGCCGTGGGCAGGCACTGGCGCGAGGCAAGCGCCGAGCAGCGGAAATTGCTGGTGAACGAGTTCCGGACGCTGCTGGTGCAGACCTACGCGGCGACACTGGCGGCGTACCGCGACCAGAGCATCGAGTATCGGCCGCTGCGCATGCAGCCCGAGGACACGGACGTCGTCGTGAAATCGCTGATCAACCAGTCCGGCGGCAGGCCTGTCAGCGTCGATTACAAGATGCAGAAGAGCGACGCGGGCTGGAAGGTGTATGACGTCGTGGTGGGGGACCTGAGCCTGGTGCAGAGCTATCGCGGCAGTTTCAACAGCGAGGTGCAGAAGGGCGGTATCGACGGGCTGGTCAAGGCGCTCACCGAGAAGAACAAGCAGCTCGTCTCCCGGCAATGATCGATTGCGACGGGGAGCGCTGTAGCCTGCAGGGACCGGTTACCGCGGACAACGTGGTTGCGCTGCTGGCGCAAGGCGCGCAGCGATTCACGGGGCCGAGCGTGACGGTCGACCTCTCCGGCGTCACGGAGGTGGACTCCTCGGCGCTGAGCCTGTTGCTCGAATGGAGGCGTGAGGCGGTCCGCAACGGCCGGGAGATCCGCTTTCGCAATCTGCCCGTCAGCTTGAAAAGCCTTGCCGAGCTCTATGGCGTCACCGAGCTGGTCGGTGAGGCGTAAGCGGTGAGCCGCGAGGTGCATTCCCCTTCCCCTCCTGTCCCATGGGAGGCGGCGAAGCCGGGGGATTTTCCAATCGCCTCGCACGACCGTTTCGCGGCTCGCGCATCGATGATTCCGGCCATCCAGCTCGACGGGGTTTCGAAGCACTACGACGGCATACGGGCGCTCGACGGTGTCAGCCTGACGATCGGGCAGGGCGAGTTTTTCGGCCTGCTCGGCCCGAACGGGGCGGGCAAGACCACGCTCATCAACATCCTGGCCGGCCTCGTGCTCGCCTCGAGCGGCTCGGCGCGGGTACTGGGCCACGACGTGGTCGCCGACTACCGCGCGGCGCGGCGCGCTCTGGGCGTGGTGCCGCAGGAACTGGTGTTCGACCCCTTCCTGACGGTGCGCGAGGCGCTCGATTTCCAGTCCGGCTACTTCGGCCTGCGCAACAACCGCGACTGGATCGAGGAGGTGATGCACCACCTGGACCTGGCCGAGCGGGCGTCCACCAACATGCGCGCGCTCTCGGGCGGGATGAAGCGGCGCGTGCTGGTTGCCCTGGCACTGGTGCACAAGCCGCCGGTCATCGTGCTCGATGAGCCGACCGCCGGGGTGGATGTGGAGCTGCGGCAGGCCCTGTGGCAATTCGTCCGCAGGCTCAACCACGACGGGCACACCATAGTCCTCACCACCCATTACCTGGAGGAGGCGGAAGCATTGTGCAGCCGCATCGCAATGCTCAAGCACGGACGTATCGTGGCCCTCGACACCACGCAGAACCTGCTGCGCCTGCATTTGGGATGCTACCTGGAGTTGAGGCTGCAGCCGGATCGCCTTCCGGAATCGCTCGCCGCGCTCGTCACGCTGCGCCGCGAGGGCGGTTATCGCCTCGGATTGCGCGATTACGCCGAGGTCGAGCGCGTGATCGCCGAGTTGCGTTCCGCCGGGATCTCGATTCAGGAACTGGAAGTGCTGCAACCGGACCTGGAGGAGATATTCGTCCAGATCATGCGCAAGTCTTGATATCGTGGCGAGTGATGGGTGATAAGTGACGAGTCTTGATCAGAACGCAGCGCCCGGCAGGCTGCCCGCCATTCCTCACTCGTCACCCGTCACCGGGTTCTGGACGCTGTATCGCAAGGAGTGGCTGCGGTTCTGGAGGGTGAGCGTGCAGACCATCCTCGCGCCCATCCTGACCGCGCTGCTGTTCCTGGTCGTTTTCGCCTATTCACTGCGCGGGCGTGTCGACGTCTTTCCCGGCGTGGACTATGCCGCGTTCCTGGTGCCGGGGCTGGCGATGATGTCGGTGCTGCAGAACGCTTTCGCCAACAGCTCCTCCAGCCTGATGCAGTCGAAAATGACCGGCAATATCGTCTTCGTGCTGCTGCCGCCGCTGTCGCACCAGGAGTTCTTCGGCGCCTATCTGCTCGCGGCGGTCGCCCGCGGCATGGTGGTGGGCGCGGGCGTCCTCGTCGCCACGGTGTGGTTCGTGGACCTGAAGCTCGTATACCCGTTGTGGGCGGCCGCGTTTGCGCTGGGGGGCAGCGGCGTGATGGGGGCGCTCGGCATCGTCGCCGGCATCCATTCGGAGAAGGTGGACGAGCTGGCCGCGTTCCAGAACTTCATCATCCTGCCGCTGACCTTCCTCTCCGGCGTGTTCTACTCGATCCACTCCCTGCCGCCGGTCTGGCAGGCGGCATCGCACTTGAATCCGATCTTCTACATGGTGGACGGGTTCCGCTACGGCTTCTTCGGGGCGAGCGACGTCTCGCCCTGGCTCTCGCTGGCGATTGTCGGCACCAGTTTGTTCGCCTTATCATTTTTCAACCTGTGGCTGCTGCGCTCCGGCTACAAGCTCAGGCACTGACTTTGAGAAGCGTGATTCGTGAGTGGTGATTCGTGATTCGAACTCCCGTCTTGCCGGGCACACTGATGAAACACCCATGATCGATCCTGACGAAATCCGGCGCTGGATCCAGGAAGGGCTCGCCTGCGAGCACGTGGCGGTGCAGGGCGACGGGCATCATTTCGAGGCGGTGATCGTCAGTCCCGCGTTCCGCGGCCGCACGCGCGTGCAGCAGCACCAGCAGGTGTACGCGGCGCTTGGCACGCGCATGGGCGGGGAAATCCACGCGCTCTCGATGCAGACTTTCACGCCCGAAGACTGGGCCGCCAGGAGCCGGTAGCCAGCATGGACCGGCTCGTCATCGAGGGCGGGGTGCCGCTTGCGGGTGAAATCGCGGTGTCCGGCGCCAAGAACGCGACGCTGCCGATACTCACCGCCGCGCTGCTCACGACCGAGCCGCTGACCGTCTCCAACGTGCCGCATCTGCGCGACGTGACCACCACGCTCAACCTGCTCGCGCAGATGGGCGTTGCGGTCTCGATCGACGAGAAGCTCGGCGTGGAGCTGACTGCCGCGCGTATTGCGGAGCCGGTGGCCCCCTACGAGCTGGTGAAGACCATGCGCGCCTCGGTGCTGGTGCTGGGGCCGCTCACCGCGCGCTGCGGGGAGGCGCGCGTGTCGCTGCCCGGCGGCTGCGCCATCGGACTGCGGCCGGTGGATCAGCACTTGAAGGGCCTGCAGGCGATGGGCGCCGAGGTCGCGATCGAGCAGGGTTACATTTCGGTGCGCGCGAAACGCCTGAGGGGCGCGCGCATCTGCATGGACCTCGTCACCGTTACCGGCACCGAGAACATCATGATGGCGGCAACCCTTGCGGGCGGCACGACCGTGATCGAGAACGCGGCGCGCGAGCCGGAGGTGGTGGACCTCGCCAACTGCCTGAATGTCATGGGTGCGCGCGTGCGGGGAGCGGGCAGCGACGTCATCACGATCGAGGGCGTTGACCGTCTGCACGGTGCGCGCTACCGGGTGATGCCCGACCGGATCGAGTCCGGCACCTATCTCGCGGCGGCCGCGGCCACCGGAGGCAGCATCCGGCTGACCGGGGCGCGGCCCGACATCCTGGACGCCGTGGTGGAGAAACTGCGCGAAGCCGGCGCCCATATCACCACCGGCCCGGACTGGATCGCCCTGGAGACCAACGGCGCGCTGAGCGCAGTCAACGTGCGCACAGCGCCGTATCCCGCCTTCCCCACCGACATGCAGGCGCAGTTCCTGGCGCTCGACAGCATCGCGCGCGGCACCGCGCGCGTGACGGAGACGGTCTTCGAGAACCGCTTCATGCACGTGCAGGAGCTGAAGCGCCTCGGCGCCGAAATCGAGGTCGACGGCAATACCGCGGTGGTGAAGGGCGTGGCGCATCTCGACGGCGCCACCGTGATGGCGACGGACCTGCGCGCTTCGGCGAGCCTGGTGCTTGCCGGATTGATCGCACGCGGCGTCACCACGGTGGAGCGCGTCTACCACCTCGACCGCGGCTACGAGCGAATCGAGGAAAAACTCTCGAAGCTCGGCGCGCGCATCAGGCGCGTGCGCTGAGAATCTCGACGCAAAGGCGCAAAGGCGCAAAGGAAAACAAACCTTATCCGTGCCTTGGTCCTGATGACGTTGGCGCTGTTGGCGGTTCATGCTGATTTTCCTCTGCGTTCCCGGCGGTGAGAGTTGCGGTAAAATGCTGTTTTTTCAGGAATTGCCGTGATCACGATCGCCCTGTCCAAGGGCCGCATCTATGACGAAACCGCGCCGTTGTTGAGGCGCGCGGGCGTCGTCGCGCGCGACGATCCGGAGCAATCGCGGAAATTGATCCTGCGCACCAATCGAGCCGACGTGCGGCTACTCATCGTGCGCGCGTCCGACGTGCCGACTTACGTGCAGTACGGCGCAGCCGACCTCGGCGTGGCCGGCCGGGACGTGCTGGACGAGAACGGCGGGCAGGGGCTCTACCAGCCGCTGGACCTCGGTATTGCCCGCTGCCGCATGGTGGTGGCGGCCCCGGCCGGATTCGACTACCGGCGCGCGGTGCGCCAGGGCGCGCGGCTGCGCGTCGCGACCAAGTACGTGCAGACCGCGCGTGAGCATTTCGCCCTGAAAGGCGTGCACGTCGATCTGATCAAGCTCTACGGTTCGATGGAGCTGGCGCCGCTGACCGGCCTGGCAGACGCCATCGTCGATCTCGTGGACACCGGCCGGACGCTGCGCGCCAACCGCCTGAAGGTGGTGGAGGAAATCGCCCCGGTCAGCGCGCGCCTGATCGTCAATCAGGCGGCGCTGAAGTTGAAGCGCGCCGCGATCCAGCCGCTGCTCGAGGCGTTTGCGCGGGCGGCGCGATGATCCAGATCCGGCGCCTCGCCTCGACGCAGCCCGATTTCGAGGCTCGCCTCGCAGAGCTGCTCGCCTACGAGTCGGTTCAGGACCCGACGGTGGAGGCTACGGTCGCGGCCATCCTCGCCGACGTGAGAGCACGCGGCGACGCCGCGGTGCTCGAGTACACGCGGCGGTTCGATCGCGCTTCGGCGGACTCGGCCGCCGCGCTCGAGGTGCCGCGCGCGGAGCTCAGGCGGGCCCGTGCCCGGGTTCCGGCAGCGAGCCGGATCGCGCTCGAGACGGCGGCGCGGCGCGTGCGCGCCTATCACCGGAAGCAGCTGGCGGCCTCATGGCGCTATCGCGAACGGGCCGGCATCGTGCTGGGCCAGCGCGTAACCGCGCTCGATCGTGTCGGTATTTACGTGCCGGGCGGAAAGGCGTCGTATCCGTCGTCGGTCATCATGAACGCGGTGCCCGCTCGGGTGGCCGGCGTGCGCGAGGTCATCATGGCGGCGCCGGCGCCTGACGGCGAGCGCAATGATCTCGTGCTCGCGGCAGCCGCGATCTGCGGCGTGGACCGCGTCTTCTGCGTGGGAGGCGCGCAAGCGATCGCCGCGCTCGCCTACGGCACCGCGACGATTCCCGCGGTGGACAAGATCGTGGGCCCCGGCAATGTCTATGTCGCGGCCGCCAAGCGGCGCGTGTTTGGCGTCGTCGGCATCGACATAATCGCGGGGCCGTCGGAGGTGGTCGTGGTGTGTGACGGCAGCACGGATGCCGACTGGGTGGCGATGGATCTTTTCGCCCAGGCCGAGCACGACGAGCTGGCGCAGGCGATACTCATCACCCCCGATGCCAGGTTCATCGAGGCGGTCGCCGCCAGCATGACCCGCCAACTCGCCGCGTTGCCGCGGAGCGAGGTGATCGCGGCCGCGCTATCCAGGCGCGGCGCGCTCATACGCGTGCGCAACCTCGACGAGGCGTGCCGTCTGGTGAATCGCATCGCCCCGGAGCATCTTGAGCTGTCCGTCCGGGACCCGGACAAACTGTTGCCGAAGGTCCGCCACGCTGGCGCGATCTTTCTTGGGCCCTACAGCTCGGAGGCGCTCGGGGACTACTGCGCGGGCCCGAACCACGTGCTGCCCACTTCGCGCACCGCGCGCTTCTCCTCGCCGCTCGGTGTCTACGATTTCCAGAAGCGCTCCAGCGTGATCCGCGTCTCGCGCGAAGCCGCGCACGGGCTGGGCGCGGTCGCCGCGACGCTCGCGCGCGGCGAGGGGCTCGTCGCGCACGCGAAGTCGGCCGAATACCGTATGAAGCGGAATAAGAGCTAGACGCAAAGGCGCAAAGACGCAAAGAATTCCAATGGGACAGCAGGAGTTTCTGTTCATATCGAGATTCCTTTGCGCCGTGGCGTCTTTGCGTCAAGAATTTCCACATGCCGAAGACACCTGAAGAGATTATTCGCGACGAGATCCTCGCGCTGAAGCCGTACCTCGTACCGGACGCGACCGGCATGGTGAAGCTCGATGCCATGGAGAATCCGTACCCGCTGCCTCCGGAGCTGCGCGGCCGCATCGCGCGGCTCGTCGAGCACGCCGCGTTGAACCGCTACCCGGATCCGTCCGCACCCGCGCTCAAGGAGCGGCTGCGCCGGGCCTTCGGCGTGCCCGAGGGCATCGAAGTGCTGCTGGGCAACGGGTCCGACGAGCTGATTCAGGTGCTCGCGCTGGCGGGTGCGCGGCCCGGCGCGGCTGTGCTCGGGGTGGAGCCTTCATTCGTGATGTTTCGAAGAATCGCGACGTACGCGGGAGCGCGCTACGTCGGCATGGATTTGCGCGAGGATTTTTCGCTCGACATCGAGCGGCTGTTGAGCGAAATTGAACGGCAGGCGCCGGCCCTGATCTTCATCGCCTACCCCAACAATCCGACCGGCAACCTGTTCGACGCCGGAATGATCGAGCGGGTCATCGAGGCGGCACCGGGCCTGGTCGTGATCGACGAGGCGTACCACGGATTCGCCGGGCAGAGCTTCCTGCCCCGCCTTGCCGGCTACCCGAACCTGCTGGTGATGCGCACTCTGTCGAAGCTGGGGCTCGCCGGCCTCCGGCTGGGCGTCTTGTTGGGCGCGCCGCGCTGGATCCGGCAGCTCGACAAGCTGCGTTTGCCCTATAATGTGAGCACGCTCACGCAGCTCATCGCGGCCGTGGTGCTCGAGTACGGCTCGGTGTTGACAGAACAGGCCACGGCGATCAAGCTTGAGCGGGGTCGCCTCCTCGCCGAGTTGCGGCGGGTGCCGGGTGTGACGACGTATCCGAGCGACGCCAACTTCATACTGTTCAGAGTCAGCCACGCGGAGCGCGCTTTCGACGGACTGAAACGACGCGGAGTACTGATCAAGAGTCTCCACGGTTCTCATCGCCTGCTCGCGGACTGCCTGCGGGTGACGGTCGGCACGCCGGATGAGAACACCGCCTTTCTCACCGCATTGACGCAAACCCTCGACGATTGAACTCCACGCCCGTCTCGCGCGCGGCGCGCCCGCCCCGCTGTCAGCACGGCCATGCGTAAAGCCGAAGTCACCCGCAACACGAACGAGACCCGCATCGGCGTCAAGCTGAACGTCGACGGCTCCGGACGCGCGAGCATTGCGACCGGGGTGCCGTTTCTCGACCACATGCTCGAGCAGGTCGCCCGCCACGGCGTGTTCGACCTCGAGGTGTCGGCGGACGGCGACCTGAAGATCGACGCGCACCACACCGTGGAGGACGTGGGCATCACGCTCGGGCAGGCATTTGCCAAGGCGATCGGCGACAAGAAAGGCGTGCGGCGCTACGGGCACGCCTATGTGCCGCTCGACGAGGCACTGTCGCGGGCGGTGGTGGATCTCTCCGGGCGGCCCGGCCTCGAGTACCACATCGATTTCGCGCGCGCGCGGATCGGTGAGTTCGACGTCGACCTGGTGCATGAGTTCTTCCAGGGCTTCGTCAATCACGCGCAGGTGACGCTGCATGTGGACAACCTCAAGGGCACGAACGCCCACCACCAGGCGGAAACGGCGTTCAAGGCATTCGCGCGGGCGCTGCGCATGGCGCTCGAGCCCGATGCGCGCGTGATGGACGTGCCTTCCACCAAAGGCAGTCTGTAGTCTCAAGTCTAAGGTCCAAGGTTTAAAGTCAAAGCGCCGCTGCTATTCGCATCAATCCTTAAACCCGAAACTTTAGACTTCAGACCGTTATTTCATGAGTGACGTCGCCGTCGTCGACTACGGAATGGGCAACCTGCGCTCGGTCGCGAATGCGATCGAGCATGTCGCGCCCGGGCTCTCGGTCGAAGTGACGAGCGATGCGCGGCAGGTGATGCGCGCGGCGCGCGTGGTCTTTCCGGGCCAGGGCGCGATGCCGGAATGCATGCGCGAGCTGGACGCGCGCGGGCTGCGCGAGGCGGTGCTGGAGGCCGCGGGCGCGAAGCCGTTCCTCGGCATCTGCATCGGCCTGCAAATGCTGTTCGAGGCCAGCGAGGAGGGCGATACGCCCGGGCTCGCCCTGCTCCCGGGTCGTGTGCGGCGCTTTCCGGCGGCAAGCATGGTGGACAGCCGCGGCGTCCGCCTCAAGGTGCCGCACATGGGATGGAACGAGGTGCGGCAGACGGTCGAGCATCCCTTGTGGCGGGGGGTCGCTCAGGGCAGCCGCTTCTATTTCGTGCATAGTTATTTCCCGGTGCCCGGCGACCGCGAGCTGACCGCCGGCGAGACCGTTTACGGCGTGCCGTTCACGTGCGCGGCCGCGCGCGGCAACGTCTTTGCCGTGCAGTTCCACCCGGAAAAAAGCGCCGAGGCCGGCCTGAGACTGCTTGCCAATTTCGTGGAATGGCAGCCCGCGGCGCTGCGCACCACGCGGCGTGCCGCGGCATCGCCGGCCGCGTGACGTCATGCTCCTCATTCCCGCGATCGATCTGAAGGACGGCAAGTGCGTGCGCCTGAAGCAGGGCGCGATGGACAAGTCCACCGTCTTCTCCGACGATCCGGCGGCGATGGCCGAGCGCTGGCTCAAGCTCGGCGCGCGCCGGCTGCACGTCATCGACCTGAACGGCGCCGCCGCCGGCCGCCCCAAGAACGAGCCGGCGATCAAGGCGATCGCGTCCGCGGTGGGCGACAAGCTGCCGATACAGCTGGGCGGGGGCATACGCGATCTCGACACGGTCGAGCAGCTGCTCGATTCCGGCGCCAGTTACGTCATCATCGGCACCGCGGCGGTGAAGACGCCGGGATTTCTGCACGACGCGTGCACGGCTTTTCCCGGGCGCGTGCTGGTTGCGCTCGACGCGAAGGATGGCAAGGTGGCGGTCGACGGCTGGTCGAAGATGACCGGACACGAGGTGCTCGATCTCGCCCGGAAGTTCCAGGATTACGGCGTGGAGGCCATCATCTACACCGACATCGGGCGCGACGGGATGCTGACTGGCGTCAATATCGCCGCCACCGTGGCGCTGGCCAAGGCGCTCACGGTGCCGGTGATCGCGAGCGGCGGTATCACCAGCCTGGAGGACATCAAGTCCCTCTGCGCAGTCGAGCACGAAGGCATCACCGGCGCCATCACCGGACGCGCCATCTACGAGGGCAGGCTGGATTTCGCGAAAGCCCAGAAGCTGGCCGACGAGCTCTCGAAGAAACGCGAGGGTAATGAGTAATGGGTAACGGGCAGTAGCGGTTTGCTTCCGGTCTGTCACCCATCACCCATCACTCATTACTCATCACTCCGGATGGGCCTGGCCAAGCGCATCATCCCCTGCCTCGACGTCACGGCGGGGCGCGTGGTGAAGGGGGTCAATTTCGTCGGGCTGCGCGACGCCGGCGATCCGGTGGAAATCGCGCGGCGTTATGACGAGCAAGGCGCGGACGAGCTCACGTTTCTCGATATCACCGCCTCGAGCGACGGGCGCGACCTGATCGTGAGCGTGGTCGAGGCGGTCGCGGCCCAGGTCTTCATCCCCCTGACCGTGGGCGGCGGCGTGCGCTCGGTGGAGGACGTGCGGCGGCTGCTTAACGCGGGCGCCGACAAGGTGAGCATCAACACCGCAGCGGTGCAGAGGCCGCAACTGGTCGAAGAGGCCGCCGGGCGCTACGGCTCGCAGTGCATCGTGGTGGCGGTGGACGCAAAGCGCGCGGCGGGCGCGGGTGCGCCGCGGTGGGAGGTTTTCACGCACGGCGGCCGCACGGCGACCGGGCTCGACGCGCTGGAATGGGGCCGCCGCATGGAAGCGGCCGGCGCCGGCGAAATCCTGCTCACCAGCATGGACCGCGACGGCACGCGCAGCGGCTTCGATCTCGAGCTTACCCGCGCGTTTTCCGATGCGCTCGCGATCCCGGTGATTGCGAGCGGCGGGGTCGGCAACCTGGATCATCTCGCCGAGGGCATCCTGCAGGGCCGCGCCGACGCCGTGCTCGCCGCGAGCGTGTTTCACTACGGCGAGTACACCGTGCGCCAGGCCAAGGAGCATATGGCGCGGCGGGGAATCGAGGTCAGAATCTAGTTTCAGGTTTAAAGTTTAAGGTCTAAAGTTGCATACTATGCGGCTAACGCGATGTATACCTTAAACTTGAAACTTTAGACCTGAGACCCGCAATTCGTGAACGACGACTGGCTCGACAAGGTCAACTGGGCGCACGACGGGCTGGTGCCGGCGGTGGCGCAGGAAACCGGCAGCGGCAAGGTCCTCACGGTGGCGTGGATGAATCGCGAGGCGCTCGGCAAGACGGTCGCGACCGGGGAAGCCCATTACTGGTCACGCTCGCGCGGAAAACTGTGGCGCAAGGGCGAAACCTCCGGCCATGTCCAGAAGGTGAGGGCCATCCGCCTCGACTGCGACGAGGACGTGATCCTGCTGGAAGTGGAACAGAACGGCGGCATCGCCTGTCATACCGGTCGTCACAGCTGCTTTTTCCGGCGGCTCGACGGCGGGAAGTGGGTGGTGACCGAGCCCGTGCTCAAGGATCCCCGGGACATTTACCAGCGATGATCGACGCCAATCTTCTTCACCGGCTGGGAAAAGTGATCGCAGAGCGCAAGCGGGACGACCCGTCCACGTCCTACGTGGCGAGCCTGTTCGCGAAGGGCCAGGACGCGATCCTGAAGAAGATCGCCGAGGAGGCCGCCGAGACGGTGCTTGCCGCCAAGGGCGGTGATAAACTGCAGGTCGTGCGCGAAACCGCCGATCTGTGGTTCCACAGCATGGTGCTGCTGGCGTGGCATGGCCTCGCACCCGAAGACGTGCTCGCCGAATTGCGGCGCCGCGAAGGCATTTCCGGAATTGAGGAGAAGAAGTCCCGCGGGTGACCGGGACTTCTGGAGGAAAAGGACGATGGGCTCGTTGAGCATCTGGCACTGGCTGATCGTGCTGCTGGTGGTGGTGCTGATCTTCGGCACCAAGAAGCTGCGCAATATCGGCACCGACCTGGGTGGCGCGGTAAAGGGCTTCAAGGATGGCATGAAGTCGGAGGACGACAAGTCCGCGCAGGCCAAGGCGGAACTTCCCGCTTCCACCGGCGAAACCATCGAGGGCCAGGCCAAGAAGGAAACGCCCAAGACGTGAGGCGGGGGGCGTGAGGCGCGCCGAAACGACGACTCCCGGTCCCGGGTTTACGCCTCAGTCCTCACCCCTCTCTCCCCCGATGTTTGATATCGGTTTCTCGGAGCTGCTCCTCATCGCGGTCGTGGCGCTGATCGTGATCGGCCCCGAGCGCCTGCCCAAGGTCGCACGCACGTTGGGGCACCTGTTCGGCCGCATGCAGCGCTACGTCAACGACGTCAAGGCCGACATCTCCCGCGAGATGGAGCTCGACGAGCTGAGGAAGATGCAGTCGAGCATGGAAGACGCGGCCCGCTCCTTCCAGAGTTCCGTCAACCAGGGCGTCGGCGAGGCCGAGCGCGAGATGGACCGGCTGGCGCAGGATACGCAGTCGGCGGCGGACGCCTACGCCGAAGCCCCGGCCCCGG
>Ga0214471_10000511_pt1 | contig 33059 bp, 35 predicted proteins | sample RVTome_5_FD_207665 | JGI IMG/M metagenome (GOLD analysis project Ga0214471, IMG submission 207665) | Soil microbial communities from uranium-contaminated site in the Upper Colorado River Basin, Wyoming, United States - RVT142D155 | ecosystem: Environmental > Terrestrial > Soil > Contaminated >... | reverse complement strand
CTTGTTGAAGGCGAAGGCCAGGATCGCAGCAGCAGTCGAGCGCCCGATGCCCGGCAGCGCGCAGACGGCATCGAGATCGCGCGGAAATTTTCCGCCGTGCTCGGCGACCACGATCTGCGCCGCGCGGTGCAGATTGCGCGCCCGGGCGTAGTAGCCGAGGCCGGTCCAGTGATGCAGGACCGTGTCGATCGGTGCGCGCGCCAGCCGGCCGACGTCGGGGAAGCGCCGCATGAAGCGCGTATAGTAAGGTATCACCGTGCCCACCTGGGTCTGCTGGAGCATGATCTCCGACACCCAGATGGCATAAGGGTCGCGGCCGCGCTGCCACGGCAGGTCCTTGCGGCCGTGGCGGTCGTACCATTTGAGCAGGGCTTCGCTGAAGCGGTCGGTCATCGATGTGCTGCGGTCACGGTAGCGGCCGGCAGCCGGGTGACGGCGGTGCCGGTGGCGCGCGCGGCCATCGCTAGCGGCCCCTGAGCAGGTCGAGGTCGAAGCCTTTCTCGCGCAGCTTCTCCTTGAGTTCCTCCTTGACCTGCCCTTTCTTCTCTTCGACCGCCTGCCTGCCTTCGCACTTCAAGCGGTCCTCGATGTCGAGCGAGTAGCCGATGTCGCTGAACGGCCCCTTGAGCTTCAACGGGTAGTAGGCGCAGGGCTTGCCGGCGTCGGCGTTCTTGACCACCTTCAGCCGGAGGTCGAGCGCCTCGTTCACGAGGTCGGCGCTGCCCTGTCCCTGGGCCTGCCAATTGGGTGTGCGCAGCAACAGGTCGCTGGTTCGCGCGACCCCGTTCTGAATCGGCGCCGTGGCGGACAGGACTTCGAACGCGGTCTGCTCCGTCTTCCGGGGCTTGCTGCGCGGTTCCTTGCCGCGTGCCGCGCGAAACATCTCCTCGAGCCGTTCCGCCTGCCCGATGATGTCAGCCCCCTCGATGGTGCCGTTGCGCAGCGCGAACGCGGCGCTGCCGTTCAGCGTGCGGACGATCTGTTTTGCGTCGAGCCCGCGCGCCGTGACCTTGATCGCCACGTCGCCGGTGCCGGTATAGTTCTCGAACACCTCCATGTCCTTCAGCATCGGTCCGATACTCACGCCCTTCAGGTTCTCGTCCAGGCTCAGCGCCAGGTCCTTGCCGCGCGCGTCGATGCCGATCGCGCCCTGGTAGCTGCCGCCGTAGAGCTTGGCGGTGCTGGGCTTGAGCTCGATGACGCCGCCCTGGGCGCGCAGCCGGGTGGCGACGTCGGTCGAACGGAGGCCGCTGGCCTTGAGCTTCTCGATGCGCAGCTTGCCGTCGACGTCGAGATCGCGCAGCAGCGTGAACGGAATCACCACCGGCTGCGGCGCGGCCTGGGCGGCCCCGCCCTGGGCGGCCTTCCGTTCGGCCGGCGCCGGCGGCATGTAGCGGTCGAGGTCGAGCTCGCCGGCGGCGAGGTCGAAGCGGTAGGCCGGCTTGTCGAGATTCCGGATGGCGAGGCTGCCGGCGATGCGCGTGCCGTCCAGGCTCAAGGCGAAGTCCTTCAGCTCGACGTTCTGCGTCGAGGCAGTGAACGCGGTGTTGACGCCGACCCGGGTGAGCGCGGCGCCGTCGGCGGTTTCTACCTTGGTGCCGAGGCGGGCGAGCGCCGCCTTGGCGTCGAACGGCGCAACCTCGAGCTTGCCGGCGAAACTCGGCGCATCGATGATCTTCGTGCCGGACAGGTCGGTGAGCCTGGCGGTCATGCCGAGCGCGGCGAGAGTGAGCCGCGGCACGCTCAGGGTCTGCGCCTCCAGGTCGAAGGCGAGCCGGGTATCGAGGCTCACCGGCGTGCGCAGCGGCGGCGATCCGGATTCGAGCTCGAAGCCGACGCGCAGATCGACCGGCTCGCCGCCGGCGAGCGCGCCGCTGGTGATCTCCAGATTGTGGACGACGTAACGGGTGCCGGCCTGGCGGTCGTGCCAGCTGAGCTGGCCGTCGCGCACGGCGATGCCGCCGACGGCGAAGGCGCCGATGCCGGTACCCGGCGCGGCCGGCGCGGCCGGCTTGTCCGGCGCCGCCGGCTTGCCGCCCAGGTCCGCCCAATTGCTGCGGCCGGCCCGGTCCTTGGCGAGATTGAGGCGCAGGCCGTCGAGCTGGATGCGGTCCACCACGATGTCGCCGCGCAACAGCGGCAGCAGCTTGACCTTGACGCCGGCCGCCTGGACGCGCGCGAACGGCTCGCCGCCGAAGCCCGGCGCGTTCGCCAGGCTGACCTCGCCGATGTCGGCGCCGATCCAGGGGAAGAACGACAGCGAGATGTCGCCCGTCAGTGTCAGCTCGCGGCCGGTGGCGTCCCGCACCGCCTTGGCGATCTCGGGCTTGTAGCGGTTCGGGTCGAAGCTGAGCGTCAGTATGACAGCGGCGAGGATGAACAGGCCGACGACGGCGGCCAGCGCGATGGCGGTGATTTTGAGAGCTTTTCTCACGGCGCGGTCTCCGGGCTGGGCGGTCGTCGAGGCGGCGAAGGGATGGAGCGGGTGATGGGAATCGAACCCACGTCTAAAGCTTGGGAAGCTTTCGTTCTACCATTGAACTACACCCGCGAGACGGCGGTTTCGCGAATCCCCCGCCGGCGATACAATAGCACAACGATTTTCCCGTTGTCAGCGTAGGGGCCCCGTGGGCCGCACGAGGCGGGCCGCATGGTATGAAAATCCTCTTGAACGGGCAGGAAAAGGCCCTGAAATCCCCGCTGACCGTGGCCGCGCTGCTCGTCGAGCTGGGGCTGGCCGACAAGCGCGTCGCGGTCGAGGTCAACCGCGAGATCGTGCCGCGCAGCCGGCACGGCGAAGTCGCGTTGCAGGACAATGACCGCGTGGAAGTCGTGGTCGCGATAGGAGGTGGATGATGGCAGTGCCGGTTTCCAAGATGAACACCGCGCCCGGATCGCAGGATCGGCTGGTGGTCGCCGGGCGCGAGTACGGTTCGCGGCTGCTGGTCGGCACCGGCAAGTACAAGGACCTGGACGAGACCCGCCGCGCGGTCGAGGCGAGCGGCGCCGAGATCGTCACCGTGGCGATCCGCCGCACCAACATCGGCCAGAACCCGAACGAGCCGAACCTGCTCGACGCGCTGCCGCCCGACCGCTACACGCTGCTGCCCAACACCGCCGGCTGCTACACGGCCGACGACGCGATCCGCACCTGCCGGCTGGCGCGCGAGCTGCTCGACGGTCACGACCTGGTGAAGCTCGAGGTGCTGGGCGACGAGAAGACCCTGTTCCCGGACATCGCCCAGACCCTGGGCGCCGCCGAGGTGCTGATCCGGGACGGCTTCAAGGTCATGGTCTACACCAACGACGATCCGATCGTCGCCCGTCGCTTCGAGGACATGGGTTGTGTCGCGGTGATGCCGCTGGCCGCGCCGATCGGCTCGGGGCTCGGCATCCGCAATCCCTACAACATCCGCATCATCGTCGAGAACGCCAAGGTGCCGATCCTGGTCGACGCCGGCGTCGGCACCGCCTCGGACGCGGCCATCGCCATGGAGCTCGGCTGCGACGGCGTGCTCATGAATACCGCCATCGCCGCCGCCCAGGATCCCGTGCTGATGGCCTCGGCGATGAAAAAGGCGGTCGAGGCCGGCCGCGAGGCCTACCTCGCCGGCCGCATGCCGCGCAAGCTCTACGCGTCGGCGTCGTCGCCGCTGGACGGGGCGTTTTTCTGATCGCGGCAATCCGGCGCAAAGACGCAAGGAAAACCGAATTGCTGTAGGCGGGGCTTCCAGCCCCGCTTTCCTCGGGATGGCACGGCGGGGCTGGAAGCCCCGCCTACAGCGGCAAATATTTATCCGTGCCTTTGCGTTGGGATTCTCATGAGCTCGCCAGACGCCAAGCCCCACCGACCGGTGCGCAGCTTCGTGCGCCGCGAGGGCCGCATGACGCCGGCGCAGCGCCGCGCGCTGGAGGAATTCTGGCCGCGCTACGGCGTGCCGTCCGGTGAGCACGCGCTGGATTTCGCGGCGCTGTTCGGGCGGCGCACGGAACCCGTCCTCGAGATCGGCTTCGGCAACGGCGACGCGCTGCTGGCGATGGCCGGCGCCCATCCCGAGCGCGACTTCCTCGGCATCGAGGTGCACCGCCCCGGTGTCGGCCGGCTGCTGATGGGTCTGGCCGAACGCGGGCTCGCCAACGTGCGCGTGATGTGCGACGACGCCAAGCAGGTGCTGGAGCGGCAGATCCCGGACGATTCCCTGAGCGCGGTGCATCTCTATTTCCCCGATCCCTGGCCGAAGTCGCGTCACCACAAGCGCCGGCTGGTGCAGGCCGGGTTCGTCGAGCTGGTGCGGCGCCGGCTCGCGCCCGGCGGCCTGTTCCACCTGGCGACCGACTGGGAGCACTACGCCGATCACATGATGGAAGTCATGATCGCCGCGCCCGGTTTCGAGAACACCGCCGGGTCGAAGCAGTACGCCCCGCGGCCCGGGCACCGGCCGCTGACCCGGTTTGAGCGCCGCGGGCAGCGGCTCGGGCACGGCGTGTGGGACCTGATCTTCCGCCGCGTGGCGTAAGGAAACTCCGCGCTTTCGGACTACTGAGCAGAATGCCAAGCAATCCATACCCGCGTCTGCGTGATTCCTTCTCCCTCGGGGAGAAGGTCGGGATGAGGGCGGTCTTTCGGAGCCGTCGGCCCTCACCCCATCCCTCTCCCGGAGGGAGAGGGGGAGCGGGACAACGTCTCTTCGTATGGTCGGCCCTCACCCCGGCCCTCTCCCGAGGGGAGAGGGAGAAAACCTTGCGCGCTCGTCGGCGGCTGGATCGGCAAGTACGGCGGCCGATCGTGCGAATGACGATTCTGCTCGGCGGTGTCCTGCTTGCGGTGGCCACCGCGCCAGCGGACGACACCGCATTGACTGTCGGGGCGTTCTCGGCGCAGCCGCCCGGCGGCGCGCTGCCGGACGGCTGGCGGCCGCTCCACTTCCGCAATATCGACCGCCACACCCGCTACGCGCTGGTGCGCGACGGCGGGCAGGTCGTGGTGCAGGCGAGCGCCGAGGCTTCGGCGTCCGGGCTGGTGCGCGAGATGACGATCGATCCGCGCGAGCATCCGCGGCTGGCGTGGCGCTGGAAGATCGGCAACGTGCTGGAGAAGGGCGACGTGAGCCGCAAGGACGGCGACGACTATCCGGCGCGGGTGTACGTCACCTTCGCCTACGATCCCACGCGGGTCGGCGCCTGGGAGCGCGCCAAGTACGAGGCCGCGAAATTCTTCTACGGCCACTATCCGCCGCTGCGCTCGATCAATTACATCTGGGAGAGCCGCGCGCCGGTCGGCACGGTGGTGCCCAACGCCTACACCGAGCGGGTGCGCATGATCGTGCTGCGCAGCGGCGCCGGTGAGGCGAACCGCTGGGTCGGCGAGGAGCGCGACCTGGTCGCCGATTACCGCGCCGCCTTCGGCGAGGAACCCCCGACGATCTCCGGCATCGCCATCATGACCGACACCGACAACACCGGCGAGCGCGCCACCGCCTGGTACGGCGATATCCGGTTTTTGTCGCGAGCTCCCTGAAACCCCGCCCGTCATTGCGAGAGCGCGAAGCGCCCGCGGCAATCTCTGTGAGCGCCCTGAGCCTTAAGAGCACCTAACAAAATGAGAAACGGGTGTAGGGTGCGTCCCACGCACCGCTTAATATTTCGGTGCGCAGGGCGCACCCTATGGTTCGGCGTTGAATGCGAGGTCTTTTTGTTAGGCACTCTAAGGAACGAAGCAGTCCAGATCGTTGGCAAACTGCACCGGGCCGGTGTACTTGGTCCGGACGGCCGCGAGCGTCTCGTCCTCGCGCCCGAGCGTGCGCAGCATGCGGTGCGACAGCACCAGGCTCTTCACCTTGGCCTCGGCGGCGATCGCGCCGATGACCGACGGCGGCATGTGCAGGCTGCGCTCGACACCGCCGGCGCCCTCGGGCACGGCATTATGCGCGATCAGCAGGTCGGCATTGCGCGCCAGCGTGGCGAGGCCCTCGCCCCGGCCGTTCATGTCGCCGCTCCACACCACGCTCCGGCCGCCGGCCTCGATGCGCCAGGCGAGCGCCGGCACCTGGCCGTGGGCGACGGCGGCGGCGGCGATGCGCAGCCGGCCGTTCTCGTGGATCACGCCCTGGCGCAGTTCGCGCGGGTTCACGTCGTACGGCTTGAGCTTGTAGGTGTCCTTGCCGAGCGGGCTCAGGAACTCGCCGAGATAGCGATAGGCGCCGCGCGTGCTGTCGAACAGCGTGCGCACGAAGGTCACGGTCGAGGGCATGAACTTGTTGCCGACCGGGCCGTAGACCGGCAGCGGCGCCGTGCGCTCCTCGAAAAACGACGACTTGATGAGCGCCGGAAGGTCGGCGGTGTGGTCGGCGTGCAGGTGCGTCAGCAGGATCGCGTCCAGGTCGGCGACGCGCGCGCCGCTCTCGCCGAAGCGCAGCGCCGCGCCGCCGCCGAAATCGACCAGCGCGCGCGCCTTGCCGTCCAGCCACAACAGGTAAGCGCTCGACGCGCGCCGGTCCGCGAGCTCGGGTCCGCCCGAGCCGAGCACCTGCACCGCCGCGCCCTTGCCCGGGCAGGGCTGGGCCGCCGCCATGCCCGGCCAGGCGAGCAGCGTCAGGACGACCGGCGGGGTCAGTGCGAGGGCGCGCAGCGCCCGCGGCAATCTCCGTGAACACCCTGAGCGCCTCACAACACCTCCGCGTGCCGGATGCGGTCCAGCCGCACCTCGCGCCGGATGCCATCGGCGTCGCGCAGGATCAGGAACTCCCCGCCGTCGCGCGTTTCCAGGTTGAGCGGCGTGACTTCCTGCTCGTAGGACACGTTGCCGTCCTGCCAGCCGAGCTTGAGGCGGTTGCGGTGCATGATGGTGATCTCGTAGAAATCGTAGCGGGCGCATGGGATGGGCACATAGCCGGCGCCGGGCCTGCGGGTATCACTCGTCGTCACGCGCCACCTCCACCGCCAACAGGCGGCCGTCATGGTCCACGCGCAGCTCGATCTCGATCGGCCGGCAGCACACCGGGCAGTCCTCGACATAGGCCTGGCTGCCGGCGGAGCAGTCCACGCCGGTCTCGAACGACTCGCCGCAATACGGGCAGGACAGGGTTCGGGTTTCGATCATGAGGGGAATTCTAGCACCCCCGCCGCGCGCCGCGGCCGGGCCGGCGGCGATCATGGCGCCGGCAGCGCGTGCAGGCCGCCGCGCAGCGCCGCCGCCCGGAAGCCCCGCCCCCGCAGCAGCGCCGCCGCGGCGGCGGCGCGGCGGCCGGTGTTGCAATAGCACAGGTAATCGCGATCGGGGTCGAGCTCCGCCAGCGCCTCGCCCAGGTGCTGCAGCGGCGCGAGCTGCGCGCCCGGGATGCGGTCGTGACTGTGTTCGGCGGGGTGGCGGACATCCAGCCACTGGGCGCGTCCGCAGTCGGCGCGCGCCAGGGCGTCTCGCGCCTCGATCCACGGCGGTTCGCCCGCGCGCGTGAGCGCCGCGTAATCGGCGCGCGCCAGCCGCCACAGCCGGCCGGGCGTGGTCATCGCTACCGACGCGCCGTATCGCCCCGTGGGGTCGAGCGCCTCCTCGCCGAAGCTCGCGCCGGGGCCGAGCGGCACGATCGCCGCGCGCCGGCGCCGGTCGGTCTCGCGGATCTGCGCGGCCTCGCCCTCGGCGATGATGTAATAGTCGCCGCCGGCCTCGCCCTCGCGCACCACCATCTGGCCGGCCTTGACCGCGACCGGCTCGAGACAGGCGAACAGGTCGTCGATGCGCTCCGGCGGCACGGCGCGCAGCGGCAGCACGCGTTGCAGGCGCGCAAGGCCGTCGTGCACGGCGCCGCCGCAGGTCGAGCGGAAGTGCGCGTACTGGTCCCAGAGCAGGGCGACGTCGAGGCTGTCGTAGTCGAGCCGCAGGATCTCCGCCTCGCCGAGCGTCATCGCCGAGGCCTGGCGCGGCTGTTTGTCGGCGATCGGATGGCGCAAGGCGTCGTTGTCGCCGTTGCGCGCGACCGCGAGCAGGCGCGCCGGCCCGGGTCCGCCTCCGGTCAGCAGCAGCTCGCCGCGCAGCAGGTAAATCGCGCAGTCGTCGCGCTCGCCCTCGCGAAACAGGTTCAGGCCGGCGGGGACGCGCTCGCGGGTGCAGCACGCTACGAGCTCGGCGCGCCGGGCGGCGCTGAGTGCCGCCAGCGGCTCGAGCGTGATCAGCCGGTGTTCGTCGATCGGGCCGCGCCGGGTGGGCGCCGGTGCGGTAATGTCGTAACGCATTTTTACGCCTGGACTTTCCGCCGCGATGGTAACAGCTTGACCGGGCGTTTGCATGAGCGCAGGTGCGGCTTGCCGCGGCGTTTTCGATTGGTTATGCTCGGCGAGAACAAAAGGAGAACAAATGCTCACCGACCGGCAGGCCGAGGTCTACGACTTCATCCGGGCCTACACCGAGCGCCACGGCGTCGCGCCCAAGCTCAGGGAGATCGCCCGCCACCTCGGCATCCGCTCGCGCGGCAGCGTGCACCGTTACCTGCGCGCGATCGCCGACGCCGGGCTGATCGACATCGAGCCGCAGCGCGCCCGCGGCATTCGTCCCCGCAGCAATCGTACGGAGCCGCCGCGCCGCGCGCGCCGCGCGGCGCGGCCCACGACGCTGCCGCTGCTCGGCCGCATCGCCGCCGGCCGGCCGATCGAGGCGATCCCCGACCAGGACGAGATCGACTTGAGCGAGTTCTTCATGGGCCCCGGGCGCTTCGTGCTGCGCGTGCAGGGCGATTCCATGATCGAGGCCGGCATCCTCGACGGCGACATGGTGATCGTCGAGAGCCGCGAACGCGCCCGCGACGGCGACATCGTGGTCGCGCTCATCGACAACGAGGAGGCGACCCTCAAGCGCATCCAGCACCATGCCGACGGCTCGATCACCCTGCGCCCGGCCAACGCGGCGCTCAAGCCGCTGCGCATGACCGGCGGGCGCGTGCGGGTCCAGGGCGTGGTGGTCGGGCAGTTCCGTTCCTACCGCGCGCCGGGGTCGCGATGAGTCGCGCCGCCGCCGGCTGCTACTGGCCGCGCGCCCTGATTCACGTCGATGCCGCCGGCCGCGCCGGCGCGCTCGACGCGGTGCGCGCGGTCGTGGCGCCCTGGCCGGTCGACGTCCGGACCCTGCCCGGGACCGCGCTCGACATCGACGTCACCCACTGCCAGACCCGGGCCGGTGCGCCCGAGCTGATCGGTCGCCGGCTGCTGGACGCCGTGCGGCGCGACGATCCCGGCGTGTCGCTCGCGCTCGGCATCGCGCACGACCCGCTGGTGGCGCGGCTCGCGGCGGCACTGTCGCGCGGCGGGCGCGACGCCATGACCGTGATCCCGCCGTGGGAGGCGCGCGAACGGCTCGGCGACCTGCCGCTCGACTTGATCGACTTCGTCGACCCGCGGCTGCTGACATTTCTGTCACTGGCCGGCGTGCGCCGCTGCGGCGAGGTCGCGGCGTTGCCGGTGGCCCTGCTCGAACGGCGATTCGGCGTCGCGGGCCGGCGACTGTGGCTGTTGTGCCGCGGCCGCGACAGCGCGGGCGCGGTCGACGAGCCGGTCGCGCCGCGCGCGCTCGTGCACGCCGCGGTGCTGCCGCCGCGCACCGACCGGCCGCGCACCATCGAGGCCTATCTGCGCCACGGCTGCCGCCTGCTGACGCGCCGCCTGCGGCGCCTGGGCCTGGAGGCCGGCAGCCTGCGTGCGACGCTGCGCTATGTCGGCGACGACGGCGCCGCGGAAAGCGCCTTGGTCCGGCGCGTCGACCTCGGACCGGTGCCGGTGGACGCCGTGCGCTATTTCGAGCCGTTGCGCGCCGCTCTGCATCCCGAGCTCGGCTGGCGGGCCGTGAGCCACGCCTGGCTCGCCGCCGAGCGTCTGCGTGGCGCCGGCGGTCAGCTGGATCTGTTCATCGCCGGGCGCGCCGCCTGATCGCGGATCACCGGGCGGATTCCCGGCGCCGGATCGCTTCCATATTATTGACCTGGATTCCCGGGCCGGCGTGGTCCATAGTCATGGCGTTCGTGCCGGCGGCCGGACCGCGGCGCTTGTGGCCGGCACCGATATCATTATAATCATCCGCGGCCCGCAGCCCTGCGGGCCGCACCCAACGCGTAACAGGAGGCTGTCATGGTTTGCCTAGAGCGGGCGGCGGAGGAAATCATCACGCAGTGGACCGCGAGTCGGCAGAAAGACCGCGAGACCGTGCTCACGCAGATGAACAAGGCCATTGACTGCTGCAACGAGGCTGTTCAGATTTGGGAGGGTTTTCTCAAGTCGCCGGGTTCGGGCGCCGACAAGTTCTCGGTGCTGCCGGCGGTCGGCGCGGCGCGCGCCAAGCAGCTGCACGAGATCAGCCTCAAGGCCTTCGACGTCCTGGAGCAGGCCTGCCGGCTCACCACGGCCGGGCGCTTCCTGGCGCTGGACGAGAGCCTGATCGAGACGGCTTACCGCTTGCCGAAGCCGGGCGAGACCGCACCGGACTACGCCCGGGCCGCCATCGTCACCATGCAGCAGCGAATCGCGAAAATCCGCGAGCTCATGGCGCGCATCAAGAACGCCAAACCGGTTGCGGCCAAGGCCGCGCCCAAGCAGGCCGCGCCCAAGCAGGCCGCGCCCCGCAAGGCCGTCAAGAAATCCCCGGGCAAGACGGCGAAGCAGGCCGCCAAGCCCAAGGCCGCCGTCAAGAAGAAGGCAGCCAAGAAATCCGTCAAGAAAGCCAAGCGGCGCTGAGCCGCGAGTCCGCTCCCTTGCCCAAAATCGCCGATAGGCAGTCCAAACAGGCTGCGCCGCATCCGCCGCTGACCGGTTATTACCAGTCCGAAGGCCAGCGCCGCAGTTTCCTGAACAAGGTCTTCAACCAGACCGCGACCCACTACGACCGCATCGACCGCATGATGTCGCTCGGCTCCGGGCCCTGGTACCGGCGCACGGCGCTCAAGCGCGCCGGGCTCGCGCCGGGCATGCAGCACCTGGACGTCGCGGTCGGCACCGGCGCGGTGGCGCGCTCGGCGGTCGAGATCGTCGGTGAGACCGGCAGCGTCATCGGCCTCGACCCCAGCATCGGCATGCTCAAGCAGACGGTCGCGGCGATCAGGCTGCCGGTGATCCAGGGCGTCGCCGAGCGCCTGCCGTTCCCGGACGGGCGCTTCGATTTCCTCAGCATGGGCTACGCGCTGCGCCATGTCGCCGACCTCGACGTGACCTTCGCGGAATATTTCCGCGTCCTCAAGCCGGGCGGCGCGCTGCTGATCCTCGAGTTCGCGCGGCCCAAGTCGCGGCTCGGCTACGCGCTCGGCCGCTTCTATCTCAACAAGCTCGTGCCCTGGGTCAGCCAGCTCGGCTCCGGCAGCAAGGAGGCGCGCCTGCTCATGGAGTACTGCTGGGACACGGTCAACAACTGCGTGCCGGCCGACACCATACTGACCGCCATGCAGCGCGCCGGCTTCGAGCAGATCAAGTACCGGACCTGGTTCGGCGTGTTCAGCGAGTACCGCGCACGCAAGCCGGCCGCCGGGCGCTGAGCGCGCGCCGCGCGCGGCGGCCGTGCCCGCAGGCCGCGAGACTCCGCCGGTGACCCGATCGCGCGGCATCGGCATCGCCGCCTTCCTGGTCGGTTTCCATCTGCTGCTCGCCTACGGCCTGCCGCCGGCGCTGTTCGCACTGCTGGCCATCGGGCTGGGCGTGGTCTGCTGGCGCGGCGGCGTACTGGCGGGCGTGACCGCGGTGCTGTCGCTGGCCGTGGTCACCGGCCTGTACGCGCTGATTCTCAACCTCACCGGCTTCGAGGATCGCATCTACTATCGCCCGCACGAGAAGCTGCTGAGCTACGATTACCGCGCCGATCACCGCCGCTACCGGCCCGACGCCGCGCTCGGCATGACCATGCCGCACGGCGATCTGCAGTCGATGACCGCGGAGAAAATCGGCGTCCCGCGCGCGGTGGAGTTCCGCACCGATCGCGACGGCTTCCGCAACGACCGCGGCTATCACGGCCAGCGCTACGTCCTGCTCGGCGACTCCTTCGTGGTCGGTGTCGGCGACAGCCAGGCCGACACGCTCGACGCGCAGCTGCGGCGCGATCACGGCCTCGATACTTATAATCTCGGCCACCCCGGCGGTCCGGCTGACTATGTCGCCTACGTGCGCGGATTTCGTGCGCGGCACGGCGAAGACTTCAAGCTGCTGTTGTTCCTGTTCGAGGGCAATGATTTCCCGGACGAGCTGGCGGACGTGGGCCGGCCGTCGCGCCCGGGCTTCGTATTGTTCTGGAAGCGCTACTACGCACTGTTTGCCGATACCGCGGTCTATCGCGTGACCAAATCGCTTACCCGGCGCATCGGCAAGCGCCGCGCGATCGAAGCGTCGGAGCAGGTGCGGATCAGGGAGTTGAACGGACGGCGCATGGCGTTCTACGCGCCGTATATCGAGGCAAGCGAGCGGCGCGAGTACCGGCCGGGCCCGGGGATGGAGGCCGCGATCGACGCGCTTGCGCCGAATCTCGCGCACATCTATTACGTCCCGACCAAGTACCGCGTCTACCGCCCGCAGCTCGATCCCGGCGTCGCACTGCCCGACGCGCACTGGACGTGGCTCGACGAGCTATGTCGCAGGAAACATCTGGCCTGCACCAACCTCACCGCGCCGCTCAGCGCCGCGTCGGCCGGGCTCGTGACGCAAGGCCGACTGACCTATTGGCCGGACGACAGCCACTGGAACCGCGACGGCATGGCGGTCGCGGCGCGGGTGGTGGCGGAGAGCCTGGGCCCGGCGACTGCGCCGGCCGTTTCGGCGCCGCCGTAACGCCGGGAAATCACGTGCGACGCCTTGCGCGGCCGGCATCCCGCGCCGCGCCGCCGATCACTCGCGGAAGTAGCGCGACGTCCGTTTCTCGAGGTTGGCGGTCGCGCCGCTCCAGGCCTGGTCGCCGACGGTGGTGCGCAGCTCGCTGTGCATGTTGCCGATGCTGGTCAGGGCCTGTTCGTGCGACTGGTGCATTTTCGTTTCGAGCTCGAGCAGGGCGTTGGTCTCGCGGCCCGAGGTCACGGCGCGCATGACCTCGCGCTGGCTGCGCAGGTAGCCGGCGAGGTCGCGGGTGACAGTGGGACGATTGCGCTCCAGGACGGCGCGCGCCTGGTCGAGCTGGGCGTCGGGAACATCCTGCTTCTTCAGGGATTTGACGATGTAGCGCTCACCCTTGTCGAAGAACTTCTCGGCGAAGCCCTCGGGGGTGCGATGGGTTGCGCAGGCGCCGAGCGCCAGCGCGGATAGGACAACGATCCAGGGACGAAGAGTCTTTGTGTTCATGTGTCCTCCTGTTATTGCTCGAGGCCGGTTCCGGGCCGCCGTTCCCGCGGCCGGTCGCGACCTTCGGTCGCGCCGGACCCGCCGCGGCCGGCAGACTGTATTACAATACGATCGAAAGCGGCGGTGGGAACGAAATAGATAGACCGTCGTGGCCCGAGGAGGTTCAGCGCGTGCACATCGTCCGTTTGATCATCGGCATCGGCCTGGCGCTCGGCGCGTTGCCGGCCATCGCCGCCGCCCCGGCGGATGCGCGCGAGGAATTCATCGACGAGCCGGTGTTCCAGGGCAAGGCCTACGTCTACCGCGCCGGGCTCGAGCACGAGCGCCTGGTGGTGCTGGTGCACGGTATCGGCGCGCAGGGCGCGCGCGACTGGCGCGCCCTGCTCCCCGAGCTCGCGAAGGAGTACCAGGTGCTGACATTCGACCTGCCGGGCTTCGCCCGCTCCGACAAGGCCAACGCCTTGTATTCGCCGGAAAAATACGTCGCCTTCATGAGCTTTGTGATCGAGAAATACGCCGCCGGCCGGCGCTTCGCGCTGGTCGGCCATTCGCTCGGCGCGGCGCTGTCGCTGCGCTACGCCGCGACCTACCCGACCCGGATCGAGTCCCTGGTGCTGGCCGACATGCCCGGCGTCCTCAACCGCATGGCCTACAGCCACTATCTGTCGCATATCGGCATCCGCCAGCTGCCGAATTTCTACCCCAATCAGGGCGAGCAGTTGACCGCCCTGGTCGGAAATCTGCTGGGCATGGTGGAGCGCTCGCGCTTCGACCCCGAGTACATTCTGAACACCGCCGCCATGCGCGAGAACCTGCTGCAGTCCGATCCCGCGAAGATCGCCGGACTCGCCCTGGTGCTCGACGACTTCGGTCCGTTTATCCGGGGCGTGACGGCGCCGACGCTGCTGGTCTGGGGCGCCGAGGACCGGCTCGCCCCGCTGCGCACCGCCAAGGTGCTGGCGGCGAACCTGCCGGATGCGCGCCTCGAGGTACTGCCCGGCGTCGGCCACACGCCGATGGAGGAGCGGCCGGAGGCCTTCAACGAACTGGTGCGGAAACAGTTGCACAGCCCCGGCGCCGCCGGCCTGCGCTATACAATGCCGGCCGCGGGCGCGCCGGCCGGGGCGCGTCACGGCGAATGCGTCAAGGCGCGCAACCGCGCCTTCCAGGGCGATTACGACACCCTGGTGATCCGCGGCTGCCGCGGCGTGGTGGTGCGCAACGCGCGCGTGCGCTCGCTGCGCATCTACGATTCGACGGTGGAAATAGAGAGCAGCCGCATCGGCGGCGCGGGCCCCGAGGCCGGCCTGCGCGCCGACGGTTCCGAGGTCGAGATCACGGCCAGCGTCATCGAGGCCGACGTGGCCATCACCGCGGTCGACGCCAAACTCGACTTGGCGGGCGTGCGGGTGGTGGGCAGGGAACAGGCGGTGCGCGCCCCGGGCGGCGCGCGCCTGGTGTTCTCGGTCAGCGAGATCGACAGCCCCTTGAACCAGGGCCGCGTCCACAGCGCGGTCAGCGTCGGACCGAAGAATCCGATGTGACGGCCGGCCCGGCCGGCGCCGCGAGCCCTGCGACCACCGGCGCCGGCGCGTCCCGGGTCTCACGCTCGAACAGATACCCCGAGTACCACATGCGCACGCCGCCGCCGTCGTTGACGACGCGCGTGACGTCACCGACGTTGCGCCCGAGGCCGAACACATAGGCCTCGGTGTCGGACAGCGGCACCACGACGATCTTCACCTGGCGGTCGTCGAGCCCCGAGATCCGGATGTCGAGCAGCAGCCGGTCGTTCTCGACCAGCATGCGGCAGCGGTCGAGTTGGACCAGGTACTGGTCGTCGGGATTGACGATCTTGTAGTCGCCGGTGCGCTGTCGCCAGGCGTCCGGAACCTCGTAGTCCGGGACCTTCTCGGCGACGCTCACCACGCCGCGGTCGCGCAGGACGGCGAACTGCCGGCCCGCGACCCGGGTGAACTCGACCGGCGGGAACGGGATGGTCACCGGGACCAGGCCGAGCAGCCGGTAGCGCGCACGGAACTCAGTCTCGCTCACCGCCGCCAGATCGAGCGTGTGGTCGAGCACGTGCAGGCGCAGCCGCCGGCCGTCGCGGTCGATGCGCGCCAGCGTGCCCATCAGGCTGTAATCGCCGACATAACGGTCGAGGACCTCGGGGTCGAGCTCGATGAAGACCGGCTCCGGCGCCGGTGGCGGTGGCTGCAGGCCGTCGCGCGCCTCCAGCGCCAGGCGCAGGGTTTGCTCGGCGACGTCATAGACCAGCGGGCCGGCCGACTCGGCATTGGCCAGCACCACCACGCCGAGGCGCCTCTCCGGCAGCACGATCATCTGGCTCAGGAACGCCTTGGTGCCGCCGTTGTGCCAGACGACCGGGCCGCCGCCCGGAATGTCGATGCCGCTCAGCATCCAGCCGAGCCCGAAGCGCTGGCCGAAGTCGAGCGGCGCGTCGGCGTACTGCGGGCGCCGCATCTCGGCGAGCGTCGCCGGCGCGACGATCTGTCGGCCGTCCAGCCGGCCGTCGTTGAGCACGAAGCGCATGAAGCGCGCCAGGTCGTTGACCGAGCTCAGCAGCGCGCCCGAGGGCACGTCGCGGATGGTGACCGGATCGACCGCGCGGTCGTCGACATAACCGCGCGCCAGCCGCGCCGCCAGCCGGTCGTTGAGCGCGAACGCCGAGTGCCGCATGCCGAGCGGCTCGAGCAGGGCGGTCTGGACATGCTCGACGAAGGGTCGCCCGCTCACCCGCTCGATCGCGAGGCCGACCAGGTTGGGGCCGAGGTTCGAGTAGTTGAACACCTGGCCGGGCGGATAGGCGAGGTGCTCGACGCGCAGCTGGTCGACCAGTGCCGCCACCGGTTGATTGGAGAAGAAGCCCTTGAGGTAATAGGTGGGCAGCCCGGCATGGTGGGCCAGCAGCGCGCGCGGCGTCAGCGGCGGCGGCGACGGCCAGCGCGACTGCATGGAGAAATCCGGCAGGTAATCCGTCAGCGGCGCGTCGAGGCGGAGCCGCCCCTGCTCGACCAGTTGCATGGCGGCGGTGGCGGTGAGCACCTTGGAGATCGAGCCGGCCTGGTAGACGGTATCGGCATCCGCCGGCACGCGCCGTTCGCGATCGGCATAACCGAAGCCCGTCGCCCAGACCACGCGGTCGCCGTCGACCAGGGCGATGCTGACCCCGGGGACGTCGTGCTTGGCCATTTGCTCGGGGATGTACCAGCTCAAATAGTCCCGCAGGTAGCGGTAGTCGCCCACGGCCAGGTCCGCCGGGCGCTCCGGCGCGCGGGCGCAGCCCGACAAGGCCAGGGCGGCCGCCAGGCCGACAGAAATCAGCGATTTCAACATTTTCCGGGGATTTTGGAGTTCTTTGTGCTGTAAATGAGAATAGATTATCCGGCCGCCCCGGACAAGGCGCCGGCCTATGGAAATCCGCGCGCGCCGGCCCCATGACATCCGGAACGAGGTCAGCCCAGGAGATTGCCGTGCCGGACAAGAAGCATATCGTTTGCCCCCACTGCCATGCCGTGAATCGCGTGCCGGCGGCGCGCATCGGCGACCGGCCGAATTGCGGGGTCTGTCATAAAACGCTGTTCGACGGGGCGCCCTTTGCGCTTGGCGCCGCCAGCTTCGACACCCATGTCCGGCGCAGCGACATCCCGGTGCTGGTCGATTTCTGGGCGCCCTGGTGCGGGCCCTGCAAGATGATGGCGCCGGCCTTTTCCCAGGCGGCGCGCGAGTTCGCCACCCGGGTGCGCTTCGCCAAGGTCAACACCGAGGAGCAGCAGGCGCTCGCGGCGCGCTACGGCATCCGCAGCATTCCGACCCTGGTCCTGTTCGAGGGCGGGCGCGAGCGCGACCGCATTGCCGGCGCCCTGGACGCAGGAAGGCTGGCCTCCTGGCTCAACCAGCGCCTGCCGCTGCGCGCCGGCGCCTGAGCGCCGCCGCCGCCGGTCGTTTCCCGGACACCGGGACCGGTCCGACCGGGTAAACGCCGTGCCCGTCCCGTGCTCACAGCTCGATGCGCTCTCCGGGACCGGGGATCTTCGCCTCCCAGCCCTGCTCGTCGTGAAACGCCTTCTGCAGCGCCGCCATCGCCGCCGGCTCGCCGTGCACCAGATGTAAGCGCGGCCGCGGCGTGGCGAGGTGCGCGGCCCATGCCAGCAGGCCGCGCCGACCGGCGTGCGCCGAGAAGCCGCCGAGGGTGTGGACCGTTGCCTTGACCGCGACCTCGTCGCCGAGGATGTTCAGCGATTCGGCGCCGTCCACCAGCGCCCGCCCGGGCGTGCCCTGCGCCTGGAACCCGACCATGATCACATGCGCCTCGCGCCGCCACAGGTTGTACTTCAAGTGGTGCCGGATGCGCCCGCCGCTGCACATGCCGCTGCCGGCGATGATCACGGCGCCGCCGGCGACGCGGTTGATGCCCATCGATTCCTCGGGCGTGCGGGTGAGGGTGAGCGGCGGCAGGAAGCTGCGCGCATCGCCGCCGTGCGCCTCGATGGCGGCGCGCGCCTTGGGGTCGAACAGCGCAAGATGCTGTTGATGCACCTCGGTGGCGGCGATCGCCATCGGGCTGTCGAGGAACACCTTCTGCTGCGGCAGGCGGCCGGCGTGATGCAGCTCGCCGAGCCGGTAGAGGAGCTCCTGGGTGCGGCCGACGGCGAAGGCCGGGATCAGCACGTTGCCGCCGCTTTCGTCGGCGGCGCGCAGGATCGACTCGAACTCCTCGAGCGTGGCGGCCATCGGGCGGTGATCGCGGTCGCCGTAGGTCGATTCCAGCAGCAGCACGTCGGCGCCGTCGAGGATCGCCGGCGGCGGCAGGATGGGCGTGTCGCGGTTGCCGAGATCGCCGGAGAACACCAGGCGCCGGCGCTGGCCGCCGCTGCCGACGTGCAGATCGACGATCGCCGAGCCGATGATGTGCCCGGCGTCGTGGAAGCGCGCCTCGACGCCGTCGGCGACCGCGAAGCCCTTGCCGTAACTCATCGGCCGGCAGCGCGCGATCACCGTCTCGACATCCTCCAGCGTGTAACCGGCCGCGCGCGGCCTCTTGCCGGCGCGCTGGCGCTTGCGGTTCTCCCACTCGATGTCCTTTTGCATGATGAAGGCCGCGTCCTTGAGCATGATGCCAAGCAGGTCGCGGGTCGGCGCGGTGACGAAGATCGGGCCGTCGAAACCCTCGTGCACCAGGCGCGGCAGCAGGCCGGAGTGATCGAGGTGGGCGTGCGACAGCACCACCGCGTCGATGCGCGCCGGTTCGAAGCCGAAGGCCGCGTCGTTCTGCGCCTCGACCTCCGGCGGCCCCTGGAACAACCCGCAGTCGAGCAGCACCCGGCGTTGGCCGGTGTCGAGCAGGTAACAGGAGCCGGTGACCTGGCGCGCGGCGCCGAGGAACGTGAGAGTCACTACCGGAGCGTCTTCACGCCCTGCGCGGTGCCGAGGATCAGCACGTCGGCCGGGCGCCGCGCGAACAGGCCGTTGGTGACGACGCCGACGATCTGGTTGAGCCGTTCCTCGAGCTCCACCGGGTTGAGGATTTCGAGGTTGCGCACGTCGAGGATGATGTTGCCGTTGTCGGTCTTGAACCTCTCGCGCAGCACCGGCTCGCCGCCGAGCTTGACGATCTGGCGGGCGACGTAGCTGCGCGCCATCGGGATGACCTCGACCGGCAGGGGGAAGCGGCCGAGCACGTCGACCAGCTTGGATTCGTCGGCCACGCACACGAAGCGCTTGCTCGCGGCCGCGACGATCTTCTCGCGGGTGAGCGCGCCGCCGCCGCCCTTGATGAGATGCAGGTGGCGGGTGGCCTCGTCGGCGCCGTCGACGTAGAGCGGCAGGTCGCCGGTGGCGTTGAGGTCCAGCACCGGGATGCCGTGCTGCTTCAGGCGCGCGGCGGTCGCCTCGGAGCTCGCCACCGCGCCCTCGATCCGGCCCTTGATGCCGGCCAGCGCGTCGATGAAGTGGTTGGCGGTCGAGCCGGTGCCGACGCCGATCACGTCGCCGGTCTCGACGTATTCCAGGGCGGCCTGGGCCGCGGCCTTTTTCATTTCGTCCTGGGTCATTGCCAGTTCCCCGAATCACCGTGGCCCGCCAGCATACCGGTTGTAATGCCAATAAAAAAGAGCCAGTCGGGCGCGTTTTTGATAGATTAACCCCATGCCGCAACGCTATTTGGAAAAGATCCTGACCACCCGCGTCTACGACGTGGCGCGCGAGACCAACCTCGACTTCGCGCCCAACCTGTCGCGGCGGTTGGGCAACCGGGTGTGGCTCAAGCGCGAGGACCAGCAGCCGGTGTTCTCGTTCAAGCTGCGCGGCGCCTACCACAAGATGGCCGGTCTGGATCCGCAGGTCCTGGCGCGCGGCGTGGTCGCGGCCTCGGCCGGCAACCATGCCCAGGGCGTGGCGCTCGCCGCGCAGCGCCTCGGCACCCGCGCGGTGATCGTCATGCCGGTGACCACGCCCAAGATCAAGATCGACGCGGTGCGCAATCTCGGCGCCGACGTGGTGCTGGAAGGCGACAACTACGACGCCGCCTACGCTTATGCCCGCACGCTCGCCGACGAGCGCGGACTGACCTTCATCCATCCCTACGACGACCCGGAGGTCATCACCGGCCAGGGCACGGTCGCGGTCGAGCTGCTGAAGCAGCATACCCACGAGCTCGACGCGGTGTTCGTGCCGGTCGGCGGCGGCGGCCTGATCGCCGGGATCGCGGTCTATATAAAGTCGCTGCGGCCGGGAATCAAGGTGATCGGCGTCGAGCCGGACGATGCGGCCAGCATGTACCAGTCGCTCAAGCAGGGCCGGCGCGTGGTGCTCGATCATGTCGGGATCTTCGCCGACGGCGTGGCGGTCCGCCAGGTCGGCGAGGAGACCTTCCGGCTGGCGCGCGAGTTCGTCGACGAGGTGCTGCTGTGCAGCACCGACGAGATCTGCGCGGCCATCAAGGACGCCTTCGAGGACACACGCTCGATCCTGGAGCCGGCCGGGGCGCTGGCCATCGCCGGGCTCAAGAAATACGTCGAGCGCGAGGGCTGGCGCGGCCGGCAGCTGGTGGCGATCGCCTCCGGCGCCAACATCAACTTCGACCGGCTGCGCCACGTTTCGGAGCGCGCCGAGATCGGCGAGCGCCGCGAGGCGATCCTCGCCGTGACGATCCCGGAGCGGCCCGGCAGCTTCCGCGAGTTCTGCGCGATCGTCGGCCACCGCTCGATCACCGAGTTCAACTACCGCTACGCCGATCCGGCCAACGCCCACGTGTTCGTCGGCCTGCAGATCCAGAACAGCCAGGAGGCGGAGGCGGTGATCGACGCGCTGCGCGCCGCCGGCTACGACACCCTGGACATGACCGACAACGAGATGGCCAAGCTGCACATCCGCCACCTGGTCGGCGGGCGCGCGCCGAACGCCGCGCACGAGATCCTCTATCGCTTCGAGTTCCCGGAGCGTCCCGGGGCGCTGATGAATTTCCTGAACCGCATGGGCGGGGCCTGGAACATCAGCCTGTTCCACTATCGCAACCACGGCGCCGACTTCGGCCGCGTGCTGGTCGGCATGCAGGTGCCGCCGGGCGAGAAGGCCAAGTTCCAGAAATTTCTCGACAATCTCGGGTATGAGTATTCGGACGAAAGTAGCAATCCGGCCTATAAGTTGTTCTTGAGTTAAAGTAGCAAGTGGCAAGTTGCAAGTGGCAAGGCAAGAGCGGCCGTGCGTCGCCCAAGTGGTTTCCTTGCAACTTGCTACTTGCCTTTCAGTACCTCCACCTTCTTGATGACCACGTCTTTGACCGGCACGTTCTGGTGAGTGCCGGTGATGCGGGTCGGGGCCGCTTCGATCTTCTTCACCACGTCCATGCCCTGCGTGACCCTGCCGAAGACGCAATAGCCCCAGCCGAGCGGCGTCTTGTCCTTGTGGTCGAGGAAGACGTCGTCACTGGTAACAATGACGCCTTTCTTCAGGACCCTGTTTCTCCATTCCTCGGTGCTATTGTCAATGGTGTTGATGAAGAACTGCGCCGTGGCCGAGTGCGGGTCGGAGGTGCGCGCCATCGCGATGGTCCCGGCGAAGTTTTTGAGTCCGTTGTCGGCCTCGTTCAGAATCGGCGCACGGGTCGGCTTCAGCCTCATGCCCGGCTCGAAGCCGCCGCCCTGGATCATGAAATCTGGGATCACTCGGTGAAAGGTCGTTCCGTTATAAAAACCGCTGTTCACGTACTCGAGAAAATTCGCCACGGTCTTGGGCGCCTTTCGGGCATCAAGCTCGAGCTCGATGACGCCGAGGCTGGTGGTCATGCGCACGCGCGGGTTGTCGACGGCCGCCGGCGGCGCGGCGGCAGCGGCCGACGGCAGGGCGAAGGCGGCGATCAGGATCAGAACCAGGCGTTTCATGGATGTCCTCCGGGGGATCGGTCAGTCGGTTGTTTCCATTTTAAGGATCGCGTTCCATTCCTTCGAGGTCACCGGCAGGATCGACAGCCGGTTGCCGCGCTGCAGCAGCTTCATGCCCTTCAGGGCCGGGTTGCGCTTGAGCGCGGCGAGCGGGATCGGACGGCGGAACGCACGCTTCAGTTTCACGTCGACCATGTACCAGATGGGGTTGTCCGGCGTGCTCTTCGGATCGTAGTGCGGGCCTTCGGGGTCGAGCGCGGTGTGATCGGGATAGCCGGCGCGCGCAATCTCGACGATGCCGGCGATGGCGGGCTCGGCGCAGCTCGAGTGGTAGAAGAATCCGAGATCGCCCTTCTTTATCGCGTCGCGCAGAAAGTTGCGCGCCTGGTAGTTGCGCACGCCGTCCCAGTGCCCGGTCTTGCGCGGCAGCCGGGCGAGGTGGCGTATGCCGAACACGTCGGGCTCGGATTTGAGCAGCCAGTAGTTCACGCGGCGCGGCAACCGGTCTTGCGGTAAGCCGCATGGTCGGCGTAGAAGCCGAACCAGCCGGCGATGCGGCGAAAGCCCGGCTTAGGGCTGGGATAGACCCAGGCGGCGTCGGTCGCCACGCTCGCGCCGCTCTTGAGATCCACCCAGTTGCACACGCCTTTATACGGACAGGTGTAGGTGCGATCCGTGATCTCGAGCAGCGTGGGGTCGACCGCCTCGGGGGCGAAGTACCAGTTGCCGTCGAGCTCAAGGACCTGGTCGGGGCGCGTCGCGCGCGCGACCACGGCGCCGTCGGGTTTGCGTACGATGCACGGCAGATCGCTCATGGTGCTCAGGCCTCGGCGACGCTGATACGACGGATGGCGCGGCTGCGTCCGGTCCGCTCGTCGATGTCGACCAGCACCGCGCACAAGGTGCCCGGCCCCTCGGCGGCCTCGAAGCGTTCCGGCAGCTTGCGCACGAAGCGGCGCAGCACTTTTTCCTTGTCCATGCCGATCACCGAATCGTAGCAGCCGGTCATGCCGACGTCCGTGATGTAGGCCGTGCCGCCGGGCAGCACGCGCTCGTCGGCGGTCGGCACATGGGTATGGGTGCCGAGCACCGCGCTGACGCGGCCGTCGAGGTGCCAGCCCATGGCCATTTTCTCACTGGTGGTTTCGGCGTGGAAGTCCACCAGCACCACGCGCAGCTCCGGCGGCCGCGCCGCCAGCGCCCGCTCCGCGCAGTCGAAGGGGCAATCGAGCGTCGGATGCATGAACAGATTGCCCATCAGGTTGAGCACGCCGACCGGCACGCCGGCGGCCGTGCGGGTGACGGCCCAGCCGCTGCCGGGCGTGCCGGCCGGATAGTTGTGCGGCCGCAGCAAGCGCGGCTCGGTGGCGATGTAGTCGAGCGCCTCTTTCTTGTCCCAGACGTGATTGCCGGTGGTCAGGACCCCGATCCCCAGCGCCAGGAACTCGCGGCCGAGTTTCTCGGTGATGCCGAAGCCGGCGGCGGCGTTCTCGACATTGACCACCACGACGTCGACCCGCAGTTTCTCTTTGAGGCCGGGCAGGCGTTCGAGCAGCACGCGCCGGCCGGCGTTGCCGACCACGTCGCCGGCGAACAACAGGTTCATCGCCGCCCCTCTGGTGCCACCGGGTAGATCGCCCGGTCGGTCACGACGTATTGCATCGGCACGTCCCAGGGCGCCGGCAGCAGGCGATCGACGCGCTGGAAGTCGTGCGCCAGCCCGATGAGCCGCGGCTTGCGCCAGTGCCGGCGGCGCCTGAGAAAATCGAGGCTGCGGTCGTAGAAGCCGCCGCCCATGCCGAGGCGGTTGCCGTCGAGGTCGAAGCCGACCAGCGGCATCAGGATCAGATCGAGCTCCTGGGCGCGGACCCAGGCGCGCGGCGCCACGTCGGGCTCGGGGATGCCGAAGCGGTTGTTGAGCAAGCGGGTGTCGGGCAGGTAGCGCGCGAACCACAGGCGGTCGCGCGACAGCCGCGACAGTACCGGCAGATAGCAGTGCTTGCCCGCGGCCCACAGCTGCACGATCAGCGGCATCGGATCGATCTCGCCGTCGTTCGGCAGATAGCAGGCGACGCGCCGGCTCGCGCGGAACACCGGCAGCGTGACCAGCCGCCGCTTGAGCCGTTCGGCCGCCTCGGCCTGGCGGCGCGCATCGAGCGCCATGCGTTGCGCGCGGAGCGCGCGGCGCAGTCGCTGGGTGGCGGGTTCTGTGATCACGGGTGGAATAAGGAGGCGTCCTCCGCCTGTGCCGTACCGCCCCATCGCCCTGAACCGAAGGTTCAGGTGGGGGCCACCGAGGCGCATCAGGCTTTCCGCTCGAGGCGGACTTGCACAACAGCACCTGCTTTAGCAGCCCCCGTGCTCAAGAGCTATAGGTTCAAAGGACCAGGAGCGGTTACGTACACCGCAGAGGACGCCATATCTCAATAATCGTTGCCGGCCGGTGCGCCGTTACTGCCGGGTCTCGCTCAGGGCGGCGTCGATCTTGCCCTGCAGCGACTGGATGCGCGCATCGAGGTCGGGCGACAGGCCGCTCGCCGAGCGACGCAACTCCAGGAGCTCGTTGGCAATGTTGAGCGCCGCCATCACCGCGCAGCGCTCGGTGCCGATCACCCGGCCGCTGTCCTGGATGCGGCGCATCTGCTCGTCCAGGTAGCGGGCCGCGGCGCTCAGCGCGGCGCGTTCCTCGTCCGGGCAGGCGACCATGAACTCCTTGCCCAGGATGGTGATGTTGGCGCCGCCCTGCGAATTCTTCATGACCGTGTCAACCGCTGCGTTCCAGGGCCTTGAGCCGGCCGATCATCGCCTCGATGCGGGTGCGGGCGATCTGGGTCTTCTGCATCAGCTCGGCATGTTCGGCGGCCAGATGCTCCTGACCGGATTTGAGCACCTGGTTCTCCTGGCTCAAACGCCGGCAGGTCTCTATCAGTTCATCGATGCGGCGCTCGAGCTTCTTGAGGTTCTCGGTCTCCATCGGCACACCGCGCGCGTCTTTAAATGGTATTACCAATATAGGGCCGTGCCGGGTCCCGGTCAACGCCTTGGGGCGCCGCCGGGCGGCCAGCCGCCCGTCGGGGACGGGTGCCCGACGCCGGTTTCGTGCATAATCCTGATATACAGATTAGCCACGGGGGTCACGGGGAACACGGGGTAAATCTATCTGTGTGGAGCGTACCGAAGGGATGAATCAGATGATCATCAACGCTTTCCCCCGTGTCCCCCGTGGCTAATGTTTTTGTTCACCAAGAACGGCACTGCAATGGATAAGACGATTTATCAAAAGCGTCGGCGCGATCTCATGCAGCAAATGGGCGGCGGGGTCGCGATCGTCCCGACCGCGCCGGTCCGCAACCGCAATCGCGACGTCGATTTTCCGTTCCGCGCCGACAGCGACTTCTACTATCTCACCCATTTCCCGGAGCCGGAGGCGGTGGCGGTTCTGATTCCCGGTCGTACGCACGGTGAGTACATATTATTCTGCCGCGACAAGAACCCGGACAAGGAAATCTGGGAGGGCCGGCGCGCCGGCCTCGAGGGCGCCCAGGAGATCTACGGCGCCGACGACGCCTTCCCCATCGAGGACATCGACGACATCCTGCCGGGCCTGCTCGAGAACCGCGAAAAGGTGTTCTACAGCATGGGCCGGCACCCGGAGTTCGACGTCCAGCTCATGCACTGGGTCAACGAGGTGCGCGCCAAGGCGCGCAACGGCGTGCACGCGCCCGGCGAGTTCGTGAACCTCGATCACCTGTTGCACGAGATGCGGCTGATCAAGCGCCCCGAGGAAATCAAGCTCATGCGCAAGGCCGGCAAGGTGTCGGCGCGCGCCCACCGCCGCGCCATGCAGGCGTGCCGGCCGGGCATGATGGAGTACGAGGTCGAGGCCGAGCTGCTCTACGAATTCAAGAAGGGCGGCAGCCCGTTTCCGGCCTATCCGCCGATCGTCGGTGGCGGCGCCAACGCCTGTATCCTGCACTACACCGAAAACAGCGACACGCTCAAGGACGGCGATCTGCTGCTGATCGACGCCGGCGCGGAGATCGACGCCTACGCGGCGGACATCACCCGTACCTTTCCGGTCAACGGCCGCTACAGGGGCGAGCAAAAGGCGGTTTACGAGATCGTGCTGGCCGCGCAGCACGCCGCCATCGACCAGGTGCGCGCCGGCCGGCACTGGAACGAGCCGCACGACACCGCCGTGCGCGTGCTGGTGCAGGGCCTGGTGGACCTCAAGCTGCTCAAGGGCGATATCGACGGCTTGCTGGAGAACGGCCGGTACAAGCGCTTCTACATGCACCGCACCGGCCACTGGCTCGGCATGGACGTGCACGACGTCGGCGACTACAAGGTGGCCAACGACTGGCGGCTGCTCGAGCCCGGCATGGTGCTGACCGTCGAGCCCGGCCTGTACATCGCCGGAGGCGCCCGCGACATCCCGGAGTCCTTCTGGAACATCGGCATTCGCATCGAGGACGACGTGCTGGTGACGCGCGACGGCCACGACGTCCTGAGCGCCGATGCGCCCAAGACCATCGACGAGATCGAGGCCTTGATGCGGTCGGGCGCGTAGCCGGCCGTGGAAAATTTACTTCTTCGCCCCGCGGATCGGCGGGATCGCCGTATACTCCTCGGGTTTGTCCTGCTGCGCCGACCATAGATTGAAGCGCGTCTGCAGGGTCAGCCAGAACATCGGTGAGACGCCGAAGGCCTGGGCCAGGCGCAGGGCGGTGTCCGGGGTGACTTCACGTTTGCCGCGGATGATCTCGTTGATGCGGCGGCGCTCGACCTTGAGCCACTCCGCCAGCTCGCCCTGGGTCAGGTTGAGCGGGTCCATGAATTCCTCTTTGAGCACCTCGCCGGGGCTGAACGGCTGGCGCTCATGCATGGGCCGACCCCGGGCTCACTTCACCTCCTTGAGCCAGACATCGTGGCAGGCGCCGTTCTCGTAGCGGAACACCAGTTGCCAGGGTCCGTCGACCTCCAGGGTGTACAGCGGCGCCCCGCGCCCGTGCAGGCGCGCCAGGCGGTTGCCCGGTATGCGCTCCAGATCCTCGAGCGAGCTCGCGATATCGAGAATTTCCAGCTTGAGCAGCACCCGCCGGCGCAGGCCGCCTTGCAGCCCGGCGCACCGGTCGTCGCGCCAGCACTGCTCTAAGTCTTTGTCTGCGAAGTTATTTATCAAGCTTTTGAATAACCGACTTGATTCCTCTAGGAACCGCGACTATACCTGTAACATGTAACGGTACACGTAACATCGCCACCTGGGAAGTGGCGCAGTGTCCGGCCTGCCAGCGGAAGGTCCTGATAAAGGGAAACCCCGTCCACGTCCTGGCCGCCCACATTCGCGCCGCCACCATAAACTATCCGCCGGCGATTTACAGCCACCGCGATGAGGGGGAGTCATGCGTCGAATCGTTTCCATTCTGCTGTCGGGTGCGTTTTTCTTCATTCATGCCGCCGTTCAGGCCGCCGGCCCGGTCAGCCAGGCCCAGGCCGCGGTCGCGCCGCCGCTGACGGTGGCCAATCAGGAATACGTCTTCACCTCGCCGCCGCGCGAGACCGCCGAGAAGGGCGAGGAGATGTACAAGCCGGTCGCCGAGATGCTCACCAAGGCGACCGGCAAGAAGTTCGTCTACAAGTATCCGGACAACTGGCTGGTCTATCAGTCTGAGATGCGCGCCGGCAAGTACGACGTGATCTTCGACGGCCCGCATTTCTCCGGCTGGCGCATCCGCCAGCTCCAGCACACGCCGCTGGTCAAGCTGCCGCAGCCGCATGTCTGGGTGGTGATCGCGCGCGCCGACAGCCCGACGATCGCCTCCGTCAAGGACCTGGTCGGCCGCAAGGTGTGCGTGCACGCGCCGCCCAACTTCGGCACGCTGACCCTGCAGAGCCTGTTCGACAATCCGTCGCGCCAGCCCTACCTGGTCGAGATCAAGGGCTGGAAGGAAGCCTTCCAGGGCATGGTCGCCAAGCGCTGCGACGGCACCATCCTGCCCGTGACCAATCTCAAGAATTTCGACGAGGACGGCAAGCTCGCCAAGGTGATTCACAAGCACCAGCCCTATCCGAACCAGGCCATCACCGCCGGCCCGCGCATCACGCCGGACATGCGCGCCAGGATCATCGACGCCCTCAATGCGCCCGAGGGCAAGGCCGCGACCGCCGCCCTGCGCGAGCGCTTCACCAAGGGCAAGGACCTGGTGCCGGCGAACAGCGAGGAGTACATGGACGTGTCGCTGGTGCTGCGCAATTACTGGGGTTTCGAGTTCTAAATGGTTTCAAAGACGGGGAAATACGCAATTCGCTGGAGGGCGATAGCAATGAGAAAGACGATAATTAAACTCACGGTGGCCGGGGCGCTCTTCGGGGCGATGGGAGCCACCTTCGGTGCACAACCGGTGGCTAACGGGCAGTTCACCATCGACAGCCCACCGTTGCTCGATTGGCCGCGCGACACGGCCGCCGGACTGCCGGACCTGACCGAGGAGACCGCCAACCGGCTCGTTGACCTGCACGGCACGGTCGGCAACTGCGAGGGCGTCGACCTGGTGCTGTCGACCGCCGGCAACTATCACATGGCATTGCGCGATCTGTTCTATGACGTCCTGCTGCCTGCCCACGGCGCCACGATCCGCAACTGGTACTACAGCACCAGCCCGCCGATCGCCGTCGCCCAGATCCAGAACAAGCATCTCGGTTTCGGCAATCTTGCGCTCAAGTGCGTCCCGCAGGTCGTGGTCGCGCCGCTGCCTACGATCGAGACCCTGGAGGGCATGACCTATGCCGACGGCCGCCCGGTGACCGAGGGCGCGCGGTTCCCGGTTTTCAAGAACCGCGGCAACGTGATCCTGGTCAAGAAGGGCAACCCGCGCCACATCAAGAGCGTGTGGGATCTGGGCAAGCCGAACGTGCGCGTGGTGATGCCGCATAAGACCCTGGAACCCGGCACCTTCACCAACTACAGCGGCACGATCTACAATATCGCCGCCAACGACCCCAACCCGCCCGACCACCGCACGGCGGAGGACCTGTTCAACTCGATCTTCAACAACACCACCGTCAAGCACAAGTGGCTGAGCGGCGGCCGCATCCACCACCGCGAGGTGCCGTGGTCGGTGGCCTACGGCAAGGCCGACGCCGGCATCCTGTTCTACCACCTGGCGCTCGACGCGGTCCGTCAGTTCCCGGACACGTTCGAGATCGTGCCGCTCGGCGGGACCGTGGACGACCCGCAGCCGGTGAACGGCAACCGTGTCGGCGCGCACTTCGGAATCCGCATCAACGGCGATTGGAACGCCGCGCAGATGGCAGCCCGTGAGCGGTTGGTGGAGGCGTACCTGTCACAGGAGTTTACCGATATCCTGGTAAGCCACGGCATGACCCGCTAGTGGCAGCGCGCGGGCCGGCGCGCGGGTGCGCCGGCCCGTATCGCCCAGACTGACGCTTCCCCTGTTTTTCGTTGAACCCACCTGGGTGCGGCCGGATGATCCCCGTCGCCTGCCGCCCCCAGGTGATTTTTTACTTCCCGCGGGTACCGGTGGCGCTGTTGTGCGTCAACCAATGCTGCAGATCGTCGGCCGGCATCGGCGCTCCCAGATAATAGCCCTGGCCGGTGTCGCAACCGAGCGTCTTGAGCTCGTCCCAGATCGCCTCGCTTTCCACGCCGTCGGCGCCGACGGCCAGGCCGAGACCGTGTGCGAGTCCGATGGTGTAGCGCACGATCGCCAGGTCGTTCTCGCTTTCCAGCACCTTGGTGACGAAGACGCGCCCGATCTTGATCTCGTCGATCAGCCCGTTCCGCAAGTACGACAGCGCGTGACTAACGCCGAAGTCGTCGATCCCGATGCGCACGCCGAGCGCGCGCAGCCGGTCAAGGTGCTCGGCGGCGCGCAGCGGGTCGAGCATGATGGCGGTCTCGTCGATGTAAATCCCGAGAAACGCGCCGGGAAGGTCGTGCCGGCGCAGCATGTGTTCGATACCGACCGGGAGTTGCGGATCCTGGAGCGCGGTGGTCGAGGACTTGATCGCGACCGGCAGCTCGAGACCGTCGCTGCGCCATTTCGCGCAGTCCGCCAGCCCCAGCTCCAGCACGCACTCGGTCAGCGCGGCGCCGAGACCGCCTTCCTCGATCAGCGGCAGGAACTCGTCCGGCGCCAGCATGCCCTGGTCCGGATGCGGCCAGCGCACGAAGGCGTCGACCCCGACGATGCGTCCGCTGCGGAACTCCATCTTCGGCTGGTAGTGCAACACCAGGGCGCGCGCCTCGATGGCGGCGCGCAGCTCGCTGAGCAGCGCCAGCCGGTCGCGCTGCGGCGCGCCGAGCTCGGGGGTGTAGGCCAGCGCGCCGCCGCCGCGGCGCTTCACGGCGTACATCGCGGTGTCGGCATGGCGCAGCAGGGTGGCCGCGTCGGACGCGTCGGCCGGATATACCGCATGGCCGACGCTGGCGCGCACCGGGATGTCGCGCTCGGCGAGCATCACCGGTTGGCGCAGCGCCTCCAGCAATCCATGCGCGACCGTGTCCACGTCGGTCGCGGGCGTCAGTTGCGGCACCAGCACGACGAATTCGTCGCCGCCGAGACGCGCCACCGTCGCGCCATCGGGGAGCGCGGCATTCATGCGCGCGGCGACCTGCTGCAGCACCAGGTCGCCGGCATGGTGTCCGATGTCGTCGTTGATGTTCTTGAACTTGTCGAGGTCGATGATGATCGCCGCCAGCCGGCCGCTGTCCCGGCGGCGCGCCAGCAGCGCCTGCTCCAGGCGGTCGCGGAACAGCATGCGGTTGGGCAGCTGGGTCAGGGCGTCGTGCAGGGACTGGAACTCGAGCCTGCGGTTGAGCTCGGCGAGCTGTTTGGTGCGCAGCCGCACGCGTTCCTCCAGGTCCTCGGTCAGCTGCCGCAGGTCCCGTTCCGCGCGCTGCTGGGCGCGCTGCGAGCGCAACAGCGAGCTCGACATCTCGTTGAAGGCGCGCGCGGTCTCGGCCAGCTCGTCGCGGCCGCCGACGTTGATCTGATAGCCGAGCTCGCCGCCCGCCAGGCGGCGCGCGCCGTCGGTGAGTCCGCGCAGCTGCCGGGTCAGGTAGACGCCGAGCGCGAACGAGAACAGCGCGACCAGCGTCATCTCGATGCCCGCGATCAGCGCCGCCCGGTCGCGCGCGTTGGCGATCACCTCGGTCAGGTAGTCGGTGGACAGGCCGATCTCGACCCGGCCGTAGACCTTGCCGGCGGCGCTGATGGTCGCGGCGGCGTCGAAGACGCCGTCGTCGACGCCGTCGAGCGTGTCATCCGCGACGAACGGGCGCACCAGCGCCGCGCGATCGCCACTGACCGCCAGCACGCCCTGGCTGTTGCTCACGACGCGCGCGTAGACCAGGCCGGGATTGGTCAGGACCTCGCCGACGAAGGCCTCGAGCGAGGCCAAGTCGGTCGCCAGCACCGCGTCCTTGGTGGTCGTGGCGAACAGCGCGGCGGTGGTCGCGGCGCGCTTGATGAGCTCCTTCTCGTTGGAGGCGTGCAGGTAGCTCAGGCTCGTCCAGATCAGGATCGCCAGCAGCAGCGCCTCGATACCGGCGATGCCGAGTATGGTCTTGAGGCGGAACGACATGGCCTTACGGCTTGGCGGTCTTCAGCACCCCGATGCGCAGCGCGCGGACGCTGTCGTACTCGGCGTCGCGGACCTGCCGCAGGCCCTTGAAGTTGATCGATGTCAGCAGCGACTTGCCGGCCTCGCTCTGGTCCATCGCCAGCATGGCCTGCTCGATCCGCTCGATGACCTCGCGCGGCACGCGCGGGTGCGCCGCGAACGGATGCGGCGTGTAGCTCTTGGTCTTCCAGGCGATCTTGAGCTGGTCGCGGATCTCGGCGTCGAGATTGTTGTAGGTGCGTATCACCCCGCCGCCGGCCGGGTACAGGCCCTGCACGACCGCCCGATACACCGAGTCGTGCGAGGCGACGTACTTGGGCTCGACGTTCACGTCGGCGTCGGTGAACATGGCGTGCACCAGCACGCTCGCCGCGAACGCGGCCGGCGCGGGCAGCGCGATGGTCTTGCCGTTGAGCTCCGCGAGCTCTTTGTACTCCTTGTCCTTGGGCACCACTACGATGCCGGTCAGCAGCCTGTCCTTCTCGGCGGCGAAGGCGCGATAGCCGGGATCGCGGCCGAACACCGTGTAGTGATAGGGGTTCATGTAGGCGATGTCGTACTCGCCCTCCGCGAGTCGCTTCTCGAAGGTCGGGATGTCGCGCGCCGTCTTGAACTCGAGCGTGTAGCCGGTCTGCTCCGAGAGGTGGCGCAGGATCGGCGTCCACAGTATCGCCAGGCGGGTCGCGGATTGCTGCGGCACGATGCCGACGGTGATGCGCTTACCCTCGTCGGCGGCGAGCGCCGCGCCGGGCGGGGTGAGACTGGTAAGAACGAACAGGACACTGAGCAGGGCGATGCGTATCATTTTGCTTGTTCTCCTTAATCCGTTAAGCCACAATTCTCCGACGCGCAGAACCCCGCCGCCCATTGGCGAATCAGTCAGGAAGGCTGGGCCCGTTTAGCCTGGAGGTCTTGTTGTTTCGCGGACTGGTGTGCCGGCCCGCGTTTGTTTACATTCAATCAATATAGTCGCAGTTCCGGCGGTTTTCCGGGGGGGCGACCCGCTTACACCGTTAGTTTCTGATTTCATTGAGATTCCCCATGGCGGACGCCCGGCATGACTATGACATCGTGATCGTCGGTGGCGGCCTGGTCGGGGCGAGCCTGGGCGTGGCGCTGGCGGCCGGGGGCTTGAGCGCCGCCCTGCTCGAGGCCGTGCCCTACGGCCGGCCGGACCAGCCGAGCTTCGACGACCGCAGCGTGGCCCTGGGGCTCGGCTCGAAGCGCATCTTCGAGGCGCTCGGCGTCTGGCGGCGCATCCCCGCGGTCGATGCCGCGCCGATCCTCAACATCCATATCTCCGACCGCGGCCGCTTCGGCTTCGCGCGCCTCGACCGGCGCGACCTGGGGGTCGAGGCGCTCGGCTATGTCGTCGCGAACCGCGCGCTCGGCGCCGCGCTCGCCGCGGCCCTGGCGGAATCGCCGGCGCTCACGCTGATCGCACCGGCGACCCTGACCGCGCTCGACGTGGCGGCGGATGGCGTCCGCGTCGGGATCGACCGTAACGGGCGGCGCGAGACCCTGACCGCGCGGCTGGTGGTCGCCGCCGACGGCGGCGACTCCACGGTGCGCGCGCTGGCCGGCATCGAGGCGCGCCGCACCGGGTACCGGCAGAGCGCGCTGGTCGCCAACGTCGGCCTGGCCCGCGATCACGCGGGCACGGCCTACGAGCGCTTCACGTCCAGCGGCCCGCTGGCGATGCTGCCCATGGCCGACCGGCGC
>Ga0214471_10000510_pt1 | contig 33062 bp, 29 predicted proteins | sample RVTome_5_FD_207665 | JGI IMG/M metagenome (GOLD analysis project Ga0214471, IMG submission 207665) | Soil microbial communities from uranium-contaminated site in the Upper Colorado River Basin, Wyoming, United States - RVT142D155 | ecosystem: Environmental > Terrestrial > Soil > Contaminated >... | reverse complement strand
GGGTCGGCTCATCTCTCTTCTCCTGGGGATGCCTCCCGCCGTGGCATCCGGAGAGCCCACCTAGCCGGGTGCGTACCGGAAAACCCGGTCTCCGTACCGGGTGGAGCCCGGGTGCGTACCGATCCCGTTCGGATTCAGACGGTGGCTCGGAGGGGTGCACCGCGAACGGTGTCTTGGAGATGCCTCGAACGGCCAGGACGTAACCGTCAACGCGTCAATGAGTAACAACAACTACCGCAGCCGGCAAGGGAGAGAATCCGGACCAGCACCATATGGGTCACCCGAACGCTGTGTCGCCAAGTGGAGCCACTCGGTCGACGCGAGACGGTTGGCAACGTCGGGGGAGGGCACGGCTTGTGGGGATCGGGGTCGTGACGCGACGGCTGCGTGATCCCCTCTCGCCTACCGGGTACTTGCCGGGTCCGTTCGGGGACCGGGTGGGAGTGCACGTGGAGGTACAGGAGGTCGCATCGCCGCAAGTGTGCGACCCGGAGGTGGGGATCAGATCGCAGCGATGGGCAGTGTGCTTCAGGCTCGCAGCGAGGGGTATGAGATAGCCGCGGGGGCCAAGGCGGTCCCCTTGTCGACGGAGCCGGCATGGCCATGGCTTTTCTCAGATTTCGTGTTCGGTCCGAGCGGCATTCCGAATTCGGAGGGTGGACCCGGGCTTTCTGCCGGGACGTGAACCCGGTGGCCGTCTGTCGGCATCTCTCCTGAGGAAAGGTCAGCCACCAGCATTGGGGTGCGCCTTCAGGCGGGACTGCTTTCCCGGCCCCCGGACAACAGGATCGGGGCACGGGCCGAAACTGGACCCGAGAGGAGGCTTGACCTTGGTGCCAGCGCGCCCCCAGAATCGAAGAGGTCGGGCCAGCATCATGGGAAGATCTGCCATGGGCAAGATTGGAGGAGGACATGAAGCAGTGTGCATCGCTTTCGCATGGTCGTCTCGTCGGAACCTTCGTGCTCTTCGCAAGCCTGTCGGCCGGCCGGGCCCACGCCCAACCGGTCGGCCAGGAGACGTTCGTGATCGGCAGCGCAACGGTTCAGGACGTCTCACCGGTTCATGACCAAGGACTCTTGCTGGACCAGATCGTCTTCGGTCGCGCCGGTGCAATCCAGAGGATCGATGTCCAGTGGAATGCCGATCACAATGTCGGACCTACCGTCAGCCCGGTTTTTCTGGTCGAAGACCCTGGCACGTTCGCCCGCTTCAACCCGCTCAAGACCGGACTGGACGCCGGCAAGGTGTGGCGATTCATCTCCTACGAAGCAGGCACACAGGTCGGGCGGATTCGTCTTGATGCGGCGGCTGGGACACAGCTGTTCATCGACACGCTGGGCATCGGCCTCAACCGCGATTTCCCCATGCCCTTCACGGACGGCCAGAGGCTCGTCTACGAGCTGGGAGGAACGGATGATGTGACGATCGGTGATTTTGACGCTGCGCCGGAGATCATCGTCGATGACGGGGAAGTCAACGAGGCCCCAGTGGCCTCCCTCGTGCCGCCGGCTCTTCCCGACGCGAACCTCGTCTTCTACGCGAAGTCATCGGGAAACCCGGAGTTTCCTCGCACCGTCCATCGTCTTCGCGTCGGGGAGCCCGACTCCTACTTCCTGACCCTGGGAGGAGGCCTGAACAACCTCGGCGTGATCGACGCCCAGAGCCTCACCTACACGAAGTTCCTCCAGGGCTTCAGCCAGCTCTTCCGGAACTCGATCCACGGCGAATCCCTATCCCATGGGGTCTCCAGTCTTCTCGCGGATCCCGGAACCGCCGGTGCGCTGCTCGCTCCCTCGTTTCATCCCATGACCGATCACCGGTCGCGCTCGCCGCAGGCGACTTCGACGGTGACTCGGTGATCGACGCCTGTGTCGCCGCCCAGGAGAGCTGCCACATTCCGTTCCTCTTCGGCCGCGGTGGAGGGAGGTTCTCTCGCGGGGTCTTCCTCCTCGATGCCCAGCCGGGACAATCCGGCGCCTCTCGGCCTCTCGACATCGCCGCGGGAGACCTGGACCTCGACGGCAAGGTCGATCTGGTGGTGGCCGAGTTCAGCCAGGATCGGGTCCGGATCCTCTGGAACGACGGAACTGGCTTCTTCGAGGAGACCGTGACCATCCTTCCCGTGGGAGACCAGCCTGTAGCTCTGGTTGTCGCAAACCTTGACCCGAGCTCCGACCCCGATGGTTTTCCCGATATCGCGGTGGCAAACCGGGCCAGCGACAACGTGGCGGTCCTGCTCCACGCTCCGGCAGATCCCCAGGATCCGAGCGATCCAGCCCGGCGCCAGTTCCAGGCGGCCCAGTTCTTCAGCCCGGGCGATGGCCCCGCCGACGTCGCGGCGGAGGACCTCAACGGGGACGGGAATCCGGATCTGGCCATCCCCCTCGAGGGAAACCACACGGTCGAGATCTGGCAAGGGGCCGGAACGGGCGCCTTCAGCGCGGGCTGTAGCCTCGCACCAGTGGACCCGAACGGGCTCGGTCTTGTCGATCCCAGACCGGCTGGTGTCGTCCTTGCCGATTTCGACGGGGACGGGGATATCGATGTCGCGGCTTGTAACGTCTTTGCCAACAAGGTCACGGTCTGGCTAAACCTGGGAGGTCCGGGCGGAGGGTGCTTCAGCGCGGCGAGCTTCCACAACGTGGGTTCCGAGCCGACCGGGATCGCCGTGGCCGATGTGATCGGCGACGGGTCTTTGGATCTCATTACCGCCAACCGGGGCTCGAACGACGCCACGGTCCTGCGCGGTCTTGGAGACGGGAGCTTCACGAGCACGGGAGGCGCCACGATCAGTGGGCTCTCGGAACCCTGGAGGGTGGAGGCGGGAAACCTCGTCGGAAACGATGGCAGGGCGGACCTGACCTTTGCCTGCGCGGGGGCCGACGCTTTGGTCGTGGTGGAGGAGAACCCGAACCTGTCCCTCACTCCGGGGGCACCGGCCTTCCGGATCCGGACGAGCCTCGTGACGGGCGATACGCCGAGGAGCCTCACCGCGGCAGACCTCGACGGCGACGGGAATACTGACCTGGCCTCGGCGGATGCGTTCTCGGACGACGTATCCGTCTACCACCACTTTGTGCTCCCGGCCACGAGCCTGGCCGATGCCGAGAGCTACGCCGGCCCCTTCGACCGCACACCGACCGGTGTACCGAATGCTTCGACCTTCCGGCCCACGTGGGTGGCCACTCTCGAGACCTCGCAGGGGGCTGTTCCGCAGGGCCTCGACCTTGTCCTCACGAGCTTCAGCACCGCCGCCCCCGTGACCCGTCCCGCGGTTCAGGTTCTCGAAGGCGACGGAAAGGGCCGCTTCGAGGAGCTCTTCAGCGATACCTATCCCAACACGGAGAACCGCCGTCCTGTCGCCGTGGTGACGGGGGACTTCAACGGGACAGACGGCGACGACGATTTCGCCGGTGCTCGACGCCGACAACGCGTCGGTCCTCGTCTACCTGAGAACCCAGGGGGGATTCAGCCGGAGCGAGGTCTTCCTCGGTGGTCCTCCGACGCCACAGGAGAGGAGAGCCCCACGCCACATCGTGGCGGTGAACGACGATGGGGATGCGGTAGTCGAGCGGTTCCTCGTCCTCTGTGGCCTCGGGGGATCGGTGGTCGTCCTCGAGAACGATGATCTCGAAAGTGGCGCCTTCACCGTGACCGACATCCTGGTTCTCCCTCCCGGATCGGAGCCTCGTCAGGTGGTGGTGGGGCAGTTCGATGGCGAGCCGGCCCTTGACGCGGCGCTGACCCTTTTCGGAAAGGACAAGATCCAGATCTACCTGAGCGGACGGGGCTCGGGCGATTTCATGCTGGCGCCGCCGGTGGAGTTCGACGTTCCCGGGGCGCATGGGATCGCCACGGGCGACTTCGACGGGGATGGGCTCCTGGACCTGGCGGCGTCGAGCCTGACCGAAGGGAACATCCGGCTCTTCATGAACGACGGCCAGAGCCAGGACCGGTTCGTGGCGGCGTCGGGCAACCCGTTTCCCTGCGGTGCCGGCCCGTACCATCTCGCCACGGCCAAGCTGGACGGAGACAACCGGGACGATCTTCTGGTGGCGAACGCGTTCGGGGCCGCTGACGAGATTCTTTCGACCAGGACGGCGAACTATGCAGATCCCGTGGCCTCGCGCGACGGGATGAAGCTGGCGTCCACGGCCCGCATTGACGGGGTCAAGCAGATCGTGCTGTTCGACTTCCGCCCGGTGACGGGGATGACGGAGACGATCCTGACCTCGAGCGCCGGCGACAAGGGCGGGTTCGCGTGGGATCCCGTCACGTCCCCGGCGGGCTCGTCGACGCGTCTCTACTATGGGAGCGGAGCAGACAACGCGACCTACGTGATCCGGATCCCGGCGCCGCAGTGAGGATGGGAAGGAGTAGTGACATGAGACCACGACTGAATGCGCAGGCAATCGCGCGGGGGTTGTTCTCCATCCTTGTCTTGGCCGTTCTGGCGGAGCCAAGTAGAGGCCAGCAGTCACTCTATTTGTCGGATATCGATGTGCTGTACCCCCTAGGGACTGGCGTAGTGTCCTTTGATCTCTCGGCGGACTCGCGAGGAACTATCCACGTCGCGATTCGAAGGGGAGCAGTGAGATATCGGAAGTCCTCGGACCTCGGGCAGAGCTTTGGCCCGGAGATCGTGGTCCAGGATCCTGAGGGAGCAGCCAGCTTCACGCGGGACGCCCGCATCATCTCCGATGACCAACAACGCGCTTGTGTCTTCTGGATAGACAGCCGGGGGGACTGCAGGCCCAGTCTGCGCATGAACTGCTCGCAGGATGGTGGCGAGACCTGGAGAGCGGCCGATATCCACGTAAGCGAAAACGACACGGGAGTCCAGGTCTTTCCCGGCTACCAGGTCGCATTCGATGACAACGGGATTCTGTATTGCTGCTACCAGGATGCAAGAGACGACACGTTCGAGCTGGAGCTCTGGTTTCGCCGATCATTGGATGGCGGTGGATGCTTCGAGCCCGAGATCATCCCGCTATGGACGACTGCCCGCTTTCCGGAGTCCATAAAGCCGGTAGCAATGCAGGCCGACGGCCAGGGCGCCGTTTACATTCTTCTGTGGCGGATCCTCGAGAACACGAGAGAGCTCTACCTCCAGACCTCACTCGACTTCGGCGTGACGTGGCTCGGTCCAGTCCTGGTGGATCCTGTACCCGAATTGACGCTCGACCCGGCACTCGTGTGTGGACCGAGTGGGGTCGTGCAAGTCGTCTGGACCGGTTTCCGAAACGTCCGCAATCACATCTATTTTGCGAGGTCGACGGACTTCGGGCGGACGTTCGCGCCGACCGTGCAGATGGACTCCCAAGGGAATTCGGTCATTACCCAGTGGCCGGCGATCGACGCCGATCTCCAAGGAAGCGCGTACCTGGTCTGGCGCAATGATAGAGATATCCACCTGCGGATCTCGAGGGATCACGGAGAGACCTGGGAGCCGGAGGTCTCCCTCGGTTCGACCTTTGCCTGGTCGGTTCCGCGGGTCTTCACGAACGAGAGCGGGCATGTCGTTGTCGAGTGGCAGGCACGGTTCGCGACGGAATTCGGCGAGGAACTGAACGTGTCGTTCGATGCCGGGGAGACGTGGCTTCCCCAGGCGGTCCGGTTCGATGCGACAGGAGGGGGGACGACGGTCGGCAGGGGGCAGGCCATGGACGCCGCCGGCCGCTTCTACATGCTGTGGGACGAGGAGTTCGACATGGGCCCCGTGATCGACACGGAGACCCACTTCCGGGCCGCCTATCCGACCCTCGCCGGAAGCCTGGTCGCCCGTGACGACGGCGACGGGATCGTGATCATTCCTCCCGAGGGGGGCGAGCTTGCCATCGACATCGAGCTCTGGAATCACGATCCCTTGAACCGGATCGAGTCCCTGACCGCCTACCTCGAGGCGGAGCTGCCTTCGGGCCAGAGGGTGGGCCCCCTGGGACGGATGCGGACGTTCAACATCCCGATCGGCGTCGGCCGGTCGGCCACGCTCAGAAGGACGTTTCCCGGAGCGAGGCCACCGGGTCGCTACGCGGTGATCGTGACGACGACGGGCCCCATCGAGGCGAGCTTCAAGCTGCCGATCCTGAAGGAGTGACGGTGGGCGGGACAGCGCCTCCCCGGGTTCGCCATGAACTCCCCCGTGTACTTCGTCGGGCCGAGTGGCCGAGTTGCCCTTTTTATGACGCCCGGGGAGGCGAGTGCGTCAGATAAACGGAAAATGGAGAGCCACGGGCCGGTGCAAGCCCGGATTGTAAGTGGCAATGGGGTTTGTGGATAGGGAGATGAGGAGAGGGAGTTTTTCGTTCATCTGAAGGGATCGGGTACCGAGTGCATCGCTAGGCGGAAAGCCCCGAGCGCTATCGAACTCTCCACAAGGGGCGGGTGGAGAGAGCCAGGGGGAACCGGGGACCGTCGGCGGCCCCGCCAGCTCCCCGAGGATTTCCTGTTCGGTCTCGGGCCGCTTCCGCATCCTGGGGATGTGGCACCGGTCTGGACCCGATACCCTGCCCCTCCCAGGAAAGGAGGAGCCGACCATGCGATCGCGCCTTCCGCTGAGCTGTCTACTCGTCGTGACCTCGCTCCTCACGGCCCTCCTCGCCCCTCCCCTCGCCGCGCAGCCCACCGTCTACGTCCCGGATGATTACCCGACCATCCAGGGTGCGATCGACGCGGCCAGCGACGGCTGGACGATCCTGGTGAGGCCGGGGAGGTACGTGGAGAACACCGACTATCTCGGAAAGGCGATCACGGTCGAGAGCACCGATGGCCCCGAGGTCACGATCATCGACGGGAGTCTCCCGGCCGACCCCGACCTCGGAAGCGTCGTGATGTTCGTGAGCGAGGAAGACCAGGACAGCATTCTGGACGGATTCACGCTGACCGGCGGCTCCGGCTCGAGGTGGCGAGACCCCCAGGGCTACTGGCGGCGGGGAGGCGGTGCCGTCTTCATTTACAGTTGTGATCCAACCATCAGGAGGTGCATCCTCGAGGGAAACTCCGGGATCTACGGAGGTGGCATCTACGCGAGCTATGCCTACTTCACCGTCGTCGAGAGCTGCACGATTCGCAACAATGTTGCGAGCACCTATGGGGGTGGAATCCATTCGGAGCCGAGCAGGATATCCATCGTGGACTGCGTCATCGAGGGAAATACCGCGGGAGCGGGAGGTGGCGCCTTCTTCTGGGAGTCTAGGACGGTGCGTATTCAGTCGACCCGGTTCAGCGGGAACACGGCCACCTACGGTGGCGCGATCTGCGCCATCGATGAGTCATTCATCGACTTCCTGCAGTGCCGGTTCGAGAGCAACCAGGCAGAGTACGGAGGCGCGGTATTCAGCAACCACTGGGACTACTACGAGGATTGTCACTTCAGGTTCGATAGCTGCTTGTTCGTCGACAATGCAGCCGGGATCATGGGAGGGGCCATCTTCGGAAACACCTTCGGTCAGCTCGGACATCTCTTCATTCGAGGATCCACGTTCGTCGGCAACACGGCCGCGGAAGGAGCTGCCTGCTGGCTGGAAGTTCACAATCGCCACTTCAGCCGGATCTCCAGCTCCATCATCATGGGCAGCGGACGCGAGCCGATCAAGGGTATTGTGGATCCGGAGATCGTCACGTCTTGCCTCATCGAAGGAGGTCTCTTCGGGCAGGCCAACCTGAACCCGCTTCTTCTGGAACCAGCATCGGGAGATCATCGACTGGCGGCCGGATCCTTTTGTGTCGACAGCGGGTCCTCGGGTGAGCCTGGCCATCATCCTCCCCTTCACGGATTCGACCTCGACGGGAACCCCCGCATCGTCGACGGCGACCGCGACGGCACCTCCACCATCGACATGGGTTGCTACGAGTACCAGCCCCGGCCCTTCGACGCCCGGGTCGGCAGCGTCAACACCGGCGAGGCTGGCGTGAACCGTGCCGACGTGCTTCTACTCAACGGCTCGCCCGGCGATGCAGAGCGCGTGGTCACGGTCGGCACTGGCGAGAGCCTCCAGCTCGACATCGCGGCGCCTCCCTCCCGGCCAGGACCCGCGGAGTCCCGCTACGTCATCTATGCCTGGGTCGGCGAGCCGGATCCCCTTGCCGTCTCGGTCCAGGAGAGGTTCGGGTTCTTTGTCGGCTGGACGGCGTTCCCGACGGTGTTCTCCGGCGGCTCCCCACTGCCGATCAAGCTCTGGAGCACTTTCGGCCACGAGCCGATCCTGGGCGACCCGGACTTCCTCTCGGACAAGGCCCCGGCGACGCTGTTCTCCCTGCCCAACGGGAGGCCGGCTCCGATCACGGCGACCTTCCAGGGGTTCATCGAGGACGACGCGGCGCCGAACGACTTCCGGGTGGCGACGACGAATGCGGTAGTGATGAGGGTGGAGTAGCAGAAGGAGATCGGACCATGATGAACGCAGGCGTGGTGAGGAGCCTCCCGTGGATTCTTGTTTTGACTTGCCTCGGCGCTTTCACATGCAGCGCCGCGCGGTCGTCCGGCGGCGTTGTCAAGCTGAAGACGGATAACAAACGTTCCGGCTACTACTACAATGCTCTTGGCTCCGAAGCGGCACGTTACGTGGCGAAGTACGATGTCGGAGACCTCGACCCCAATGCCATTATCTGCGGTACGCGTACCGCAGAGCTGGAGCAGGTCGATGACTTCAGCTACGTTCTCGGATACGACTTGCGACTCGAGGATCCCAATGCTCCGGAGTACGCCGATCTTTCCGATCTGGGGCTTATTGCGAACGCTGACCCGAACTCGATTACTACCTGTAACACTTTTGGCGGCTTCGAGACGATCACGTTTGGTGGCGGATCCGGAATCCCGGACCCATCAACGCGCTTCTTCATCACTCTTGCACAACCGGCCAACAACGACCCTTCAGTTGGCCTTGACTTCTGTGGCATCACCCTGAACACCGTCAGCGTCTTCGTCAATTCCGCCCGCTCTCAGAGCTATCGGCCAGGTGGCGTCCGGAGAAGTATCGGCTTTAACCACTTCGTGGAGGCGATCGTTTTCGAGCCCAAGCCCATCGACCTACATCTGCGGATGACGGGTTCGTCCCGCTTTCCTGGAGATCGAGGTCTTCCGGTGATGTTTGCGCGACGCGACTGCCTGCCCTCGCAGCCGGATTGCTTCGTTGCGCCCCGGGACACCACCACCAACAATCGTACGGATGATCTCGTGACGGCGCGCATCGTGATCGACAACAACCGTCACTTTCCAGACGTGGTCCGGCTGGCGCTGGAGGCGGACCGCTCGGCGATCAACCCGAAGCTGGAACCGATCGATGTCCTGGATCGCTTTCGCCCCTCTGGGGGGGGGGCACCCGTCACCAACCCGATGACCCTGCCCGTGGGTCGCACCCTCCTGACCCTGGAGCTCCGGACGGCCTTGCCGAGACGGTTCCTCGCCATGCTTCCTCTCGACCTTCGCTTCCGGGCTCGTGCCGAGGATCCCGATGGACCTCCCTGCGAGTACCCTGCCGACTCGACGTGCGTCTTCGACGTCGAAGGGCAATACCTGGGTCTCCGCCCCAATGCGGGCTACTACGACAGCGACGACCACTCGGGCGGCTTCTTCTTCACCCAGAGCCCCGTCCTCACCGGAGACGCCCTGGCCGTTCGGTTCGAGACCGTCGATCTACCGAAGCCGGGCAACACGCTCGTGGTCTCGGGTGTGGATGTCGTGGCGGGTGAGTTCGGAACGTCGGGACTCGCGGGCCTGGATGCCGTCGAGCTGCGGAGGGAAGACGCCGTCCTCGCTCGGAATCCGGATCTCTCGCCCCAGGGGCTCTACCGTGCCCGGGGTACGGTCGGCGACCCCGGAAACGCCGATGGCGTCCCGACGGGGCTGCCGGTGACCACCGTCCTCGTCGACTTCACGGATTACGTCACGACACCTGCGGTCCCTGGCCTGGCCGAGAACCTCTTCGCCATGGCGTATCTCAGCCCGGGGGATACCGGGGCCTCGGTCACCGCCATCGGGTCCGCGGGTGGAGGCGATGTCTTCATCGGGAATTCGTCGACCCTGCTCGCCAGGACTCTGCCGGTTCAGCCCTTCACCCGGGACGACCTCGAGATTCGCCTCGACGTGAACGGCGCTCTCTCGACGGCTGCTGGGGCAGGAAGGAGGACGAAGCGGCTGGATCCCCTTCCCGAGCTCCGGATACCGGGCGTTCTTCACGTCGTCGAGAAGGGTGGGAGGATCGTGGAGTAGGGAGGCCGGCCTGGAGACGGCTGCTCCATCTCCCTCTCCACCGCGTCCACCGTCTCGGCCAGGGTCGATGTCCCGGCGGTGAGGCCGCAGGTCTCGATGCCCCGGAACCACTCCGCGCGTAACTCCTCCGGTCCCGCCACGTGATGGGTGGGGATCCCCGCTCTGTCGCCGATGGCGGCGAGCTGACGGGTGTTGTTGGAGTGGTGCCCGCCCACCACGACCAGGACATCGACCCGCGACACGAGCTCGTGGACGGCCTGGATCCTCTTCCGGGTCGGGTCACACACCGTGTCCGCGAAGCGGATGTCGGCGTCGGGGTTCAGGGAGCGGACGGCGGCGAGAATCTCCCGGGCCACATCGATGCGCAACGTGGTCTGGCAGACGACGCCCAGCTGGAACGAGGGGTAGAGGCGCACGTCGGCAGGCGAGCTCACGACGAGGAAGTCATCGAGATCCTCGACGATGCCCAGGACCTCCACGTGGCCGGGCTTTCCCAGCACGAGCACGAGCCTTCCCTCCCGGGCGAGCTCCTGCGCCGCCCCGTGGACCCTGCGGACGAGAGGGCAGGTCGTGTCGATCAGCCGGTAGCCGGCCCGCAGGAGGCCATCGCGCCTCCTTTCGCTGATGCCGTGGGCGGTGACGAGAACAGAAGACGTCGCCGGAGGCCGGTCGCGGTCGTTCTCTCCCGCCATGTGGAAGCCTCTCCGGCGAAGGCGTTCGAGGACCTTCTCGTTGTGGACGAGCTCCCCGTGGATCGTGATGTCGTGGGCAGCCTCGAGGTCTTCGGTGATCTCCAGCGCATCTCGCACTCCGAAGCACATTCCCATCTCGCTCGCGCGCAGGATCTTCATCGCTCGAACCTCCTCTGACTCGGGGCGGCGTTGGTCTTTGCCATACAAAGTGAAGACCCGCGACCTCACCTCGCGGTGTGCTCGGCTGTCAAGCCGGGGAGAAGCCCGGCGGAGAGTCGGGGATGCGCCTGGACGCTCGGGAGCTCGCCTCGTGCCGGGCATCGTGGATGACCTGCTCGAGCTCCTGCAGGTAGGCGATGAATTGCTTCCTTCCGTCGGGCGAGATGCGAACGAGGGTCTTGGGCCGTCCGGAGGCGGTGCTCTTCCACACCTGGACGAGGCCGGCCTCGTGCAGCACCTGGACGTGACGGCTCAGGTTGCCGTCGGTGAGGGAGCAGAGCTCCTTGAGGTCGTTGAAGAGGTGCCCCTCGGGACGCGTGAGAAGAGCGGTGAGGATGCCGAGCCGCGCCTTCTCGTGGAGAATGCGGGAGAGCCCGTCGTAGGCGAAGGGAGCGCTGCTCTCCGCGCCCGTATCCTTTTTGCGTCTAGGAGACATCCGAGGAGCTCCTCGATCGATCCTGGACCACGAAGGCGGGAGGGCGCTCCAGGTCGAGGTGGAGGACGAGGGCGATGGCGGCCTGTCCCAGCCCGAAGGTGAGCCCCATGCCCACGGAGTCGGGCGGTCCGACGGAGGTGCGCAGGAGCTGGAGGATTCCCGCCACCAGATAAAAGAGCCCGACCGCCCCGATGGCGCGGGGGAGGTAGGGGCGCGACGCGAAGATGCCCAGACCGTAGATGAGGGCCCACACTCCGGGAAGCAGCGACATCGCGCGGGGCGTCGTTCGCTCGAGGGCGGCCGTGCCGTCGAGGTGGATGAAGGCAAGGGTGACCGCGGCGCCGGCGAGGAGGCTCGGTGCAAACTGGCCGACCATGAGCCAGGCCCGGCGCACGCCGGTGGGGCAGGGCGACCTCCGGTGCTGGAGGAGGAGATCCGCCGCGCAGAGGCCGAAGCAGACAAACGCCACCCCCGTCCAGAATGCGATGAAGAGGTGCCAGGGGGCCAGGGGGCCGGACCCGGCGGGGATCAGGCCGCGAGAGAGGGGTCCCCCATCGCGGAAGAGGAGCTGCCAGGCGGCGGCCCCGCCCATGGCCACAACCGAGGTGAGCGCCATGGTCGCGGCGCGGTATCCGCGAAACACCTCACCCCGGGCCATCTGGGCGTGGATCTCTTCGATCTGGGACAGCGCACGACGAAGCTCGGTTGCCATGGAGGTGACTTTACCGTGCAAAGTAACGGGTGTCAACCCCTCAGGGTTTGTCGAGGAGATCCACCCGGGCGTCGAAGAGGAGCTGCTCGTCGTTGCGGGACATGGTCATGAGGAGGGTCGACAGCGTTCTTGGCACGATGCCGCGGAACGCCTCCTCGCCATTGAGCCGCACCACGACCTCCTCGTCGAGGTCCACCAGCGGCTCGCCGAGGAGGACCGTCAGTCGCTTCAGGTTGCGGGCCCCCCGCAGGGCCTTGATGTCGATGATGTTGGCCTCGGTGACCTCGGCCTGGAGAATGGCCGCGCGCTCGGGGTCTTCCCAGTAGAGCCAGTGGTAGTGCCGCTTCCAGGGAACGGAGGGCTGCCAGATGAGCTTGGTCGGCCGTGCGGTTCGCCGGTGCGATGCCACCCACTGCTGGGTGGGAAGGTAGCCCTCTTCGGGAGGGTCGTGGCCGCGGCCGGTGACCTCGACGTAGCGAAAGTTGAAGCCGCCCGGGTGCTTCTCCTTCCAGTCGAGGAGCTGCTGGTGGGCAAAGATGTTGGCCTCGGGAGTCACGCGGGGATCGTCGAGGCTCTGGAAGAAGAGGAGGGCGGTGTTGTAGTAGTTGGGGATGACCCCCGGGACGAGGCTGGAGACCTCGCGGTCGGTGTTCCGCCGGTAGATGGGCGAGGGTCCGCCGGCGTAGGCCGCGACACCGGCAAAGACGTCCGGGTGGTGAGCACCGAGGGCCCACGAGCCGTAGCCACCCATGCTGTGCCCCGTGACGTAGACGCGATCCGGGTCGACGCGAGCGGTGCGTTTGGCGGCCTCGACGAGCTCGAGGACGAACTCCTCGGTGCCCGACGTGGTCCACCCGAGCTCGGTCTTCTCGAGAACCTCGGGGAAGATCCAGAGCCAGCCTCCTCCGCCCATTCCCGCCGCCATGCTCTCGGCGTCTCCCTCTCCCACGCCTCCTCCGTGAAGGCCGATGAAGAGCGTCTTCGAGGGCCCTCCCTTGACGATGTACTTGCCGAGCTTCTTGTCTTCGTCGTAGAAGTAGTTCGTTCCCGAGAGCTGGATCCGGGGGGCGTTCTTGCGGGCAATGTTGAGCAGCGACCTGCGCAGGCCCTTGAGCGTCGAGCCCGCGACCAGCGGCGCGAACTCGGCGTCGAGCCGGTCCCGGATCTCCCTTCGCGCGGCCTCGTCGGGGGCGTCGCCATACTCCTGCGCGAGCTTCTCGAGCTCCTTGCCTCGCGGGGGGGTGCGTTTTCTCGGCTCGGCGTGGACGGGGGTGAAGTGCCGGGCAAGGAGGAGCCCCAGAAAGAGTGCCATGACCGCGACGGGCCGTCGTGTTCGAGGCAGGGGGGTGCGTTTGTCGTCGTGCATGATCGTTCTCCCGGTCGAGCCTGGCCCGCTCATTGGAGCAGGTCGGCAGGGAGGAGGCAAGACCGGCCTACTCCCGGTCGCGATCCGGAGAAGGGCGGGCTCCTCCTCAAGCGCCGTCCGTGCGTCTGCCGATGGGAAGAACGTGTCTCTCCACGGTTTGCGGCCCGAATCCCGGGTCTTCCGGGAGAGACCCCGCGAGGCTCTTCCCATGCTCCATGCCGAGGCACGAGGAGGCGGGGGTGCGCCACGGTGGCTCTTTTGCACCGGGCTCCTCGTCGTTGTCCTGCTGCTCGCCTTCGTCTACCGCTCGACCTTCGGGTGGATGGCGGAGCGCTGGTCTTCGGAGGGCTCCCCCTATAGCCACGGGGCACTCATTCCGTTTCTCTCCGCGTTCCTCTTGTTCCTCGCCCTGCGGGGTGGTGAGCGGCTCGAGACGGCCCCGCGGCCCGTGCTGGGAATGGCCGTGCTCTTTCTTGGCCTTCTCCTCCACGCAGGAAGCCTCCTCGTCCGGATCCACTTCACGTCGGGGATCTCACTCCTCATGGTGGTGGCCGGCCTCGTCCTCGCCGTGTTCGGAATGCCACTCCTGAGAAGGGCGGCGCTCCCGATCCTGTTCCTCGGGTTCATGGTGCCGCTTCCGCTCGTCACCCTGGCCCGCGCCAGCCTGGAGCTGAAGATCCTCGCCACCTGGCTCGGCGCCTCGCTCCTCCATCTCGTCGGGGTCGACGTGGTCGTGGACGGGGCCGTCCTGCTCTTCTCGGGGGACAAGCTGATCATCGGCGAGGCGTGCAGCGGACTCCGCTCGCTCATCGCGCTCGTGGCCTTCTCGGTTCTCCTGGCGCGCCTGGCCCCGATCTCGATGCCGAGGAAGGCGGCGCTCGTCGTCTCGTCGGTTCCCATTGCGGTTCTCGCGAACGCGGGACGCATCCTGTTCCTGGGCGTCGTCACGGCCCGCTGGGGATCGTCCGCCATCCGGGGGTTCGTCCACGACGTCTCGGGCCTCCTCATCTATGTCCTCGCCCTCGTGCTTCTCTTCGTGGTGGAGAGGCTTCTGCGTCCTGGCCGCGGCCAGAGACGACCGTCCGCATCCGGGCCGCGGTCCAGGATGAGCGAGGTGCTCTTGCCACTCCTCGCGCGCGGAAGTCGGAGCGGGCTCCTCGCCACCCTCGTGATCTTCGTGGTCGGGGGATTCGTGGCCTACAGGCTCGAGGCGCGACAGGTGGGAGAGGAAAGGGTCTTCCACGCCCGCTCGATTCCCGCCGTGATCGGCGACTACGAGGGAGCCGACCTCGGCCTCTCCGAGAGGGCCTACGCCATCCTGGAGACCCGTGACGTGGTGTTCCGGGATTACCGAAAGAGCGGTCTTCCCGGGGTGGTCAACCTTTGCATCGTCTTCAGCGGCGAGAACCGCAAGACGGCCCATCCTCCGGAGGTCTGCTACCAGGGCTCGGGGGTGGAGGTCCTCACGAGCGACCTCCGGGAGGTCGAGGCCGGGAGCGTCACGAATTCGGTCCCGGCGCGGAGGCTTCTCCTCTCGTCGCGGAAGGGGAGGATCTGCGCGCTCTACTGGTACGTCTGGGGATCGACCTTCGAGACCGACTACGTGACCCAGCAGATGCACATGGCCTGGGGTGCTCTCTCGGGATCGCCTCGGCGCGGCGCCCTTGTGCGGCTCTCGACGTGGGTCGAGCCCGACGAGGACGATGAGGCGGCGACCGGGAGGCTGCTCTCTCTGGCGCGAGACCTCGTCCCTCACCTCGTGGTGGAGTCAGACTCCTAGAGCGCGATCCCCATCTGGCGCGCCGCCGTTTCCACCGTCTGCGCGACGAGGGTGGCGATGGTCACCGGGCCCACGCCTCCCGGGACCGGCGTCAGGAGCGAGGCCCGGGGCAGGATCTCGTCGAAGTCGACATCGCCCACACTCCCCTCGTTGTAGCCCGCGTCGATGACCACGGCGCCACGCTTGATCCAGTCCCCCTTGACGTGGCGGGGCTTTCCCACCGCCGCCACCACGACGTCGGCTTCGCGACAGAGAGCGGGGAGATCCGAGGTGCGCGAGTGGCACAGGGTCACGGTGGCGTGGGCGTTGATGAGGAGTGACGCGAGGGGGCGCCCGAGGATGGGACTTCTGCCCATGACGATGGCCCGGGCGCCGTCGAGATTCACCCGGTATTCCTCGAGGAGGGCCAGGATCGCCCGGGGCGTGCACGAGATGAGTGCCGGTAGACCGAGAAGCACTCGCCCGAGGGTGGCCGATGACACGCCATCGACGTCCTTCTCGGGGGGGATGGCCTCGAAGACCGCACGCTTGTCGATGGAAGTCGGCACCGGGTGCTGGACGAGGATGCCGTGGACCGCGCGATCGGCGGCCAGCCGCTCGACGGTGGTGACGAGGTCCGCGGTGGTGGCGTCGCCGGGCAAGGACTCCACCCTGGACGCCATCCCCACCTTCTGGCAGGCCCGGGCCTTCATGCGGATGTAGGTGGCGGTGGAGGGGTGCTCTCCCACCGTGACCGTGACCAGGGAGGGCACCTGGCCCCCTTCGGCCCGGAGCCGGTCGATGTGGGACCGGGCCTGATCGAGGAGGCGGCCCGCGAGGGAGCGGCCCTCCATGAGGCGGGCCTGGGCGGGAGTTTCCATGCCCTGAGCATCGGTCCTCCTCCGGCCCCCTCTCAAGGGGTGACCCCGAGGCGGTGTCGTTTTTCTTGGGCGATCGTCGCGCCAGAACCCCGTCCGAAGCCCCCGGAGTGTCCCCTGTCCTCTTGTCTCCCATGGGTTTGCGAAAAGGGCCCCGAGATCATCCCGAACCCCGGCCGGAGGTCCGAGGGGTCGGACGCGGTATCCACGAGAATGCGTTTAAAGCACAGATTTGTATGTGTTTACGAATACGGACCGGATCGGGCCCCGGGGCGCGCGGGGGCGGGCGGGACCCGGATCCAGGCGCCATCTCGGGTTCTATCTCCAAGTCGGTACACTACTTGCGCTTGTGCACCCCAGATCGCCCGAGAGTCCCGAACAGTAGAGATCATGAGCAACGTCCCACGCAACCAGGAAAAACGCCGATCGAGCCGGGCTCAGGTGTCCCTACCGATCCTCATCCAGCCCGTCACGACGCGGTGCGAGGCGACCTGGATCCGCGGGGCCCTCCGGAACGCCTCCGGCGGGGGAGTGTGGTTGGAGTGCTATGGCGATCTGGACCTCCTGCCGGGACAGACCGTCGAGGTGCGGGTGACCGTCCCTCTCAGACCCGATCCGGATGCCGAGTGGGTGCTTCCCCACTCCGACCTCGCCGCCTTCCTCGAGATCGAGCCCTACGCCGCGCTCGTCTCCCGGGGAGAGGTCGTCCGCATTGCATCCGTGCGATCCGAAAGGATACTCGGCACGGGCATCGCCATCCGGCTCGAAGAGCCCCTCGCATTCACCCGTCCCCCGGAACGCACTTGAGGCACGCCATCTCGATCGACGTCGAGGACTACTTCCAGGTCAGCAACTTCCGCGAAGTCGTCCCCTTCGAGAGTTGGGATACGTGGCCGTCCCGGGTGGAGCGCAACACCTCACTCCTCCTCGAGGAGCTCGATCGTGCCGGGGCGAAGGCGACGTTCTTCGTCCTGGGCTGGTGTGCCGAGAGGTTTCCCGCCCTCGTCCGGCGCATCGTCGAGGCCGGCCATGAGGTCGCGGCCCATAGCTACGACCATCGCCTCGTCTATGACCTCGAGCCCGCGGAGTTTCGCTCCGATCTCCGCAAGACCGCGGCGCTCCTCGAGAAGGCCGGTGGAGTTCGCGTGACGGGGTATCGCGCTCCCAGCTTCTCCATCACCGCGGCCTGTCCCTGGGCGCACGGAGTCCTCGTCGAGGAGGGCTATCTCTTCGACTCGAGCGTCTTCCCCGTGCGACACCACCGCTACGGCAACCGTGGGTGCCCGCGCTTTCCCCACGTGATCGAGACCGGGAAGGGCCCCCTGGCCGAGTTCCCGCTCTCGACCCTGAGGGTCCTGGGACAGAACCTGCCCGTGGCGGGGGGCGGCTACTTCCGCCTCCTCCCCGTGGGACTCCTCGCCCGCGCCCTCCGGAGCATCGAGCGCGAGAAGAAGCCGTTCATCCTCTATCTCCATCCCTGGGAGTTCGATCCCGAGCAGCCTCGGGTCGAGGGAGTCTCGCGCCTGCGGACGCTGCGGCACCGGCTCAATCTTCGCCGGTCCCTGACCAAGCTCCGCTGCCTCCTGGGAGAGTTCTCGTTCGCTCCCGTCTCGACCGTCCTTGCCGACGCCGGTGTGCTTCCTACCACTCCTTCCCGGTGATCCGGAAGAAGCGGCAGAGATAATCGAGCTTCTCGTCGATCTTCTTGCCCCGGATCCGGAGCAGAGGAGTGTCACTTGCTCGCCTCCAGGCGGGAGAGGCGTCTGCCAGGGCCTCCTCGAGCTGCCAGCGGTGCTGGAAGCTCCTGCCCTCCAGGGTCATGATGGCCTCGATCTCCACGTCGGAGAGGTAGAGGGTGTCGAGCCTCTCGAATCGGGCGCTGTCGATGCTGGTGGGCACGAGCCGCGCGGCTTGCAGGACCTCGAGCTCGACCTTCCGGGGAAGCGGTCTCTCCTCGCGGAGGGCCCGGAGGAAGGCGAGCTCTCCCTCGATTTCACGATCCTGCAGCGATCCTACGCCTCCCCGGAGAGTCCCTGCACGCGCCAGGTAGTCGAGGACAGGGGCGTCGAGAACGTGATTCCTGGGCACCTGAACCCGCTGGTTGAAGACGTTCTGCACGAAAAAGAGGAGGACAAAGCACCCGAGGCCGGCGGCGATGGGAGTCGCGATCCAGCCTCCGGCCACCCCGGCGAGGGTCCGCCACTGGACGAGCTGGAGGCCGGCCAGACCCCGGCTGAGGGCGATGCCGATCACCGCTCCGATGACCGCCTGGGAGCTCGACACGGGAATGAGGGGAATGGGAGGGAGCCCTTGTCGGAGGAGGAGCTCCTCGAGAGTTCGGGACGAGAAGAGAACGAGGACCATGGAATGGGAGACCACCACCACGAAGGCGGCGAGAGGACTCAGGGGGACGAGGTTGCGACCCACCGTGAGCATGACCTGGCGGGAGTAGGTGAACACTCCCAGGGCGATGGCCAGTGAGCCGAGCAGGAAGAGCTGCTGGACGGCGGTGAAGGTGAAGCCGCCGATGCGGACGGCGGTGAATGGAGACGACTCGATGAAGACACCCATCACGTTGCCGATGTTGTTGGCCCCCAGGGCGTAGGAGCCCAGCATGCCGGCGAGGAGGAGGCCGAGCCGGGTGTTCCGATCGAGGCTGAGCATGTGAGGAGGGTGGAGCCGGATCAGCAGCACGAGCAAGCCGTAGAGGCACGCCGAGAAGATCGCCGCCAGGGCCGGGCAAGCCACCCAGGTGGAGGCGATCTTGATCAGCGTGTCGCGGTCGGTGAGCGAGCCCGTGAACCAGTTCCATCCCAGGATGGCGCCGACGATGGCCTGGGTCGTGGAGACGGGAAGTCCCACGCGGGTCATCCACAGGACGGTCAGGCCCGCGCAAAGACAGACGGTGAACGAGCCCCCGAGAGCGTTGACCGAGCCCAGCTTTCCCAGGCCGTGGGCGGCGCCGGCTCCGCTCACCACCGCTCCGGCCAGCAGAAAGAGGCTGCAGAGGGTGGCGGCGGTCCGGAACCGGATCATCCGGCTGGCGACCGCCGTCCCGAAGACGTTGGCGGCGTCGTTGGCTCCGAGGGACCAGCCGAGTAGGAGTCCGCTCGACAGATAAAGGAGGAGGACGGGGTCCATGGCCGGATCCGCTCCCTCAGAGCGCCTGCTTGGCGGCGTACACGGCCAGTCGATCCCCGACCCTCTCGGCCACGTCGGACACGAAAGCCACCGCCCGGAGCGCGCTGGTGAGGTGCATCTTTCGTTCCAGGGGGAGGTCGGACGAGAAGGCACGCTTCCTGAGGCGGATGGCCAGACGATCCGCCTCACCCTCGTAGAAGTCGACCTTGTGGAGGTGGTCGCGCAGCATCTGGACGTTGCGGAAGTAGGCCCGGGCGGCCATCACCGCGGACTCGACGCAGTGAACCACGGCGGTCGTGAGCTGGCGGACGTCGTCCTCGAGCTCCTCGGGGATCTGGGGGCGCTCGATGGCGAAGGTCAGGAAATTGGACTTCAGGGTGTCGAGGAGCTCGTCGAGCTCGTCGAGCAGGATCAAGACGTCGGCCCGGGAATCGGGGATGAGCATCTTGGCGAGCAGCGTGCTGACGATCCGGAGCTGGATGTCGTCGCCCTGCCGCTCGAGCTTGGTGATCTGGTCGAGCTTCTGGTCGACGTCCTCGCCCGCTCCCTTGTCGAGGTAGAAGCCCATTCCTTGCTCGAAGGCGAGCGCGGCCTTGGACACCTGATCGAGGAACTCCTCGATGAGGATCTCGAGCCCTCGCATCCTGCGAAACGGGGAAACCTTGATCTCCCGCATGCGACCGCCTCCTCTTTTCTGGCGGGCCTCCGCCCAGGGAAGAGGATCTTATCTCGCGGTCAAGCCAGAACAAGGGAAATGCCGCCTTGGACTCCGGTGTCGGCTGCGCCACGCCGCAGCGACGCGAGTGTCCCGTGCCCGACCCGTGGTGGAGTGTCTCCGTGGGATGTCCACCGCGACGGTCGATTCCAGGACGACGGGAGGTGCTTCATGGCGCATGTATTTCGCGAGGGAGATCGAGGCTGGGAGGTCGTCGCCGTCGAAGGCGACGGAATTCCGCTGGACGACGGGGCGGGGAAGATTCTCCTCGCGGCGGGCCGGAGGGAGGCGAGGAGCTGGTTCGTCGTCGTTCCCCATGCGAGCGCGGCTCGCGTCAACGGAATCCCGGTGCCGGGGATGCGTCGTCTCCGCCACAAGGACGAGATCCGTTCCCCGGGGCTGCCCCGGATGTATTTCTCGACCGAGGCCGTGGTGGAGGTCGTTCCCTTCCCCGGAAAGGAGCCCGTGCCCTGCGCGCGCTGCCGCAAGCCCATTGCTCCCGGTGCCGAGACCGTCTCGTGTCCCGACTGCAGGACCTGGCACCACCAGAGCGAGACGTGGCCCTGCTGGACCTATGCGCCCCGGTGCTCGGCCTGCGAGAGGGACACGAGCAGCACGAGCCTGAGCTGGATTCCCGATGGCTGCTAGCGGTCTCCGGGTCGCGGTGGTCGGGTCGGGCGGGAACATCGGATCCGCTCTCGTCCCGCTCCTCGCGCGCACCCCTTCCGTCCAGTCGCTCCTCCTCGTGGATCCCGACCGCTACGAGGTCCACAACCTCCTGTCCCAGGATCTGGGTCCGTCCGATGTCGGAAAGCTCAAGGTCCGGGTCCAGGAACGTCGTGTGAAGAAGCTTCGCCCCGACCTCGACATCGAGACGGCGGCGGTCCGGGTCGAGGAGCTCCCCCTGGGGAGGCTTCGGGCCGACGTCCTCGTGTCGTGCCCCGACAACCTCGGGTGCCGCGACGCGGTGAGTCGAGCCAGCCACCGCCTGGGAGTTCCCTGGCTCGACGGGGGAGTGCGCCCTTCGGATGGCCTGGCCCGGGTCACCCTGAGGAGGCCGGCACCGACGGCACCTTGTCTGTTCTGTTCTCTCGACGAGGGAGCCCGCGACCGGCTCGCGGTGCGGCAGTCGTGCCAGGACGGCTCTCTCTCCGAAGAGGCCACGTCCACCCGGGGAACGGCCGGGCTGGGATCCCTCTGCGCCTCGCTCCTCGTGACCGAGCTCGAGAATGTCATCTCCGGAGCCTGCGGGGAGAGCTCTCGCGAAATTCTCGTCGATGCGCGGCACCGGAGCCTCCACGTCTCCGCACTCGTCCGGGACCCTTCGTGCACGTTCGACCACGAGGCCTGGGAGATCGAGCCGCTCGCGTCGTCTCCGGGGCAGGTCACGTTCCTCGACCTGAGGGAGCGGGCACGCGTGGTGGGTCGAGAGCCCGTGCTCTCTCTCCACGGCCTCACGCTTTCCACCGGGGCCCAGTGTCGGGGGTGCGGCCGCGCGTGTGCGCTCCTGCGCATTGCCGAGCGAGGAACGCTCTCCGCCTGCCCGCAATGCGGAGGCGACCGGGTCCATTCGGGATGGACTCGCCACGAGGAGCTGGACCTCTCCGATCTGTCCCCGGTCCGTCTCCGCACTCGCCTCTCGAACGCGGGGTTTCTTCCGGCGGACGTGCTCAGTCTGGGCGGGGCTCACTTCGAGCTCGCGGCCCCGACTGCGCGCGGGCGCAGCCGGGACCCGAGCGCCGTGAGGCCTCGCGCTACGATCGAGTCCGTGTCACCCGGAGGTCCGTCATGATCGACCACGTGTTCGAATCCTTCCTCGAGACCCAGCTCGCCGAGGCGCTTGCCCTCGAGAGCGAGAGCGACCTCGTCGCCTTGATGCCCCTTCCGGGCCGTCGGGGAGTGCCGGATCGCTACATCCTGGAGCTCGGCTGTCGAGGGCTGGTGCGCGACCCCTCCAGCCGGGAGGTGACCGAGAGGACCGGATTTGCGGCTGGCGTCTGGTTCCATCCCCGGTACCTGAAGAGCATCAACGCGTCTCTGGTGGTGACGCTGCTCGATCCTCCCCACGTGTTTCATCCGAATCTGAGCTTCCCGTTCGCCTGTCTGGGGCGGATGCGACCCGGTACGGGGATCGTGGAGATCGTCTATCAGCTCTTCGAGATCCTCACCTACAGGAAGATGACCATCGTCGAGTGGGACGCCCTCGACCGCGAGGCCTGTGCCTGGGTGAGGCGCGGCCTTCGTCGTTTCCCCGTGGACGCGCGACCCCTCAAGCGGAAGAGCGTCCTCATTTCCGGGGAGGAGAGTGCAACATGACGCGAGTCGCCAGGAAACCGGATCCACCCGTGGACGGGGAGTGTCTGCGTCAGGCACTGACCGAGGCCGAGCTCTCGTTCGTCGAGGACGCGTCGGCCGCGAGCTTTGTCGTGGAGCACCGGCGCGGCGATCGACCGGTGCGCATCGCCGTTCTGGCCACCCCCCAGGGAGACGTGCTGCTCGAGGTGGAGGCGGGACGGGTGCATGGTGGCGCCTCGGAGGCCCGTGCCGCCGTTTCTCTTTTTCTCGGCGCGCTCTGTCGGGAGCACACGCTGGTGCGTGCCGTCGAGCGCGAGGTCCGGGATGAGGTGGTTCACGTCTTGCAGGCGGTGGCGAAGTCACCGCCCGTACCTCTCGAGCTGAAATCAAACATCGCGGCGCTGGTCACGGCGCTGGATCATTCGCGGGACGAGGTCTCGGAGCTTGCCGAGGGACACCTTGCCGGGACGTTCCTGGCTCTTCGTGCGGCTTCCCCCGTCCGCAGTGCAAAACGAGGAGGACCGAAATGATCGAATCTCGTCACGCCAACAGTAGCCTCGCCCTCGAGGCGAGCGACGTCTCCGGGCAGAGACGGTTCCGGGCCACCCGGGTTCAGGCCGACGCCAGCGTGGGCGAGCTCGTCTCCGAGCTCGTGGAGAGGATGGACCTGCCCCGCGGGTCGGAGCGCGGGCAGGCCTACACCTACTCGGCGCGTCTCGAGCGAGAGGGGCGTCATCTGCTGCCGGGGGAGCGGGTGGGTGAGGCTCTGCTCGAGGGAGACCTGGTCGTCCTGCAGCCTGACGTCGATGCGGGGGGAGGGGCTCGATGATCCACGCGTCGCACCGCTTCGTCCTGGAGGTGCTCCGGGGGGGGGAGACCCTCTCCAGGACGGCCGTGCCCGGACGGGCCTTCGACTCCGTCCGGGAATGGCTGGACCTCCAGGAGGCCCGCGACAGCGGGGAGCTCGTGCTGGGGCGGAGCCGGCTCCTCACCGTCGATCCTCTCTGGGACGGCAAGGGTGGTCCGCCCGGAGTCGAGGCCTTCCGGGTCTCGCTTGCGGCCAGTGGCGGTGCGACGCGCGAGTGCGAGGTCTCGATCCTGCTCCTTGCCGGCCTTGCCCGGGAGGAGGCCGCGGCGCTTCAGGGCCGCGGCCTCCTCGGGGCCGAGGACGCCTGGATCTATCGTTGCCGCGCCTTTCCCCGGGTCGAGGCGACTCCTGAACGAGGAGTCGACGAAGGAGATCTCGCGGTCGAGGAGCTGCCCCAGACCATTCCCCTGATCGAGGGGCAGCTCGAGGCGAGCCTCTCCGCTTGCACCGTGATCGGCGAAGCCTTTCAGGAGCTGCCGGTCATCGTGCCCCGGGGGGTGCTCCAGGAGGTCCTCCTTCTGAAAGAGCGTGCGGTCGACGTCGAGACGGGAGGCATCCTCATCGGTTGGCTCCGTCGCGATCGCGACAAGCGGGCTCTGTGGCTCGAGGTCACGGCGCAGATTCACGCCCACAATGCCCGAAGCGGGCCCATGAGCCTGACCTTCACCGCCGAGACCTGGGGCGCGGTCTCCGCGGCTCTGGCGCTGCGGCAAGCGGGCGAGCTCATGATCGGCTGGTGGCACAGCCATCCCGCGCGGGCGTGGTGCAGCAAGTGTGACCCGTCCCGCTGGAAGGACTGCGCTCTGGCGCGTCCGTTCTTCAGCTCCGAGGACCGGAGCCTCCACCGCGCGATCTTCCCCCGAGCCTACGGGATCGCGCTGCTCACCAGCGATGTCGTCGACGAGGGCAACGAGTGGCAGACGATTTTCTCCATGTACGGATGGGACCGAGGTCTTCTCGTGCGTCGCGGTATTCACGTCGCGCCCGGGGAGGTCGATCGAGAGAAGGGAGCGAACAGCGATGAGGGCGAACGCGATCATGCAGGCCTTGAGGGAGCTCGACGAGAAGCTCGCTCTGCCCCTAGCGGACGAGGACAAGGTGAATCTCCTGCTGGAGGCCCGAGCCACCTCGCCACGGATGTCGAAGTCCATCGACGCGATGCTGATGCGACGTCAGCGGTCCATGGCGGAGGGATTGTCGGAGGCGGGCAAGGCCATCCGGGGGCTCGAGAGCCTCGCCGAGAAGCTGACCTCCCCTCCGCTCCTCACGGCGACGTACGTGGGAAAGGTGGCGACGGTGGAGGGGACGCGCTGCCGGGTCCATCGTCAGGGGGCGGACCAGGTCGTGGACCTGGCCGACGGGGTGGATCCGACCGATCTGCAGCTGGGGGATCGGGTCATCCTGTCCCAGTCCGGCGCGGTCATCCTGGGAAGGGATCTCCTGCCCGGAAGCGGTGAGATCGCCACCTTCGAGCGGCGGCTCGATGAGGCGCGCATGCTGGTACAGCGTCGCAACGAGAGCGTGGTCGTCCTGTGCAGCGAGCTGCTCCGGGACGTGAACCTGGAGCCGGGGGCTCTCGTGCGCCTCTCACGGGAGGCTCTGGTGGCGCTGGAGGCGGTGGCGCGCTCGGGGGACGAGGGACTCTTCCTCGAGGATACCCCGTCCGAGACCTTCGCGGACATCGGGGGGCTGGACGACGTCACGAGCTACCTCCGTCGCTATCTCCACGTCATCGTCACCCGTGGCGATCTCTCGCGCAAGTACGACATCTCGGTGAAGGGAGGCATCTGCCTGAGCGGACCTCCGGGGATGGGAAAGACCCTTCTGGCCCGGGCCGCGGCGAACTTCCTCGGGACGACGTTCGGGGCCTGCCGCTTCATCTCGGTCAAGCCGGCGGCCCACCACTCGTCTTACTACTCGGAGACCGAGCGGAACTATCGCGAGCTGTTCCGGAAGGCCCGGGAGGCGGCGAGCCGCGAGCCGGAGATTCCCGTGGTCATGTTCTTCGACGAGCTCGACGCCGTCGGGGGCATGCGCGGAACGTCGCACATGCGGGTGGACGACCGGGTTCTCCACGCCATCGGGGCCGAGCTCGACGGCCTCACGCCCCGCGGCAACATTCTCGTGCTCTCCGCCACCAATCGCCCCGATCTCCTCGACGGGGCCCTGACCCGTCCGGGCCGGTTCCTGAACAAGGTCATCCAGGTGCCGCGACCGAAGAGGGCGGGAGCCCGGGCCATCCTCCACCGGCACCTGTCGGCGACGGTTCCCTTCGCCGCTCCGGTGAACGGCAACGGCCGCGACGGCTCGCGAGAGGAATCCATCGAGGTGCTCCTCACCCGGATCTTCGCTCCCAACGGCTCCGCGGACCTGGCCGAGATCGTGTTTGCCGACGGGGCGAGGAGGCGGGTGCGCCCCTCCGATCTGGTGAGCGGCGCGATCCTGGCCGAGATCGCCAGGCGTGCCCGCGAGACCGCGCTCTTCCGGGAGGCGGACGGCCTCGAGGAGGGAGTCTGCGGCGAGGATCTTCTCCGGCACGCCGAGGAGTGCTTCCGGGAAAGGGCCGGGCTTCTCACCCGGGCCAACGTGTCCCAGTACATCGACGACGTGGGCGATGACGGGTCGGTGCGCGGGGTCGAGGTGCGGGAGTTCGTGGATCCGGCGCCGCGTCCGGTGCTTCAGGCCGCTCTTTCGGAGGTGGCGTAGTGATGCCGACTCGACACACCGCCTCCGATCCTCTGCCCAAGCTGTGCGGGGCCGACGTCGAGCTGGGCACGTTCTTCCTCGGTCGCGAATCGTTCCGGCCCACCGGCTGGGAGGCGGCGGCGACGGTTCTCCGGGAGATCGAGGGAGTGGCCGCGTCGTCGTGGTGGGATCAGCGCCGCAGCACGGCCGACTGGGATCGGAAGTTCCTTCCCGCCAACGGTGGATGTGCCTACATCGACATGGGCCACCTCGAGCTGTGCCTTCCCGAGGTGATCTCGGCCCGGCAGCACGTGGCGGCGTGGCACGCCCTCCTGCGGATCGCGGAGGCCGCGCGGCAGAGGGCCAACCGCAAGCTGCCCGACGGGGAAAGGGTGGAGCTCCTCGCCAATAGCAGCGATGGTCGGGGCCACTCCTACGGAGGGCATCTGGACCTGCTCGTCTCGCGCCGCTGCTTCGACGATCTCTTCTACCGGAGGGCCCATCACCTCTCTTTTCTGGCCTCGTTTCTCGCCACCGTCCTGCCCCTCACCGGAGCGGGCAAGCTGGGGGCCGAAGCGGGACCCTCCGTTCCGTTCCAGATCTCCCAGCGAGCCGACTTCTTCACCTCGATGGTGGGTTACCAGACGACCCACGAGCGTCCCCTGGTGAACGCCCGGGACGAGAGCCACGCGGGTTCGCATCAGGCCCGGCTCCACGTGATCTTCCTCGACACGACGCTGTGTCACGTCTCGTGCTTGCTGCGGATCGGCCTCCTGCAGATCGTGGCCGCGATGCTCGAGCAGGGCGAGGTTGATCTGTCGCTCCTGCTCCACGATCCGGTGAGGGCGGCGCGGGTGGTGAGCCGGGACCTCACGCTGAGGGCCAAGCTGCGGCTCCTTCACGGCAGGCCTCTGTCCGCGCTCGAGCACCAGAGGAAGGTACTCGATCGTGCGGTGCGCTTCGCGGCAAGGGGAAAACTCTCGGGAATCGTGCCCGGAGCGGAGGAGATCCTCTCCACCTGGGACGAGACCCTCACCGGTCTCGAGCAGGATCCCCTGACCCAGGCCGGCCGGCTCGACTGGGTCCTGAAGAAGCTGGTTCTCGATGACGCCCGGGTGGAGCGCCATCTCGAGGAGGGGGGTGGGGAGCTCGCGCATCTCGACCAGGCCTTTCACTCCCTCGATCGGAACGAGGGTCCCTTCTGGACCTGCCTCGAGGCGGGGCTCGTCGATCGGGTCGTTTCTGACCGCGAGATCGCGCAGCTCGAGTGCGAGCCGCCGGAGGAGACGCGGGCCTTTGCGCGGGCCCACCTCCTGCGGCGCGCGGGCTCGTCCCTGAGGGGGGGCTCGTGGTCGGAGATTCGCCTCGTGGGCTTTGATTCGTCGGGAGAAACGGTGATCTCGCTGGAAGATCCGTTGCGGTTCGGCCGCAGCGAGACGGGTGCGATTCTGGGGAGCGGCACCTCCTTCGCGGAGGCGGTGCAGACTCTCGTCATTCAAGACGATCAAGACAGGAGGATGCCGGCATGAGCGACGGAACACGGATGCGCGACCCCGATTTCCAGGAGGATCGGGAGAGGGCCTGTGGTGACGCGGGGGGCGCAGGCGCCCTCGACGGGGAGAGAGGGAGAGCCCGGGAGATTGCCCGCAAGGGACGAGAGGCCATCGGTCGAGCCCTGCAGAAGAAGAGCTCGATCTACAACGCTGCCAGCGAGCAGCTGAGCGCCCAATGATCCCGAGACCCCTCTTCGGCCTCGAAACCGAGTATGGATACTCGATCCTCGGCACCGAGCGGCCCCTCGATCAGCTTCCGGGTGCCGGGGAGGCTCTCTTCCGGGCGGTGAAGGCCAGTCAGCCCTGCCTCCGGGACGGTCAACGGGGTGTCTTTCTCGGCAACGGCGGCCGGTTCTACGTGGACATCGGCTGCCACCCCGAGATGTGTACGCCGGAGTGCGATGATCCTCTGGACGTGGTGCGCCAGGCGGCGGCCATGGACCGGATCCTGGAGCAGGCGCTGCCCGGTGCGGGCGCGATGTTTCCGCGGGGGCTCGTTCCCTATCTGTACACCACCAACACGGATCGGGGAACGCACACCTGGGGGAGCCATGAGAGCTACCTGCACGACACCGATCCCTCGAGGTTCAAGGCGGGGCTCGTTCCTCATCTCGTGACGCGGATCCTCTACACCGGAGCCGGGGGGTTCGAGCACGGGCGCACGGAGGTCAACTTCGTGATCTCCCCGCGGGCACTCCGGCTCCAGCACCTCGAGTCCTGCGATTCCACCCGGGAACGGGGGATCCTCCACGGAAGGCAAGAGTCCCTGGCCCGGGGCGGGTTCCAGAGGCTGCACCTCATCTGTGGCGAGAGCCTGCGTTCCCAGCTGGCGACCTGGCTCCGCTTCGGGACGACGGCGCTGGTGGTCCACCTCATCTCGTGCGGGAAGACGATGGAGGATGGGATCCAGCTCTCCAGTCCCGTCGACGACATGCACGCGCTCTCGCGCACCGCTGACCCGAGGACCCGGCTCTCCCGGGTCGGGGCAGAAGCGGTGACGGCCCTCGAGGTGCAGAGGAGGACCTGCGCTTTCGTGCAGGACCACCTCTCGACGGGTCTCCTGCCCCCTTGGGCGTGGGACATCTGCTCCTGCTGGGAGAAGATTCTCGATGCCCTCGAGCGCGACGATCCGGTTCTGGACGGCATGCTCGACTGGAGGCTCAAGCGCTGCCTCCTGGCCGACCACCTCACGGAAAGGGGGCTTCTTGCCGAGAGCTTCGGCCTTTGCCCGAGCAAGACCGGACAGGACGCGAAGCTGCTGCCGCAGTCCGGCATGACGGCGAAGGCACGCGAGGAAGTGCGCGAGGAGCTCCATACCCTCGATGTGCGGTTCGGCGAGCTCGGAGGAGAGTCGATCTTCTCCGAGCTCGACCGCTGCTCGGCGCTCGGCCACCGTCTCGTCACCGAGGAGGAGATCCTCACCGCGATGAAGCAGCCGCCGTTGACCACCCGCGCCCACCACCGGGGGGCGGCGGTGCGGGAGCTCGCTGCGCGCAAGGCTCCTCGCCCGGGAATCGCCCGATGGCAGGGGGTCCACGATCAGGCGGGACGGTTCCTGGATCTCGGAGATCCCTTCGGACGAGGGGCGGTGTGGCGTGAAGGGAGCGGGACCGATCCCGACCTCGAGGCGATCCTCGAGGTCAGGATCTAGAGGAGCGCCCGGGAATCACGCCGCCGGTCGCTCCAGGGGCTCCAGGTCGAGGTTGCCGTCGTCGGAGTCCTCGTCCTCATCGGCGGAGTCGTCGAAGTGAAAACCCCAGCCATGGTCGTAGACGCTCGAGAAGGAGAGCCCATCCACGAGGCTCTCGTCGCTTGCGTAGCGCTTGACCCAGATGGGAAGCACAACGACGGCCCTTCCCGTCTCCTCCTGGGCCCGGAGCGTGCATTCGTTGATGTATTCCATGCGCCCGAGACCCAGGGTGCAGGCCAGGGTGGCCGCTCCGCCGTGCCCCAAGCAGAGGATGGTCATGGGGATGCTCTCGGCATCGATGATGAGGACTCCCGCGTCGTCGAAGGGGCCGCGATCACCTGCCTTGAGCCTCTCCATGACGATCTTGTCCGGAGTCCGGGGGAGGCGAATGTACTCCCGGTCGATTCTCACCCGGATTCCCTCCTCCTCGGGCCGGCAGGGACGGTCGATGGCGAGGTATCCTCCGGTGGGATCCGGCGACGACCACTGGAAGCGGACCGGGAGCCGGTTCTGGTCCATGTTGCCGAAGGCCTGGCGTGCGTAGACGCTGCTCAGGGGATTCACCCGTTCCGAGCCCATGCAGACGATGACCTCGAGCATCGGAAGGCTCTCGATGCGGGCCCTCTCGGCTCTGAGCCAACCGGGGGTGGCGGTGGCCGGGACGAAGAAGTCCTCGGTGGTGAGATTGACGCGGATGTTCTCGCGGAGCAGCTTCTCCAGGTTGCTGGAGGCGAGGAGGTCGTAGGCTCCGGGTACGACCTTCCTGAGGACGAGGTTCGGGTCATCGAGGCTCCTCTGCCGGCCGCCTCTGACCACGGCGGCGAGGCCGTCGCTCATGAGGTCGAAGGGGCTGAGAGCGGGGTCGGGACAGTAGATGTCCAGGATCTGGATGCCCAGACGATGGAAGACCTTGGTGAGAGCCTTGTGGTCGCGGATCTTGCCCTCGCGGATGGCCTTCCGGTACAGGTGACGGACCTTCTTCGCGTCGAGAAGATCGTCCCTCTTGCGATAGCCGCGGCGGGCGCGCAAGATATCGAGGGCTCTCTCGATGGCGTCGATGACCTCGCGATGGCCCCTCAGAATGGCGAGGATGCGCAGGTAGAGACCGAGGGGAATGGAGGGAAGAAACGGGCGCAGGCGACGACGGCAAGACATGGCGGACCTCCCAGAAGAACGTCGCCCGCGCCAACCCGAGCCGGCTCCCCCGACAGAGGGAGTCGTGACCGCTTGACCCGCGTCGGCGGAGGCGACTTCGAGGAGCGATCCTACCGGAGGGTTTCGCCGGTTGCAAGTCATAAATTCATTAGTTCTATACAGTTGTGACGTCGTCCGGCAAGCTGGTGCGATCTCCCCCAGTTTGTGCCGACGCCTTCGAACCGGGGGGAGAGAATGAATCGACGCAGTGAGGTCCCGACGGATCTGCTCTATCGTGCGATACGCCGTCTCCTCGAGAAAGGCCAGTCGCTGGAGGAGGTGGGCAACTTCCTTCGCCAAAGGCTGGACGCTCGCGGGATGTATCACGTCAGGGCCAATCGGGAAGCGGTGAAGCCTCTCCTCGGCAAGGCCATCCAAGACAAGCTCCTCGCCTTCGTCCCTCCCGAAAGCGAGCGCGCCTATTCCACGCTATCCGGAGCCATCCGACATCCGGAGGCACGTGGCATCCACGTGGTCGACGTCGATGACGATGACCTCGTGGACGTGGCCACCGCGGAGGCCGCCGGCGACGTTGCCTTCGAACTCATCGAGACGATTGCCACCGAGAAGAGGGTCGCGATGGAACCGGATGCAACCAGGGCGACGAGAGCCGTCAAGAGCAAGCGAGGCGCCGGGAGCGCGAAGCTTCCCGAGGTTCACCTCGGGATCGGCTGTGGACGGACCACGAGACTCGTGGGCGAGAGGCTGGGTCAGAGACTGCAGGGAGAAGTGGATCTGCGAAAGTTCGTCAGCAAGATCGTGTTCCACGCCATCAGCTGCGGCTTCGATCCCCTCAGATCACTGGAGTCCCCGGTGGCGATCTTCACTCTCCTCGAGAACGCGCCGGTTCCCGTCGAGTTCGTGGGGCTCTTCTCCGATGCGGTGGTGGACACAAAGTTGTTCGACAAGATCCGGCAGGGCCCGGGTGTGAGAGCCTCCTTCGAACGGAGGGGCGAGATCGACATCGTCATCACGTCCATGTCGGGGAAGGAGGACGAGAAGGGGCTCTGGAACGAGTATGCCCGGGATGACACCTCGGTCCTCCAGCGCCTGGAGGAGCATGGCTGGATCGGGGACGTTCAGTTCCGACCTTTTTCTCTGACCGGGCCCATCACCGCCGACGTGGGAATGCGCGCGGTGACTCTCTTCAACCTGGAGGATTTCGTGAGGATGGCGAAGGACAGGAGAAAGGCCGTCCTGCTCGTCGCTCCCGCCAAGGACGGGCTCGGCGCGTTGATCGGCGTTCCATCCCTCCGGGTCTTTTCGCATCTCGTCACCGACGTGGGGACGGTCCTGCGGGTCTATCCCGGGTCCTTCTAGAGTCGCGCCTCTTGCTATAACGCCCTCCTTTCCCGCGAAAGGAGCCCCCGTGTTCGAGCGCGAGCGTGACTTTGCCCTGGAGGTGGTCCGCAAGGCGTGCTATCTCTGTCGGGCCGTCCAGAAGGATCTCGTGGCCGCCGACACCCTCACCAAGAAGGACCGGTCGCCGGTGACGGTGGCCGATCTCGGCGTGCAGGCGCTGGTGAGCCTCGCCCTCCGGGAGGCCTTCCCTGACGATCCTCTCGTCGGCGAAGAGGACTCCTCGGTGCTCGAGGGGGACGAGAACGCCGCGGTACGCGACGAGGTCCTCTCGCGCGTGCATGCCTTCCGTCCCGGGCTTGGCGAGGCCGATCTCCTGCGCGCCATCGATCGGGGAGATGACCTGGGTGGAGCTCGCGGACGCTTCTGGACCATCGACCCCATCGACGGCACCAAGGGGTTCCTGCGCGGTGAGCAGTACGCGGTGGCCCTGGCCCTGCTCGTCGACGGCAAGGTCGAGGTCGGCGTTCTGGGCTGCACCGAGCTCCCCATCAGCTACAAGGACGAGAACAGCCCTCGCGGCTCCATCCTCTCCGCGGTGCGCGGGCAGGGCTCGTGGCAGACTTCCCTCGAGGGCGATGCCCGCACCCGGCTCTCCGCCACCGCGCTCACCGATCCGGCGCAGGCCGTCTTCTGCGAGTCGGTGGAGAAGGCCCACTCGGCCCACGACGATTCCGAGAAGGTGGCGGAGCTCCTCGGGGTCGGGGCCGAGCCGCTGCGCATCGACAGCCAGTGCAAGTACGCGGTCCTGGCCCGGGGCGACGTGTCGATCTACCTCCGTCTCCCCACCCGCAAGGACTACCGGGAGAAGATCTGGGACCACGCAGCCGGCGCCATCGTGGTGGAGGAGGCGGGCGGCACCGTGAGCGACGTCGACGGCAAGCCCCTCGACTTCTCCCTCGGCCGCCGCCTCGAGGGCAACGCCGGCATCGTGGCCGCGAGCCGGGGAATCCACGAACAGGTGGTCCGGGCGGTGAGGGAGGCGCTGGGGAGGTAGGAGGGAGGAGCTGCGTCGTGGGCGCCCGGATCGAGGGAACGTTCGTCTGGCACCACCACGCGGACACCGACGAGGTTTTCATCGTCCTCGAGGGACGGATGGTGATCGAGCTGCGGGATGGCGAGCCACGGGTCGTGGGCGAGGGGCTCATTTCGACACGAAGGGCGCGATGAGCGCCGGGATAAACCGGCATGGAGTCGCAGATGAGAGAGCTGTACGAGGAAGGGCTAGCGACCCACCTCGGCCCCGAGTCATGCGGGGGCCCTCGCAAGGGTGGTCCCCGAGGCGTTGA
>Ga0214471_10000506_pt1 | contig 33189 bp, 32 predicted proteins | sample RVTome_5_FD_207665 | JGI IMG/M metagenome (GOLD analysis project Ga0214471, IMG submission 207665) | Soil microbial communities from uranium-contaminated site in the Upper Colorado River Basin, Wyoming, United States - RVT142D155 | ecosystem: Environmental > Terrestrial > Soil > Contaminated >... | reverse complement strand
CTCGATGCCTGGGGTAGCTTCAACATCCTGTGAGCGACTTCGAGTCCACCGCCGTAGGCGCCGCCGCGCTTCGGGACGCACTGCAGGCCGTTCCGGGCGTGGCAGGGGCGCTCGTGACCGCCCGCGACGGACGGGCACCCCGCATCAGAGTCTGGCTCGACGGCACGAGCGGCGCAGACGACGTGTCGGTCGAGGTTCGCCGCCTCCTCGTCGACGCCGGGCTGGAGACACCTGATCCTGCCGACGCACCCCCCCTCCCCGGCAACGGCAAGAAGGCGGGCCTCGGCCGAGGTCTCGGAACGCTCATCCCCGACGCTCACGACACGCCGCCCCCGGCACATCTGCAGAGCCTCACTCCGCTCAGGGAGACCTCCGGTCCTCTCCGCCTCGAGCGGATCGCCATCGAAGAGACGGCGACTGGTGTCACGGTACGCGCCATCGACAGCGTCGGTCGAACGGCCGAGGTACACGTCGACGGGAGCCAGTCGGCGCTCAACGGCGCCATCGTGTCGTCGGTCGCCAGCATCATCGGTGAGGTCTCGCCGCCGACGCTCCTCGCCGCCGAGGTACGCGAGATCGCGGGCGGCTCCGTGCTCATCGCAGTCCTCGAGTTGTTCGACGGCGTGAGGGCCGTGGGCGCCGCGGTCGTGGGCGCCGGCATGCCCTTCACCCTCGGCAAGGCTGTCTGGACCGCCATCGAAGAAGCCAGAGCCTGACGACGCTCCTCCCGCTCGACGGAGGGACTGCCCAGGAGTGCTCGAACGCTACGGCGTGGTGATGAGCTGGTCGACGGGAGCGAAGTCGTCGGTGAGCACGTCGGCTCCGCCGATCCAGGCCACCGCGTCGGGGCCGGTCAATGCGATGGCCGGCTCCTGGCGGTCGCGGCTCAGCGCGGAGATGGCCGTGGCGTCGAACGGCGCATCCGAGCCGGCGATGACGAAGTTGCCCCCGTCCTCTCCGTCGAGATATTCGCGTGGGGCGAGCACCAGCAGATGGTCGAAGACGGAGGCGATGGTGGCTGCCTCGGCCGTGGCGAAACCGAGCGGTGGGTAGTCGATCATGTTGAGGATGTAGATGCCGCCGTCGCGCAACTTCGTCCGGATGGCCGAGACGAACTCTCTGGTCGTCAGGTGCCACGGCACGGAGGGGCCGCCAAAGGCGTCGCCGATCACGACGTCGAAGCCATCGTCGGGTGCGTCCTCGAGGGTGAGCCGGGCGTCGCCGATGGCGACTTCGATCGGTCCGTCGAGGGAGAGACCGAGCTCGTTCTGCGCGAGGTCGACGAGCGACGGGTCGAGCTCGAGCGCCAGGTGGCGCCCCCCTGGATGGAGGGCGTCGAGGTAGCGGGGGAGGGTGAACCCGCCACCTCCAACGTAGAGGCCGTCGACGGCCCCCTGGGGCAGCCGGGTCGTGAACACGTCGCCGAAGAGGCGGGCGTACCGGAACCCGAGGTATGTGGGATCGGCGAGATCGACGTAGCTGTGCCTCAATGTGTCGAGCCAGAGCACACGGGCCGTCGCTCGGTCCGGCTCGGTGGTGATCCGGGCGCAGTAGTAGGCCGTTTCCGTGTCACACGGCGAAGGAACGAGTTGGAGGAGCCCGACCGACGGCACGGCGACGACGAGCAGCCTCACAAGTCCGGATGACCTGGAGGGGCGGGCCGTCACCGCCACCCCTCCTCCGACGAGCAGGCCACCCACGACCCACAGGATGGGACGGCTCGGCAGCGTCGCCACGAGCAGGAACCCGGTGACGAACGTCCCGAAGATGGCGCCGGCCGTGGCGGTCGCCGAGTACGACCCGACGACCGAGCCCGTCTCGGCGAGGTCGTGCAACCTGATCTTCACGACGATCGGCGTCACCGTCGACAGCACCGCGGCGGGGAGGAAGAAGCCGAGCACGGTCAGCAGGACGATCTCGATCGGCCCACCGGCTCGCATCGCCGGCCCGAGGGCGTCGACGATCGGCGGCGCCGCCACCGCCCCGAGCCCCCCGACGACGAGAACCGGTCCGAGGAGCCCCCGCGGGTCGTAACGGTCGGCGGCCCGTCCGCCGACCCAGCTCCCGAGGGCGATGCCTGCCAGGACCGTGCCGATGATCCCCGTGAACGTCTCCAAGGTCACCCCGAGGAACGGCGCCATGAGTCGTCCTGCCATGATCTCCAGAACGAGGACCGCAGCACTGGTGAAGAAGACGAGGGCGCGGGCGACGGGAGGCGGCATGGGTCGGCCAGTATGCCAGCGGGCCGCCCGGAGGAGTCGCTCAGGTCGCGCCGAGCCGGGCCGATCAGAACACGGACGGACGGGCTGCCGGGTACCATGTCCCGTTCCCAGGGGCGTTTAGCTCAGCTGGCTAGAGCGCTTCCCTTACAAGGAAGAGGTCGGCGGTTCGAGTCCGTCAACGCCCACACAGACTCGCCGGGGGCGAGTCCGTCTGCAGTTCCATCGGAACTGCCTCACGGATCGCGAAGGTGTTCGAGAGCTGTCCTGTCAGGCCCACCTCTTGCTCCGTGTGGCTGGCGCCCTCGATTGACCGGACAGCCATACCGGACTACTAGGTGGTCCCGTCGCGGACCACCGCCGCTACCACTCTGAGGAGAAGGACGCTGCCGGCGAGGAGGCCGCCGTACCCGAAGACGTCGAACAACCCGACACCTGAAGCGACGATCGGACCTGGGTCGTCGGAGATGAGCAGCAGAGAAGCGGCCACCAGGAACACCGAGCCGATCAGCGAGAGCAGCCCGCGATTGGCCAGGGTTCGGAGCAGGCGGCCTCCGTCCTCGTCCATGACGCTTCGGACCCGAAGGTCCCCCCGGCCGGCGAGGCTGAGGACGCGGTCGACGCGGGCCGGCAGATGACCGATATGGGGCAGCGCCGACAGCACCCACTCGCGGAGCATTCCCTGCGGATCGAGGTACTGGCGCGCCGTTGGGGTCGTCATCATCTCCGCCGCCGCCGCTCCGAGGGAGAAGCCCGGCGCGACGACCCGGAGCGTGCCGTCGAGCGTCACGAGCGCCCTCGACATGAGGATGAGCTCGCCGGGGAGGCGCAGACCGAACTGCGAGACGGTCCTCACGAGCTCTTGGAGCACGGTCGGCTCGAGCGAGCCGGTCGGTCGGATCGTCTCGGCGAGGAGGCGAGCCAGAGCTCGCTCGAGCTGGTCAGGCGAGAGGGCGTCGTGGACGTCGGCGACCTGCTCGAGGCTCTCACGCAGGAGGCGAACGTCGCTCTGGGCGATCGCCATCAACATGTCGCGAACAGCCTCTCGCTGGATAGGATCGAGCCGGCCGACGGCGCCGAAGTCGATGAGGCCGAGAGAGCCGTCGGCGAGCACGAAGATGTTCCCGGGATGTGGGTCGGCGTGGAAGAAGCCGATGCGCAGGATCTGATCCATCGTCGTCGCAAGCAACTGGTGGGCGAGCGCATCGCGGTCGATGGTCGATGCGTCGAGCTCCGCCGTGTCGGCGAGTGTGATGCCTTCGAAGCGCTCCTGAACGAGCACGCGGCGGGTGCACAGGCCCTCGTACACCTTCGGGATCCGCACAGGCGAGCTCTCACCGAGCATGATGGCCATGTCGATCATGGCGTCCACCTCGCCGAGAAAGTCGACTTCGGCGCGCAGGCTCTTGGCGAACTGCTCGAGCACCTCGCCCGACCGAATCCCCTGGCCGAGGAGCGTGCGACGCTGGGCCATGTCCGCCAGCAGGGCGAGGGCGGCCAGATCGCGCTCCATGACGTCTTCCACGCCCGGTCGCTGCACCTTGACGACGACGTGCTCGCCGGAGTGGAGGCGGGCCCGGTAGGTCTGGCCGATCGACGCCGCCGCCAGCGGCTCCCAGTCGAACTCGGCGAAGACGGCGTCGACTCCGGTCCCGAGCTCTGCCTCGAGGACCGGCTTGATCAGCTCGGCGGCGACGGGAGTGACACGATTCTGCAGCTCGGCCAGCTCGGCGCAGATCTCGGGCGGGATCAGGTCGACGCGGGTCGCGGCGATCTGTCCCAGCTTGATGTAGACCCCGCCCGCCTCTTCGAGCACGCGCCTCAGTCGGATGCCGATCGCATCGACGGGCAGTCCCCGGTCGGCGCCGGACAGAGACGGGCCGAATCCCTCCTTGCGGGCAAGCCCGAGGAGCTCACGGTATCGCCTGAGGACCTCGATCCTCCGGCGCAGAGTCCGCAGCGGCCGGGGCACGACGAAGAGCGCGGCCCGCTCACCGACGGCGAGCGAACCGGGTCGAGCGACGAGATCGAGGCCGACGGCGGCCGCCATGGTGGCGGGAATGCCGATGGCGATCGTGTGCAGCAGCAGATCCTCGGAGCCCCAATCCCAGCCGGACAGAGACAGAGCAAGGGACCAGGCCACTCCCCAACCGATGAGGCCCGACAGCATCGCCGAGACCCATCCCCGGCGGATGGCGAGGAGTCGCAGGGAGAGGCTGGTGGCCACGACTGCCACCACGAACGCGACGAGGATGTCCAGGCCGGCCGAGAAGGCGTCGGCAACGATTGGGGCGGCGCTCATCGGTCGTGTCTCGACCGTCGCGGCACCGTTGAGCGCCGCGTGCGCAGGGAAGTCTCAGTGCCGCGCCGCCGCCTGGTTGGCTGCCTCCCTCGGCGGCTCCGGCGGGCCGACGGGACTCCAGTCGGGCGGCGAATCTCGCTCGTGACGATCGGCGATGTCGGTGCGTCGGGGTCGATCAGCTCGTGAGCGGTTCGCAGCCGTGCCATCGCGCTGCACGGTAACCCTGCGAGTGCGCGGCTGCGAGGGGGTCCCGTTCGGGGCGCGCCGATGCTGCGAGCGACAAAGTCTCCGCAGCGATTCGGGAAAAACTTCGGGAACACGCCTGGCACATAGGTCGCCACACTGGGTAGTGTCAGCACCGCTTGGGTGCGGGTGACTCGGCGAAGGGCTTCGCTGGGCAGGACTAGGAAGGCAACACATGAACTCCAGAGCGCGCCCAGATTCGACGCGCGGCCGCAGCGCCGCGCTGATTCTCATGGCCTTGGCAGTGGCGGTCTCGATATTCATCGTGGCCGATGGCGGCTTGCGGATCACAGACGCGAACGCTCAGGACGACGGGTCGTGCGGGACCGACCTGGCAATGGTGCTCGACAGCTCAGGCAGCATCGACCAGACGGAGCTGGCGACGATGAAGGACGCCTTCACCACGATGATCGACGCCTTCTTGCCGGCGACGCCGTCGGAGCTCGCCGTCGTCGACTTCGACCGTGACGGCCGAGTGATGCAGGACTTCACGAGCGACACGACTGCCCTCAGCGACGCCCTCGACGCCATAACGAGAGGCGGTCTGACGAACTGGCAGGACGGCATCAGGAAGGCGCGGCGGCTCTTCCCCAACGGTGACGTTCCAGACGTCATGGTGTTCGCGTCGGACGGACGGCCGAACAAGGTGAGCAGCACCGAGGAGTTCAACCGCCGCAAGGCGCTCCGGAAGGCAATCAGGCAGGCCGACAAGGCCAAGGCCGCCGGCATCCGCCTGATCGCCATCGGCATCGGTGACGGTCTGCGAGTCGACAAGCTCGAGGCGATCGCCAGCAGCCCGAGCGATGTCTACACCACCGATTTCGACACCCTTGCCGAGACCCTGGCCGAGTTGGCCGGCGAGCTTTGCTCGAGCACGATCACCGTCAACAAGGTGATCGACGGCGACGGTGATCTCGGCACGACCGGCGATCAGTCGCCGGGCGAGGGCTGGACCTTCACCCCGAACGTGACGGGCGGCGCCTCCGACCCGGCAAGCGGCGACACGGCGGCCGACGGGACGGTCGCCTTCACGATCACGCCGGGCGACGCCACCATCGACCTCGTCGAGACGCTGGCAAATCCGTGGACGCTCCTCGGCGCCGGGTGCACCGGAGCCACTGACAACGGTGCCTCCGACGGCGTCGACAGCGTCGACGGCATCGTGACGGCGGCCGGCGAGGACGTCACCTGCACCTTCTACAACTTCGACGAGACTCCGCCAACGAGCTGAGCACCCGAACAGCCCGGCTGGAACGAGGGGCCCCCGACCAACAGGTCGAGAGCCCCTCGGCTCGTTGGTGGCTCCGGCGGCGTCTGCAGGTGGAGATGATCCGATCGGCGGCTCCCAGAGTTCGAGAGCCCGACTGGGCGATCACTCCCGGCCGGGGAACCTCGGGGTGAGGAACGGCATCATGTTGCGCAGGTCCTTGCCGACCGTCTCGATGGGCTGATCCTGCTCTGCCTTGCGCATCGCCAGCAGGTTGGGCGCACCGGCGCGGCTCTCGGCGAGCCACTCCTCGGCGAACCGGCCGTTCTGGATCTCGGCGAGTATCTCCTGCATCGCCGCTCGCGTCTCGGCCGTGACGATGCGCGGGCCCCGGGTGTAGTCACCGTACTCGGCCGTGTCCGACACCGAGTAACGCATCCACGACAGCCCCCCCTCGTACATGAGGTCGACGATCAGCTTCAGCTCGTGGAGAGTCTCGAAGTACGCCGACTCGGGCTGGTAGCCCGCCTCGACCATGGTGGTGAAGGCTGCCTTGATCAACTCGGCGGTCCCACCGCACAGGATCACCTGCTCGCCGAACAAGTCGGTCTCGGTCTCCTCCTGGAACGTCGTCGCCAACACGCCCGCCCGCGCTCCACCGATGCCCCAGGCGTAGGCCAGACCGAGGGCGTGTGCCGACCCGGTGGCGTCCTGGTGCACGGCCAGGAGGCACGGGACGCCCGACCCTTCCTCGTACGTGCGCCGGACGAGGTGCCCGGGACCCTTCGGGGCGACCATGGCGACGTCGACGTCGTCCGGAGGAGTGATCGCCCCGAAATGGATGTTGAAGCCGTGCGCGAACAACAAGGCGTCGCCCGCCTCGAGATTGGGAGCGATCGACTCCTCGTAGATCGCCGCCATGTGCTGGTCGGGCACGAGCATCATGACGATGTCCGCCTGACGTGCCGCCTCCGCAGGCGACATCACCCGCAAGCCCGCCTCTTCGGCCCTCCGCTCGTTTGCCGAGCCGGCGCGCAGCCCGACGACCACCGACACGCCGGAGTCCCACAGGTTCAGCGAGTGGGCGTGGCCCTGGCTGCCGAACCCGATGACGGCGACGGTGCGGCCGTTCAGCCTCGTCGGATCGGTGTCGCTCTCGTAGTAGATCTGTGCCATCACGGCCTCCGGCTTCGCGGTTCTGGGTCGGGTCTCGGCGGCGCACGATACCGCGGGCGAACCTCGGTCCGGCCCCGGTGCACGCTCGGTCGGGTGGCCTGCCGGTACCGTGTGCCGCGACATGGAAGGCGCAGGCGGGCCCAGTGTTCTGGTCGTTGAGGACCACGGCCTCGTCGCCGGCCTGCTCGTGGACGGGTTGCGGGCCGCCGGGTTCGATGCGGTCGCCGTCTTCGGGAACTCGCTCGAGTCGGTGCGAGCCGCGATGTACGACGTGCGACCCGAGATCTGCCTGCTCGATTTCGACCTCGGCACGCTCGGCAGCGCCCTTCCCCTGATCACGACCGGTGTCGAGGTGGGCGCCCGGGTCGTCATGCTCTCCGCACACGAGGACGACCGCACGGTTGCAGAGTGCATCGAGGCCGGCGCGGTCGGCTTCCTGTCCAAGGACATCCCGGTGCCGCAGCTGGTCGGCGCCCTCCGTTCGCTCGACAAGGTCAGGTCACTCGTCAGCGAGCCGGAGCGTTTCGAGCTGCTGGCGATGCTGCGCCAATCGAGGTCGGCGGAGACCGCCCGGCTGTCTCCGTTCCAACGGCTCACGAAACGCGAGTCGGAAGTGCTCGCCGCCATCTGCGAAGGAGGGTCCGCAGCCGAGATCGCCGAGGCATGGGTAGTCTCCGTAGCAACGGTCAGGACCCATATCCGGGCCATACTCACAAAGCTCGGCGTCAAGAGTCAGGTCGAGGCGATCGCCATGGCACGTAAGGCAGGATGGGTCGCCGCGCCCATCGGCAGTTCGGGAATCATCAATTATGATGATGACGGGCCGGGTTGATCCAGTCACCATTCGGATCGATTTCTTGCAGCAGGGGCTTGGCGGCGGGGAGAGTAGGCACAACGTGGAAGACATTGGGACGCGCCGGCGAGGCGCACGATCGCGCGGATGGCCGGGACGATTGTGCCGCAGCGAGCGCGGCGCGGCGCTCGTCGAGGCGGCCATCGCCTTCCCGCTGCTTCTCATGCTCGTGTTCGGGATCATCGCCTTCGGCCGCGCCTACAACACCAAGGTCACCGTCACCCACGCGGCCCGCGAGAGCGTCCGGGTCCTCGCCATCACCGGCGACGCCGGCCAGGCCGAGACACGCGCCGAGGAAGCCGCAACCGGGCTCGACGCGGCGTCACTCGGCTTCTCCTCGACGGCATGTGTTCCGGGAGATCCCACGAGCGTGACGCTGACCTATCCGTTCACGTTCGACATCCCGGTGTTCGGAACGAAGACGATCAGCATGTCGAGCCAAGGGTCGATGCGATGCGGAGGGTGAGCTCGCAGATCGTGCGGGACGAGCGCGGCGCCACGCTCCTGTTCGTCGCCCTCAGCATGGTGATGCTTCTCGGATTCGCCGCTTTCGCCATCGACACCGGGGCCCTCTACGAGGAGCGTCGCTCGCTCCAGAACGGCGCCGACGCCGCCGTCATCGCCATCGCCGAGGACTGCGCCCGCGGCCTGCCGTGCAACTTCGGAGCGGCCAATGCGACGGCGGCAGCATATGCCGACCTGAACGCCGACGATGGGGCTGCCGACATCGATGAGCTGGAGCTCAACGCCTTCGCCGGCACGATCCGAGTGATCACGTCGACCGAGACGAGCGGCGGCGGAACGGTCCTGCAGCCGATCTTCGCCCAGTTCATCGGGTTCAACGGCGCAACCGTGACTGCCGAGGCATCGGCGGCGTGGGGCGGTCCGGAAGGGCTCGACACACTGCCGCTCGTGATTTCGGCGTGCGAGCTCAATCGGCCGCCGATGAACGGCGACGTCAACAACCTCGACCTGTGGCCCGGGTTCTTCCCATCACCCCCTCCGAGCTACGGACCGGTGATGTACCAGTTCCATTCGGGTACCAACAACGCCGACGACTGCAATGCCCAGGCGGGACAGGACGCCGACGGCGACGGCAGGCTGCCCGGCGGGTTCGGCTGGCTCGACCCGGACCCGGGATCGGCCCCCGATTGCGCCATCATGACCGACGGGGACGGATGGGCGGATGGCGACCCCGGCGCCTCGCCGCCGGGGGTGCCCGGCAACAACACCGTGTGCTCCGCCAGCTGGTTCCGCGACAACTTCTACCAGAAGTTCCTCCTCGTGCCGTGGTTCGACGATGTCAACGGACTCGGAGGTAGCAATGCTCGCTACCACATCGAGGGTTACGTGGGCTTCTTCGTGACCGGCTACAACTTCGGCGGTCAGTACAAGGAGAACTCGCCGTGCGGCAACGGCAGCGTGCGCTGCGTCGGCGGATACCTATTCAGAGCAGTGGTCGAAGGCGTGCCGGGTGGGCCAAACCAGGGCGTGGTCGTCTTCGGCTTCACTGGATGACAGAGACCAAGGGGGCGCTCGCTCGATGAACAGACGTGTGGTAGGGGTGATCGTGTCGCTGCTGCTCGCCGCGGTAGGCACGTTCCTGATCGTGAACTACGTCCAGGGTGCCGACGATCGGGCCCGCGAGGACCTCGAAGTCGTCAGGGTCTTGCGCGTCGACCAGCCCATCGTCGCCGGAACCCCCGCATCGGCGATCGCATCGAACGTGAGCCTTGCCGAGTATCCGGCGTTCGCCCAGGTCCCCGGGGCGGTCGACGACCTCGCAGATCTCGGTGACCTGGTTGCCGCATCCGATCTCGTGGTCGGTGAGCAGGTGACGAGCGCACGCTTCGTCCCAGTCGACCAGTTCAGCGCGGCAGGAACCTCTCAAGTGGAGGTCCCGGAAGGGCTCCTCGAGGTGACGGTCGCACTCCCCGTCGAGCGAGCCGTCGGCGGCACTCTCCGGGCCGGCGACCTGGTCGCCTTCATCGCCTCGTTCAACCCTTTCACGCTCGACGCCGTCGAGCCCGGCGAAGACGACCTCAACGAGTTCATCCAGCCGACGGACCCGAGCGTCCCGCCCGTGGTGCTGAACACGCCGAACACGAGCCACATCGTCATCCACAAGGCCCTCGTGGCCAGGGTGCAGACCGCCGAAGCGCAGCCGGCCACGGTCGCGACGGCCACCGGCCAGAACCTGTCAGCCGAGCAGGCGCCAACCGGTAACCTGTTGGTGACGCTCGCGGTCCAGGCGCCCGACGCCGAGAAGATCGTCTTCACGTCCGAGTTCGGATTCGTGTGGCTTGCACGGGAGAGCCCGACCGCGAGCGAGGCCGGCACCCGAGTGCAAACAAGGGGCACGATCTACCGATGAGCCGTTTCGTTCTCGCCAGCGACAGCTCCGGCTTCGAGCAGCGCGTCCGTCGCCTCCTCGGCGGCGCCGTCAATGGTGAGGTCACGCGGGTCGGCGACACCACCGGGGATCTCGAGCGCCTCGTCAACGACCTGACCAGGGGTACTCCCGAGGTCGTGGCCCTCGGGCCGGGCATCGACACCGATCGGGCATTGGATCTGGCGGCCCTCATCGACAGGGACAGGCCGGAGATCAGCGTCATTGTCGTCGCCGAGCCGACCCCGGACATCTGGCAAAGGGCGCTACGTGCCGGGGTGCGAGACATCGTCGCCCCGGACGCCCCGGAGTCCGAGTTGCGGACCGTGTTCGACAGGGCAGCCGGCAAGGCAACGAGGACGAAGACGAATCTCGTCGAGGACATCATCCCGACGACGAAGACCGGACGCATCATCAGCGTCATCGCCCCGAAGGGTGGCAGCGGCAAGACGGCTCTGGCCGTCAACCTCGCAGTGGGCCTCGCCGAGCGTCATCCGGGCAGGGTCGCCATCGTCGACCTCGACTTGCTGTTCGGCGACGTCACCAACGCGCTGCTGCTGACGCCCGAGCACACCATCAGCGACGCCGCCTCGTCGGGACGGCTCGACCTGACGACCCTCAAGGTGTTCCTCACACCTCGACCCGGCGGAGACCTGTACGTGCTCTGCGCTCCAGACTCGCCCGCCGAAGGAGACCTGATCCAAGAGTCGACCGTCACGAGGGCCCTGCAACTCCTCTCCCAGGAGTTCGAGTACGTGATCATCGACACAGCCGCAGGCCTCAACGAGGTGACGCTGGCTGCTCTCGAGATGGCCGACGACCTGGTGCTCATCTGCGACATGTCCGTGTCTGCCGTGCGCGGGATGAGGAAGGTGATCGATGCCCTCGACATCCTGCAGCTGAGGGGGCGGCGCCACTTCGTGATCAACAGGGCCGACAGCAAGGTCGGGCTGACGTTGAGCGACGTCGAGGCGACGCTCAGCCTGCGCATCGACGCCAGGCTCCCGAGCTCACGTCTCGTGCCGCGCTCCATGAACGAAGGCGTGCCTCTGGTGGAGGGCGCCGCCAAGACACCGGTGGCCCGAGCATTTCTCGATGTGGTGGATCGATTCTCGACTGGGCCGGATGACTCGTCCGTGCAGGGCGGCTTCGGCAGGCGTAGGAGGTCAGGATGAAGCTGAACGAGCGTCTCAAGAAGGCGGGTGGGCTCGATGGCGACCGTGACTTGACGACTCGCGGTGCCGAGAGGACGGGGCACGGTACGTCGGACCCGCTCTCGCACATCAAGAACCGTGCCCAGGCTGCGCTGTTCGCCAAGCTGGGCTCGCGGATCAACGACTCGAGCATCACGGACGACGAGCTCCGCATCTTCGTCGCCGACGAGCTGAGCAGGATCATCGACGAGGAGAGCGCGCCGCTCACCCAGGACGAGCGCAAGCAACTCGCGGTCCAGGTGCGGGACGACCTGTTGGGGTACGGCCCCGTCCAGCTCTTCCTCAACGACCCGACGATCACCGAGATCATGGTCAACGCCCAGGACCCGATCTACATCGAGCGCAACGGCAAGATCATCGAGACCGACGTCCGGTTCGTGTCCGAGGCACACCTGCGCCGTGTCATCGATCGGATCGTCAGCCAGGTCGGGAGGCGCATCGACGAGTCCTCGCCGATGGTCGACGCCAGGCTGCCTGACGGTTCACGAGTGAATGCCGTGATCCCGCCGCTGTCGGTCGACGGGCCCGTGCTCACGATCCGTCTCTTCTCGAAGGATCCGTTCACCGCCAACGACTTGTTGCAGCTCGGCACGCTGAGCCCGAACTCCATGGAGCTGATGCGCAACTCGGTCGAAGGTCGTCTCAACGTCATCGTGAGCGGCGGGACCGGCACCGGCAAGACGACTCTGCTCAACGTGCTCTCGAGCTTCATCCCGGACGACCAGCGCATCATCACCATCGAAGATGCGGTCGAGCTCCAGCTCCAGCAGCGCCACACGATCCGCCTCGAGTCGAGGCCGCCGAACGTGGAGGGCAGGGGAGAGGTGACGATCCGTGACCTCGTCCGCAACGCGCTCCGCATGCGGCCCGACCGCATCGTCGTCGGCGAGGCCAGGGGCGGCGAAGCGCTCGACATGCTGCAGGCGATGAACACGGGCCACGAGGGCTCACTCTCGACGGTCCACGCCAACAGCCCCCGCGACGCGGTCGCCCGCCTCGAGACGATGATGCTGATGGCGGGCGTCGAGCTGCCGGACAAGGCGATCAGGGAGCAGATCTCGTCTGCCATCGACGTGATCGTCCACATCAGCCGCCTCAGCGACGGCACGAGGCGGGTCACCCACATCGCCGAGGTCGTCGGCATGGAGGGAGACGTGGTCACGCTCCAGGACATCTTCGAGTTCGACTACGCCGCCGGCGCCGACGACGAAGGTCGCTACCTCGGGACGTTGCGGCCCACAGGGATTCGGCCGCAATTCACGGACAAGCTCCTCGACTACGGCATCAAGGTCAATCCGCACCTGTTCGGGACGCCGGACGACGCCCTGAGAGACCTGCTCGGGAGCCGTCGGTGAGGCGCTGCGCCGCTGCCGCATTGCTGGCAGCGATCGTGCTGTCTCCCGGGGCGAGCGCACTTGCCCAGGAGGAGGGCCCGGTCGTGGACCTCCCCGTGGAGTCGGTCGACGCCACGGACTACCCGAACGTCGTCATCACGGTCACCGTGCCGCAGGAGCTCATCGGTCAGGACATCCCGCTCGCGGACTGGTTCGTCGGGGAGAACGGCGACGCCCGACCCATCTCGGTGCAGCAGCTCGCCGGTGACGAGCTCGAAGTGGTCCTCGTGCTCGACACCTCAGGGAGCATGGCGGGCGCACCGCTCGTGAGCGCCCAAGCGGCGGTCCGGGACTTCGCAGACAGCATGCCTTCCGGGGTCGAGATGGCTCTCGTCGGCTTTGGTGGTGTGACGTCGGTGATCGTCCCGTTCACCGAGGATCCCGAGGAGCTCAAGGCGGGCGTCGACTCAGTGACCGCTAGCGGTGAGACGGCGCTGTACGACGCCCTCCTCTCGGCTTCGGAGCTCTTCGACACCGCGTCGCAGGCTCGACGCACGGTGATCCTGCTGTCGGACGGCGGCGACACCGTGTCGACGGCGACGATCGAACAGGCCCTCGTCGGGCTGGTGCGCGTGGAGCCACGCTTTGTCGCCATCGAGCTGCAGACAGACGAGAACGACGACGACGCCCTGGAGAGGCTGCGGGCCTCGACCCTCGGCATCATTGTCCCGGCGACCGACTCCTCAGCCCTCGATGGGATCTTCGGGGAGATCGCCTCCGATCTCATCAACCAGTACCGGCTGTCCTTCCAGGCTCAGAGCCACGGCCTCACCGAGATCGACATCGCGGTGCGAGCCGGCGACTTCCGGGCGCTCACCGTTGTTCCTGCGCAGTTCCCCGCTGCGCCGCCCGTCGTGGAGCCGACGGACCCGAGCCCTCCGGTCACCGCCGCACCACCGACAACGCTGCCCGTGGCGCTGCGGCCCGGGGTCCCGGTGACGATCGGGTTCCTCCAGTCCACACCCGTGTTCCTCGGGGGAGCAGCCGCCGTGTTCCTGGCGATCTTCGGAGTGACCTACCTGGTGCGGCCCCGCCCCGGAGGGCTGGCAGGTATCCAGGCTCTCGGCCTCTCCCGGGCTCGCAGCGGAGGAATGCTCTCCGACATCACGAACCGGGCGACGCTCCTCGCCGAGCAGGCGCTCGGCCGCGGCGGTTTCACGTCGCGGCTCACCGGGCTGATCGAACAAGCGGGCCTCAACCTCCGCATCGGCGAGTTCGCGCTGCTCGTCGTGGCGGCCGGCCTCGTCTCCTACCTGCTCGGCGACCTGTGGGCCGGGGTGTTCGGGGGCGTCTTCGTCACCGTCGTCGGGGTCACGGCCATGTTCGGGCTTCTCAGCGTGGCCGCCGGCCGGAGGGCCAAGGCGTTCGCAGCTCAGCTTCCGGACGCACTCCAGCTGATGGCGGGCGGCCTGCGGGCAGGTTTCGGGCTCCTGCAAGCGATCGAGGGAGTCGCCAGGGAGAACCTCGAGCCCTCGTCCACCGAGTTCAACCGGGTGCGCCTCGAAGTCCAACTGGGACGCGACCTCGAAGACGCGCTCGACGCCATGGCGAAGCGGGTGCGCAGCGAGGACCTGGCGTGGGCGTCGGAAGCGATCACGATCCACCGCGAGATCGGTGGCGACCTCGCCCAACTCCTCGAGCAGGTGGCGGCCACGATCAGGGAGAGGGAGACGATACGACGCCAGATCGAAGTGCTGTCGGCCGAGGGGCGCATCTCGGCCATCGTCCTCGTGGTGCTTCCCATCTTCGTCGCGGTGGTCACCGCCGCGATCGCGCCGACGTACCTGGCAGAGCTCACCGACTCCAGCATCGGCAAGATCCTCATCGCCGGCGGCGTCGGGCTGATGCTCATCGGAATCGCGTGGATGCGCCGGATCATTCGGCTCGTGTACTGAGAGAGGAGGAGCCATGCCGCCAGTCCAAGTGATCATCGCAGCCGCGGCAGTGGCGCTCTCCATCCCGTTGTTGTTCGTTTCGATCTCTCGGGGAGCCGAATCGAGCAGCATCTTCGCCCGCCGCGCCGGTCGCGGCGAGAAGCGGGTCACCGACCTCGGTGCGCTGATCCTCGAGCAGGGCGCAGGCGAGCGAGTCGTGCGGCCGGCGCTCGCCGCCGTGGCCGGTCGCCTGAGAGCCTTCACACCTGCCGGAGTGGTCGACAGGCTCGAGAACCGGATCGTGCTCGCCGGCCTCGAGGACCGTTGGCCGATCGAGCGGGTTCTCGTCGTCAAGGTGCTCGGCGCGGCGGCGGCCGCCACCGCCGGGTGGTACCTGGCGGGGCCGTTGCTCGCTCTCGGAGCCGGCGGCCTGGCGTACCTGCTGCCGGACTTCACCCTCGACGGCTCGGCCAAGAAGCGTCAGGACCAGATTCTCAGGGAGCTTCCGGACGCCATCGATCACATCACGATGAGTGTCGAGGCAGGCGTCGGGTTCGAGGGAGCCATCGCCCGCACGGCGCGCGCCGGGCGCGGACCGATGGCGGCCGAGCTGCGACGGGCACTCCAGGAGATGCAGCTCGGGGCGAGTCGGACCCAGGCGCTCCGCAACCTGGCAGCCCGCAACGACGTGCTCGACCTGAACACGTTCATCGGAGCGGTCGTGCAGTCCGAGGAATACGGCCTGCCGATCGCCAACGTGCTGCGCATTCAGGCTTCCGAGCTGCGGATGAGACGCAAGCAGCGCGCTGAGGAGCGGGCGCTCAAGATCCCGGTCAAGATCGTCTTCCCACTCGTCGTCTGCATCTTCCCCTCGTTGTTCATCGTGCTCCTCGGACCGGCGGCCGTTCGCGTGTGGAGGGATGTGCTCAGTTGAAAGAGATCGTCGGCGACGTCTCGGGGAACGGGCTCCACAGGCGCGGCGAGGCCGTCCTCGTGGACGACCTGCTTCTCGAGCTGCCCGCCAGGCAGACCCGCTCGAGCGTCGTTCCATCCGGGTTCGAGCCGCTCGACGAGGCGCTCGGCGGCGGGCTGCGCACCGGAACGCTCACGCTTCTCAGTGGCCTCCCCGGCGTCGGCAAGACGATCCTTGCCATGCAATGGGCGCGCCGCGTCGCCGGCGGTGGCGCCGGGGCGATGTACGTGTGCTACGAGCACGACGAGGCGACGATGCTCGGCAGGCTGCTGCTCTCCGAGCTCGGGGATCTCGCCGCAGCCGAAGGCAGCGGCTCGACCCGCGACATCAGGGCGCTGCTCTGGGCACTCGCCAACGGAGAGATCGAGCTTGGTGAGGCGGCGGCGGGCAACCTGCTCGTCAGGGCCGCTCACGCCAGGGTCCGTGAGTACGCCAAGGACATGTGGCTGCAAGCTGCCTCCGGTTCTCGGACCGGCCTCGACGACATCCGTGCCCACCTCGACGCCTACGGCCGAGAGCGTGCCGTGCTGTTCGTCGACTACCTGCAGAAGGTCCCGGTTGCCCCGTCGGTCGCAGCCGTTGCCCTCAAGGACATGGCAGTCGACTTCGACGTCGCCGTGGTCGCCGTCGTCGCCGGCGCTGAGGCGTCGCTCGCGCACCGCAGGGTTCGAGCCCAGCACCTCGATTCGGCGGCCGCGCTCACCTACGAGGCCGACACGATCCTCATCGTCAACGAGAAGTACGCGGCGGTGTCGAAGCGCCACACGGCGTACGACCCGGTGCGGGCCGAAGGGTTCAAGCGCCAGGTGGTCGTGTCGATCGAGAAGAACCGATCGGGCCCGGCAGGCATCAACCTCGAGTTCGAGAAGGACTTCGTCCACTACCGGTTCCACCCGAAGGGCGGCTACGTCGAGGAGTCGCTCATCGACGATCTCATCTTCACGGACTGAGCAGTCCTGTCCAGGTGCGGACGGCGGTCCGCCGCCGATCGACCGTCGCCGGTGACGTGACTGCTGGCGTCGGGAGCTCACTGAAGGCCCCGGCGGAGGCCGCCACCTCGAGCCCGGGCACAGGAGGACGATCGACGCCTGCCACCGGCGCCTCGGCTTCGGCAGCCCCAGGGGGGATTGCACGGTTGAGGATCGATATGTCTTGGATCTGCCAATGGCCGTCGTACGGGTCGGCGCCCCGGAAGTACACCCGCTTCGTCCCCTTCGGGACGCCCATGGAGTAGTTCTTGTACTTCCAATGCTCGGCGCTGCGGTTGTGGGCCAGCTTGGCCGCCTTCCACGTCGCCCCGTTGTCGAAGCTCACCTCGAGGTCGAATCCGACCCCGGTGAACTGGAGCTGCGAGCCGGCCGGTGCCTTACGCGGGAAGGTGACGTAGGACGGGGTGTCGGAGTCGACGTGGCGTCGGTTGGCCGGAAGCGCCGTGATGGGCTCGGAAGGCGCCAGGTAGATGTTGTCCCAGTGCCATGTGTTCGGCCCTACGGAGCACCCGTCGTCGCACTCGAAGACGTCGTACGAGTTGTGGCCGAACTGGACGATGCCCTTGTCGAAGCCGAGGCCTCCAGGGATCTGCTTGTTGGGGATCCAATAGAAGCTCTCGTTGGGCATGCCGACGGAGATCCGCTGCTTCGACAGCTTGATCTCGAACGTCGAGCGAACAGTGGCCGACGGGGTCAGGAAGTTCTCGTAGCCGACCCACTCGACCGGCCCGTCGATGTCCGTCACTTGGAAGTCCTTCACGACCTTCACGTCGACCGACCCGATGTCGGTGAACGACTTGAGGGCGATCATGATCCCGTTGCGAGGCGTGCCCTGCATGGACGGGCGATCCTTCTGAACGGGAATGCGCAACAGATCCTCGTAGGGCGTGATCCAGATCTCGAACCAATCGCGCTTCGATGCTCGCAACGTCGAGACGTCGAAGCGGATCGTCGCCTCACCGCCGGAGAAGTCGAGCGTCCGGTTCGGCGAGAACATCGCCACCGCATAGTTGTGGAGGCTCTTCTTACCGGAGCTGACGGCGGTCATCATGTGGAAGCGGCAGTTGTAGACCGCGTCGCCGTACTTCGTGACCTTGTGAGTCTCAGGTGGCGGGTCGCAGTTGGCGCCGTGCTGGGCCTGCATCGGCGCCAGCTTGTCCCAAGTCGAGCCGACCCGGGAGTTGATGCTGACGCTGAACTCCTCGGAGTTCTCGAACGGTTTCGGGCCTGCCGGATCGACGCTGTCGAACGTCTTCAGGTACTCGGGGCCTTCGCACGGGTCGAGCCTGATCGCCGAGAGACAATCGTCGGCCCCCGGGCCGCCTATGGCCTTGTCCATGCCGTTGCCGCCATTGAGCCAGTCGGACCCGGCGTTGCCGACGAGCCTGTCGGCGTTGCCGCCGCCCCTGATGACGTCGTTGTGCCGGTCACCTCGGAGCGTGTCGTTGCCCGACCCGCCCGCGACGGTGTCGGCGCCGCGGCCACCGTTGACGATGTCGGCGCCCTTGCCGCCGGCGATCGTGTCGGGCGACCCGCCACCGTTCAACACGTCGGGACCGGCGCTGCCGGCGATGTCGTCCTCGCCGTCTCCGCCCGAGATGGCGTCTGCGCCGGCGCCACCAACGAGGAGGTCGTCGCCCCGGCCGCCTGAGATCTCGTCGTCGCCCGCGCCCCCGCAGATCACGTCGTCGCCTCCCTTTCCGGCGATCACGTCGTTCCCGCCGCCCCCATGGATGACGTCGGCTCCCGCCGTACCGATCATGGTGTCGGAGGCCGCCGTACCGGCGATGGTGACTGCGAGTCCGGCGCACTTGGCGCCGGCCTGGGCCGCGGGGACTCCGGTGAGCAGGCTGAGCGTGAGGACGAGCGTCGCGGTGGACACCCCGGCCCGGGTTTGGTGGCGCATCGAACGTCTCCCACTCGACGGTCTGGTGCGCTTCTCTACCGTCCCATGAGATGCGCTACTGCCCAAAGTAGCTGGACAAACACTAACGGTAGGTTCAGAACCCGTCGAAATGCGGTTAAGGCGTTTCCGCCCCCGTAGCGGACGACATCAGGCCTCCGCCCTCTCGTATCTCACCTGGCAGAAGCCGTGGTTGCAGTAGCCGTTCGGGTTCTTCGCCAGGTACTGCTGGTGGTAGGTCTCGGCGTAGTAGAACGGTCCTGCCTGCTCGAGCTCCGTCGTGATCGATCCGAAGCCCGCTGCGGTCAGTGAGTCCTGGTAGGCGTCCCTGCTGGACTCCGCTTCCTTGCGTTGCTGCTCGTTCGTCCAGTAGATGGCCGAGCGGTACTGCGTGCCGACGTCGTTGCCCTGGCGATTCGGGGTCGTCGGGTCGTGGTTCTCCCAGAACGCCGCCAACAGCTCCTCGTAGCCAACCGTCATGGGGTCGTACACCACGATCACGGCCTCCGTGTGCCCTGTTCGTCCCGAGCAGACCTCTTCGTATGTCGGGTTCGGGGTCAACCCGCCGGCATAGCCGGCGGCCGTTGCATAGACCCCGTCCGTCTCCCAGAAGATGCGCTCGGCGCCCCAGAAGCAGCCCATCCCGAAGTAGGCGATCTCCATCCCGTCGGGGAAGGGGGGGACGATGCGGTTGCCGTTCACGTAGTGAGAATCCGGAACGGGCATCTCGGTCGGGCGACCGGGGAGGGCGGTCTCGGCCGTCGGCATCTCGGCAGCCTTGCGTCCAAACACCATGTTCAGCTCCTTGTGTGATCGGTCACGAGAACCGGCGCCGGTGGCGCGGTGTTCCTGAACGTTCCGTGAACGGCGCCACGTCCGACGTCGTTACCATCGGCCGTGTGACTCAGACGGTAGGCGACCTGCTGGCCTCGTTGAAACGCGTCGTTCCGTTCGACAAGGCAGCGGGGTGGGATCCCGTTGGCCTTCAACTCGGAGACCCGGGGGCGCCGGTCGCCAAGGTGGCCGTCTGCCACGAGCTCACGGAGGGCGTCGTGGCGGCGCTCGAGTCCGATCCGGTCGACCTCGCCGTCGCATACCACCCGCTGCTCTTCGGTGACGTGGCGACGTTCGTGGCAGGCCGGCGCCCTGAGGGCAGGGCGTTTCGCCTCGTGAGGGCCGGCGTTGCCGTCGCTGTCGTCCACACCGCGTTCGACGTCGCTCCGGGCGGCGCCGCCGACGCCCTGGCGGCGTCTCTCAGCCTCGAGGAAGTCACCGGGTTCGGGCCGCTGTGGCCGGCGGACTCGTGCGCCGTGACGGTGATCGTCCCCGTTCCCGCCGCCTCCGCCGTCGAGGCGGCTATGACAGACGCCGGGGCGACTCCGGCCGCCCCGTTCGGCATCGCACCGGTGGCCGCTGCCGGCGGGGGTGACGAGCCGACCGTCAACGTCGAGATGCTCGTCGAGGCGCCGGCAGTCGATCGAGTCGTCACCGCGATGGCAGCCGCACACCCCGACGCCGATCCGGCGTACCGGGTCGTCGATGTCAAGCCGAGCGCCTCCTTCGTGGGCAGGTGCGGATCGCTGGGCGCCCCGGCGACTCTCGGTGATCTCGCAGCCGTCGTTGCCGATCGCATCGGCGGTGCGATTCGCGTTGCGGGAGACCCCACAGACGTGGTGACCACGATCGCAGTGGTCCCGGGGTCCGGGTCGTCACTCATCTCGCAGGTGCCTCCGGGAGTCGACGTCCTGGTGACGGGAGACGTCATCCACCACCGAGCCCGCGCCGCTCTCGATCGAGGCCTCAGGATCATCGACCCGGGCCACGTCGAGACAGAAAGACCCGGCATCGCGGCGTTGTACGCTGCCATCTGCGAGATGCACGACGACGTCGTCGACTTGACAGGAATCGAAGTGACACCGTGGAGGCAGGCCTGATGCGGGAGCTGGAGAGCCTCGCCGACCTCCTCGAACTGCAGGAGGTCGATCTCCAGATCGACCGGCTACTCAATGAGCGTGCCTCGCTTCCAGAGCTCGAGCGCTATCGCAACGCTGCGGCCAAGGCGGCGGCACTCGCTGAGGAGCACCAGGCAGCCAATGCGGCGCTCCGAGACACGACGCTCGCGCTCGACAAGACCTCTGGAGAGCTCGAGCTTGCCGAGACGAAGCTGGCGGCAGAGCAGAACCGCCTGTATGCAGGCGGTCTCAGCGCCCGGGATGCCGACTTTTTGAGGCAGCAGGTGGCGATGCTCGTCCGCAAGAACGGTGAGATGGAGGACGAGATCCTCGAGCTGATGGAGAAGCGCGACCAGGGCGAGAAGCTGGTCGCCGAGATCGGCGACCACAAGGTGGCTGCCGATACAGACAAGGCCGGCCTCGAGGCGTCCATCTCGGAGGTGTGGCAAGTGATCGATGCCGAGCTGGCGGACCGCGAGGCGAAGAAGGCAGACATCATCCCGCTGATCGCCGACGACCTGCTCGAGCTGTACGACGAGCTGCGTGGCTCGAAGGAGGGGGTCGCCGTCGGCCGGCTCACCGAGGGCACCTGCGGCGGTTGCCACCTGGTGCTCACCGAAGCGGAGCAGCTCGAGGCGAAACGATCCGACCCCCCGCGCTGCATCCATTGCAGGCGGATCCTCGTCCCCTGACACATGCTGCTCTGGCACCTCGGAGCCACGACCGCCATCGTCCGATACGCCTTCCGCGACGAGCGAATGGACCTCAGGCTCCTCTTCGTCGGCGCCATCCTGCCCGACCTCGTCGACAAGCCGGTCGCCCTGATCTTCTTCGACTCGCTCCGATCGACCAGGCTCATCGCGCACTGCTTGCTGGCGGCGACCGTAGCGATGATCGCCGTGCTGATGGCGACGAGGCGAGGGAGGCCCCGCAAGAGGTGGATGCCGCTCGCCGTCGGCATGTTGGTCCACCTCTTCCTCGACGGGATGTGGAGCGACCCCGAGACGCTGTGGTGGCCGATGCTCGGACTCGACTTCTCGCCGAACATCGCCGCCTCAGCCGGGACCTATCTCGGGAGCCTCCTCACGAACCCGATCGTCTGGATCGAGGAGCTGCTCGGCGCCGCATACCTGGCGTGGTTGTACGTGAGAGGAGGTCTCGGTGGCCGTGAGGTGAGGCGGCGTTTCCTGGCGGACGGCGTCATCGCGGTTCCTATCGGGCGATGACCGGCGCTCGAACGCCGGGAGGCCGACCGATTGGAGGTTCGTCTGCACCCTCCTACCCTTGCGCCGATGCGAGCCGGCGCCACGCTGCAGCGCGCAGCACGCGGCACCCCCCACGTAGACGTGCCTCGCACGCGCCGGATCCGGCGTCTTGCGGTGGTCGCCGTTGTGGCGCTCTCCAGCGGGGCGTGCGGAGGCGCCGAGCGCCCGACAACGACGTCGCAAGTCCCTGCCAATTTTCCGACGGCTGCGGTGCGTGTCTGGCTGGAGGCGGTTGCGCAGGCAGACCTCGCCGAGATCGACCGGGTCGTCGAACGGAGGGGCGAGGCCGTCGTCGTCGCCCTCGAGAACGGGTTCGACGCAGATCAGCTCGCAGCCGCGGCGACCGGCGGACTCCCCGACGACCTCGCCGACCAGTACTGGCGCTCGTTTCGCGAGGCGTTCGACGAGTTCGACGCAGGCAGCCTTGCTGCAGTCGAGGTTGGTGAGTTCGAGGAGATCACTGCCGACGGCAGGAGCTTCGCATTCGTCGATGTGACCGGGACGCAGGGCGCCGCCAGGATCGTCACCCGTCTCGCCTCGAACGGGCAATGGCAGGTCGACCTCGTCGGAACGCTCGCGAGCGCACTGAGCACGCAGTTCGGGACCCTCCCCGAGTTGACCGGAACCGAGGAGGCCCGCGCCGTGCTGTTCGAGGTCATCGCCGATGCGGTGCTCCCTTCGCTCGAGCTGGTCGCGTCGCAGCCGGATGCGGCCGCCGACGTCGAAGAGGCCGTCGACGTGTTGCAGGAGGCGGTCGACTCGGCATGATCCTTGGGAAACCAGTTGTCATCGACCAGAGTCGAACGTGTGAGGGAAGATCGGAGCAGGTCGGCTGCTCCCGACGGACAGAAGGAGAACTCCATGTCCGACAGCACTCGTACGTGGATCGCCGAGGTCATGGGCACCTTTGCCCTCGTGTTCATCGGCGGTCTCAGCATTCTCGCCGGACAAGGGGACCTGACGGTCCTCTCGCTCGGGTTCGGACTTGCTCTGCTGGTGGGGCTTTACGCCTTCGGTGAGGTTTCGGGCGGTCATTTCAATCCGGCCGTGAGCCTGGGGGCGTTGCTCGACAAACGGATCGACACGAACACGTTCATCCAATACGTCATCAGCCAGGCTGGGGGCGCTTCGATCGCGATGGTGGCGATCCTCGGGGCGTCCAGTCAGGACGCTGTCGCCGGAACTGTCACCAGGCCGGGGGCAGCCTCCGTGGGAGGGGCGTTCATGCTCGAGATACTGCTCACCGGACTGTTCGTCGGCGTGATCCTCAAGGTGACCGCCAGCGAGGCGAACCGGAACACGGCATTCCTCGGCATCTCGCTCACGCTGGTTGCCATCCACCTGGCGGCCGCTCCGCTCACGGGCGCCTCCGTGAATCCGGCACGGTCTCTCGGGTCGGCTCTCGTGGGCGGCGAGTTCGGAGACTTCTGGATCTACGTGACGGCTCCGTTCATCGGAGCAGCGCTCGGCTGGATCGTGTACAAGGCGATCACCGTCGAGATCGGCGAGCGGGAACTGACCTGAGCGGACCAGAGCCACTCGAGATCGACGGCGGGCCCCGGAAGGGGCCCGCCGTCATTCCGGCTCATCGCACCTCAAGCTGACGGCGACGGCAACCGACAAACAATGGAACCCGCCCCACGCTCCCGTGGAGCGCAGAACGAGTAGGTGTTGATGACGGAGAACTCGAATCGTGTGAACGACTCGATGCCCGATCTGTTGCTCGTCGAGGACAACTCGCTGCACATTCGCCTCGTGCAGTCGATGCTGTCCGAGATCTGGCCGGACGGCGACTCCGTTCGTACGGCCATGCGGCTCGACACCGCCCTCCGGGAGCTCGGAGAGCAGCGGCCGGACTGCGTTCTGCTCGATCTCATCCTTCCCGACGCCGACCACCTGGACAGTGTCAAGGCCGTCCACGGCGCCTACCCCGACGTCCCGATCGTCGTGCTGAGCGCCCACGAGGACGACTCGCTGGCCCTGGCTGCCGTCGACGAGGGAGCCGAGGACTACCTCACCAAAGGGGTCGTCACACCAGACCAGCTCGCCAGGTCGATTCGATTCGCCATCCGTCGCAAGGCAACGGAGCTCGGACAGGACGCCGAACCGACCCAGCCGACGGTGACCCAGTCGGCGGCTGGCCTCGCCGTGCTCGACACCGCAGGGACGATCAGGCTGGCGGAGCCGTCGCTTGCCGAGTGGATGCACCTCGACGGCGAAGGGCTCGTCGGGCAGAAGGTCACGGATCTGACTGTCGCAGACGACGTCGACTTGTGGGAACCCATCCTGTCGCGGCGCGCCGGAACGTCGATACGTGAGGTCGATGTGCGGATGCATGGAGGAGCCGGCCGCGTCGTCGACGTGCGCGTCCAGATCACTGCTCTCACGAACGGGGCGGTCACCCCCGCCGGCTACCTGGCGCTGTGGTACGTGTCGGACGATGCGGTCGACGCACCTCCGATGGCGACCGCCGGTGTGAGCGAAGGCTGACCGGAAGCGGTGAGCCCGAAGCTCGAAGCTCCGGGCTCACGGCGCCGAGTCCGGGTGTAAGCCGGATTCTGTCGAGGACGGCCATCTATCTGAGCGGCCCACCTGGGACGTGACGGGCGGGCCACCCTGTCCCTGCTTGGCCTTGCTCCCGGTGGGGTTTACAGAGCCGTCCCGGTCACCCGAGGCGCTGGTGGTCTCTTACACCACCGTTTCACCCTTGCCTGTGGCCGAAGCCCATCGGCGGTCTGCTCTCTGTTGCACTGTCCGTCGGGTCGCCCCGCCTGGCCGTTAGCCAGCACCGTGCCCTGTGGAGTCCGGACTTTCCTCGGCCTCGCGGCCGCGGCCGTCTCCCGGACTCGACCGTCGAAACGATACTCACGTACGGCCAGTTCCAGCCCGGTGTCATGCGCCCTCGTCACGATCGACGATCCGCCACTCGGCGAGTGCGCCCCCGGCAGCGCCGATGACCATGGCGACGACCCCGAGCAGGACGAACAAGGGAAAGGCGCCCACGGGATCGCGGGCGACGCTGATCGCCACGGTGACGACGAGCAAGCAGAGGGCGCTCACGCCGCCGTGGAACAATCGCCACGCCGGAGCCAGCCTTCCCGCCACGTAGCCCGCCAGCAACTGAGAGACGTACTGCACGAAGACGAGGATTCCGCGCCCGCCTTCGCTCGTCACGAGCCCGAGGACGCCCAGGAGCAGGTAGGAGCACAAGGCGAACCCCAAGGCGGTGATGGCGCCCATCAGGAGGGCGCCGCCGGAGAGGCTCGGGAATCCGCCCGAGCGATCAACCGTCACGATCGGAAGCAATCGGTCTGGGCATCGGGTGTGGCGATGAAGCCGAACGGCCTCGCCACACCTCAGGAGCCGTTCTGGAGGTGCTCCTCGAGCCCGGCGACCCAGCCGAATGGAAGCCCCCAATGCTTCGATCCCTCGAGCATGAGCTTGAGGTAGTCGACCGAGGGGGAATAGTGCTCTCCGGTCTCGGCGTGGAGGTGCACCCTCACCTTGTGGCGCTTTCCGTTGCGGTCCATCGCCTCGACCGTCTCGCAAACCCGCTGCTCCGTAGCCTCGACGCGGTCGAGGACCCCGAACTCACGGTCGGGCACCGAGAACACGGCACCCCACACCGTGCTCCCCATCCCGGCGCGGACCGTCGGCAGCCCTCCGCCCCACTGGGCGTCTCTGATCGGGAAGTCGATTCCCCACTCCGGGAGATGGGCGATGAACTCGAATGTGGCGCCCGGGGCGACCTCGGCCATGCGGTCGGGTGCGATGCGCGCGTCATAGGCGAAGTAGAGCAGGACCGCCTCCTAGCTACGTGTTCGAACCGTGCCGATGTTCCGTCTGAGCAGGGCATTGTAGCGATGCGGAGCGAGCCCGTTTCGTGAGGAGAGGCTTCCGCTCGGCCCGCGGGAACCAAAGCCCCGATCAGTTCGTCTTAATGGGTGACTGTGTCTTCAGTCTCGACACCTCGAGGTGCCACCCCGATGACAGACACGCTGGAGATCCCCCCAGTCATTCTGGCGGCCCCGGTCACCGATGAGCGCCCTTGGGTCGTGTTCTCCGCCTGTCGCGACAAGGACCCCGACATCTTCTTCCCAGCCACGAAGGAGGAATCCGACGTGGCGATCTCCATCTGCCTCACCTGTCCGGTCAGATCCGAATGTCTCGCATACGCCTTGGAGGCGCGCGAGCGCTTCGGGATCTGGGGAGGGCTCACCGACAAGGAGCGCCGGAGCAGGCTGCGGCGCTGAGGCGTCCTGGAACCAGACCGGCCGGGGCGCCGTCCGACACGGCATGAGACGAACCCTCGCCCTTGTGTCCCTCCTCATCACGGCATGCGGCGGCGGCGCCGCTCCTACCACCACCCAGCCGCCGGCCACCACGACCGTCCCGCCGGTCACGACGACATCTACCGTCACCGCCGCACCGGTTGCAGTGATCAGAGACTCCGGCGGGTGCGTGCAGATGGGTCCCAACTGCGCCATCTACGTGATCTGGAACGACGGGTCGGTGGCCGTGCACCGATCGGACGAGACCAACACCACAGGACTTCCACCCGTCGACTCCGCCGAGATCTCGGGGACCATCCCGGTGGAGGTTGTCGATCGCCTGGCAGCCGCCATCGCAGCCACCGACTTCGACGAGCTGCGCGCCCGACTCGGGGAGGGGTCTTGCCAGGGCTGCGTCGACGGCATCGACACCGAGATCACGTTCTACACGCAGAGCAGCGAAGAGACGATCAGCTCGATCGAGTTCGAGTTCGATCCGTCCGATCCTCTCTTCGTGGCTGTCGACGACGTCAGGATGACGATCGCGCTCACCATGGTGCTTCCGATCGAGCAACACTGAGTGGTGGGGTCGGCGCTCTCGTGCCGCCGACCGACCGCACTTGGTATCTTGCTCGACGCATGTCGGACTTCCCCTGGCCTGATCTCCTCACTCGACTCATTGCTGGCGAGAGCCTCAGCAGGCATGACGCCCGCGCCGCGATGAACGAGATCATGTCAGGCGAGGCGACACCCGCTCAGATCGCCGGGTTCATCGTCGCGCTGCGGTCCAAGGGTGAGACCGCGGACGAGATGACCGGACTCGTCGAGGCGATGTACGACGCCGCCGTCACGATCGACGTCGGCGAGCCGGTGGTCGACCTCGTGGGCACAGGCGGCGACCGGGCGGGCACGTTCAACATCTCGACGACGGCCGCCTTCATCGCAGCAGGAGCAGGCGTCAAGATCGCCAAGCATGGCAACCGGGCCGCATCCTCGGACACCGGGTCTGCCGACCTGCTCGAGGCGCTCGGTCTGCGGCTCGACCACGGTCCGGCGACAACCGCCGCGATGATCCGCGACGTCGGGTTCGGCTTCTTGTTCGCACCTGCGTACCACCCGGCGATGCGTCACGCCGGACCTGTGAGGCGTGAGCTCGGCGTCAGGTCCGTCTTCAACTTCCTCGGGCCGATGTGCAATCCGGCGCGGGCGTCGCGGTCCGCCATCGGCGTGTCCGATCCGAAGATGGCGGAGCGCATGATCCAGGTGCTGGACAATCTCGGCCTGGAGTACGCCTTCGTGTACTACGGCGAGGACGGGCTCGACGAGCTCACGACGACCGGCCCCTCTTTCATCTACCGGCTGAAAGACGGCGAGATCACGCACGCCGAGTTCACGCCTGAGGACTTCGGGGTTCGCAGGTCGACACTCGACGAGATCCGGGGCGGGGACGTCATCCGCAACGTCGAGATCACCCGGTCGGTCATCGAGGGAGCCAAGGGCCCTCACCGCGACATCGCCCTGGTGAACGCGTCGCCCGCCATCGTGGCGGGTGGCCTGGCGGACGGCTTCACGGAGGCCATGGCCCTGGCCGCCCAATCGGTCGACAGCGGGGACGCCGCCGCCGTCCTCGAACGGGCGCTGACATACGAAGGGCCCGGCGGCGACAACGGTGCCCCATGAGGCGAAGAAGGTGCTGGCGGCGCTGAACTTTTCCTGAACATCGACCGTATTGCGGGTCGAGCACATGAACCGTCCCTATGGTCACGGCATGAGCCGTTTCGTCAGGATCGTGGCGGTGTTCGCCCTGCTCGCAGCGGCGTGCGGCGGGGGCCCCGCCACGATTTCGTCGACCTCGCCGACGGCGCCTGCCCCTGATACGACGACGGACGCCGAGCCTGACGGACCGGTTGCACCGAGCTTCACCCTCGTCCTCGGCGACGGCTCGACGTTCGACCTGGCGCGGGAGGCGAGGCCGGTCTACATGGTCTTCTGGGCTGAGTGGTGAACGACCTGCAGGCGGGAGTTGCCCGTCGTCGATGAGGTAGCAGCCGACTATCTCGACTCCGTGGAGTTCGTCGCAGTGGCGGGGCGGAGCACCGAGGAAGCGAGCCGAGAGCGGGCTCCCGAATGGTTCAGCGACAATCTGGCCTGGGGCTACGACGACTCGATCTGGGAGCTGTACGAGGTGTTCGGTCAGCCGACGACATTCCTGATCCACGACGGTCGCATCATCGACATGTGGTTCGGTGCGCTCGGCGAGCAGGAACTGCGCCAGAAGCTCGATCGAGTCGTCGCATCGACGACCTGACGAGGCCCGGCACGGTGGCGAGTCTGCATCGGCCGCGTCGCTAGCGTTCCCCGAATGTGGGAACCGCCGTCTGGCGCAAAGCGTCTGATGCCTGTGCGAACCTTCGTCAGGCTCTCGTCGCTCATCCTCGCTCTCACCTTCGTCGCCGCTCCCACCTCCGTGTCCGGCGCTCAGGAGCCCGCCGGCCCGTGGTCTATGGCGCTCTCTGTCGGGATGGAAGGCTTCGTCGACCCATCGGCCACGCTTCCCGTCACCGTCGACTTGACGTCGCAGGAACTGCTCGTCGGTCGGATCGACGTCTCGTCCGGTGGGACGACGGTGAGGACGGACATCGAAGTCCCCGCAGGCGGCGTCAAGCAGTACTTCATCGAGGGGGGCGCTCCGGGCAATCGCACCCAGGTCGACGTCGCACTCGTCAGGGTGAACGACGACGGCGAGGACGAGACCCTGCTCGAAGAGACGGTTCGGGTCACTGCGCCCCGCGAGGAGCTTCTCGTGGGGCTTCTCGGCGCCGACGACATCGCGACCACGCTGCGGTCGGCCGAGCCCCGCACCGTCGAACGCACCGTGACACCGGTGAGGCTGTCGGCTGCGACCCTCGAGGCGGGACCGGGCGTGCTCTCGTATCTCGTGATCGGTCCCGACGCGGCAGCCGATTTGTCGAGCGCGGCGCTCTCGAAGATCGAGTCGTGGATCGAGGACGGCGGTCGGATCATCGCCGCGTCGGCCTCGGCGGACGTCTTCGCAGCACCAGGCGCCGGCGTGGTTTGGCCGGGGACTCCTGTCGAGGTGACCCGGGTCGGTCGGGGCGAAGTCGGGGCGACGCCGAACCTCGCCGAGGTGACCGCAGACGAGTGGAGCGTGCTGCTCCGCCCGGAGCCACCGCTCGGGCTGGTCCGGAACGAGGCCGACTCTGCCGCGCCGTTCTCACTGGTCTCGGCGGCGGCGGTCGGCCGTGAGGCGTCCGTGCCCGCCCTCCCGTGGCTGCTCGCAGGGATACTCGTGTTCGTCGTCCTCGTCGGTCCGGTCAACTTCCTGTTGCTGCGCAGCTTCGGCAAGCCCGAGTGGGCCTGGGTGACGGTGCCGTTGCTGAGTGTGGCCTTCGTAGCCGGGTTCTGGGCGATCGGGCGCTCGCAGCTCAAAGACTTCACGATCACCCACGCCTCCGTCGTGGTCGACGATGGATCCACCATCCGCGGCGAGACCGCCCTCGTCGTCCAGGTGGCAACGGGCGGTACGAGGGACCTGACGTTGCCGGAGGGCTGGGAGGCGACGCCCGCCGCCGCGCAGGTCGGCGGGCTGCCCGGGGTCCCGGAGCGCCGCGACGACGGGAGAGACGGCTTCGAGTTCGAGCTCGAGGATCTCGGCGCCGGGGTTGCGCAGGCGTCGTGGGACGGCGGCGATCCCGCCGACCTCGAGGTCTCGGTAGGGGGCGAGGGCAACCAGCGGATCGTCAGCGTCACGAACACGAGCCGCCAGTCGTACTGGGCGTGGGGGGTCATCATCAACGGCGCCGGATACTCCGGAAAGGACGAGCTGGCGCCCGGCGCCACGGCCTCGGTCGACGTGAGGCTGTCCAACCGCCGGGTCCTCTACGAACCCGTCATCTCCGAAGCCGTGAACCGAACAGGTTTCGTCAACGGCTTCTCCGACAACCGCTACCAGCTCGTCTCGTCGCTGGCGGCGTACGCCGAGCACCTCGAGAAGGGCATCAGGCTCGACGATGTCTACTTCTACGGGTTCACCAACGATGCCCGGCACACCATGGCGCTCGACGGGTCGTCGGGATCCGCCGAAGGCACGACCCTCATGGTCGAACGGCTCGAGGTGTCTGTGGGTGACGTCGTCGAGACGAGCGTGCGACCGAGGCTCCTCGACGTTGTCGGCGCTTCGTCCATCGAGGGCTACTACGACGACATCTACGCATACGGCGCCGAAGAGGTCTACTTCGTCTACGAGGTCCCAACGGGCGCGCCCGCCCGCGGCACGGTCAACCCGGCGACGGGGCAGTTCCCGCGGGCGTCGGCCTTCGATTGGACCTCCGGGGACTACGCGACGATCGAGTGGGGTGAGCCGTTCGACATCTCGCATTTCGTGTCGCCCGGTGGAGAGCTCGTGATCCGGGCGCAGGCGCCCGAGGACAGAGACCCGTTCGAGGGGGACTTCTCGATCCAGCTCAACCGCTACCAGCTCACGTGGAGCACGGCATGATCGTCGAGTTCCAGTCGGTCGAGAAGCGCTACGGCAAGGTCCACGCCCTCAAGGACGCCGACCTGGAGGTGCCGGAAGGGGCCACCCTCGGGCTGATCGGCCCGAACGGCGCAGGCAAGACCACGTCGATGCTCATCATGACCTCGCTCTTGCAGCGGGACGGTGGCAAGGTCAGGATCGGTGGCATCGACCCGGAGCGCGATCCGAGGGCCGTCCGCCGCCACGTCGGCTACATGCCGGACTTCTTCGGCGTGTACGAGGGGCTGCGGTCGCGGGAGTACCTCGAGTTCTTCGCGGCGTCGCACAACGTGCGCTCGGCCGCCAGAGCCGCCGTCGTCGCCGACCTGCTGGCCCTCGTCGACCTCGAGGACAAGGCGGACGCAGACGTGAACTCGCTGTCGCGAGGCATGAAGCAGCGCCTGTCGCTCGCCAGGGCGCTCATCCACGACCCCGAGTTGCTGGTCCTCGACGAGCCGGCGTCCGGGCTCGATCCGAGGGCGCGCGTCGGGTTGCGCGAGCTCATCTCCGAATTGAGCCGCATGGGTCGCACCGTCGTCATCTCGTCGCACATCCTCTCCGAGCTCGAGGGCATCTGCTCGCACCTCGCCATCGTCGACCTCGGCCGCGTCCTGGCGATGGGCAGCGTCGATGAGATCCGCTCCAAGCTGTTCGGCCAACGCCGCGTCATCGCCAGGGTGGCGGAGATGCACGTCGAGCGCACCGAGGCGCTGCTGCGGACCAAGGAGGACCTCAGCGATCTCGACGTCGAGCGCGGCCAGGTGAGCTTCTCGTTCTCCGGAGGAGACGAGATTTCGGCGGCGCTTCTCTCCGAAGTGGTCGGAGCGGGCGTCCCGGTCGTCGAGTGGCGTGTCCAGAGCGCCGGGCTCGAGGAGTTGTTCATGCAGCTCACCAACGTCCCGGTAGCCGGGGCTGCGCGGCCCGACGAGGCTCCGGTCGAGGAGGGAGACATCGAATGAACCCGGTGGCAATTCGAGAGCTCCAGGAGCGGTGGCGGACCCTGCGGTCTCCGATACTCCTCAGCGTGTGGGTGCTCGCCGCCGGGGCCCTCACGTTCCTGGCGTACATCACGGCGAGGAGCGCCTCGCAGTCTCAGCTCGAGGGCTTCGGCTTCAGCGGTTTGTCTTCGATCTTCGCCTCGGCGTCGATGGGCAGGTTCATCCTGCACGCCTTGCTTCTCGGCCTCGTCATCGCCGTGGTGTTCGTCGTGCCCGGCCAGGCCGGCGTGACGATCGTCGGTGAGCGGGAGCGTCAGACCCTGCAGCTCCTCCAGGTGTCGCAGCTGAGCGCCTGGCGGATCGTGCTCGGCAAGCTCATGTCGGCACTGGCATACGTGCTCCTCCTGCTCGTCGCCACCACGCCGTTGCTCGTGATCCCGGTGTTGCTCGGAGGCGTGACGCTCACGAACGTGGCGATGGGCATGCTCATGGTGGTCGCCACCGCCGTGATGATCGGGGCGGTTTCGATGTGGGTGTCCGCCAGAGCCCGCAGCGTCCAAGGAGCCGTCCTCGGCTCCTACATCTGGACCGTCGGCATCGTGTTCGGCACCTTGTTCCTCCTCGTCGCCGAGTTCTTCCTGCTCGCCCCGGAAGACCTCGGCGCCACCCGCTTCGAGAACGGCGTACCGCGCGATGGCGGCCGCGAGCTCTACTCGGCGCTCGTGAACCCGATCGTGGGTCTCGTCGACGCCTCGTCGAACCCGATCGAGTTCCGAGCCGAGGCGGTCACCTCCCCCTATCTGCCCTTCCGGGCCGTGCTCGTGAAGCGACAGGGGTTCGGAGCCTCACAGCTCAACGAGCTGACCAGCCCGTTCGGGGGCGGCTTCTTCGAGGGTGGAGTCGCGGTGGAGGGCGGCTTCGGCCGCGGATTCCAGCCTTTGCCGTTCCCGGGCGGGGATGGCGTCGGTGCCATCACGACACGCACTCCCGATCGGATCAGGGTGCAAGCCTGGCCAATCACCCTCGGTTTCGAGTTGCTCGTCTCGGCGGGGGCTCTGTACCTCGCCACCCGTCATGTCAAGGTCCCGCGGGGCCGTGTCCGCTCCGTGCGCCGAAGGAGGACCCAAGTTGCCGCTTGATTCGATCCACCGCATCGTCGGAGCGGCGCGGCGACGCCTGCAAGCGGCTCGCCTGTTGCGCCGCGCAGTTACGGCCATCGGCGTCGTCGCCGCCGGCGGGGCGCTCATCCTCGGGGTCGCTCGCTGGGTCGTCATCCCTTGGGCCGAGCTTGCCGTCCTCATCGCGGGCGGCGCCGCCGTCCTGCTCGCCGCCGGATACACGTTGGCGAGACCGCCGAGCACGCACGTCGCCGCCGTCGTCGCCGATCAGCGCCTCGGGGGCAAGGATCAGCTCGCCACGGCACTGGAGCTGTCGCGCCGCCAGATGCTGTCAGCCATCGAAACGGAGCAGATCAGCCGCAGCGCGGCATG
>Ga0214471_10000503_pt1 | contig 33356 bp, 26 predicted proteins | sample RVTome_5_FD_207665 | JGI IMG/M metagenome (GOLD analysis project Ga0214471, IMG submission 207665) | Soil microbial communities from uranium-contaminated site in the Upper Colorado River Basin, Wyoming, United States - RVT142D155 | ecosystem: Environmental > Terrestrial > Soil > Contaminated >... | reverse complement strand
GCAAGGTTCGAGCAGAGCGTTCTGCACGGGCGCGGACCCGCACAGGTAGGCTTCGGTGGCATTTTCCTCCTTTCTTCACCTCACCGTTTTATCGACTCAGCGCTGAGCCATGGCGGCTCACGCACCCCGTTGGGGTTCGGAACGTGGTGGCGCCGGTTACCCAGGGTGGCGCGCTTCGCGCTTACCCTGGGCTTTGAAATACAACCCCGTTGGGGTAAAGAGACACCTGGCGTCCCGCCAGGGACCGGCCAAAGAGTGGGAGAAAGGGGTCCTCGGGCTTACCCTTGCCACCCGGCGTCCAGCGACGCCAGGTTCTCGCGGACGAGCTTCGTATCGGGATGGTCGGGGCCGAGCCCGGCCTCGAGGATCGCCAGGGCGCGTTCGTAGTGTTGCGCCCCCGCCAGCGTCGTCCATCGTCGCCGTCCGGCCCCAACCTATCAAAAAGTGATGGGCAACCGATCAAAAAGTGATCTCGACAAGCCCCGTTTCCTCCTCCACACTCCCTGGACAGAAACGGGCCGGGACGTCCGGCCCGTGAAACCCAGCAACCCGGAGCGGCATGGAGCCGCCCCGGAGACCAAAGGAGGTGACCTATGTTCAGGTCCGTCACTCAGTCCGTGAGGCACGTCCTGGACGTGGTGGCGTCGGTCTTGACTCTCGGCCAGGAGGTCGCGGAGTCATTCGTCGCCCGCGCGTCCCGGACCCTCAAAGCAGGAGAGGAGCTCACCGTAGCGGCGGTCCTCTCCCTGCAGGTCGCGGTCGTCCGCATGATCGAGGACGCCCGCGACACCCTGGAAGCCGCCGAGAAGGCGCATCGCAAGGAGCTGCGCAAGGAAGTCGAGCTGCGGGAACGCCGCGACCTGGAGCAGGAAGCGGTCTACCGTGAGGTGCTCGCGGTGCGCAACGCCATGGATGGCGCGTTCGGCAAGAAGACGAGCGAAAAGCTCGTGGGTCTCGACCCCGGGCTCGGAGCCGTCGACGTCCAGGTGCTGTGCCGCTACGCGTGGGAATCGGTCGAGGTGCTCTCCGAGCCGGGCTTTACGATGCCCGACACGGCCTTGACCAAGACGCCGGAGGAGTACGCCTCCGGCGTCCGCGAGCCGCTCGAGCGGCTCGAGTCCACGCTCGTCGCGCTGGCGGCCCAGAAGCGTCTGACGCAGAAGGCCCAGAAGGTCAAGAACCGTGCCCTCGAGGTGTGCCGCAAGACGTTTCGTCTACGGCGCGCGCTGGCTCGAGGCGCACTACGTCCTGGCCGGAGAGGACTTCTATTCGGAGCGTCTGCGGCCGTCGAGCTCGACGCCGGCGGAGACGGATCCTCTCCCGCTGCCGGAGCCCGAAGCTCCGGCGGAGGCGGAGGAGCCGGTCGAAGGTCCGCCCGTCGTCGTCCCCTGACGGCGTCTTGATCCCTTGTCTTCCCTTCGAGGCCGGCGTTCGCGCCGGCCTCTTTTTTTCTTCCGCGGGGGACGACTACTACTCTTCTTCCAGCAGCGCCGCGACGACGCGGTCCGCGTCGTCCCGCCGCAGGTCGAGGTGGACGGCGGCGAGGCCGGCGCCGTCCACGACCCGGTCCCAGGCCCGCCGCCGCTCTTCCCACCGCTTCTCCTCCCCCGGCAGGCGGTCGCGGAAGGCGGAGCCGTCGACGACGATGGCCAGCCGCTGGCCGTCCGGCGACGCTTCGGCGAGCGCCGCGACGAACCGGCCGTGGACCTCGATCTCCGGCGTCTGCGCCAGGTTGAAGACCACCAGCCAGCAACGTCCGACCGCCAGCTCGAGCTCGCCGGCCGGCGTGCCGTACTCGACCGGGGGACGGAAGCGGATCTCGGAGCGCGCGCCGAAGACGTCGTGGAGCCGTGCCCGCAAGGCGTCGGCGAGCGCGGCCGGCAGGCGGTAGCTGTAGGGGACGACCTCGACCCGCTGCGTGGAGCTCGAGACCGCCGCCAGCAGCCGGCGCAAATAGACCTCGGTAACCTCGATCGGCAGCCGCCGGCCGAGACGCGCCACGCGGACGCTCTCCGCCAGCGCCAGCAGCGCCCGCGGCAGGACGACGAAGAGCGCCGCCGTGAGGGCCCAGAGGTGGATCCAGGGGGCGGCGTTGTCGTCCTGGAGACGCTCCACGGGCGGGACGTCGGTGCCCAGGACCGCGGCCGCCGGGGCGAGCACCGCGCCGAGGACGGCGTCGACCTGGGCGCCGCTCAGGAAGGTGCTCTCCCAGGCGGCGCGGTACTCGAAGACGACGCCGCGCAGGTACATGCCGGCGACGGCCCCGGCGACGAGCAGGAGCGCCGCGGCGTGGAGCAGCCGGCGGATCCGCGCCGCGGCCAGCGGCGCGAGGGCGGGCAGCCAGTTCCGCAAGTAGGCGGCGAGCGCCTCGCGGGTGACGTCGGGCGCGTCGGCTGCCGCCGGAAGCCGCCCGACGAGACGGCGGATCCACCCTTCGAGGGCGTCGAGCAGCCACGGCCGCGCGCCGCGCCAGACCCGGGCCCAGGGCACGGCCCGGCGCACGGCGAGGAAGGCGAGGACGGCGAGGTTCCAGGCGAGGACGCCGGCCAGCGGCAGTGCCAGGACGTGGACCCGCTTCTCCGGTCCCAGCGCGTTGGTGGCCACGCCGGCGGCGAAGGCCACGACGGCCGCCGGCGCCAGCAGCCCGCGGGCGAGGTCGGTGGCGCGCAGCAACCGCGGCAGGAAGCTCCAACGCCGCTCCAATACCGCGGCGAGCGCCAGCGCCCGCCGCCCGAGCCAGGCGTCGCCGGAGCCTTCCGGCGACGCCTCCGCGGTGGCCTGACGCCGCGCCTCGTGGGGCAGGACGGCGCCGCGCCGGTCGACTTCCTCCACCGCGCGCACCAGCACCAGGGCCTGGGCCTCGCGGTGCCCGAGCCGGAGGCGGTGGGACGGCGGGGACGTCATCCCCGGATTCCGGCCGCCACCTGCTGCTGCTCCTCCTGGCGCCGCCGGACCTCGGCGGGCCACGGCCGCGAGATCACGCAGGCGTTGACGCCGCCGATGCCCATCGATAGCTTGCCGACGACCCCGTCCGGGGCCTCGTGGACGGCGTCGAAGGCGAAGTTCTCGTGGACGGCGGCGATCTGCTCGTTGAGCTCGCCGCGGCCGAGAGGGGTGGGAAAGACCTTGCCGCGCTCCCAGGAAAGGTATTGCGCCGTGAGCTCCCAGCCGCCGCCGGCCGACATGCCGTGGCCGAAGGTGCCCTTGCGGGCGGTGACCAGGGTGTCCGGCGGCAGCAGGGAGCGCACCATCTCGACCTCGTTGAAGTCGCCCGGCGTGGCGGTGGCGTGGAGGTCCCAGGAGACCACCTCCCGCCCTTCCGTGCGCGCCGCGGCCAGGGCCATGCGCATCGCCGCCATCGGCCCTTCGCGCGAGGGCGTGATGATGTGATCGGCGTCGGAGGTCACGCCGACGGCCAGCGGCTCCATGCCGAGGGGCCGCATGCCGAGCGCCAGCATGCGCTCGATCTCGCAGACGACCCACACCACCGAGCCTCCCGCCACGTGGGTGCCGCGCAGCTCGGTCAGGGGCTTGGAGATCTTGCCGTCGGCGGAGATCACCCGCGCGTTGTAGAAGGCGCCGACGGTCAGGGGGTGGGGGGGCGGGTCGGTGGCCCCGATCACCACCGCGTCGGCCTGGTCGCAGCGGATGGCGTCGATGGCCAGCTTGAGGGCCACGCCGAAGGTGGAGCAGGCGGCTTGCGGGCACATCGTCATCCCCGTCAAGCCTCCCAGCATCGAGATCTGCGCCGCCGGGATGTTGTCGATGTTCCAGATCAGGTTGGGGGAGACCGACTCCCAGGGAGGATCGGGGGCTCCCCAGCGTGCCGCCAGCCTGCGGCGCCGCCGCTGCTTCTCCTTGATCGCCGCCAGCTTGCCGGCCTCGACCTCGCCTTCGACGGCGATGGACTCGACGTCGCGCAGCTCGTCGAGGTAGCTCGCCAGCTCCGGGGAGCGCTCGGTCCAGAACTCCCACCAGGCCTCGTCGGCCTCGTCGCGCTCGGCGTCGGGCGCGGTGCCCGGAGGGGGCGGCGGCGCCACTTCCGGCGCCGCCCCCGCGAGGTAGGCGGTGAGCGCCGAGTTGCGCTCCGGCGCCGCCCAGAACCGGTTCCACCGGCGCAGGGCATGGTGCAGCGCCAGGGCCTGGTCCTGCTTGGTGCCGAGGTCTCCGAGCCCGGTACCGACGTAGACGTGGGCGCGGTGGCCGAGCCGGCGCAGCTCGTGCTCCAGGCCCGGGTTCTGGCCCAGGGCCTGGATGAAGGCGCCGATCGCATACTTGACGGGAAGCCCCATCTTGCTCTCGAGCTGGGAGAAGCGGTTGGGCTTGAAGCGCGCGTCGATCCAGGGACGGTAGATCTGGAAGGAGAACTCAGGCTTGCCGACGAGGAAGGTGTCCGGGCCGAAGCCGTTGAAAGGCTCCAGCCAGCTCGTCGCGGCCGCCAGGTTGTCGGCGAAAGCGTCGACGTTCGGGGAACGGGGGGCGACCACCCCCCAGCCAAAGACTCCGACTCTGCGCAAGAGCTGCTCCTTCCGATCAGAGGGCCGAGCCCCGCCGCGGATCCCCCAGAGGCCGGTGTTGGTAGAGCTCGCCGTCGGCGAAGCCCAATCTACGATAATACTCCCTGGTGCCGACCGACGAAATCACCGCCAGGTCCGCGTAGCCGCGCGCGCGCGCCCGCCTCGCCGACGCTTCCACCAGCCGGCGCCCCAGCCCGAGGTGCTGCGCCCGCTCGCCGCTCTCGCGGCCGATGCCCACCACCGCGCCGTAGACGTGGACCTCCCGCAGCAAGGCGCTGCCGGCGATCTCGGCGATGAAGCCCCCCGCCCGGGGGAGCGCCAGACGGCAGAAGCCCACCAGCCGGTCCTCGGGCGTCACGTACTGCAGGAAGACCTCGTCGCCGATCGCGCTCTCGTAGTCCAGGGACTCCAGGCGCAGGCGGCCGAGGTCGACCTCGCCGCCGCGGATCTCGCGCGCGCGGATGTCGCGGCTGGCCCGGCCGCGGGCGGCAAGCTCGCGCTCCACCACCTCGCGGAAGTTGGTGACCGTGTTGCCGGTGACGATCTCGTCGCCGGGGATGTCGCGGATCATCCGCGTGATCCGGCAATACGCGGGCACCTCGGCGACGCACGCCGTCAGCACCGCGAGGAGCTCTTCGGCGCCGTAGGGCCGCCAGCTCCCGTCCTCGTAGCGCTGCATCAGCTCGGCGGTCTCGACGAGGGAGCAGGGATAGACCTTGAGCTCGTCGGGCCGCAGACCCGGGTCGGCGAAGAGACGCCGGAAGTCCGCCACGTCGGCTTGCGGGTCGGAGCCGTAGAGGTTCGGCATCCAGTGGGCGTGGACCTTGAAGCCCGCCTGGCGCGCCAGGCGCACGGCGCGCCGCGTGGCCGCCACGTCGTGGCCGCGCCGGTTGCGCCGCAGGACCTCGTCGGAGAGGCTCTGGAAGCCGATCTGGACCTTGGTCGCCCCGAGCCGGCGCAGGCGGGTCACTTCCTCCTCCGAGACGTGGTCCGGCCGGGTCTCCAGGACCAGGCCCACGCAGCGGGCGCGGCTCGTCTCGTTGCGCCGCTGCGCCGCCAGAAGCTCGTCCCACGCCGCCGCTTCCCCGGCGTCGAGCAGCCGGCCGTCCAGGCGCCCCTTCAGGAAGTCGGCGACGACCTGGTTGTAGGTGCGCTCGAGCGAGCGCCCGGCCACGGTCTCGGCGAGGTCGCGGAAGTCGACGGATGCCGCCGGCGCGCCGGACCCCGCGGGCGCGGCGGCGCCGGCGAAGTCGTTGAGCGCGTCGAAGCAGCGCTTGACGAACCAGACCTGGTAGGGCTCGGGATAGAACGACCAGGTCCCCCCGAGCACGATGAGCTCGACCTTGTCGACCTCGTGCCCGGTGTTGTAGAGCGCCCGCAGCCGGCTGCGGGTCTGGGCGTAGGGGTCGAAGCGGTGCTGGGCCGCCCGCTGGGCCCCGGGCTCGCGCGACAGGTAGCTCTTGGGCATCCGCACGTCGTTGGGGCAGAAAATGCACCGGCCGGGGCAGGGATAGGGCTTGGTCAGGACGGTGACGGGCGCGACGCCGCTCTGGGTGCGCACGGGCTTCATCCGCACCTTGCGCAGGAAGCTCGCCTCGTCGTCGAAGCGATGGCGCTGCTGGAAGAAGCGGTAGCCGCGGATGATCTCGCTCTTGGAGAAGGCCCCTCGTCCGTCCTTCGGGTGCCGACGGACGATACGATTCAGCGTGCGGGCGTCCAGCTCGTCCTCGGCCTGGATGGCCCGGATGATCGCGACCAGCTCGCGCTCGTGGAGCCGGGGCTCGAAATGGTAGGAACGCTGCTGCATCGTGGGGTCCAAGGGCCCGGCAAGGATACCATGGCCGCGAAAGAGCCGTGAACGACCTCACCCGACGAGCTCTGCTGGAGCTCAACCGCCGCTTCTACTCACGCTTCGCCGCCGGCTTCAGCGCCAGCCGCGAGCGTCCCTGGGCCGGCTGGGACCGCCTGCTGGAGCTCCTCTCCGGAGCTGCCGGGGGAGCCCTGCGGGTGCTCGACGCCGGCTGCGGCAACGGCCGGTTCGGCGCCTACCTCGCCGCCCGCGTCGGCGAGATCGACTACCTCGGAATCGACGGCTGCGGCGAGCTGCTGCGGCTCGCTCGCCGGCGTTTGGCCGCCGGCCGCGTTGCGGCCCGGTGGGCGGAGCTGGAGCTCGCCGAGGAGGCGCTGGGGCGCCGCCTCGGCGAGGAACGCTTCGACCTCGTCGCCCTCTTCGGCGTGCTCCACCACGTTCCCGGACGCCGCCACCGCGCCCGGCTCATGGCCCGGCTCGCGGCCCACGTCGACGCCGGGGGCCTCCTGGCGGCGTCGGTCTGGCGCTTCGACCGGGAAGCTCGCCTGGCCTCGAAGGTGCTGCCGTGGGACGACTACAACCGCGGCGCCGAGCTCCCCGTGGACGTGCGCGAGCTGGAGCCCGGCGACCATCTCCTGACCTGGGCGGGGGACAGGGCGACGCCCCGCTATTGCCATCTCGTGGGCGAGGACGAGGTCGCGGAGCTCGCCGCGGTGACCGGCCTGGCCTGCCGCGCCCGCTTCGCGGCCGACGGACCGGGAGGGGAGCGCAACCTCTACCTCGTCTTCGCCCACCCGGCCAGCCCCCGTGCTACATTCCCACCTCGCCCGTCCGCCCCGCTCCGGCGTCCCTGAAACCCGATGCCCATGCTCCGCGTTTTCCTGCGCGCTCCCGCGATCCTGGCGGTGACGCTCCTGAGCTACCTCGGGATCGTCGCGTCGCTTCCTCTCCGGCGCTTTGCCGCAGCGCGCCAGCTTCGCCTGCGCAACGCGATCTTCCGCGCCTGGGCGCGCCTCTGCGCCCGGATCGTCGGCTTGCGCGTCGAGGTCGAAGGCGTGCCGCCGCGGGGGGGGTTCCTGCTGGTCTCCAACCACGTGAGCTACATGGACGTCATCCTGCTCGCCACCCGCCTCGACGCGGCCTTCGTCGCCAAGGCTGACCTGCGCGGCTGGCCGGTCCTCGGCCGCGCCTTCGCGGTGGCCGACACCATCTTCATCGACCGCAGCCGCCGCCGTGACGTGCTGCGGGTGATGGAACAGGTCGGGCGGGAGCTGGACCGGGGTCTCGGCGTGGTGATCTTTCCCGAAGGTACGAGCGGCAAAGGGGACGGGATCCTCCGCTTCAAGCCGTCGCTGCTCGATTACGCCGCCCGCCGCGACCTGCCGGTCCACTTCGTGGCTCTGAGCTACGCCACTCCCGACGGCTACGGTCCGCCGAGCCGCCTGGTCTGCTGGTGGGGGGACGCCCCTTTCCTCCCCCACTTCCTCGAGCTCCTGCGTTTGCCGTCCTTCCAGGCGCGCCTGGTCTTCGGCGAGGCCCCGGTCCACGACGGCGACCGTAAAGCGCTCGCCGGCGCCCTGCGCGGGGCGGTCGCCGAGCGCTTCGCCCCGATGCCATAGGGTTCTCCCCCTGCCATCGGGCGCCGAGGAGGACGGGAGCCGCAGGCTCACCCCAACGGGCCGAGATCCGGATCGGGGTCGGCGGCCTTGGCTGCCGCGATGATCTCTTCGAGACTCACGATGTCCTTGTCGACCATGAGCTGGACCAATCCCCGCACCATCGCCCGCAACTGGTGGTAGTTGCGGTAGAACTCGCTGTAGGATTCACCCTCCGGCACCAGCGCGGGGCCGAAGAGCGACTCCCCGAGTTGCGGGTCCGCGTACTCGTCGAGATTGCGCAGCCGGTAGTCGGGCCGCCCAAACTGGTAGAGCTCCGCGTAGAACTCTTTGGGGTCGACCTTGATGGTCTCGAGGATCAGCAGCACCTGCTCGACCCGGAGGGACTTCTGCTTCGTGAGCAACTGACTGATGTAGCTGCGTCCCCAGTTGAGCTTCTCCTGGACCTCCAACTGGGTGAAGCCCCGCTCGCGGATCTTGTTCCGGAGGAGGGTGAGGATGCGATCGACTTCTTTCTCTATTGAAGACATTGGCCTGCATTCTACTGTCAAAGTTGCAATTTTCAAGCTTTAACTTCCCAAGTGACGCCCGGTTTCAGCATTTCTCTCTTTACGAGAGAAACTGCCGCTAAAAAGACCGAGGTGCCATTCTCGGTTTCAGAAATCAGTAACGGTCTCTTCTATTCAGTGCAAAGGACCGGCGATCCCTTGTCATGGTCATCACCTCCTTGGTTGGCTCAGCGGCAAACCGGGCCGTGGACGGCGGGAGCCGTGAGATTGTCCCCTTAAATCGTCCATCATGAGCCTGTCCGCGTTCGACTTCGGCGTCATGACGCTTGGTTACCGCCTTCAACTAATATAAGGCCGCTCCGACGCCTTGTCAAGCGTCGTCGAACGGATCGACCACGGCGGGAGGAGATCAACGCCGGCGGACGAGGATCTCGAGGCGATTCTCGCGCGCACGGAGCTCGGCCAGGGTCATGTGCTCGGAGCTCAGATCGAAGACGAGGTTCAGACGATTGCCGGCGTGGAGACCGGTGCGGATGCGGTCGAGCTCGAGGGTGCCGACCTCGACCGTGCTCGCGTAAGGCGTGCCGATGCCGGAGAGCACCAACTGCTCCTTGCGGGGAGCGTAGGTGAGCTCGTCATGCTCGTACCGCGAGGCCGTGAGGCCGCCGTCGAGCCACACGGTCACCCGGGTCCCCTCGGCCGCCTGGTCGTAGGTGATGCGCTCGACGCGGGTCGCCGGCACCAGGGGCGCGTCCGCGCCGGGGCGCTCGTCCCGCGGGAGCTCCGTCTCGGAGGCGGCGGGCCGCGGCGGGAGATCGGGCGTAGCGGCGGCCGTCTCCGCTCCCCCCTCGACCTCGATCGGATCGGAAGCGCCCCCCGGCGCCACGGATTCGGATGGGCCAGCGGACGCCGGATCGCCGGCCGCCGGATCGCCGGCCGGCGGCGGCTCCTCCTCGGGCGCCGCCAGGGGAGCCGTTGAAACTTCCTCGACCGGGGGCGAGCCGAGGCCGACCCAGGCCAGGATCCGCTCTTCGAAGATCAGGGCGGCGACGACCGTGAGGAGAAGGACCAGGATGAGGATGAAGCGTCCGGAGGATTCCGCCAGCGTGATCTGCAGCCGGTGAAGGACGCCGCGCAGCCCCGAATCTCGCTCCTCCTCCCATTCCGCGTCCCCATCGTCCCGCTCCCAGGCTGCGCCGTGGTCAGCGGCCGCGGACCACGAAGTCGGCCGCGAGGACGGGGGCTCGGGCAGGCCGAATCGGGAGACCGGCTCCTGGTCGTCCGCGGCGGCGGGCTCGGGCCACGGCGAGCTCGCGGATCCCAGGTCGCTGAGCAGCTCGGCGGCGGGATCGCCGAGCGGGGCGTCGACGTCGGAGACGCCCAGCCCGGCCTCCGGAGGCGCAGCGGCGAGCGGCATGTCGACGTCCTCGAAGCCCGGCGCGTCGAAGCCCGGTGCGTCGAAGCTCGGCATGTCGAAGCTCGGCGCAGGAGATTCGCCGTCCAGAGCCTCGTCGGAGAAGGAAATCTCGTCCGGAGCCTCGGAGAGCGCGGCTTCCGGACCGGCCTCCAGGTCGAGCAGATCCGTGTCGGCGCCGAATCCCGCCTCGCTGAGGTCGGAATCGAAATCCTCGTACGCCGCCGCCAGCGCGTCGCCGTCGAGCGGCGGCTCGATCACGTCGTCGGGGAGGGCGGGCAGCTCCTGACCCCAGGGCGCTTTGAACTCGTCGGCGGCCGCGGGCGGCGACTCCGCGGGGACGAGCGCCGGACGCGAAAAGGTGGAGGCGGGATCCTCCTGGGGTCCCGCCGGCGGCGACCGGCGAGTGTGCGTCGACGCGGGGTCCTCGCGCGGCGCCGGCGGCGGGCCGGTCACGCCGTCCGGCGGCACCCGCTCGACCTCGAACGGCTCGCCGCCTCCTTTGACCTGCTCCTCCAGGATCCTGAGGATCAGCTCGCGGCCCTGGTCGTCGAGCGCCAGGAAGCGGACTCCCATTCCCGCCGGCCGGCCGGGGCCGGCGGCCGCTCGCCGCAGCCACACCACCTCGCCCACGGCCCGGCAGAGGCGGAAGCCGTCGGCGAGCTGGAACTCGCAGGAGACGCGGGTCCCCACCGGTTGAGGCTGCGAGCTCTCGAGGAAGACCCCGCCCAACGAGATCTTCGGCCGGTACTCGTCGACGAAGCCCTGGAACTTGTCGAACACGAGCCGGATCTGTGATTCGGAAGAGGCCGGGAGGCGTTGGGTCGCGTCCGCCCTCGGCTGAGGCTCGATCTGCGCCATGGACACGCTTTTCCGTTGCTCGAATTGAGATCGCCGCGCCGGCGGCATCGCACGTCATCGCGGCTCGACCGGTGCCGAGCCTGCCCGCACGCCGATTATAGTCTCGTTGCCCCTCGGTTGTGGGCCGCCGGCCCTCCGGGCTACCATCCGGACCGTGGCGAGCATCACTCAGGAGCCCTCCATCGGCCGCCTCATCCTCCTGCCCGAGGACGAGGCCACCCGGACCTTCTTCGATTCCGGGAACTGCCGCACGCTCTTCCGGCTCCTCCTGGTCGCCCTGCCGGCGGCCCTGGCCATCGCCGTGGCGATGGCGGCGCAGGAGCGCTATGCCGAGCTCTCGGTGCCCGCTCTCAACCTCCTCGTCATCCGCGTCCTCTTCGCCTGGCGGGAAAGGGACGTCTTCTCGCGGCACTTCCGGCCGCTCCTCCTCGCCTACCTGGTGATCCAGACCCTCCTCTGGAAGGCGGCCTTCTTCGCTCCGGCGGCGACCTGGCATCCCGCCGACTTCGCGGCGCCGGTCTTCTTCGTCTTCTTCCGTCTCGCTCCCGGCGCTCTGGCGATCCCCCTCGGCGCCGCCTGGGCGCTGTCGGTGGGCCGCCACCTCATCACGGCGGCCCTGGGCTTCACCGAGCTGGAATACGGCTACGTGATCGCCCAGACCGCGGTGACCGCGGTCGTCTTCTCGATCGTCCGCGACGCCACCCGCAAGAAGCGCCGCGACTTCCTCGTCAACTGGCGGCGGGAGCTGCACCGGCACCGCGAGCAGCGCCGCATGCAGGAGGAGCTCGACGACGCCCGCAAGATCCAGCTCAGCATGCTGCCGCGCAGCGAGCCCAGGATCCCGTGGCTCGAGACCGCCGGCATCTCGATACCCGCCAGCGAGGTCGGCGGCGACTACTACGACTACTTCACGATCTCGGCGACGCGCCAGGCCATCGTCGTCGGCGACGTGGCCGGGCACGGGGTGGCGAGCGGGCTGCTGCTCTCCGGCGTGCGCAGTTGTCTGCACCTGCTGCACGAAGCTCCGGTGGCGCCGGTCGAGGTCCTCGGCAAGATCGACCGCATGCTGCGCCGCACCATCGTCCAGCGCGGCTTCGTCACCCTGCTCTACGCCCTCTTCGACTACGAGCGCCGCTCGCTGACGTTCGCGGCGGCCGGACACCCTCCGCTGCTGCGGCTGCGAGGGCTCGACGGCAGCGTCGAAGAGCTCGAGCTCCACGCCCTGCCGCTGGGGACCCGCCTCGGGAGCCAGCCCCAGGAGCGGACCGTCACGATCGCCGACGACGACGTCTTCGTCCTCTTCACCGACGGCATCGCCGAGACCGTGAACGCCCACGGCGAGGTCTACGGCGCGGACCGGCTGCAGAAGCTGCTGCGGCGGATCTCGCCCCGCCGCAGCGCCCGCGAGATCCGCGACACGGTGCTCGGCGACGTCTGGACCTTCAAGGCCGACGGCCTCCAATTGGACGACATCACGATCGTGGTGGCGCGAGTCCGCGCGCCGGCGGCGTAAGGGAAACTCTGCCAGAGCGGATTTTTTTCAAGAAACCGTCGAAATTCTTCGTCCAGGGGGTAGCCAAGCGCGTCGGCTTCTGCTAGAGTGATTTCGGGCCGGGGGTGCTACCTGCTTACTCGACCGGACACGATCCCCCCCTCTCTCTCTTGTGCCCTCGGCCCACCTGATCCCCCCCTGAAAGGAAAATACCCTGGCTTGGAACCGCGTCTGGTCTGAACTCGCTCGGGGCGGGCAGCCCTGACGCGAGCAAGCTCGCGCAGCGCGACGTCGCGCAAGCGGCGGGTCTCGATCGGCGTCAGGTCCAGCGGGATCCAAGCCAGGGGATCGGCCCCGGCGAGGCGCCGAGCGATGATGCCGGCGAGCTCGTCGACGCTGCTGCCGCCGACGCGGTGCTGGAGCTCCGTGCCGGCAGCTCGCGCACGGCCGAGCCGGCCTTAGCCAGATCTCGGAAGGCCGCCGAGCTCGCCGGCGTCACCCGCGACAAGGTGTATTCTTCTCCGCGTCCTTGCGATCGCGGACCGTAGCACGGCCAATTTGCGAGAGTGTGACCCGACACCTGTTCGACATCGTGGACAGTCGCTTCACAGTGACAGGCCCAGCGGAGTCGGTCTTCATGGTCAAAGTGCGCTTCGCGGGCTACGGCACGGACGCGAACAACGCGCAGTCGCTGGGCGGAGTGTTCATCGCCCATCGGCCGTTCCCGCACTTGCCGGACTGGTGGGAAGAGGACGTCTCCGTCACCCGCTTCGCGGCCTTCGGCTTTCCCGTCGACCAGACCGACCACTTCACCTTCCCGGCGGAGGAGGGCGTGGACTATCACTTCAGCGTCTGGATGTTTTCGGACGGCGCCCTCTTGCACGGCGGGGGCGAGAGCGAGCTGCTCTTGGAGCTCACCGTCGAGGTCGTCGTGCCTGAGATCTTCCAGGACGGTTTCGAGTCGGGCGACGCGTCGACCTGGAGCGTCCACTGAGGGCGTCGGCGGTGAAGACGTCCTGGACCATCCCGCGTCTGATCGAGGAGCTGACGCGCGGCCTTGCGAGCGGCGAGTACTCGTCGGAGGGCCTGGCCGTCGACCTGAGGGGTCGTCCCGTGGTCGGTTGCGAGGCGGGCGTCGACGGAGCGGCCGCCCTCGTCATCGAGTGGCCGGAGAGCGAGGAGGAGGCGGCGCGGACGATGCAGCGGGAGTGGCAGCGCTTGCGGGAATCGCAGAAGCGTCTGATCGAGGGCTGTGCCGCCATTTCCGCCGCCGTCAGGGCTGACGAACCGATAGACTCCGAGGAGGAGGCACCGGATGCAAGAGATGATCCAAGAGATCCTGAAGAGGCTTGAGGACCTGAAGGCGGGTCAGGCCGAGCTGCGGCGCGACGTCGAGACGCTGATAACCGGAGTCCAGGCGATCAACGAGAGGCTCAACACGGAGCTCCCCGATATCCTCCGGGCGATCACCCACAGCCACGAGATCAACCTGGAGGCCAGGACTCAGTTGACCAGGCGTGTAGCCGCCCTCGAGCGCAATGCCGGGTGAACGGGGGCCACATGAAGGCCATCGTCTACGTCCGCGTCAGCAGCCAGGAGCAGGTCTCAAACCTGAGCCTGCCGCTCCAGGAGCGCACGTGCCGCGACTACTGCGAGGGGCAAGGGGTTCGCACGAAGGGGTACGCAGACACCCTCGTCGTCTACTCGGTCTCCAGGCTGGCGCGAGACACGTACAGCCACCTCGCCATCAAGGCCCACCTGGCGCGCAAGGGGATGTCGCTGCGGTCGGTGACCGAGCCGCTCGACGACACGGCGACCGGGAAGCTGATGGAGAACATCCTCGCCTCAATGGCCCAGTGGTACAACGACGTCCGCAGCGAGCGGACCACCGCCGGCATGCAAGAGGCGATCCGCCGCGGCCGGTGGGTGTGGCAGGCGCCGCTCGGCTACCGAAACGTCGTGCGTCCGGACGGCACCAAGAGCATCGACCCCGACGAGCGCCAGGCGCCGCTGGTGGTGGCGGCGTACGAGCTGGCGGCCACCGGCCTCTACAGCCTCGGCGCCATCGCCGAGCGCCTCCACGGTCGCGGGCTCCGCGGCCGGCGTAGCGGCAAGGCCCTGAGCGCCGAGACGCTCCGCAAGCTCCTTCGCAACCCGGCCCACGCCGGCCGCCTGCAGTGCAGGACCTGGGACGTCGAGCGGGTTGGCGACTGGACGCCGATCGTCGAGCGGGAGCTGTGGGTCCGCGTCCAGGCCGTGCTGGGCCGTATGCCCTCTCGCGCGCCGTACCAGAGCGCCCACCCGGACTTCCCCCTGCGTCGGTTCGTGCGCTGTGGGGGCTGTCAGCCCCTGACGGGCTCCTGGACGAAAGGGCGCAACGGCCGGTACGCCTACTACCGGTGCACGAGCTGCAACCGGAGCGTGGCGACGCTCGAGCAGGACTTCGCCGAGCTGCTGAAGGGGCTGCGGCCGGAGCCGGAGCTCCTGAAGCTGTGGCGCGCGATCGTCCTCGACGTGTGGCGCGAGCACACCGCCCGGGCCGACACCGACCGCAAGCAGCAGCGCGACCGTCTGGCGCGGATCGCGGAGCGGAAGGAGAAGCTGGTGAAGGCGTACGTCTACGAGTCGGCCGTCGACCGGGAGACCTACGAGCGCCTCCGCGCCGAGCTCGACGAGGAGCTGCTGCTCGCCGAGCTCGCCGTCCAGGAGACCGAGATCGAGTCGCTGGACGTCGAGGGTGCCCTCGCCTTCTGCTCCCAGATCCTGGACCGCGCGGACCGGATCTGGGAGGAGTCGTCCCTGGACCAGCGCCAGCGCTTCCAGCGCCTGGTCTTCCCGGAGGGGCTGAGCTACAGCCAGGAAACCGGGTTTGGAACCCCCGCAACCGCCTTGATCTTCAGCATCTTACGGACGCCCGAGCCCCCGGCGTCCGGAGTGGTACCCCCAACGGGATTCGAACCCGTGTCGCCAGCTTGAAAGGCTGGTGTCCTGGACCTGGCTAGACGATGGGGGCTTGGTGCGCGACGGTGGAGGGCCGCCCCTCCCCGTCGCCGCGGCGGCAGCGTACCACATCTCGCGGCCGCGAGTACGCCTCCGTTCAACCGACCCCGCGGACGACGTCGATCAGGATCCTCACCACGCAGCCGACCGCGAGGCTCCCCACGGCCGGCCAGATGCTCAGCGACCGCTCGCGCATCATCGCCAGAGCCACGCCGGCCAGCAAGGCGCCGAAGGCCACGGTCAGGCCCTCCCAAGGAGCCGCGAGCGCCCATGGCTGGCCGGCCACCACGCCGAAGTAGGAGGCAGTCCAGGTGACGACGGCGTAGAGCGCTCCGACGAACCAGGCCGGACGGGAAACGAACCACGGCCCACCGACGGTCTGGATCTTGGCCTCCAGGACCAGCAGACCGTGCGCCAGCCCGGGAAACCACAGCGACAGGGACAGCGCCGTCAAGATCATCGCGCCGGCCGCCATCGCCAGCGGCTCCGCCGTCCACGAGATCTCCGGCGGCACCCAGACTCCCCCGGCCGCCGCGCCCAGCAGCACCGCGGGAACGAGGGCCAGGTAGTCTTCGCCGGCGGGCCTCCGCCAACCGAAGAGCCAGGTCCAGCCGCGTGAGAGCCGATAGGTCAGGAGCCACGCTCCCACCCCCGAGACGGCACTCAGGACCATGAGGTCGACGGCGGGCACGACCTCCGGCTCCGGGACCTCGAGCAGCAGCCGCCTCATCACCACGCCGAGGCCGGAAGCCGCCGCCAGGATCAGCGTCCACAGGGCGGCGGTGGCGAAGCGCTTCAGTCGATACCACGGCCGCGCCGGCTGGTAGGTGAGCTTGAGGATCTTGCCGATCTCGCGCGCCGTCAGCCCCGTGCCCTGGGGACGGGGGGAGCCGCCGATGTCGTCCGAGCCGCCCCAGCGCTTCTCGGCGGGCCGGCCGTCGACCGCCGGGTCGAGCAGGTTGAGCCGTTCGTAGGCGTCCTCGAGCACGATCCCCGACAGGGCCGCCGAGAGGCGCAGCGTGTACTGGCCCGGCGCTCGCTCGAGGGCGATCAGCCCCAGGCGGTCGCCCCAGACCTTCTTGAGCCGCTTCTCGACCTCGTAGATTCCCGAGCTGTCCCGACACACCACCGCGACCTTGTCGCCGCCGACCGCCACGTGCCCGTACTCCTGCTCGACGCTGGCGTAGTCGCTGAAGTCGCCCGAGGTGTAGACCATGGTGTCGATCTCGAGCAGCATGTCGAGCGTGTAGCCGACCAGGTCCACCCCTTCCCAGCTCTGGTTCTTGGCGGCCAGCTCGCGTTCGAAGAGCCGGTCGAGCCGCGCTTTCTCCTCGGCCACGCGGTCCTGAGGCAGGCCGCAGTACTCGGCGATCTCGAAGCCGTTGGCGTCGATCGCCCCTTCGAGCCGAAGCAGGGGCAGGATGGAGTCGCGGGCGCGCGCGTCGAGGTCGCGCACCCGCCGGTAGTTGAGCAGCACCCAGATCGCCAGCACCGTATCGAGGTCGGGCTGGTTGGCGTAGACGGTCCAGTCACCCTTGTCGAGCTCGAGGCCCTTGAGCACCATGAGCAGCGCCTGCTCGCAGGTCGCCAGGGTGAAGGCCCGCAGGCACCCTTCGTGGTGGTCGAGGTTGTACAGGTTGCGGGTGTCGTCGATCAGCGGACCGAAGGTGCCGGCGCCGTCGAGGAGCACCGTGCGCTCGCCCAGCTTACGCGCCTCGACCTCGGAGAAGGCGTGGCCCGGATCGATCGCGACGCCGACGCCGGGCGCCTCGCGGCAGACCAGGAGACGGCGGTCCTCGACGTCGCGGATCTCGTAGCGGTTGGGCAGCGACTCCGGCTCCGGCTCGGCGGACGGGAAGGTGCGGAACGGCACGCTGGCGTGCCGCGTCGGCAGGTGCGTGGTGGCGCCGGCGTCGAGCGGCGGGCGCGCACCCGGGTCGCGGTCTCCTCGCTCCACCATGGTCGGGCTCTGGGTGTCGTCCTTCAAGTCTGCCGATTATAAGCGGAATCGGCAGGGGGGCCGTCCAGAGACGCGCCGCGGCCGCGGATCAGGGCGGCCGCCGGCCCAGGGCTTCGGGGACGGGTCACCGCTTGCGGAGGGTGACGCTGCCGCTGAATGTCTCGACGTGGACGCGGGCGTCGCCCGAGCCGAAGACCAGCTTGTGCTCCGGCGTGAAGCGCCCCGCCTTCTCGGCCGGCGGGCCCAGCTCGTTGGTGATCCGGCCGCTGAAGGACGACACGTCGAACCGCGCCGCCGACGCGCCGGGCAACGCCACCTCGACCGCACCGCTGTGGCTCGACAGGCGTGCCTCGGCGCCGCGCGCCAGGGCGGCGGCGAAGAGGATGCGGCCGGAGACCACCCCGAGCTCGGCGCGCTCCACCTCGCCGGCGCCGTCGACGACGATCGCCCCCGACACGGACTGGGCTCGGAGGTCGCGTCCACCCTCGATGGTGATCCGGCCGTTGACCGTCTCCACCGCCACCCGGCCGCGGGCGCGGCGCACGGTGACGTCGCCACTCACGGTCTCGACCGCGACCGCCGACGGGTCGCCCTCGACCTCGACCGGGCCGCTGATCGACTCCACGTCGAGCTCGCCCTCGAGTCCCGCCACCAACACCTCGGCGCTGACGGTCTCCACCGCGACCCGGCTGCGGTGCGGCACGCGGACCTCGAGGTGGGCCGAGCCCTGGTGGCCGCTGCGGCCGGGCTCCGCCTCGACCTTCACCTCGCCGCGCACGGCTCGGACCACGAGAGCGTCGATGCCGCGGCCGAGCGTGCCGGTGACCTCGACCTCCTCGCGGTCCCAGCCCGAGACGACGAGGGAGCCGGCGACGTTGACGATTTCCACCGTGCCCTCGGCGCGCGCGGGGACCCGACGCTCGACCTCGGTCTGGGCGCCGGCGGCGAGCGGCGCCAGCACCGCCAGGAGAGCGGCCGACGCGCGCCAGCACCTCCTCATGCCGACCTCGCGCTCAGGCGACGCAGGAGGTCGAGGCCGCGGCGGTGCTGCGCCAGCAGCAGGCTCTCGAGGTGCGGGTTGCCGGGGTCGGCGGCGAGCGCTTGCCGCAGCTCCCAGATCGCCTCGTCGATGAGCACCAGGTTGCGCCGCACGATCTCCATGGTCACCGGCGAGAGCTCGTCGCGCCGGCTCGCCGCCACCAGCCACAGGGCGTCCTTGGCTCGCAGGTACTCGGTCTCCGCCGCCGCGAAGGCGGAGGAGGAGGCGGGACGGACGGCGGCCGCCGTCGTCTCTCCGGCGTCCGGGATCAGCCGGCCCAGCGCCGCGCCGAGCGCCGTGAAGACGATCGCCGCCGCGGTCTGCAGGACCCACCGGCGAACGTTCCACGATCGAGCCCGGCGCGGGCGCTCGATCGTCTCCACCTCCGCCGGCGGCGACGCCCGGCGCCCGCCGAGCCGCGCCGCCACGCCGGGCCACAGGTCGTGCGGCGGCGCCACCGTCCGCGGCAGCTCGGCCACCCGCGCCAGCAGGCGCCGGAGCTGCCGCTCCTCGGCGCGGCAGCGGGCGCAGGCGGCCAGGTGCTCGCGCACCCGGCCCTCCTGCGCCGCGTCCAGCCAGCCGTCCACGAAGTCTTGCAGCGTCACGTCGTCGCATTCGGGCTCTTTCATGACTCCAAGGCCTTTCTCAACAATTGACGGGCGCGGTGGAGCTGCGCTTTGCAGGTGCCGACCGCCAGCCCCGTCATCTCGGCGATCTCCTGGTGCTGGTAGCCCTCCACGTCGTAGAGCACGAAGACCGTGCGGGCTCCCGCCGGCAGCGCGGCGACGGCCCGCTCGAGGTCGACCGCGTCGCCCCACGACGGCGGCGGCGCCGCGGCCTCCGGCGGCTCTCCCGCCGCCTCGTCGAACGGCACCACCCGGTCGCGCCGCCGGCCTTGCCGGCGCCAGCCGCCCAGCACCACGTTGACCGTCAGGCGGTGGAGCCACGACGAGAAGAGGCTGCGGCCGCGGAAGGAGCCCAGCTTCTCCCACGCCCGCACGAACGCGTCCTGGGTCCGCTCCTCGGCCTCCTGGGCGTTGCCGCACATGCGCAGGCAGAGGGCGTAGACGCGTCCGGCGTGGCGCCGGTAGAGCTCCTCAAAGGCCGTGACGTCGCCGTCCTGGGCTCGTTCGACCCACGACGCGTCGTCCTGAGGCGCGATCCGAGACTCGTTCGTCCGAGGCTCCTCTACTTCGGCTCCCATCGGAGTCCTCCGCTCGCGAGCCCCATCGTAGCAGGACGGCGCCTCCATCTCGCTCTCTGAGATGCGCGGGATCGGCCGCGGGTTTGAATATCCGCCGCCGCGCCGTGCTATCCTGGCAGCGGCAAGTCATTGCCCCCGACCCCCCGAGACTGCTGCTTCCAGGGACGAAACGCTTCATGTCCACTCCCCAGGCCCCCCGTCTGGCCCTCACCTTCGACGACGTCCTGGTGGTGCCCGGCCTCTCGAAGGTGCACCCCAACGACGTCGACCTGCGCACCGAGATGTGCCGCGGCATCCGCCTCAACATCCCGGTGATCTCCGCCGCCATGGACACCGTCACCGAGTCGGCCCTGGCCATCGCCCTGGCCCAGGAGGGCGGTCTCGGCGTGATCCACAAGAACCTCTCCGTCGAGCGCCAGGCCGAGGAGGTCGACAAGGTCAAGCGCAGCGAAGCGGGCATGATCGTCGACCCGGTGACCATGCGGCCGCAGCAGAGGATCCGCGAGGCCCTCGACGTCATGGCGAGCTACCGGATCTCCGGCGTGCCGGTGACCGACGAGGAGGGACGTCTGGTGGGCATCCTCACCAACCGCGACCTGCGCTTCGAGACCGACCTCGAGCGGCCGATCAGCGACCTGATGACCAAGGAGGGCCTGGTCACGGTGCCTCCGGGCACCACCCTCGAGCAGGCCAAGTCGCTGCTCCACCGTCACCGCATCGAGAAGCTCCTGGTCGTCGACGACGGCAACCTGCGCGGCCTGATCACGGTCAAGGACATCCAGAAGATGACCAAGTACCCCAACGCCTGCAAGGACGAGCTGGGGCGCCTGCGGGTGGCGGCGGCGGTCGGCGCCGGCCGCCAGGACCTCGACCGCGCCCGCGCCCTGGTGGCCGTCAAGGCCGACCTGCTGGTGGTCGACTCCTCGCACGGCCACAGCCAGGGCGTGCTCGACGCCGTGGCGCGGCTGCGGGAAGAGTTCCCGGAGGTGAAGCTGGTGGCGGGCAACGTCGCCACCGAGCAGGGAGCGCGCGACCTCATCGAGCGCGGTGCCGACGGCGTCAAGATCGGCATCGGGCCGGGCTCGATCTGCACCACCCGGGTGGTCACCGGCGCCGGGGTGCCGCAGATCACGGCGGTCACCGACTGCGTGCGCGCCTGCGCCGAGCACGGCGTGCCGGCGATCGCCGACGGCGGCATCAAGTTCTCCGGCGACGTGACCAAGGCGATCGCCGCCGGCGCCCACGCGGTGATGATCGGCTCGCTCTTCGCCGGCACCGAGGAGAGTCCGGGCGAGACCATCCTCTACCAGGGCCGCACCTACAAGGCCTACCGCGGCATGGGCTCGCTCTCGGCCATGGCCCAGGGCAGCGCCGAGCGCTATTTCCAGGACGGCGACGTGCAGCTCGCGAAGATGGTCCCCGAGGGCATCGAGGGCATGGTGCCGTACAAGGGCAGCGTCCACCAGATGATCCAGCAGCTCACCGGCGGCCTGCGCTCCGGCATGGGGCTGGCCGGCTGCGCCACCGTCGACGAGCTGCGCACCAAGGCGCGGTTCCTGCGCGTCTCGGCCGCCGGGCTCAGGGAGAGCCACGCCCACGACGTCGTGATCACCAAAGAAGCGCCGAATTATTGGGTCGAGCGGTAGGCAGCGCCAGACAGCGGCGCACCCTGGACGCCGCCAGAGCCGCGGAGCGGCCGATTGACACCTGTGAGGATCCGCGATTACATAGGTGCCGACAGAGAAGGAGCCCACCCATGAACGGAACGACCCGCTTCGGTGACTTCCTGCTGCTCAAGAAGCTCTCCGAGGATCCCCTCGGGGCGACTTACCGCGCCGGACGGGTCGAGGGCAACGCGGTCGGCGAGCTCCTCTTCCTGCGGACCTTCAGCATCCCCGAGGCCCGGACCGCGGAGCTGGCCGAGGCCCTCCACGAATTCGAGTCGAGCCAGAGGGTGCAGGCGCCGGGCCTCACCTATCCCGTGGGCGGCGGCGAGGTCGGGGGCGTGGCCTACGTGGTCTACGACTACTCCACGGGCTGGGACCTCCTCCAGGTCCTGGCGGCGGCCCAGGCGGCGTTCGCCGAGCTCGAGCGCGACCACGCCCTGCTCGTCGTCGAGCGCATCGCCAAGGGGCTGACCGTGCTCCACCAGATCGACGCGCCGGGCGCGCGCCCGTGCCATGGCTTCCTGGTGCCTCACAACGTGCGGATGACCGGCGAGGGCGAGATCGAGCTCGTCGGGCTCGAGGTCGGCCCCTATCTCGCCCGCCTCGCCGCGGCCGGGGGGGTGGGCGAGACCCGGGCGTACCTGTCGCCGCAAGTGCTCTCCGGCGCGGCGCCCACCGCCGCCGACGACGTGTATTCCCTGGGGGCGATCCTGTGGCGCCTCCTGCTCGGTCAGCCGCCGCCCGCCGGCGCCGCGGCCCAGGCCGGCGCCCTCGCCAGCGCCCGGCTGGGCGACGGCCAGCCGCTGCCGACCGGGCTCTCCGAGCTCCTCCGCAACAGCCTCGCAGAGCCTTCCGCGAGGCCGGCCCACGCCGGCTTCTGGCACCACCAGCTCACCGACTGGATGGCCTTCGAGCAGATCCGGACCACGCACTTCGATCTCGCCTTCTTCATCCACGAGCTGTTCCGCCGCCAGATCCAGGCCGAGAAGGACGAGATCGCGGGCGAGAAGAAGCTCGACCTCGCCCCCAAGGCGGCCGAGCCCGCGCCGGGGGAGACGGCGGACGCGATCCCGCGGCCGGGTCTCTCGGGAAGCGCCCCACCCCCAACGGCCGCCGCGCTCCCCGCCGCGGCGCCGGCGTCCGATACGGCCGTGAGGCCGCCGCCGCGGCGCTCCAGGATGGCGCTCGTGGCGGTGCTGGCCGCGGTGGTCGTGGCCGCCGCGGGCGCCGGTTGGCTGCTGCTCGGGAGAGGCTCGACGCCCGAGCCGCCGCCGGTTCAGGCGGCGCCGCCTCCTCCGCCGCCGGCTTCCAGCGAGCTCCGGATGGCGCAGGAGGAGCTCGAGCGGCTGGTGCGCGAGCGCGCCCAGACGGTGGGCGACCAGATCGCCTCGGAGTACGACGAGCACATCCGCTCGCTGCGCGAGCAGCTCGAGCAGGCCCGCGCCGCCGAAGCGGAAGCCCTGCGCAGCGCCGCCGCACCTCCGGCCGCCGCGCCGCCGCCGACCGCGCCACCGTCCTCCGCGCCACCGCCCTCCGCGCCACCGCCCATCGCGCAGACCCCGGACGCCGAGCCGACGGCACCGGCGCCGGCCGCGCCCCCGCCGGCCGCGCCGCCGCCGAACTCGCCGCCGCCGAACGCGGAGCCCTCTCCCCCGCCGGTCGAGCCCGCGGAGCTCGTCACCGAGGACGTCGCGGAGGCGTCGAGCCCCCTGGACACGATCCCGGCGCCGCCGCCCTCGATTCCTGCACCGGCGGCGCCGGCGGTGCCCGACGTCACGCCGCCCGAGCGCCTCAGCATGCCGAAGCCGGTCTTCCCGCCGCGGGCGCGGCAACACCGCAAAGAAGCCACGGTGTTGATCAAGGTCCACGTCGACGCCGACGGCAAGGTGATCGACGCCCAGCCGGTGATCGACAAGCCCGACCCCTACGGCTTTTACGACGCGGCGACGCAGGCGGCGCGCCAGGCGAAGTTCCGGCCCGCCCGCTCCGACGGCGTGCCGATCCGGATGTGGACGACGGTGGTGGTCAGCTTCAAACAGTGATCAACGTGGAGCCATAGAGCGCCGCCACCGGCGCCGCGTCCAGACCGCCGCCGTCCCCGCGAGGAACGCCAGCAGGACCGCGCACCCGAGACGGAAGGGGACGTCGACGTAGCGCACCTCGACCGCGCGAGCTCCCGGCGGCACCTCGATCACCAGGTGACGCCCCGGGTCGTAGGCCACCGGCCCCATGTCGCGGCCGTCGGCCGTCCACACGTAGCCCTCGAGCGGCGCCACGTTGAGCCGCAGCAGGCCGCCGCGGCCCGCCGTGGCGAGACGCACCCAGCTCGGCCCCCACTCGACGTCGACCGGGGAAACCTCCGGCTCCACGAAGAAGGCGAACGGCAGCGCCGCGGCGTTCTCCCACACCTCGATGCCGTCGCCCCGGTAGGCGGGCCGCAACTGGGAGTGACGAGCGAGGCTCGCGCGCAGGCGCGCGAAGCCGGGAAAGGCGGAGCGCTCGGGCAGCACCAGGAAGCGCACGCTCCACGAGCTCAGGTGGTCGAGCCGCTCGCGCGTCAGCTCGTGGCGGAAGATGTTCGAGTAGTCGAGCCCGAGGGCCAGCTCCAGGTTCTCTCGCGCGATCAGCGGCTCGTAGCCCCCGAGGTGGTAGGCGCCCGCCAGCGTCGCGTAGTCGAAGGCCAGCAGGCGGTCGAGATGACGCTCCAGCGGCGTCATCCACATCGACACGGCCCGCCCCTGGTCGACGGGGAAGCGGCGGGCCGTTTCGGCGCGGATGGCCGCGACGTCGCGGTCGACGCGATTGGGACCGAACGGCGCGTCGAGCCACGGCGAGAGCACGATCGCCAGGTTGCCGGCGACGGCCGCCGCCAGCAGGACGACGCCCACGACCTGCGGCCAGCGGCGCCGCGACGCGAGCAGCGCGCCGTAGCCGCCGGCCGCCGCGACGACGAGGAAGAAGGCGGCGATGAGGAAGGACTTGAAGGGCCAGCGGAAGCTCGAGAGGACCGGCAGGTGGTAGGCGACGCCGAAGGCCCGGGTCGAGAGGACGAGGGCGGCCAGGGCCACCGCGGCCGCGATCGCGAACGCGCGCTGCCGACGCGCCACCACAAGCGCGGCGAGGGCGAGCAGATTCGGCAGGCCGACGTAGAAGATCGCGCCGGTCGCCAGGTGGACGGCGCGCGGCTGCACGCGGAAGACCTGGGCCTCCAGGAAGGCCGCCACCGGCAGCGAGTTGGAGACCAGCTCCGCGAACGACAGCGACCCGGCCCGGTGCGCCGACGCCTGCTTGGCCAGGGCCATCGGCAGCAGGAGCGGCGCGGCGAGGGCCGCCGACGCGGCGAGCGCCGCTGCGTAGGCGAGGGCCTGCCGGCGCCAGGCGCCGTCGCGGCCCGTCAGCAGGCGCAGCAGCAGATAGCCGGACTCGAAGATCGCCCACAGCACCGCGTACTGGACGTAGCCCTGGTAGAAGAGCAGCGCCTTGACCGCCCCCAGCGCCAGCACCCGCGGCGCCGACGGCCGCTCCAGCAGACGCTCGACGAGCCACAGGCTCCACGGCAGGTACGCCGCGGCGTAGGCGACCACGATCCAGCTCCGCGACACCACGACCAGGAACGGCAGGGTCATCCACAGCAGGCTCGCCGCGACGCCGGCCGCGCGCCCGAGACCGAGCCGCCGCAACAGCGCGTACATCCCCAGCGCCGACGCCACCAGGTGCAGGATCGCCAACACGTCGACCACCGCCCGCAGGTCGCCCCAGCCCAGCCGGGCGATCGCCAGGCCCAGGTAGAGCGGCGGATAGAGCACCGCCGGCTGGCCGCTCGCCAGGTAGGTGTAGCCGAGGTACTGGTGGTAGTTGACGTGCGGGAGCTCGCCGTGGCCGAAGACCGAGTCGAACGTGTAGACGTGGCAAGGGAGGTGGTAGCTGGCGTTGTCGTCCCAGAGGAAGTAATAGGGCTCGCGCAGCTCCAGGACCGTGAAATAGACGGCGGCAAGCAGCAGCAGCACGCCGATCGCGGCCAGCTCTCGGCGCCACGGCGGCTCGCAGGGGTGGCTCGGACCAGGCACCGGGGCGCAGGATACCACCCTCCGGCTGTACTAGAATCCGCCTCGAGGATCGCGACCGCCGTGCCCCAGGACAATCTCGTCATTCTCCTGCCCGTCTACGACGACTGGGACGCTCTCGGAGCGCTGCTCGAGCGCATCGCCGGCGTGCTCGCACAGGCCGACCTGCGCGCCACGGTCGTCGTCCTCGACGACGCGTCGACGGCGCCGCCGGCCTTCCCCTGGCCCGACGATCCCGTCCTCGCCGGCGGCCGGCTGGTGGCGCTGCGGCGCAACCTGGGGCATCAGCGGGCGATCGCCATCGGCCTCGCCTACGTCCACGAGAGCTTCCCGGGAGCGACCACGGTGGTGATGGACGCCGACGGCGAGGACGACCCCGCGGACATCCCGCGGCTGCTCGCCGCCGGCGCGCAGGCGGGCGGCCGCCACATCGTCTTCGCGCAACGCTGGCGCCGCTCCGAGCGTCTCGTCTTCCAGCTCTTCTACCAGCTCTACCGCGGCGCCCACTGGGTGCTCACCGGGATCCCGGTCAAGGTGGGCAACTACAGCGTCGTCCCCTACGCGTGCCTGGAGCGGCTGGTCGTCGTCTCGGAGCTGTGGAGCCACTACGCGGCCGCGGTGTTCAAGGCCAAGATCCCCTATCTCTCGGTGCCCACGACGCGCGCCCGGCGGATCGCCGGCGAATCGAAGATGCGCTTCGTCAACCTGGTCGTCCACGGGCTGACCGCCATCGCCGTCTTCAGCGACGTCGTGGGCGTGCGCCTGCTCATCGCCAGCAGCGTGCTCCTCGCCCTGACGTTGGGGGCGCTGTTCGCCGCGCCGTCCTACTTGCCCGTGGCCCAGGCGGTGCCGGCGGTGGCCGGCGCGCTCGTCGCGGGTCTGCTCATCCTCCTGCAGGCGACCGCCATCGCCGCCGTCTTCGTCTTCGTGATCCTCGCCGGACGCCAGAACATGGCCTTCCTCCCCATCCGCGACCACTGCTACTTCATTCGCCGCGTCACGGAGCTGCCGCTGCCGGCCGAGGCGGGGGACCCCGCGTGAGCGCCCCGGCCGCCGACTATCGCTACGTGGGCTCGGAGCTCGAGATCTTCGCGCTGGCCGAGAATTGGAAGCGCTACCTGCGCGCGCAGATGGCGCCCTACTTCGGCGCCGAGGTTCTCGAGGTGGGGGCCGGAATGGGCGCCACCACCCGCGCCCTCTGCGGCGACGGCGTGCGGCGGTGGGTCTGCCTCGAGCCGGACGCCGAGCTCGCCGGCAGAATCGACCTCGCCTCCCTGCCCGCCGCCTGCCAGGTACGCCGGGGCACGGTGGCCGACCTCGACGCCGGCGAGCGCTTCGACGCGATCCTCTACGTCGACGTGCTCGAGCACGTCGACGACGACCGCGCCGAGCTGGCTGCGGCCGCCCGACACCTGCGCGACGGCGGCCGGCTGATCGTCCTGGCGCCGGCCCACGCCTGGCTCTTCACCCCCTTCGACGAGCGCATCGGCCACCGCCGGCGCTACACCCGCCGGGCCCTGACCGCGGCGGCCCCGCCCGAGCTGCGCCTGGAGCGTTGCCGCTACCTGGACTCGGTCGGGTTGCTCGCCTCCCTCGGCAACCGCCTGCTGCTGCGGCGGGCCATGCCGAGCCGGGAGCAGATCCTCTTCTGGGACCGCTTCATGACGACCCTGTCGCGACGGCTCGATCCGCTGACCGGCTGGCGCGTGGGCAAGTCGGTGCTCGGAATCTGGACAAGATGAAGAACCCAGCGTCCCGGTAGAGCACGGCGCCGCCGGGCGGAGGAAGGAGCAAGCCGATGGCTGAAGAGCTCTTAGTCACGAAACGACCCCGGCGTCCTCCGGTCCATCCGGGGGAGCTGCTGCGGGAGGACGTCATTCCGGCCCTGGGTCTGTCGATCAGCGAGGCGGCACGCCAACTCCGGGTCAGCCGGCAGACGCTCCACCGGGTCATGGCTGGACGACACGGCGTGACTCCGGAGATGGCTCTCCGACTCGGGAGGTTTTGCGGCAACGGTCCGGGGCTTTGGCTGCGTATGCAGCAGAGCTATGACCTGTGGCACGCTGAGCAGGCTTTGGGCGACGAAGTCGAGAAGATCCCCACGCATTCGTTGGCCGTAGCTCCTACCCCCGCCGGAGCTTGAGAGACGCTGGCGGCCCGGGACGCCGGAGTTTCCGGCGACGGTGGGCAGGCCCCCTGTTCGGAAACGACTTAGCGGATACTGGGAGCGCAGGCGTCCCGCCTGCGCTCCCAGCCGGGACGGCGGTCAGCTCCGACGCACCAGGATCTTGCCGGCCAGCTCCAGCGCCGCCGCGCCGGCCGCCTCCAGGAAGCTGGCGATCGACGCCGGCGAGCGCGCCAGGCCGTCTGCGAGGTTCAGCGCCTCCGTCAGCTCCGGATTGCCTGACCTACGTCCAGAGGGCGACGAGCGCGTCACGGACGCGATTCTCGCTCGTCCGTCGGGTTCCGTCCCCTGTTGGGGACGATCAGGCGGTCGTGTTCTTGTGGCTCAATCGCATCACGGCTCGTCCAGGATCTCGTCCGACTTCGCGCTCTGCGGCCGCTAGGAATCCGACGCGGTCGCTCGGCATTAATCCCGGTAACGCTCGAACCAGGCTAGGATGTGGGCTACCTTGCTCATGAGCTGGCTCGGACGGTCGGCGATGTCGTGCGAAGCGCCGGGAATGCGCACCAGCATGGCGTCCACCCGGCGCAGCTTCAGCGCCTGTAGAGCTGCTCCGACTCCGAGTCGGCGTGCGGTGGTCCGCCTCCCCGGTGAGCAGCATGGTGGGGTCGTTGCCCACCTTGAGGTACCCGGCGCCGTCGGCGCGGTAGAGGAGCTCGTCGATCGTCACCGCGGGAGCTGCCCACTGGGCGCCCGCGGGCTTCTCGGGGAGCTCCACGAACGGCTCGACGTCGAGCGGCGCCAGCATGGTGAAGGCGATCCAGCGTCCGTCCGGCGACCAGGCGGGGTCGGCGGGCGGCTCTCTGAGCTGGGTGAGGCGGGCGCTCCCGCCGCCGTCGCCAGCCACAGGTTCGAGCGCCGCCGGTCGTGCATCACGTCCATGAAGTTGCGCACGTAGACCACGCGCCCGCCGTCGGGCGAGATCTGGGGGTCCGAAGCCCATTCGAGCTCGAAGACGTCGGCGAGCCTCCCTCGGCAATCGCCTGCTGTTGCGCAGCGCGATGCCGAGCCGACGGCAGATCCTCTTCTGGGACCGTTGGATGACCACCCTGTCGCGCCGGCTGGATCCGCTGACCGGCTGGCGCGTGGGCAAGTCGGTGCTCGGAATCTGGCGCCGCCGGGCGCAGGTGCATGCACCTACCTGAAAACGTCCTCCGACGTAGCCGCGGTAGCTGCCTTCGCCAGCCAACGCCGCAGCGTACCGAGATCCCGGCTACTCTCGAGAGCAGCCCGACTCGCCTCGTCCACCGTGAGGCCCCTCGCTTCCAGAACGTCGACGACGGAACCGCGCAAGGCCCGGATCTGGCCGTCATGAGCTCCTTCAGACCGAACCTCGTCCAGATCCCGGTAGCCCTGACGCTGCAGGAGGTTCCGGAAGGTGACCCGGTGCGCAGCGTCGCGATCGTAGAGCGCTTCGACGGGGACCGGGTTCTGCAGGACGCCCGGAGCCGTCAGCTCCTCTCCCTGTTGGACGATCCTCATCGCCTTTCCGGGCTCGTAGACCTCCACGCGGCGCGGCCCCACCAATCGCACCACCCAGACGTGCTTCGTGCCGGCTGTCAGGAGCTCCGAGATCTTCTTCGCCAAGTCGGCCTCGTCCTGCCCGGTGTCCGCGTACTCGACCGCGAGCGGCGGCGCGCCCCGAACCCAGCCCGGGACGTCGGGGACGTTACCCACCGCGACGTCGGGAGCCCGCAGGAGCTCGGACGAGGGCGAGTAGCCCGTGTCGACGCCGGCTTCCTCGACCGCCGGATCCGTTTCGAGCACCGAGCCGCCGAGGAGATTCGCCCGCGAGCCGCGGCCGCCCGTCGTCATGCAATGGATGGCATGGCCGTCCGAGAGCTCGTAGGGGTCTCCGGAGCGGATCTGGTCGGCCCGGAATGGCCCATGGGACGTCGGTAGCGGCTTGCTCATCCGCTCACGATATCACGGCGCGAGTGATATGCTCGCCTCGGCAAGTCGGTGCTGGGAGTCTGGCAGAATGACGAGGAACCAACTGACGCCGTCGCCGCGCGGGATCGCCGCCCTGGCGCTCCTCGCGACGCTCCCGGCCGCGCCGTGGCCCGCCCTCGCCCAGCTCGACGCCGTCAACGTCGAAGCGGTGGTCAGCGGCCTTCCGGTGCCGCTGGCGGTGACCCACGCCGGCGACGCGCGGCTCTTCGTCACCCTGCTCGACGGCCGGGTGATGATCGTCGCGGACGGCGCCCTCCTGCCCCGCCCTTTCCTCGACGTCCGCCACCGCACGTCCGAGACCGGCCTCGGCCTCTACAGCGTCGCCTTCCATCCCGACCACGCCGCCAACGGCTTCGTCTTCGCCCATTACACCGAGGCCGGCACCGGCGATTCCATCGTCTCCCGCTTCGAGCTGCGCGAGGGCGACCCGGACCGGGCCACGGCCGCCAGCGAGGCGATCCTGCTGCGCATCCCGAAGCAGCAACGCCTGCACTACGGCGGCCAGCTCGCGTTCGGGCCCGACGGCTTCCTCTACGTCTCGACGGGCGAAGGCACCGGCCAGGGAAACGTCGTCGACCCCGAGTGCGCGGCCCAGTCGCTGGCCAGCCTCGAGGGCAAGATCCTGCGCCTCGACGTCGACGCCGGCGCCGACGCGGCGCCCTACTACGCGGTGCCGGAGGACAACCCCTTCGTCGGCGTCGGGCGCGGCGAGATCTGGGCCCTGGGGCTGCGCAACCCGTGGCGCTTCTCCTTCGACCGCGCCGGCGGCGACCTGTGGATCGCCGACGTCGGCCAGGACCGGCGCGAGGAGATCGACCGCGAGGAGGCCGGCTCGCCCGGCGGCCGCAACTACGGCTGGAAGGTGATGGAGGGGACCTTCTGCTTCGACAACCGTCGCGGCTGCCCGGCGACGCTGCCGCCCTGCGGCGACCCCGGCTGGACGCCGCCGGTGATCGAGTACAACCACGCGGGCGAGCGCTGCTCGGTGATCGGCGGCCACGTCTACCGCGGCGCCGCGATCCCGGAGCTCGCCGGCCGCTACCTCTACGGCGACTTCTGCACCGGCGAGGTATGGGCCGCCGCGCCGCGCGGCGGCGGCTGGGAGCCGATCGCCCTGCCCTTCACCCTGCCCGGCCTGACCGCCTTCGGCGAGGACGCCGGCGGCGAGCTCTGGCTCACCGCCCAGGGCACGGTTTATCGTCTCCGCGGCGCCGATCCCCCGGACGGCGGCGAGCCCTGCGTCGCCGACGCTCAGCACCTCTGTCTCAACGAAGGACGCTTCGAGGTCTCGGTGTCCTGGCGCACGGGGAACGGCGAGAGCGGCCTCGGCCGCGCCGTGGCCCTCGTCGACGACGCCGGCTACTTCTGGTTCTTCGGCCCCGACAACCCGGAGCTCTTCGTCAAGGTGCTCGATGCCTGCCGCGAGCCGTTCCAGCGCTTCTGGGTCTTCGCCGCCGGCCTGACCGAGGTCGAGACGAGCCTGCTCGTGGTCGACACGGAGACCGGCGCCAGCCGTCGCTACGACAGCGCGCTGGGCCAGCCGTACACGCCGGTGCGCGACACGCAGGCGTTCGCGACGTGTCCGTAGAGCTCACGGTCCTGGTGCACGACCCTACCCCCGTCGTCGTCACCTTCTCGAGCCGCGCCCACCGACGCACGCAAACGGCGTCCATGAGCTTTAGGGACGCCGGGTGCCGCCCGCAAACGGCGTCCATGAGCTTTATGGACGCCGGGTGCCGCCTGCAAAACGGCGTCCATGAGCTCTATGGACGCCGGTTGACACCTGCAGAGTAACGTTCATAAGCAATATTGAGCGTTACCTGTACCTGCAAAGCGGCGGCCATAAGTGCCGCGGACGGTTTTCGGCACTTGCCAGCACCCGTCGGCAACGCGTGCGGACGGTTTTCGGCAACTGCCGGCACCCGTCGACAACGCCTGCGGACGGTTTTCGGCACTTGCCAGCACCCGTCGACAACGAGTCCGGACAGGTTTCGGCACTTGCCAGCACCCGCCGGCAACGACTCCGGACAGGTTTCGGCACTTGCCGAAAGTCGTCCGCAATGCGACCCGCTCAGCGACAGCCGGTTCGGCCCAATTCGGCCGAGAATCGTTGCCGCGACTGCCAGGAGGGCCACCAGACCGACGGCGGCGTGACCTGAAATCACCGGACCGACTCCGCGAGCCAGACCCGTGCCCGCTCGGCGACCTCCTCCAGGCGCGAAGCCTCCCAAGCCAAGCCGGATAGCGCGAGGTCGGGTGACTCGTTTCCAGGATCGTACACGTGGCGGAAGAAGGCCAGGGCCTGCCGCTTGCGGAAAAGGTCCGTCTCGGGCTTCAGGAGGTAGATCTCGGCCAGGCGGGCGGCGCTCTGGAGCTCGCCGGCCTGCCACAGCAGCGGACGCTCCAGCGCGGCGCGGGCCGCTTCATGGTCGCCCGCCGCGAGGTCCCGGTCGAACTGGCGGATCATGGTGACGAGTCGGCACACCCCCGATAGACCCGGTTCCTCCAAGCTCGGAGGCCCGGAAAGCAGTCGCGCCAGTTGAGTGAGGGCCGCGACACCGCACAAGCTCAGCTCGCCGCCGGCTCGTTCCAGGACGGCGAGCGCCTCGGCGGGCCGGTCGAGGTGCAGGAGCGCCACACCGAGAAGGTGTTGGAAGTGGTGTTGGCGGCTCTCGTCGAGCCCCGCGGGGTCGACCGCATCCAGGTGCTCGAAGACCTCCTTCCAGGCTCCGCGCCGGGCCGCCTCGTCCGCCGTCAACATGGCCGCTCCCGGATGGCTCGGATCTCGCCGGGCCAGCTCGCGGGCTCGCTCCTGCCAGTCGGGATCCTCGGGCGCCGTTCGTTTCCCCGCGTGACACACCCACACCATGACCCCCACGTCGTCGGCGTAGGTCTCCTCATAATTGCGAAACACGACCTCGGGACCCAATGTCTGCATTTGGCGGGCGATGGCCTGGACCTTCTGGAGGTCCTTCTCGCCGAGTGTGTCGCAGAAGAACGGAGGGCCGAGACGAGGAATGTAGCGTATGGAGCGAGGCACCGAGAGCTCGTCCGTGAATTCGGGAAGCGGCGGTTCGGGGCCGAGAGGCCAGATCCGGACGCCCCGGGACTCCAGGGTCAGAGCCAGGGCGTGCCGGCCCTGCCGATCCTGAACCAGGAGCGTGTCGTCGGGAGCCTCCACGCGGAAGAGCTGCCGAAATTCCCTCTGCTCGAGGTCGCTTTCCGACGGAGCGCCCCCGTCGGCGAGAGCGAGGATTTCATTTAGGTCCCCAAGTCCGGCCAGGACGAATCCGAGCCCTCGGCCTTGCAGCGTGGCGAGCGGGGGATATTCGTCTTCGAAGATCTCGCAAATTTTCAGCCGGCGCCGGACTTCCAGGGCGCCGTCCGCCGCCGGCGCGAGCGCGACGAGCTCGACGCGTTCCTCGTCGAGGTCGGCTCGGACCACCAGGAGCCAAACGCCCATTCCGTCCGGGCTGACGGCGATGGAATGGACTTCGTGGGCAGCCGGAAGCCGGACTTCCCGATCAGGCGTTCCCCGGACCGAGTACAACTTCGCCCCCTCGTGAAAGCCGAAAACCATGACGACGCTCGCGTGCGGGGAGATGAGGGGGTGAACGACGTCTCCGGGGACCTTGCGACAGATCCGCTCGGTCTGCGTGTCGATGACGAAGAGCTTTCGGTCCATGGTTCGCGGTGGCTCGCTCGCGATCCACAGGTAGGGGCTTGCGGGGACGAGGGCTTCCTGCTCGACGTTCTCTCCCGGGGGGAGAAGCCCCTTGAAGGGGAACCAACGGAGGACGTCCCAGCTCTCCCAGGCGAGCTCGAGGAGATGACCTTGCCTGCCGACGATCCGCAGCCGGTCCCCGTCGAGACAGATCGGCGGCAGGTATGCTCCGAGGCGCTCCGGGGTCCGAAGAGAGACGCGCGATACGACCTGATTCTTTTCGACGTCGATCACGCGAACGAAGAGCCATCGATCCCAGGCATTCGCGAGGACGAGCTTGCGGCCTTCGTCGTCCAGCCAGATCTGGGGCTCCTCTTTCAGAAGGGTCTTGAAAGAGTCGG